>Ga0315899_10001855_pt1 | contig 23826 bp, 23 predicted proteins | sample LakEriMetagenome_2_FD_203518 | JGI IMG/M metagenome (GOLD analysis project Ga0315899, IMG submission 203518) | Freshwater fungal communities from buoy surface, Lake Erie, Ohio, United States - Buoy 4 MA112 | ecosystem: Environmental > Aquatic > Freshwater > Lake | place: USA: Lake Erie, Ohio... | reverse complement strand
TCAAAGGTACATCAAATTCATGGGTATCTTGAATATTTGAAAGGGGTTCAAAATAGGAAACCCCTATTCTAGGCCTATGTTGAGGGTAGTTTTCAAAGTATTTATCATAAAAACCTTTCCCAAATCCAATACGGTGTCCTTGTCTATCAAAACCAATTAAAGGAACAATAACTGCATCAATTGAAATAGGGTCAACTTTTTCTGTAGCGAATGGTTCTGCAATACCCCATTCATTAAAACGTACCTTTTCAGTTTCTTTGTAAAACTGCATGGTGGTTTTATTCTCGTCCACCACTGGATACACTATTTGAATGCCTGGCACCATGGTTTTTAAATAGCTAGCAAAAAGCAAACTATTGGGCTCATTCATATTTTCTAAAGGATAAAAATTAGCCACACAAGAAACATTCGACCAGTCTAATTTTTGAAATTGTATAAGTAGTAAGTCATCCCATTTAAGGCAATCGCTAGCCGTTAAATTTTTTCTTTTGGCTAAGAGTTCTTTTCTAGCATCCGACTTTAACATAGATTTCGTTTTTACTATTCGAAAAAACTAAATACGGTGGCTCCATAATTTCGTTGAAAACTAAAACCTGCGAAGTTTTCATAATTATTACGAGGTGTATGTTCTAAAATAAAATACCCTTCTGGTGAAATTAACTTTCGCTCCACAATAATTTTAGGCAAATCATCAATGGTGGTTAAGGCATAAGGTGGGCCTGCAAAAATAAAATCGAACTTATCTGTACAAGTATTTATATATTGAAATACATCCATGCGCACGATTTGTGCATTTTCAATTTTAAGTAGTTCTATATTTTTTTTAATAAAATCCAGCATTTGGTTATCCTTCTCCACAATGGTTAATGCGCTGGCACCTCTTGAAGCTAGTTCATAACTTATACAACCCGTGCCCCCAAATAAGTCCAAGGTTTTGGCACCGTCTAAATTAATTCTGCTTTGTAAAATATTAAATAGTCCTTCCTTCGCCACATCGGTGGTAGGCCTAGTATGAGGCATATTTGCCGGAGGATTTATTTTTCTACCTCCAAATTTGCCTGAAATTATTCTCATTAAAATATAAAATAAGATGAATAAGCATTCGGCACTTGCTCAATCTGAATAATTTGTTTGGCTGTGAAATAAGGCGCTGCCTTTGTTATAAATGAATGTTTGCCTTCTTCATAACCCCAAACTTTAAGTAAAAAAGCATTGGTATCAATACCTGCATTAATACAGCTATTGAGTAAAGTATAAATATTCTGGTCTTCCCCATCTATTGGATAATAATTCAATAGCTTGGTAATGCCCTTTTCTACAATATATATAATAAAACAGTCTTCAAAAATTCTTACCTGCACTTCATTGTCAATTACATTACCCAAGAAATAACTAGTATAATGCTGCCATTTACCAGAAGGAAAATACCTATTCAATATGGCAATTAATTCATCTGCTATTCCATAAATTAAAAAATGCTTATTCGCTATAGGACTCGTATAAATTTCTTCGTCTAATTTATGACCATGCACCAATTCTAATTCATGTGCTGCTGCAATTAAATCGTCTTTCGTATCGGTTTGTGAAAGTATTAACCTGTTACCATTCATTACAAGAAAAATATCTTTATAGTAATTCTGAAGTAGGCTAGAATTATTTTGCAAATAGGCTAATAAGGGACTCCAGCTGCTCGCCTCCTCTGTTTGTTCAAAATGCTCAACAGATACAAACTCATTTTTTACAATATGCTTTACAACAAAAACAATGCTGGATTTATTGACAATAATATATAGGTTCTCAGCCTTATTATTAGCGGTGCTTTCTAATTTTCCATAAAACCCTATTTTCTTCTTGGCCATAGTGCTAATTCTTATGCAATGATATAAAAAAAGAGGCAGTTCTTTGCTAAAACTAATTGTAGATTTGCAAAATATGAGCATCAGTCCGTCTACCCCATCTCTACAAGTTACTATTAGCAGTAAGCAAATTCTATCTATTTCTTTGCCTATTGCTTTAGCGATTATGGTGCCGCAAGTGAACTTCGTCATTAATAATATATTCTTAGGGGCATTAAGTGCAGAGGCATTGGCCATTGGAGGCATTATTGGGGTTTATTATTTAATTTTTGGAGTAATGGGCCAGGGTTTGAACAATGGCTTGCAAGCCCTTATTTCAAGAAGAGCGGGTGAAAATAGAATTGATGAAATTGGGGTCTTGTTTTCTCAAGGTGTCATTATCTCCTTATTCTTATCTGTGGTGGGCATCTTATTTACTTATTTTATTGCCCCTAGTATTTTTCATAGTGTACTACACGACGCAAGAAGAGCTGAAATTGTGATTGAATTTTTAAAAATTAGAATTTGGGGTATCCCCTTTTTATTTATTTATCAAATGCGCAATGCACTTCTAGTAGGTACCAATCAAAGTAAATTTTTAATTATTGGAACCGCTACAGAAGCACTATTTAATATCTTTTTTGATTACAGTTTAATATTTGGTCATTTTGGTTTTGCGGCCATGGGTTTAAATGGAGCAGCCTACGCTTCTATTATATCTGAAGTAATGGGATTATTTGTGATTTATTTAGTTATTCACTATCAAAAAATTGGCGCTCGCTTTGAATTATTTAAAACCTTTTCAGTGCAGTGGGATTATATAAAATTAATATTGGTGCAATCTTCTCCCATAATGATGCAGTATATGATTAGCATTATTAGCTGGGAGTACTTTTATATTTTAATTGAACATAGAGGTGAGCAGGCCTTAGCCGTATCCAATGCCATGCGTAATATATTTGGCTTCTTTGGAAGCTTTACCTGGGCTTTTGCAGCCACTGCGAATACCATGGTGAGTAATATTATTGGACAAGGCATGCAGGATGAAGTCATTCCATTAATTAATAAAATAGTGAAATGGAGTATAGGTTTTGCTTTACTGGTATGTTTAATACTCAATGTATTTGCTGAACCGTTTTTATCTATTTATGGACAGGGAGAAGGCTTTATGCAAGAAGGTATTCCCGTTTTAAGAGTCGTCTCTTTTGCCTTAGTACTTATGTCTATTGCGACTATTTGGTTGAACGCGGTTACAGGTACTGGACAATCTAAAATTAATTTAGCGATTGAATTTTTAGCTATTATTATTTATATCATTTACGCCTACTTAACTATTGAGTATTTCCAATTACCTATTACCATTGGATGGATCTGTGAAATTATTTATTGGATTTCTTTACTAGTGCCTTCTTATTTGTATATACATTCCATGAGATGGAAGAATAAGAGAATTTAAATGTAGAGATTACTACAACAAGATCTAAGTCCGAAATATCTATACCCTAGACTTTTCAATGGAGACCGATGCAGTTCCTTCAAATTCAGCAATGGGTAAATGTTGTTTGGTTATTTTAACCATTACTTTTTCTGCCAGTAATTGTTCTTTTAAAATATCATCAGCCATATTACCCACCAAGGTTTCTAATAAAGGCGTTGGAATTTCCATCCACTTTTTGATGAGTGCATATACCTGCACATAATCAATGGTCTGCTCTAAATTGTCAATAATAGATTTCTTAGCAGTGAAATCAATGAGTACATCTACTATATAAGTATTGCCTAATTTTTTTTCTTCTGCATAAAGTCCATGGTAGCCAGAAAATACAAGCTTATCTAAACTAATGCGCATATGAGGGGCGCTTGACATTAATGTCCTTTTGAAGTTAAATAACGCTCTGCATCCAATGCTGCCATACAACCACTACCCGCTGCAGTCACTGCTTGACGATAGTTTTTATCTTGCACATCGCCCGATGCAAATACACCTTCTACATTAGTTTTAGTAGTACCCGGTTCCGTAAGAATATAACCTGTTTCATCCATGGTAAGATAATCTTTGAAAATACCGCTATTAGGTGTGTGCCCAATAGCAACAAAAAACGCACTTACTGGAATGTCTTGTTTTGTATTTGTTTTGGTATTTAAAATACGAACGCCTTCTACTTTCTTCTCTCCTAAAATTTCATCAGTCTCTGTATTAAAATAGATTTTAATATTCGGTGTGTTCATCACTCTATCCTGCATTACTTTACTTGCACGCATGGCTTCCTTACGCACAAACATATGCACGGTGGTACACATCTTTGATAAATAATGTGCTTCTTCAGCAGCCGTATCGCCAGCACCTACAATGGCTACTTCTTTTCCTTTAAAAAAGAATCCATCACAAACAGCACAGGCACTTACTCCAAAACCATTTAATCTTTCTTCACTAGGAATACCTAACCATTTTGCACTGGCTCCTGTTGATATAATAACCGCGTCGGCTTCAATTAATTTTTCATCATCAATCCATACTTTTTTTACGTCTCCGCTAAAGTCAACCTTAGTGGCTAAACCATAACGAATGTCTGCACCCATACGAGCTGCTTGTTTTTCAAAATGCACCATCATTTCTGGTCCTTGAATACCATCTGGATAACCAGGATAGTTTTCTACCTCTGTGGTAATAGTTAATTGACCACCTGGTTGAATACCTTGGTATAATAATGGTTTCATATTCGCACGCGCTGCATAAATAGCAGCTGTATAACCTGCAGGTCCTGAACCTATAATTAAAATGCTTACTTTTTCTGTTTCCATAACTTCTTTATTACTTATTCAAAATTCAATTTATCCTATTTAATCCTTTTACTTTCTTCATTATCAAATCATCAACAAAATCTTGGCTAAAAAAAAGCCCCATCAAATCCTTAGACTGAAGGGGCTTTATAATATTGTATACTACTAGCCCAAATAAGCCTTTAGTGCGTTGCTATATCTTGCTTTTTGTAAACGTTTAATAGCACGCTCTTTAATTTGTCTTATTCTTTCCTTCGTTAAATCGTATTTAATTCCAATTTGCTCAATAGTTACACCATTCTCTCCATCTAAACCAAAATACGCGTTAACTATCTCTGCCTCCCTAGGACTCAATGACTTAAGTACGCGACGAATTTCTTCTCTTAGAGAATCTTTCATCACATCTTCATCTGTTTCATCTCCTCCTTTTAATAAATCTCCCATGGCTACATCTTCTGCTTCATGCACGGGTGCATCTAAAGAAGTATGACGGGTATTAGACTGGAAAATATTGTTAATCTCTGTTTCAGACATTTCCAAAATGCCTGCTAATTCCTCAGTGGATGGCTCACGCTCATGTTCTTGCTCAAAAGCCATATAGGCCTTGTTGGCTTTATTATAAGTACCAATTTTATTCTGTGGTAAACGAACCAAACGACCTTGCTCCGCTAAAGCTTGCAAAATAGATTGACGTATCCACCAAAACGCATAAGATATAAACTTAAAACCCTTGGTTTCATCAAAACGTTGTGCTGCTTTAATTAAACCTAGGTTTCCTTCGTTGATTAAATCAGACAAAGACAAACCTTGGTGTTGGTATTGTTTCGCTACCGATACCACGAAACGTAAGTTGGCTTGCACCAATTTATCCAATGCACGCTGATCGCCCATTTTAATACGTTGGGCTAAAGTGGTTTCCTCTTCAGGATTGATCATTGAAATCTTAGAAATCTCTTGTAAGTACTTTTCAACCGCTTGAGAATCTCTATTTGTAATCTGTGTAGCAATTTTAAGCTGCCTCATGCAAAGAATTTATTTAATTGTATAACGTTGAAATGTCTAAAAAAGTTGTGCTCGGCATAAGTTAATATAAGGAAAAATTAACCAATGTCAGTCGGCAAAGGTACAATTTTGAAATTAATTAGACAAATATTGATTACAAAGCATTTATGCACATTTTTTAGGCCAAAATGGGGTCAATTCGTCAAAATTTATGAGGGATAATCACCCCTCGAGATTTATCTTCGCTGCATGATTGATTTTAGGTCCGATACCGTAACCCTTCCTACCCCAGGAATGTTAGGCTATATGCAGTCTGCCCCATTGGGTGATGATGTATTTGGCGAAGATCCTAGTATCAATGCCTTGGAAGCTAAGACAGCAGGCTTATTTGGTATGGAAGCAGGTCTATTTTGCCCAAGTGGAACCATGACCAATCAATTGGCGATCAAAACCCATACCCAGGCTGGAGACGAAGTTATTTGCGAGGAATTATCCCATATTTACCAATACGAAGGCGGTGGCATAGCCTCTAATTCGGGTTCATCGGTTAAATTATTACGAGGAAACCGAGGTAGAATTACTGCAGACCAGGTATTAGCTGCCATTAACCCGGATGATGTCCATAAGCCTATTTCTACATTAGTGAGCTTAGAAAATACCTGCAATAGAGGTGGTGGCGCTTGTTATGATTTTTCAGAAATAGAATCCATTCAAAAAGTAGCTAAGTCAAATGGCTTAGGATTACACCTAGATGGTGCGAGAATATTCAATGCCATTGTGCATAAAAAAGAAGACCCAAAACAATATGGAAAAGTATTTGATTCTATTTCTATTTGTTTAAGCAAAGGTTTAGGTGCACCTGTAGGAAGTGTATTATTAGGATCTACCCCCTTTATAAAAAAAGCAAGACGCTGGCGTAAAGTTTTTGGTGGCGGTATGCGTCAAGCAGGTTCTTTAGCGGCTGCGGGTATTTATGCTCTAGATAACAAGATTAAAAGAGGATCACACCAAGGCACTAGAAATTAAAAATGCTTTGTTAAAAAAGGATTTTGTAAAAGAAATTTTTGAAGTAGAAACCAATATTGTGATTGCACATATTGAAGGAAAATACAATGCTACTCAACTAGCAGCTGCTTTAAAAGAAAAAAATATTTTAGTCATTGCGATGACCCCTGCACTTATTCGTTTTGTGGTGCATTTAGATATTACGACTGAGATGCTAGCAAGCACATTAGAAACAATAGAGAAATTATAAATAGAGATTAATAAAGAGATTATAAAAGAGAAATTATAAACATGTTAGAAAGAATAAACCCAACATCGACACAGGCCTGGTTCGTATTAAAAAAGCATTTTGAGGAAGAGATGAACCGCAAACAAATGAAAGATTTATTTGCAGCGGATCCAACAAGATTTGATCAATACTCTATAGCTACATCAGATATTTTATTTGACTACTCAAAAAATATCATCACCGACAAGACTTTGCAATTGTTATTACAATTAGCCAAAGAATGTGGACTAGAAAAAGCCATTAAAGCACAGTACGAAGGCAAGGCCATTAATGAAACAGAGAACAGAGCCGTACTTCATACAGCCCTTCGTGATTTTACAGCATCTTCAATTTTAGTAGATGGAGCAAACATTCTTCCTGAAATTAAAAGAGTTCAAAAGCAAATGAAAACCTTTTGTAATGCTATACATAGTGGAGAGCATAAAGGGTATACTGGAAAGAAAATTAAAACCATTGTAAATATTGGTATTGGTGGATCTGATTTGGGTCCTGTAATGGTCACTGAAGCCTTAAAACCTTATTGGGTGGAAGGTATAGAAGTTTATTTTGTAAGCAATGTAGACGGTACACATATTGCAGAAACTTTGAAAAAACTAAATGCAGAAGAAACTTTGTTTCTGATTGCCTCTAAAACTTTTACTACACAAGAAACCATGACCAATGCCCATACGGCAAGAACTTGGTTTATAGAAAAAGCTTTAGATGAAAAACATATAGCTACCCATTTTGTGGCTTTAAGCACAAATGAAAAAGCAGTGAATGCATTTGGTATTAGTAGTAAGAATATGTTTGAGTTCTGGGATTGGGTGGGTGGAAGATATTCTTTATGGAGTGCCATTGGTTTATCGATTGCCTTAACTATTGGCTATGATAATTTTGAAGCCTTATTAAAAGGTGCACATGATGCAGACAAACACTATGCAACAGAAAAGTTTGAAAATAATATTCCAGTGATCATGGCTTTATTAGGCATTTGGTATACTAATTTCTTTGGCGCACAATCGGAAGCCATCCTACCCTATGATCAATACTTGCACCGCTTTGCTGCTTATTTCCAACAAGGGAATATGGAAAGCAATGGTAAATATATCGACCGTAATGGTACAGCTGTAAATTATAGCACTGGTCCAGTCATTTGGGGAGAGCCTGGCACGAATGGTCAACATGCTTTTTATCAATTAATACATCAAGGCACTTTAGTGATTCCTTGTGATTTTATAGCACCTGCGATTAGCCACAACCCTATAGGTGATCATCATGATAAATTATTAAGTAATTATTTTGCGCAAACCGAAGCCTTGTTAAACGGAAAAACAAATGCGGAAGTAGTTGCAGAATTAACGGCTAGTAAAAAATCAGAAAAAGAAATTGAGTTCCTTACTCCTTTTAAAGTATTTGCAGGCAATAAACCTACCAACTCTTTTTTAGTAAAGAAAATTACACCAAATACTTTAGGATTTTTAATTGCCACTTACGAACATAAAATATTTACCCAAGGTGTTATTTGGAATATATTTAGTTATGACCAATGGGGTGTGGAATTAGGAAAGCAACTTGCCAATAAAATTTTACCTGAATTAGAAAATAACGAAGCGGTGAACAGCCACGATAGTTCTACAAATGGATTAATGAACCAATATAAAACTTGGAAAAAACAAGCCTAATGTTAGCTGAAATTCAAATAAGAAATATTGAACCCTTCGATAATGTGGCCATAGCTGCAGTTATTAGAAATGCTTTAGCAGAATTTGGTGCCAATAAACCGGGTACTGTTTTTTTTGATCCTACCACCGATCATTTATTTGAATTATTTAAAGCCCCTGGTTCTGTCTATTATGTAGCAGAACAAAATGGAAAAATTTTGGGAGGTTGTGGTATTTTCCCCACCGAAGCCTTACCTGAAAAAACCTGCGAGCTTGTAAAATTATATTTAGATAAAAATGCAAGAGGCACCGGTCTTGGGAAAGCACTTCTATTGAAAGCAATGGACTGGGCTAAAGCAAATGGCTATGATCAGGTTTATTTAGAATCGATGCCGGAGCTTTCTAAAGCTGTAAGTATTTATGAAAAGGTAGGCTTTGAAAAATTAAACCATGCCTTAGGTAATAGCGGACACTGCGGTTGTGATATATGGATGCTTAAAAAATTATAAGAATCAATTATAAAAACTTGCTCCTTCTAAACTTAGTAGTTAGTTAAATTCTATTTACCATTTATCTACTTCTTCCCCACTTAAATTATCTCCTTCACTTGCTTTTGTATCTCTAGCTTCTAAAGGTTTTTTCTCTGTAATTTCTATTGGGTCTTTATCGTCTGGAGTTTCTTGTGAAACTGTTTCAGTATTAATAGGTAAAGGAGCTGTTACTCTTGCCTCAGACGTATTTGCTTGAACCGGTTGTTCTTGAGTAGAACTGGTTTGTAAAGGAGAAGGTGAAGGTATGCCTCTATCATCACGCGCATTCGCGTCTTCTGGATTGTATGCTTCGTCGTGATTAAAGGCATCAAAATCAAAATCGGGCATCAATTCTGTTTTCACAAAATCAATAGCTTCATTTACGGCTTTGATAAATTTATTGAAGTCTTCTTTATAAATAAATACTTTATGTCTATCATAACCATTATTATCAAAACGCTTTCTGCTTTCCGTAATGGTTAAAAAATAATCGTTCCCACGGGTAGCTCTTACATCAAAGAAATAAGTTCTTCTCTTGCCTGCACGCACACGGGTACTATAGACACTCTCCATTTTTCGTTCGTTGTTGTTTTCGTATTGCTCTTGTTCCATATTCCTTTAGAATTTATATTCTTAAAAATATAAAATGTTATTGAAAAAGTAAAATTTTATAGGCTATTTTAATGCTGTTCTTGGGTCTGTTGAACTTTATATAATTCAGCGTAAAGGCCATTATTAGCTAACAAACTATCATGGGTGCCCATTTCAGCAATTTTGCCGTCCTCTATATAAATAATAAGGTCGAATTGGAAACTATAAAATATACGGTGGGTAATAAAAAGGGCCGTTTTGTCTTGAATATAGCTTTTTAAATTAGACAAAATAATTTGTTCTGTATTCGCATCTACCGCACTTAAGCAATCATCAAAAATATAAATATTGGGTTTCTTTAATAACGCACGGGCGATGGCCACTCTTTGCTTTTGACCCCCACTTAAAGTCGTACCACGCTCACCCACCAAGGTATCAAATTGTTTAGGCAAATTATTAATTTCATTTAATACGTGCGCCGTTTGAGTGGCTTTGATAAGGTCGTCATGTGTAAAGCTTTCATCTACTCCAAATCGAATATTATTTTCAATAGAATCACTGAATAAAAAAACATCTTGTTGTACATAGCCAATTTCCTTTCTTAACTGATGGGGGTTAATACTATTCACATCTACCCCATCTATTTTTATGTAACCTGAACTAGCTTCATACATTCTAGTTATAAGTTGTGCCATAGAAGTTTTTCCTGAACCTGTTTTTCCTAGAATTAAAACTTTTTGACCTGCCTTAATTTTTAAATCAAAATTAATTAAGGCATGTATTCCAGAATGAGGATATACAAATCCAACATTATTAAATTCTATATTACCCTCAAAGAAAGGAATAAGCTTTGTATTTTTTGAAGATATAGTAGGAACAATAGATAGAAATTCATTTAATCTTTTTTGCGAAGCTGCTGCTCTTTGTATCATACTCGCTGTCCAACCAATGGCACTTACAGGAAAAGTGAGCATATTGATATAAATCACAAATTCAATTACTGTGCCTACTTTTCGAGGGTCTTTCAAAGCTTCAAGCCCTCCTAAATAAATAGTTAATAAAGTACTAAGGCCTATCATCAAAGCCATGGTCGGTGCGTAAAAGGCTTCCACTTTGGCAAGGCTTACTGCATTTTTACGGTAAAGCTCACTATTGGTTTTAAAAAAACCCAACATTGCTTTTTCTTGTACAAAAGATTTTATGACTCTAATACCAGAATAAGACTCCTGAGCATTCGTGGTTAAATCGGAAAGTTGACCCTGTATTTCTTCGCTCTTCTTATTTATGATACTATTGACAAAATAAATAGTAATAGCCAGTATGGGAAGAGGCGCTAATACATATAAACTAAGACGAACATCTTTACTAAACATATTGTACAAACAAAAGCCAATTAAAGAAACTAAATTAATCAAATACATAAGTGAGGGCCCTGTATACATTCTTACCCTACTTACATCTTCTGTAATACGACTCATTAAATCACCTGTACTATGGGTTTTATAAAATTCTGTATCTAATTTTTGATAATGAGCATAGACCTGATTTTTTTGATCAAATTCAATATGCCTACTCATTACAATAATAGTTTGACGCATAAAGAACATAAATACACTTCTTACTATGGCCAAAACGAGTATGGTAACACTACAAAAGGTAATTAACCAGGCAAAACTGAAATTATTGTTTGCGCTTAAATGACTAATCCAATTCACAATTATTTCATTGTGTAAAGAAGGGGCCGGCTTACCCCCAGGAAGTTTAGCTTGAACCAAACCCACCACATATCCGGTAATTTGGGGGGCTAAAACGGCTAGGTAATTGGTTGCAATAACCAATAGAATTCCAGTAAAAAACCGGAACCTATACTTCCAAAAAAACACATTTAAAGCCGACAATTCTTTCACCTAGTCCTTTTTTGTAAAGATACATGGTAGTCAATAAATTAGAGCAATTGTTTAAGGCCAATAAATACAAGTATTTTTTGCATAATTGGGTTTCCCTTCCTACATTTGCCGCGGAGAGTTGGCAGAGCGGTCGAATGCGGCAGTCTTGAAAACTGTTGACTGTAACAGGTCCTGGGGTTCGAATCCCTAACTCTCCGCAGAATGAACAAAAAAAGGGGCTTTTAGCCCCTTTTTTCATGCCCAAAAGCGAACGGAGTGAGCATGGATTACGAAAAACGAAGCATAAAGCTTGCTTTAATGCGTATGTTTTGAAGTAAGACATAAAATGGCGCAGCCATTTGCTTTTGGGCATTAAAAGAATGGCTATTCACATTTTTGTTCATTCTCGCCCCAACCAAGGATCACCGACCGAAGGGAGGTAATCCTTGGTTGTAAAGCGACGGCAATCTTTTGTTACAAGTAGTGGTTATAAAATTAAAACTAGGTACAATTAGACCTAAATTTTATGAAATAAACCGACAAAAATTCCCTTTAAAAGTCGGGTATGTTTATATAAAAAACATGCCTACTATTCTTTACATATATGGATGGAGATTATTCTTCTACTCCAATGAAAAAAATGAACCTATTCACATACATGTTCAAAAAGGTGATTTTGAGGGTAAATTTTGGTTAAAAATTGAAGAAATATCAATTGAAGAAGCTTTTTGTTATAATTTTACCCCAACAGCGAAAAGAGAAATTAAAAAAATAATTTACCAACATTTTGATCTTATAGTAGATGCTTGGTTTAAACACTTTATAAATCCAGACAATGGAAAAGTTGAATAATATAGAATCAATAAAATTTACAAAAGAAAAGCTTTTGATTACAATTGATAATATTATGCATCAATTAGATTTAAATCTAATTTCTAAAAAATTACTTATAGCTTCTGAAGAAGAAAGAAATAATTATATTATATCTCCTGCCAATTATGGAATTCATTGGCCTATGATAGACGAGGATATCTCTCTAAGTTTTCTCTTAAAATAATACGAAGTCTTATTTACAGTACAATGCAATAAACTTATCTATATCTGGATAATTTTTCTTTTTAGCAGCTTGTAAAGGGCCACAAGCTTCCGCATTTTTTCCCATGGCCACCAGTGACATGGCTTTAAAAAACTCCGACTTCCCTTTAGTATTATTTGAAAAAGAAGCGGCTTTATCAAAGTAAGGAATACTTTTTTCAAAATTCTTATTGGTGTAATAGCAAATAGCCACATTTTCATAGTGGGTATAGTTATTAGGCTCTACACCACTTGCCTTTATATATAAATTTGCAGCCTGTGTATATTTTCCTTTTGCAAATAACTTAGCTCCATCATACGCAAACTGATTCCCCGTAACTACAGCTTGTCCACTATTTTGACTACCTAATATACCTCTTGAAAGTAAGTTTCTAGCATTATATAAAGCAGTTGTATCCTTTGGAAAATGAACAAAGGCAGAATCTAAAATATTTAACATGTACTTATCAGCACCGCCCTTCACTTCATACATAGCCATTAAGTATTGATTCACGGCCTCACCCCCATCACGGTATTTCTTATAAAGGTTGTAGGCTTTCGTAATTTCTACGGTGTCTTTCTTTTTAGCAGCGGCTAACAAGGCATTTTTATAATAAGAAGTAGCCCTTGGCCAATTATAAAATGCTCTATAGGCGTAAAAAGCCGTGCTATCATAATTTTGCTTGGCAGCAAATATTGCAGTTTTAATAAAGTCGTTATAATGCAAGGCTGGGTTTACATTTTCACTTTCAACTAAAAGACGCATGGACTCGTCATACATTTTATCTCTAAAATAATACCTAGCCACCAAGGCCTTAATAGGCAAGGTAGAAGTAGATAAATTAGGGAACATAGGAAAAGCGTCCTTCACTTCGTCTAATGCCATTTTAGGATCGGCATCAATTTCACCCATCACATACTTTTGCACTTTCAAAGACTCATAAACTTGGTTGTTGATGTATATGGATGGAAGTAAAGTAGCAATAGTTAATAATACAAAAGAGTATTTAGAAACGGTATTAGTAAATAATTTAAACTTAGGAATGGCAATAAGTTCATCATTCATTAAAAAAGCAGGCGCCATTACCAATGTAAAAGAAAAAGCCAGCATGGTTTGCATAATGGTTCTTTCTGTAGGGAAATTAAAAAAGGCATCTATAAAATAACAGGCCAAAACCATTAAGGATATAGTGACTATTAAATGATACTGCTTTGCATTTTTGTTTTACCATAACCTAAGTGTGACAATTCCAAGAACTATAAAAAACAAGAAATAACATACTATACCTATTATTCCTAGATCTGCACCATTTTCAAAAAAATCGTTGTGCGAATGGTAGGGAACATATAAATCATTGGTTCTTTCTTTTTCATAAGGAATAGATGCCAATTTCCAGTTACCATAACCAGCACCTAAAACAGGATGCTTTTTCAAATAATCTAAGGCTGCCCACCATAAATGTAGTCTTGACCCATCACTCACAATATTTATATCGCCAATTCTTCTAGTGACTGAACCATAAGCACTCTGTGTCTCTTGCATTTTAATAGCATTACTCAATACAGTATTAGCCGATAAAAAAGCAAGTGCCACGGGAATAATAAAAAGTAATAATTGAAAGCCAAGCTTCTTTTTATTTTTATAAAGAAAAACAATACTTGTTATGCAAAAAAGTAAAACAATTAATAATAGAGCTACATAGGTAGAACGCGTATTCATAATAAATACAGCAAACACTCCTAAGAATACAGTAACTAATCCAATAATTTTTTGAAAGAAATTACCTGTTACAAGTAAGTATAAGGCAAAGGGCACTTTAATAAGTAAGCTAGCTGCCATTACATTTTTGTTTCCATTATTGCCTGTAAGACTAAGAATGTTTTGATCTAATGCCATGGAATCCATATTATTCACAAATCCTCTAATAACATACAAGGCGTCATAAATTAAAATTAAACTTAGCACAACGCATATATATGTATAATAAGTACTGAGGTCTTTTTTATAGAGTAAAACAGACATGTTTACAAATATTAAAAAAGTACTTGCTAGCCTTGATAAACAAACCATTGCTTCAATGGCATTCATGGCATAACTAATGGAAATGAGTGCCCAAATAAAATAGATTAAATAAATTACAGAAAAGCGGCTATTAAAAATTGCATGAATAGCTTCTTTATACTTATTTATATTTACAAGTAAATACCCGAAAACCACCAAATCCACAATACTAGTATACAACCACTGAGCTCCCATTACATCGGCGCCCCCTAAATCGGGAATAAAATGCACCGCTAAGTATATAGCAGAGAATAGCAATAGTATATAATCAGGGCCTTTTTTCATATATTAAAATTAGTATATTAATTGGATTTATTTAACCCTAACCTTCATAACCACTTTTTTAATGGGCCCTTCCCCTATCATGGGTGCATGCACATCTTCCGGGAAATATATACTAAACATACCCGCCTGTAGTTCAAAAAATACTGTGGGTGCATCGGCATAAAATAGTACATCCTTTTCTTCGCTGTATTCACCCTTGGGCTCAATACAACTGGTTCTTGCTCTCCAACCCACTGTCTCTTTTCCTTTAACAATAATTTGAATATCGATATAAGTATTATGGCATTCAAAACCCGAAAGCGACTCTTCCTTAGGAACACAGTTACCTTCCATTATTATAGCCTTAATATCTTCCCCATCAACTAGTATAGTGCACGGTTCCATATTTAAAAAAGAAGAGGTTACTATATAATCTATGGCCTTTGCAAAACGAGGATGTAAACCTGCGTATTTATTTATCTCACTTAATTTATCTATTACCATAACTTGAAATTTATTTCTTTTTAATCTCTTCAATTTTTTCCACCACCATTAAATCATCTAAATCTATATTCATTGGTAGCTGACCTACTTTCACAATGGCTCTTTTTCCTTTAAAGCCAATCACTTCTCCCACCTGATAATTCTTTTTCAATTTAACTATAGCCCCCACTATAATGGGTTGCTTTGTTTCTTTGTACTGCTTATCTACTTTTTTAGCCAATCTATTAATAACAATTTTATCATTGGTCTTAAATAATAAATTGTATAAATTCTTCATCACTTCTTCTTTCTTATCGGACTTTTTCCAATCAAGCGCGATTTGCTTTATTTTTCGCTCCATATCTTTTAAATAAGCAAACTTTTCTTCAGATACTCTATTCTGTTCTTTTAATAATTCAATTTGTTGAACATGCTTTTCTTTGTTTAGTACCTTATCAAGTTCCGTCTTCAAGCTATCATTTTCCTTTAGTTTCTTATGTAGTTCTTTTCTTTCTTGTTGCACCAATTGCAAATCCTGTTCAGTTCTATTCAATAAATTATCCAATTCAAAATGATGCGTATCTACTAATTTTCTAGCCCTATTAATTAAATGCTTAGGCAGTCCAATTCTCTCTGCAATAGCGAAAGTATAAGAGCTTCCAGGCTTGCCTATCACTAATTGATACAGTGGCTCTAGCTTTACTTCATCAAACTGCATGGCTCCATTAATAATACCTTTATTATGGTTGGCCATTACTTTTAAGTTCAAATAATGCGTGGTCACAATACCTTGTGCATGTCTATGTGATAATTCTTCTAAAATGACTTCTGCAAAGGCACCTCCTAAATGCGGGTCACTCCCACTTCCTAGTTCATCTATAAAAAACAAAGTTTTACCATTGGCATTTTCAATAAAATGCTTCATGTGTAATAAATGACTTGAATAAGTACTTAATTCAAAGGCTAGGTTTTGTGTATCTCCTAGTTGAATAAATAATTGTTTATAAATACCCATTTGAGAAGTGGCACTCATAGGAACTAGTAATCCACTTTGCAACATGACTTGGTTCAAGCCCAAGGTTTTCATAGACACTGTTTTACCGCCTGCATTGGGTCCACTAATAATTAATATACGCGCCTCATCATCTAATTCTAAATTAACCGGTATGGTTTTCTTACCCGATGCTTTATTATATATGTATAGTAAGGGATGATAGGCCTCAATTAAATGCGTAATGGCTTTATTATGCACCATGGGTCTATTCGCATTCATATCAATAGCTAGTAATGCCTTGGCTCTTATAAAATCAAAACTGCCAATAATTTGCGCATAGCTAAGTAGTAAACTTGAATAAGGTGATAACTGCGCTGTTAAGGCTCTTAGTATTTTTTGTACTTCTTTTAATTCATCTTGTTCTAAGCCGTATAATTCATTATTCAGTTCAATAGTTTCCTCCGGTTCTATAAATGCTGTTTTTCTGCTATCACTCTCTCCATGTAAAAAACCTTTCACCTGTCTTTTGTATTCAGAAAAAACAGCCACCACTCTACGGCCATTGCTGAAGCTTTCATCTATGTCGGCGGTATAACCCGACTTGGCTAATCGTTGCACCACTTTTTCAAAAATGCGGCGAAGCTCTTGTCTTTTTTTAAATAACTGCGTTCTTATTTTAGATAAGTCTTCAGAAGCTTTATCTTTTACAGAACCTCTATCGTCAATAATTAAATCAATACATTCAATAATGGCCTTTTCATAATAAGACGACTTCACCACTTCATACAAATTGGAATAAGCCATTTGCCTTTCGGCATCGAACCATTTAAATACTTGTTGAATATGATCGCTTAACTTTCTTACAAGCAACCACTGCTCTCCGGTTAACTGCGCACCAGGTATGCCTAGTAATTTTAAATCTTTTCTAATATCTAAAATAAAGTCGGTAGGAAAATACTGATTCGCTAGTTTGATGAACTTAAACTCTTCAGTTTGCCTAAGGGCCTCTTCAATATATTTTTGATGGGTATGAATGCGCATTTCATTCACCTGCTCTACCCCCATATTGGTCTGACAATAGTTTAATAAAATAGTGGTTATTTTATCAAATTCTAATTGAGAAAGGGCATTTTCCGGGTATACGCGCATAGGGACTAAATAGTGCACGAAATTACTTAAATAAACATTAACTAAATGAGAACAAATGGAAGCTATTTTTGTTATAATTTAGAATCGGATAAAAACCCGTTTCCCCATTAATAAAAGACAAGCCCTAACTTATGAAACTATTAAATAAAGCTTCTTTACTATTACTATCCTTTATTTGCCTCTCGGCCTGTGCACAACCGACTAAACAAAAAAAATCTAAAAAAATAGATATGACCCATACTGAAACCATTACCCTAGGCTCTGGCTGTTTCTGGTGTACCGAAGCCATTTATCAAAGATTAGAAGGCGTTGTAAAAGTAACCAGCGGTTATAGCGGCGGCTTTGTAGAGAACCCTACTTACGAACAAGTTTGTGATAAAAATACAGGCCATGCTGAAGTATGTCAAATTGCATTTGATACCACTAAAATTAGTTTAGACGATATATTAGCAGTGTACTGGAAAACACATGATCCTACCACACCGAATCAACAAGGTAATGATATAGGTCCTCAATACAGAAGCGTTATATTTTTCCATAACGAACACCAAAAAGAAGTAGCTGAAAAGTACAAACAAGAATTAACTGCAGCTAAGGCTTGGGATAAACCTATTATTACAGAAATCACTGCCTTTTCAAAATTTTATTCTGCAGAAAGCTATCATCAAAATTATTACAATAACAATGCAAGTCAAGGTTATTGCCGTTATGTAATTGGGCCTAAGCTAGAAAAATTTGAAAAAGTTTTTGCTAGTAAATTAAAGAAGGATGATGAGTAGAAGATATGTGAAATGATAAACTAATCAAGTGACTAGTTCTGCGCAGCTACCCTGCCTAAACTGTATAATCTTCTTTGCCAGTAAGAATCTGCTAAATCGCCAATGGTTACGCCTTGGCTAGTTGATGCATGTGCAAATTTATTATTGGCCAAGTAAATGCCTACATGTGAAATATTTCTTCTGCCATCGGCTTTAAAGAAAATTAAATCGCCTTCTTTTAAATCGTTCCATTCAATTTTAGTACTCTGCTCATATTGTTCAGCAGCCGTGCGTTTTAAATTCACATTATAAATGTCTTTCATTACATCTAATGTAAAATAAGAGCAGTCTACTCCGTTTTTTGTACTTCCCCCTAAACTATAAGGTGTTCCCCACCACTCATCTATTTTTTGAAGTAAGGGAATATTTACAATGGACTCCACCGCAATATCCATTTTAATAGAATACTTTAATTGCAACCAATTTAATTTTTCTACCTCCGATAAATTAGAAGGCATTTTTTCATAATTCGTAGCGCTAGTCGTCACTGGTTCGGTACTTAATGCGTCGGATTCACTTTTAATATAAATCTTACCAGGCGTTACCGATATATTGGTTAAAAATTCAATTTCACCATTTGCTGTATTGCCTTTATTCATTTCAACTGGTCTTGGCTTTTTTGCCGTAAGTTGCTGCGCCTTTGATTGAACATTAGACGAGATAGTCTTAATTGAACTACAGCTTGCTAAACTGCTAGCTGCTAACACCATACATATATATAGATATTGCTTGTTTTTTAACATCGAAGGCAAGTTAAGTTAAGTCAGGCTAAAAAGGAATAAATACCCCATTTTTAACCCTTTTTTGTGGAAAATTAAGGCCGTTTTGCCATTGGTTTTTAACGATATTTGTAGCCTTAGCCCAAAATCCGAATGCCTAGTTTTTCCCATTTACACGTACATACACAATACTCTTTATTAGATGGGGCTGCCTCCATTGAGGGCTTATATAATAAAGCCATGGATGACAACATGCCGGCTTTAGCCATAACCGATCATGGTAATATGTTTGGGGCATTTAAATTTGTAAGTCAGGCTTGGAAAAAAACCAAGGTTATTGGCAAGGATAAAGAAGGGAAAGATATTTTAGCCCCTGTGGTGAAACCTATTGTGGGTTGTGAGTTTTATGTAGTGAAAGATAGACATGCCAAACAATTTACCAAGGAAGCTAAAGACCAAAGGTTCCACCAAGTACTACTTGCTAAAAATGCAGTGGGTTATCAGAACTTAATTAAACTTACTTCTCTTGGCTATATTGAAGGAATGTATAGTAAGTACCCTCGTATTGATAAAGAATTAATTTTAAAATACCATGAAGGTTTAATTGCCACTACATGTTGTATTGGCGCCTATGTTCCTCAAACTATTTTAAACCAGGACGAAGCCACGGCTGAAAAAGAATTTAAATGGTGGTTAGATATTTTTGGAGAAGATTATTATATCGAAATTCAAAGACATCAAATTCCTGAGCAAGCAACTATTAATGCACAACTATTAAAGTTTGCTAAGAAATTTAAAGTGCCAGTTATTGCCACCAACGATAGTCACTATATAAATGAGGACGATGCCAATGCGCACGATATATTATTATGTATTAATACCGGAGAGAAACAAGCCACTCCCGGTTTCGATGATTTTGTAAACGATGAGTTGCAAATAAAAAATAGAAGATTCAAATTTCCGAATAACGAATTTTATTTTAAGACCCAGGAACAAATGAAAGCGCTATTTAGCGATTTACCTGAGTCCATTGACAATACCAATGCCATTGTTGATAAAGTAGATGTACTAAATTTAAAAAAAGATATTTTACTTCCTGCCTTCCCTATTCCAAAGGAATTCCAAATTCATAAGGAAGCCAATATGAATCAGTGGGAATTATTAAAACATTTAACCTGGGAAGGTGCACATAAAAGATATCCTGAAATTACCACTGAATTACAAGAGCGAATTGATTTTGAATTATTCACAATTCGTACCATGGGTTTTGCAGGTTACTTTTTAATTGTAAGTGATTTTATACAAGCTGGAAGAAATATGGGTGTGTTCGTAGGGCCAGGCAGAGGTTCTGCCGCAGGCTCTGTGGTGGCATATTGTATTGGTATTACCAATATTGATCCCATTAAATATCAATTACTATTTGAGCGTTTCTTAAATCCCGATCGTAAGAGCATGCCCGATATTGATACGGACTTCGACGACGAGGGCCGTCAAAAAGTAATTGACTATGTAGTAGATAAATATGGTAAAGAACAAGTAGCACAAATTGTGACCTATGGTACCATGGCTGCAAAAAGTAGTATTAAAGATGTAGCCCGTGTGATGGACTTGCCTTTATCTGAATCTAATTTACTTGCTAAACTCGTTCCCGATAAACCAGGTACAGAATTAAACAGATGTTTACATGCACCACTAACGGTGAAAGAAGGTGAAAAATCTTTGGCGGAAAGAGAAGGCTATCAACCGGAAGACATTGACAACGTTAAAAAATTACGAGAAATATATAAAGGCAATGATTTACGCGCTGCTGTTTTACATGAAGCAGAGCGTTTAGAAGGTTCTATTCGTAATACGGGTATACACGCAGCAGGTATTATTATTGCCCCTAGCGATTTAACTGAAATTATGCCAGTGGCTACCGCCAAGGATTCCACTTTATGGGTAACACAAATTGAAGGAAGTGTAATTGAAGAAGCCGGTGTACTTAAGATGGACTTCTTGGGATTAAAAACACTTTCTATTTTAAAAACGGCACTTGAGTTAATTAAACAAAATCATGGTATTATCATTGATTTAGATTTAATACCACTTGACGACGCTAAAACTTTTAATTTATATCAAAGAGGAGAAACCAATGCCACATTCCAATTTGAAAGTGTGGGCATGCAAAAACATTTACGCGATTTAAAGCCCGATAAATTTGCCGACTTAATTGCGATGAACGCCTTGTACCGTCCAGGTCCAATGGCCTATATTCCTAATTTCATTGAGCGTAAACATGGTCGTGAATTAATTAAGTATGATTTACCGGTGATGGAAGAAATTCTTTCCGACACTTATGGTATTACCGTGTACCAAGAACAGGTAATGTTGCTGAGTCAAAAAATTGCAGGCTTTACCAAGGGCGATGCCGATTTACTTAGAAAGGCCATGGGTAAAAAACAAAAATCGGTATTGGATAAAATGAAAGCGCAGTTTGTTTCAGGCGCTGTGAAAAATGGACATCCTGAAAATGTATTAGAAAAAGTATGGACAGACTGGGAAGCCTTTGCACAATATGCCTTTAACAAATCGCATTCTACTTGTTATGCTTACTTAGCTTATCAAACTGCTTATTTAAAAGCGCACTACCCTGGAGAATATATGTCGGCTGTTTTAAACCATGCAGGAAGTATTGATAAAATTACTTTTTTCATGGAAGAGTGTAAAAGAATGGAGATTAAAGTATTGGGTCCAGATGTGAATGAATCTTTGAGAGGTTTTTCAGTGAATAAAAAAGGAGAAATTAGATTTGGACTAGGTGGCTTAAAAGGTGTGGGCGATGCAGCCATTGAAGCCATCATTACAGAAAGAAACAAGGCTGGACATTTTGCAGATATGGTAGACTTTATGAAAAGAGTTTTATCAAGAGCTGTCAATAAAAAGTCTTTAGAGAGTTTAGCTTACTCAGGAACTTTCGATTGTTTTCCTGAATACCACCGTGCACAATATTTTACCATTGCCGATGGAGATAGAATTTCTGGATTAGAAAAATTAATTGGCTATGCGCAAGCACTTCAATCCATGACAGCAGGCACCACCAATACTTTATTTGGCGACCTTCCTTCTGCTATGCAAGTGCCCGTGCCTAAAATTCCTGCTTGCGAAGAATGGACTTTGACTGAAAAATTAGAACACGAGAAAGATATTACGGGTATGTTTATGAGTGGTCACCCGCTTGACCATTATGGTTTTGAAATGCGTCATTATCAGTTCACGCCTATTAATGCTTTTAATGAAGTAAAAGACAATCTTGCTTTATATCCTAATAATTTAGGACGCGCCTTTAAATTAGCCGGCTTAATTACCGATGTACAACACCGTGTTACTAAAACCGGTAAGAACTTTGGTTCTTTTGTCATAGAAGACTTTGCAGGTAAAACCGATTTTTTATTGTGGAGCGAAGATTATGTTAAGTTTCAGAACTATTTAGAAGTAGGGCAAAAAATATTTATTAATGGTTCTTTTAGAACGAGGTACAATCAATCGAATCAGTTTGAATTTAAAATAGTCACTATGTCTTTACTAGAGACAGTAAAACAAGTACAAACTAGGTCCATTGAAATTAGCCTCCATCCAAGCCATTTAAATAATGAAATGATTCATTTCTTTGAAAAGAACTTGAAACAAAACCCAGGAAAGTCTTCTTTCAAAATAAGCTTTGTCGAACCCAAGGATCAATTAGTGGCAAGTTTACTCACTATTGAAAAGGGCTTTCTAATGAACGACGACCTTGTTCAGTTCTTGGACAGCAACCCTGCATTGAATGTTCAGGTGAATTTGGTCACTTAGCACCTATATCTGCGACAGCTAGTCCGAATCTCTGCCATAGAATTTGTCCCCAATGGCTATTAATTTAGTGGAAAAGTCAAATAGGCAGATATTAAAGTTTGGAACTAATTTTGAACATAGAAGAATAAGAAGACTAGAACAAGTTAAAGTATAAGAGTTGACTTAAACAGAAATCAAAAGAAACCGAACAATTAGAATTAAATAGAAACCAAACAATATAAAAATATACATATGAGTTTAGAATTTACAGACGCCAACTTCCAAAGTACCGTAATGGAAAGCGACAAATTAACCGTAATCGATTTTTGGGCAGAATGGTGTGGTCCTTGCAGAGCCATTGGGCCAGTTATTGAAGAATTAGCTACTGAGTATGCAGGCAAAGTAAACATAGGAAAAGTGAATGTGGATGTCAATCCTACATTAAGTATGAACTTTGGCATTACTTCTATCCCAGCTATCCTTTTTGTAAAAGGTGGTCAAGTAGTAGACAAGCAAATTGGTGCTGTACCTAAGTCGGTATTAGACAAGAAAATTCAGTCGCATTTATAGTTAAACCAACCATAGAACGATTTTAAAAAATAGGCCTAGTTTGCCTATTTTTTTTTATCTTCCTATTTCAAATTTAGCACTATGGATCGATTTCAAGGCCTAATTGGTATTGTAATTATTTTAATGATTGCATTTCTATTCTCTAATAACAAGAAGAATATCAATTACCGATTAGTAGGAAGTGGTTTACTACTTCAATTAACCATTGGCTTTCTCATTTTGAAAATTCCAGCAGTGACCAGCTTTTTCCAATTATTAGGTAGAGGCATGGGAAAAATTGAACAATTCGCCCGAGCAGGAGCAGCATTTGTATATAGTGGT
>Ga0315899_10001854_pt1 | contig 23829 bp, 16 predicted proteins | sample LakEriMetagenome_2_FD_203518 | JGI IMG/M metagenome (GOLD analysis project Ga0315899, IMG submission 203518) | Freshwater fungal communities from buoy surface, Lake Erie, Ohio, United States - Buoy 4 MA112 | ecosystem: Environmental > Aquatic > Freshwater > Lake | place: USA: Lake Erie, Ohio... | reverse complement strand
AAGCGAAAAGTTCGCGGCCATTCGTCATTCGAAATTCAGCATTCGCCATTTCCCTGGCCTACATTGGCAAGGAACACGCCGACACCTTCGGCAGCGTCCAGAGCCCCGACCTCCGCGCCGATACCGCGACGCGCGGCAGCGCGAAGCCCAGACCGCGAAGCCACTCTGCGGGTCTTTTGCGTAGCGAAAGATAACTTCTCGCCAACCCGCCCTTCAACGACTCCGACACTGCGGTGCGGAAAGCGCGCAATTACTTTCCCGGCAGACAAATTAACATCTAGCGTCCAAACGTGAATACTCGCAGAAAAATGCTCCAGAAAGTGGCTACGGGGGCCGGTGCTTTGCTCGGCACCAGCTTGTTTCCAGACACTGCCCGCGCTTCGGAAAGAGCGATCATTCAGACGCCCGGCAGTCCGAAGCGGGTCATTTTCTTTTTACAGAATCACGGCTTTGACCCGTTGACCTGCATCCCCAAGGACCTCAACAAGGAAAGCTGCGCGCTCGACGGCTTGACGCTCGAAACGCCCATGCAGGCTTTGGAGCCTTACAAAAACAGGATGCATATCATCACCGGTTTGCATGGCCGCCATACGAACCCGGGGCACAGCGCGTATTTCGGGGCGCTGGGCGCTTATCGTGGTGGCACGGGCGTGCCTCCTTCCGCCGCGACCATTGATTATGTGCTGAGCCGGGCGTTGCCGCAGACCATCATGCCGCCGCTGTGCATCGGCATGGAATCGCTGGACAGCATGAGAGCACGCCCGACTCTCGCCACGCTTTCCGCGTCGGGGCCGAATCAGCCCATCTTCATGCATTGCGATCCCTCCATGCTCTACCAGATGCTCTTCGGCAGCATCGCCGAGGGTGCTATTAAGAAGCACTACGAAGCTCGTGCCAATGTGATGCTGGAAGTGGAGCGCGCGGCCCAGCTCAAAAACAAAGGGTTACCGATGAGCGACGGCCAGCGCTATGGAAGGTATGTCAGCGGATTTCGGGAACTGAACGGATTGACTGAAAAACTATCCGGGATTTCGGACCGGCTCAAAAAATTCGCCCCGACACTCGATGACCGTTACACCAATCCGAAATTTGAAACCGACTGGCATGACGCTCTATTGGAAATCGGCATCGCAGCGCTGCAAGCGAACCTGACCAATGTCCTGACCATCGCCTCCGGTTGCGGTGAGTATTTCGGCTCGTGGAAAGGACTGGGCATCGATGAAACCGGCCACGGGCTGGGGCATGTAGATCAGCCCGGCAACCCAATCTGGACAAAGATCCGCCAGTATAACTGCGAGATGCTGGTCAAGCTCATGAAAGCGCTGGAGGCCACGCCTGAAGGCTCGGGCTCGATGATGGATAACACCCTCATCGTCTATTCCAGCAATAACGCCGAGAAGCAGCATTCCGAGGGCGCGACCTGGCCTTTTGTGCTCCTCGGCAACGCCGGCGGACGCTTTAAGACCGGCCAATATACCAACATCAAAGAGCGCCCGATTAATGATCTCTACGCCACTTTCCTTCACGGAGTAGGCGCGCCGGTGGATCGCTTCAACATGGATAAAAACATGGCGAATCTCCACCGCAGCAAGGTCGGCCCCATCGAAGAACTACTGGCATAAATGATCATCTTTGGTGCGATATGGCGCGTGGTTGTTGTCGCGAGCGCGCTCTTTTCCGTTGCTCACAGCAGCTCGGCGGAAACTCCCGGCGGAGCATCGGATGCCTTTCGGCAGAAGGTGCAGCCTTTCCTCGATGACTACTGCCTGAACTGCCACGACGAGGAGACCAGAAAGGGAAATGTTTCCTTGGAAAATCTCACCGATGTTTCCGCTGACAATGCCAGTATGTGGAAACGCATTTGGGAACAGGTCGCCCTCAAGGAAATGCCACCGAGGAAGAATTCCAATCAGCCCAAACTCACCGAACGCCTGGAACTCTCGACATGGATCACCGCCGGGCTGAGCAACGCCATGAAGGACAGGGGCGGGTTCACCGATCACATGCGCCCCAGCAAGGGCAATCATCTCGATCACGACCTCCTTTTCAACACCAAGCTGGAGAACCTCGAACCCGCTTCAACTCCCGCGCGGATCTGGCGCATCCACCCTCAGGAACAACTCGTCCGTCTCAACGACCTCATCTGTCTCAAACGCAAATACAATCCCGAGCGTCCCGGCTTGTGGACTCACGGCGACCACATCCCGTCGAACCTGGAAGGGGAGACCAAAGTCTATTTCGGTTTGGATGGCTATCTGGGGAGTTTCAGTGATGCCTACAACTTTGGTGTCAGCGGTTTTCAGTCGCCTCTGTCCATGGTCAGGGACCACGGCTTGCGCAATTACCCCTTCCTTTACTCCGTCAATAGCGCCGAGTCGCTCCAGCTTGCCAGCATCGCGGAAAAGGTTCTGCGTTTCATGGCCAACGGTCCCGCAGCCGAGCCTTATCAGTTCGCCGATGAAATCGAAAAAGTCCCCGACCAATACCGAGGCCTCAATATCATCTTCTACAAAAACGGAATCTTCCGTCCGCTGACTCCTGTGTATGAGCTGATGAACACCCCCGGCGTCAGCGACGAGCGTCTGTGCGAAGTCATCCGCTTCCTCTTTGAATCCCTCACCCTCCGCCCGCCGAGTGAAAACGAGACCGCGCTCTACTTGGGAATCGCGAACAAATCCATCACCGCACTCGGCAAAGAAGAGGGCGTCTTCCTCGGCCTTGTCCCCATTTTTCTCGACCGCGATGCCCTCTTCCGTCCCGAGCTTTGTGAAAACGGGAAACCCGACGCACACGGTCGCGTGATGTTGCATGGCGACGAACTCGCCCTCGCCGTCAACGCCGCCTTCTCCTACATCCGCCCCGAGAACGATCACCTCCGCACCGCCCTCGCCGAGGGACACCTCAAAACTCGCGAAGACGTCCAGCGCGAAGTCACCCGCATCCTCAACGACGAGACCATCCGCAAGCCACGCATCCTCCAATTCTTCCGCGAATACTTCGAGTACGACCGCGCCGCCACGATTTGCAAGACGCGGCAGTCCATCGAGGGACAGGGCGCGCATTATGAATCCCACCCCGCAGTCATCAACAGCATGATCGCCAATACCGACGGCCTCATCGAAATCATCCTGCGGGAAGACAAAAACGTCTTGAAGGAGCTGCTCACCACCGACCGCGTCATCTACCAGCCCTACACCTCCGTGCGGCTGCATCGCGGCATGACCACCGATATCGCTTACTTCATCAACAGGGGGAAACCGTTCGTCCCCATCAGAGTTTACGACAAAAACCTTGTCGCTAAAGGCGATGAAGAACGGATGGAGCACGAAGTTCGCAATCGGAACCAGCTAAACCACATTTTGCCCAACCCCGCCGAGCCGGTCTACGTGCGTCAGTCGCAATTCGACAACGGCATTTTCCCGCCTGCCAAAGATGCCCTCAAAGCCATCACCACCGTGGACACCAAAGAGCGCCTCGGCATCCTCACGCACCCCATCTGGCTCGTCGCCCACTCCGATGCGATGGACAACCACGCCATCTCACGCGGTCGCTGGATTCGCGAGCGGCTACTCGGCGACGCCGTGCCGGATATCCCCATCACCGTGGATGCAAAATTGCCCGATGAACCCGATTCGACCATTCGCCACCGGATGCGCGTCACCCGCGAAAAAGATTGTTGGCGCTGCCACCAAAAGATGGACCCTCTCGGCCTGCCTTTTGAGAAATACAATCACCTCGGAATGCTCCTCGACACCAACCCATCCAACAACTGGGGCCACCCCGTGGACACCACCGGCGAAATCATCCTCAGTGGCGACCCCACCCTCGACGGCCCGGTAAAAGACCCGCTGGAAATGATCCAAAAACTCGCCAACAGCGAACGCGTCCAGCAAGTCTTCGTCCGCCACGCCTTCCGCTTTTGGATGGGTCGCAACGAAACCCTCAACGACGCCCCCGTCTTGCAGGCCGCCCACCGCGCCTACCGCGACAACAACGGCAGCATGAAAGCCCTCCTCACGTCCCTCCTCACCTCCGACGCCTTCCTCTACCGCAAGAAATAGCGCTGCAGCGCATGGCTAGGCGGCATGGTCTCCTCGTTTGTTGTGGGTGAATGACATGATGGAAGAAAAGATAAACACCGAGAGCACGATGAACCAGATAAACCAAAAGGTGACCGTCCGGTCAATTTCGTGCTGCGCCATCGGGACGACGAGCCAGAGTAAAACGAAAAGAACCGAGAATGCGCCAACAACGTAGCGACACCATCTCAGGCCGCAAAAATACAGAATGGCTGGCAGCAATGCCACGCTCGCGAGAATCAGGAAGCCCCCGCGTGGATCTCGAATCAGACTGTCAGCGATGTGAAAAACAAGCGGAAGCGCATAAGCTCCAATCGCAATCCGCCGAAATGGTTCGCTCGTTTTCACAGACGCGTAATGCTGCCTAACGACTAAGCGCTGGCACCGCTGTGGCGGCGGAGAGCGTTGGGAGCTGGGTTGAGGTTGAAGCGTGAGTGAAGCGTGGGAAAGCGAAGGTGCCACTGCGGTTGACCAGCCTTGTTCGGCGTCGGCTGTCAGGAGACGACGCAAACGTGGACGGAAAGCCATGCGAGCCGTTGCCTGCATCCGTTTTGTTCGGCCTTGGGTGTGGATTGTGGCTGCTCATGGGAAAGGATCAGTCCGCTGTGTATCGAACAAACGCTCGATCATGCGCTGCGTTAATCCAAACCGCGCAAGCCGAGCCATAATCGCCGGGTCGAGCGACACCAGAGCGGTCTCCCCATGACCAATGCTCTGCAAAAGTGAAGCCCTTGTAGCCGTCAATTCGTGCCGCATCGGTTGTCTGGCGGCCTTCGACGATCTCCTCGCGTCCAAACTTCCTGCCAGCTAGTAAGCCTGTGATCTGTTCAGGTGGAATGGTGACCTCCGCTTCAAAGATGTAGTCGGTCCAGCTCTCGTGTCCCGCTGCGGTGATCGAAACGCCGCTCGGAAGCAACGACAAATTTAAAGCATGACGAAGTCGCGCCCTATCTGGCCCATTCGCAACGGGCACAAAACCGTGATACCAAGCGTAGCCCATGAAAGCGGATAGGAACAAAACACCGCAGACGAGAAGGTAACGCAACTTCTTGGACTTCATTGGCAGGCACTCGGGACTTTGTTCTTGGCCGAACGATCAAGGTGAGGCACGGAGCGAAGCGGAGTTGCCTCCACCGCCTTGTTCTCCTCTGGGTTGTAGTTTCGCACGTCGTTTCCAAGTGACAATCCAAAGCACTATGCCGCCTATGATCCCTGACAGGTAAGATGCGGAATGCGCCTATCCCACGGTCAAAAATGGAGTGTGCTTGTCTTCTGGAACGCGGGATGCGAGGGGCTCGACCAGATAGAAGATGCCCGCGCGAGACGTGAAAAACCCAATCAAACCAGCGACAATCGCGACACCAAACATGCAGCAAAGGAGAACCCCGAGGGGACGGAGGAGGTGGGAACAACTCAGCTTCGGTCGCTGTCCTGCGCGAGCGGCCATCGCAAGGCCAATGCCAAGCGGCAACCCCACCCACCAAGTCGCGACAATGCCCCAGAACAATCCAAGCACCGTTGGAGAATCGGAAGCGATCAATCGCGGGTGCCCAATCGTAAAATACTCCACGCATATTCGTGCAGTAACCTGATCGTGGATGATCCCGTAGAATATAGCGGCCATTACGGACGCGATGATGATGCCGACGATTTGCATACGGGAGTTTGTTTGGGAGAACGCTCCAGATCAGTGACCCGGCGCCACTGATCGTCGATTGCCAACCGGAGCGCCATCGCCGGGTTCACTGCATCAAGCTTGTTAGGCGTTCGGTTGGACTCGCGAGAGACGAAGAATAAGAGTCTGGAAGAACGGTTGGTCATGGAACTGTAGGTGCAGTCCAGCCGATGGCTCCCATGTGATAGCCGTCGTGCAGCGGGGATTTGATGGCGTAGAAAACGGTGATGAGCTTCCCATCGGCAAGTTCCGACGTGCTGGGATAGCCCATGTCTCCGGGGCCAGTGCTAAAAAGCCGCCGGGGCGCACTCCAAATCTTTCCGTCGTCCGAGCTAAGACGGACTTCGATGCTGCCGTTGCGTCTGTTGCCGTAGCTGAGGACGAGTCGCTGGTCTTTGAGACGGAGAAGATGCGGCGGGTGCTTGTGGTAGCCGGCAATAAGTCCTTCGTCGGTCCATGTCGCGCCGTTATCGGTAGAGCGAAATTGACGGAGTTCCTGCCCGTGCTCGGGAGTGGGCTTGTTCGATGTGCGTGCCACGCACAGCCAGCTTTGCCCGGCCAGCGGCAGGAGCACGCCTTCGTTGATGGTATCGGCGACTTTGGTGCGTTTGTCCCACGAGTGACCATCATCGCCGCTAGTAACCATCCATGCGGCTTCGGCGTTGGCGTGCTGCTCGTCGACAGTGTAAACGAGCGTTCTCAAGGTGCCGTCCGCTCCGCGCACCACGCTGCCAAAGGGATATGGCTTCAATCCTCCCCGGAAACGGGCCGGGAAATCACCCTCTCGCTTCCACGTCTTGCCAAAGTCCGCCGAGCGGAAAACCTTCACCTCGTTTGGTTGCCGCCGCCCGCGTTCGTTTGCGGCGTCGTCCATGCCGCTGGCCAGCACCAGCAAGTCACCATTCGCCGTGAAACCCGAGGCCCAGTGACAATAGTTAGCCGTCTTGTCAGGACGCGCCGCCGCTGTCCCGCGCAGGTTCCACGTCTTGCCGTAGTCGCTACTGGCCCAGCCATCCACATCGCCCGGAAGTGTGGTGTGTCCGGGGGCGTTGTAGCCGAGTGCAAGCAGCATCCCGTCGGGCGCATGTTGAATCTGCGGCCACAGCCCGCCGTTCTTTGCAACGATGGTTGTAAAGTCCGGCGTCAGCGGTGTCGCTTCGGTGTCCAACGATTGAGCGAGTCCCGAATCGCTTACAACGATCGTCGCGACAACCAAAAACAAGAACTTGTGAGTGATGTATTTCATATGAGCGACGCGAGAACGCCTAACTACAGGCTCACGCACAAATCCGTGTGTTTGTGCGCCGCCTTTATAGGCGACAGATTTGTTGGACTATTACGGGATTGGGCGGTCATGGGTGTTGGTTTTGGCGCGGATGGCGGGATCGGGCAACTGATTTGTTGGCTTTCGCTCAAATGCTGCGGGAAATTTCGTGAAAACTATTCCGCGTCGGGGCGGCGAGGCGTTACTTTGAGTGGCGCGTTCCTTTTTGTAAGGGATTCAAGCGATTTGCCCGGCTACGCCAGCTCGATGCTCGACGTATCGCTGAGGGGGCCGGGGCCGGCTTCGTTGGCGGCTTCGCAATAGACCTCCAGCGTGCCGGCGGCGGGCTGGTCGGGGAGTTCTTTCATCGGGTCGCTCGTCCGGCCTGCGAAGCGGAACTCGGTATCCACGCCGACGAGCTTCGAAAACCAACGGTAATACGTTGCCAGCGGCACCGGCGGGCATTGCGCGACGACGGGCGCCTGAGCCACCAGTTTGGAAAGCGTGACGGTGCCTGGCTTGACTGGCGTGACGGTAGCGCCGGGGCGATTGAAGCCAAAAAGGTCCCAGCGAGGGTCCATCGGTCCCATCAGCCCTTCGAGCAAACCATAGAGACTGTGAATGGTCGTGCGGAGCGTCTTTTCATCGGCGGTGCGTGCGTCGCGGGCGTTGCCGAGCATCACTTTGCCATTGCGAAAAGCGATGTCGGCAGCGGCATAATCAGCCTTTGCTGTGGAGTAAACACCGGGGTTGAAAACGACTTTTGGAGAGTCAATCTGATAATCGGAGTTGTTCTGAAGGAAGATATCGAGCGCACCACACAGGGTCTCAAGCGCGCCAGCGCTGGTAGGCACCACCGTGGTATTGTCCACCCATCCCGCAGCGACCCATTCAGGGCTCCAGTCATCGCCAAACGAAATCGACAAAATTTTGCGCGCCATGAGGCAGACTTTCCTCATCGCTTCGATAGTTTGGAGGCGAACGGCGGAAGTCCCCGCTACTGCCGAGCGCGCGGCGTTAAAAGCGTCCTGCCCTCACCGCAGCGATGCGCAAACTCATCGTCCTGCTCAACCGCCTGCTCAAAAAGCCCGACTTCAAACTCCAGGGCTGAGCAGCACTCCAAACAAAAACCACAGTGCGGCCACCCCGGTTGAGCGAAGCTCATCAGGGGTCGCTGTTCCCCTCAAAATATCCATTGTTTTCTTACACCGTTGCTCCTTGGCTCGTTACACTCGCAGGTCGCATGCGTTTTTTTGGGCATCTCCCGAGAGTCCGTGCAGTACGGCTGCACCTTCGGCGCAGACGGGGCTATAAAAGCCCCGCTCCGGTGTTTTAGGCTTTCGACGGGGGGCAAAGGTTTTTGCGGCTTCGTCGTTGTTGAGGAGTGTTAATTTAAGTGTGGTTCATTTTTCTCTCCGCTCAAACGAAGAATTTCAAACTATGACAAAACGAATACTGGGAACGCTGTTGGGGCTCTACTGCGGCGGAATGATGCTGTTGGCCGACGATGCGGAAAAGGCCGAGAGGTCGGGGCCGGGAATGGTGCTCGGTGAGCCGCTCTGGCGTTCGCAGGTGAGCGACAACGAGCCGGTGCTTTTCATTCAGGAGGAAGGCAAGCAACTAGCCACGGGCAGACTCCTTTTCATTCCCAGTGAGAAATTCCGGATCACTCATCCAGATCATCGGATGAAGTATGAGGAGGGAAAGGATTTCACGTGGAAGCCGGGGACAAACATCATCGAGTTGACGCCGACTTCACGGATTCCTTTCAAGACCGCCGCGCAGATGGTTCCGCCGAAAGGAAGCCCGAACATGTTTGCCACCGTGCTGCATTCCGAAGGGCGATTCTTTCATGATCTCCAGGTGCAAGTTTCTTACTGGCACAAGACGGACCCGTGGCCCCTGCCGCCCGAGCCTCGACCGGAACAGTTGACGCGCGTTTTGGCGAAGCTGAGAAGCAAACAGCCGATCAAGCTCGTGGCCTTGGGTGACAGCATTACGCAGGGACTCAATGCTTCGGGGTTCAAGGAATCGCTGGCCGAGCCCTTTCAGCCTGCGTATCCGCAACTGGTCGCCAACACGCTCCAGAAGCGCTTTGGTTCAAAGGTCACGCTGGTCAATTTCGGAGTCGCCGGGACCGAGGCTGGATGGGGAGTGGAGATGATTCCCAAAGTGACAGCGGAAAAACCGGACTTGGTGCTCCTCGCCTTCGGAATGAATGACGGCGGTGGCTACGACAAGAAGATGACCAAAATGCGCGATGGTGTCATCGCCGAGAATCCAGACGCTGACATTGTGCTGGTCGCGCCCATGACGATGAATCCGCGCTTTGCGGGTGCCGATGGTTTCCAATGGAAATCCAAGTTTCTAGGCGGGCTGGTGACCACCAATGTGGCTCTGGCTGATGTGACGACGCCTTGGATCGAAATCCTAAAAAAGAAACCCTATTCCGACCTGAGCGGTAACAACGTCAATCATCCGAATGATTTCGGCCACCGTCTTTATGCGCATGTGATTCTCGATTTGTTTCCATTGAAGGCGGAAGTCAAAGAGCGGGCAGAGCAACCAAAGGATCCTCTCGGGATTCTCAAGAAACCCATCCCGGAGCGACTCGTCGTATTCACGTTCGATGACGGGTGCGCCAGTCATGCGACGGTTGCCGCTCCGATTCTCAAAAAACATGGCTTCAACGGGACGTTCTATGTTTCCGACGCCTATCTGTTCCGCGAGCGCAAGGATTGGTATATGACTTGGCGGCAGATTCGGGCGATGTCGGAGCAGGGATTCGAGATTGGTAATCACACGCGGGGGCATGGGCAATTATCCATGACGGATGTCGGGGGATGTCAGGCGTATGTGTGGACTTTGGAGGATGCAATGATCGCGAACCGGATTCCGCGTCCCACGACCTTTTGCTGGCCTTTCTACGACGTGAACACGAAATTTTATCCGCTCCTGGCGAGTTGGGGATATACGTTTGCGAGAGGCGGTCACGGCCGCACCTACGACCCTACGGCGGATAATCCATTTGATGTTCCCTCGTTTGCAGCCGGCGGCGTGGGGCAGACCATGGAAGGGATGATCAGCGCGTCGCAACAAGCCACTGCGGGCAAGGTGGTGGTGATGACGTTTCACGGCACGCCGGATATGGAGCATCCCGGCGTGGGGATTGATCCCGACTTGTTCGAGGAGTTCGTGGAGTATCTGAAAGCAAACAACTACAAGGTCGTCGCGATGCGCGATCTGGTGGAGTATATCGATCCAGCAAAAGCAGCGCAGCTTCCGCCGACCAAGACGACACTGCGTACAAAGCGTGATGCGCCTGGTGCCCCGGCATTGGTCAAAGGCGACAAGCCTTACACCGCGAAAAAACGCGCCCCCAAAGAGCCGCAATCGGGCGACCGCAAAGGGCCTTGGACGGTGAAGGAAATTTACCGACTGAAATTGCCCGACGCCGTCTCCACATCGATCAACGGGAGTACTATCGCAATTCACGTCCCCGCATCCACCGATGTGAAGGCGCTTGCTCCTGTCTTTGAACTCGCGCGTTTCGCAAAGTCAGAGCCTGCCTCCGGGACAGCGAGAGATTTCACCACGCCACAGATCTACAAGATTACCGCTCAGGATGGCTCTCCCCGGGACTATACAGTTAAGGTGATTCCCACCAAGGAGCCCATCCACTTTTCGTGGATGGCGAAAGAGGATGGCAGCTTTGACGATGGCGCTCGATGGAAGAACAATCTTGGTGCCGATGCCGGGCCGAGCGTTGGTGGAAACTCCGACAGTATTTTGAGTTTCAACGAGCCCGGCAAATACACGGTAAGCCGGACGGGCGACGGGGATTTCGTCCTCAATCAACTCAACCTCGGACGCGCCACGCTGACGTTGGAGAGCAAGGGGAGTTTTGTTTTCAACAAGAGCAGCTCATTTGGCGCGTCGCCATACATCAACAGCCAGAGCCGCGCGAATGTGACAATCAAGGTGCCGGTGCGACTGGATGCGGACCTCACTGTGGATGGACTTGAGGCAGACGATACACGTGTGTTTCTCAATGGCGCGATTTCCGGCAAAGGTGCGCTCATCAAGAACGGCCCGCACGAACTTCACCTTGGCAATCCCATCAACACCTACGCAGGCGGCACCGTCATCAACGGCGGTTCTCTTTCAGCGCGGCCAGAAGGTCTCGGCGCGGGACCCGTAACGATCAACGAAGATGGCGCGATTGGAATCGGCGGTGAAGCCGTGAAAAATTCACTGATTGCGAATGGCGGGAGCGTCTTTACCGGCGGCAGCGGCCACTGGGGCGGGCCGGTGAAAATAAACGGAAACACCAAGCTGCGTGCGGAAAATATCCTGGAGTTTAGCAACAAGCAGGAGGGCATCAGCGGCCCCGGTGGCATCACCCAAGTAGGGCAGCCGGTCGGTCACACGTTGAAGAGCGGGACGATCAAGCTCTTTGGCCGGAACACTTACTCGGGTCTCACAATGGTTGAAATGGGGCTCCTGGAAATCAAGTCATCCCTCTACAGCAACGAACCCGCCCGCTGGACTCCCGCGAACATCACCATAAACGGAGCGGCGGGCGAACTGCGGCTTCATATTGGCGGTCCGGATAGTTTCACCGCCGCGCAGGCTGGAACCATGCTCAAAAACCTCAGCACCGACATCAATCGGAACGGCCTGATGGCTGGCAGCACTTTCGGATTGGACACGACCGGAGCCACGGAGCCGCAGGAAATTTCCATCAATGTCACCGACTCCAAAGGGCCAGGCGGCGGGAGCATTCTGCTCAAGAAATGTGGAGCAGGAATTCTGAAACTCACGGGCGCAAACACCTACAGCGGTCAGACGATCATTGAAGGCGGAACACTGAGCGCGGATTCGCTCAACAGTGTTGTCAACGGAATGCCAGCGAGCAGCCTCGGCGCGCCAAAAACGGAAAGCGACGGCGAGATTTTCCTGAGTCGCGGCAGCGTTTTGAACTACACCGGAAAAGGCGAAACCACCGACCGCACTCTAAATTTTCCCGGAGGAAATGACGCTGTTTCATTGAGCCAATCCGGAACCGGCCTGCTCAAGCTGACCAGCCCTTTTGTGATATCCGGCTACGGCGAAAACAAAACAATCATCCTGACCGGATCCGCTGCGGGCGCAGGCGAAATCGCCTGCAATGTCGAGAACCCTTACGACCGCAAAGGGGGGGCCACCACCGCCATCACCAAAAATGGCACAGGAAAATGGACGCTCTCCGGCGCAAACACCTTCACCGGCCCGGTCACGATCAACGGCGGCACTCTCGCCATCGCCAGCGAGCGCAGCGTTTCTGCAGAGTGTGAAATCACCATCGCCAGCGGCGGGAAGTTGGAACTCAATTTCAAAGGCCGGATGAATGTTCGCAAGCTCACGCTCGAAGGCAAAGAGCAGCCTGCGGGCACTTACCCGGCGACTAGTGCGTCGGGGTTTATCGCTGGAACGGGAGTGCTCATCGTAGGCTCTTAAAACCATCAGGAAAAAGCTCGGAAGGACTGCTCAAACGAAGAATTTCAAACTATGACAAAACGAGGGGAAGCTTACAGCCCACGCATCCGCGAGGCCATGCGCTGCGCCCGCAGCCGCCCCATCATGAAGCGCATCCACCGCATTTGCGCTTGGCTCAGGGAGACACGCCGGTTCCTACCGCAGAGCGAAATGGGGCAGGCCATTTCATACCTCCTCAACCAGTGGCAGCACCTCGGCCACTACCTTGAGGACGGCCGCACGGAGATCGACAACAATCAGGTCGAACCGGAGCGAAGCGGAGATAGACCGCCGACGGCGGCCCGCAGGGCGAGCAAAGCGAGTCAAAATGCGATCCGCCCGACAGCCATCGGAAAGAAGAACTGGCTGTTTGTCGGGGCAGAGACTGCCGGTGAAACGACCGCGGTCCTCTACACGGTAATTGAGTATGCCCGTCGCCGCGGAATTGATCCGCAGAAATGGCTGAGCAGAGTTCTCGACGAACTTCCGCGAATGAAGATCCAGGACGTCCCGCGGTTGCTGGCACCCGACTCCCGTTCAGGCACCCGGCGCGCCGCCTGAAAAAGCTGCGGGAACAGCCTCAGACCGTGACACGTCATGAGGCGCTCGCTGTGACGCTTACGAACAAAGGAGAAGGTCGAGACCTTCGACTGCGGCGCAACGAAGCCTTCTGGAATAGGGCCCGCCGCCCGCAGGGGATTCGGTCCCAAAACCACGGCGCAGCCGCTCATCAAGCCACCGAGGATTCCGGGTCCGCTGCCGGGTCCGGTTTTTTCCACAGGCTTCTATGGGGCGGTGGCCGGATAGTCGCCGATGTCGTCGAAGGTGGTGATTCCCGCTGGTCCTTTCCTATTGGATTGCCGGGCCAGAATGAAGCCATTCAGGGGCCTGGCGATGCTGAGTGACGTGAGGGCGCAGAGGATAGCTGCGGTGAGAATGGTTGATTTGTTCGAGAATCAGATCCGGGTGAAGGCGTTTCAGTCAAGGTCAGAGAACTTTAAGCCCTCGATCAGGCAGTCCAGTTGGCCGTAGGGTGCTTTCGAGGATTCATCGTAAGCGATGTTGCTGTAGACAGCTATGGTGTTGGTACCGGGTTTCAGATGATCCGGTGAAACCGAAGACCAGGGGGCGTAGTGCGGTTTGTCCTGCCACCAGCCATAGGCTGCGACCTCATGGCCGTTGAGATAGATGCGGAATCCCTGAGGGCACAGGATACTGACCCGGTAGGAATCGAAGTCGAGGGAGTCGATTTCAAAGGTGGTGCGTGTGACGATGAATTCACCTTTGCCCCAATCCGATTGATTGGGGAAGAAGTCATCGCCTGATTTGAACGTGCCGATCCCGATGGGTGCACGACCTGATGTCCATTTGCTGTCGTCATACCCTGGCTTGAACCAGTCCTTGAGATCATCGGGCAGTGTGAAGTCGCGGAAGCGTCTTCTCTCCCGGGTGGGGAGTTGGTCTTTTTCTGCCGTGGCATCGAAGGCTTTGAATTTCCACGTGCGTTGCGCAGGCGGCATTTTGCCGATGGGTTTCCAGCCCGCCTGGGGGTTGCTGATTCTTGTGAGATCGATGATGGAGTTCAGCAGTTCCGGCTTTGCCTCCTTGTCGGCGCGGAATCGCTTGAGCAGTTCGGGGCGGTAAGTCTGCAGGAGCACTCTCTGAAGATCCGCGCGTTGTTTGGATTCGAGTTTCTTCAGCACGGTATAAAGTCCGAACGGGTTTCCGGCGGGATGCGCGGAAGGTGCTCCGACAAGATTCACAAGATCGTCGGTGCTGAAGTCGCCGAAACGGGGCTGCACCGCCGTCGCCAGCGGTGCTGCAAGGGAGGGATCGGTTTGCAGGCATAGCTTGACCGCTTCCATGACATTGTAAGCTCCTTCGGCGGAACGCACCCCGCTCTTGATCTCGGTTGCCGATACGGCCTGCTTCATTCCTGCGATGATGAGTCTGCTGGCCTCACTCTCCGGTTTCCTTGCCCGCAGCATCTCTTCGAAGTGATTCTTCATCCATTCGCGCGGCATCGTGTGATTTTCGCTGGTTGCCATCGTCAGGAGTGTCGGAAGGACTTTGACGTAGAGAGCATCATCCTTCGCGAGACCGGATAGTGCAAAGAAGGCGGCCTCGCGCATCCACCAGTCGTAGTGACTGATCCATGGCTGGATGAGCTGGTGGCGCTCGTCGATTGCTGTCGCGGGAGCGAGCTTGAGCGCCATCATTGCACCGGATTTGACATACCACGATTCGTCCGGATCGGAGAGCATCCTCGTGATGGCGGTCAGCATCCCGGGCGTAAACTGCTCGCTGGTGATGGGTTGGTTGCCTGGCCCGAACCAGTAGGTCCAGTCCATCAGGCCATCGAGCGCCGCGCGACGCAGTCGTGCATCGGGGTCGCTGAGAAATTTCTCAAGGACATCCAGTGCGCCCACCTTCCGCAGCGCGAGGGCGGCCTGGGTGCGGACAATGTAGCGCCGGTGGTGCAGGTTCTTCAGCAGGACATCCCGGGGCACGCTCTTGAGGTCCTTCTCCGGCTTCTGATAGGCGTCACCCAATGCGAAGAAGGCGAGATGGGCCGGCTCCTCCCGGCCGTAATCATAAAACCTCGGATGGTGCTCGGTGGAAAGGAAAGCCTGATCCGCCTTGGTGCCCCACAAGTTTTCCGGAAGAGTGTATTCACGCGAGAACTTCGTCCGCGGTGCCCCGGTAATACGCAGCGTCTGCAAGGGAGCGGTGTAGGAGAGTCCGATCCCGGGACCTGATGAGCCAACCTTACCATCGCCCCATTCCATGGTTGCGATTCCGATGCTGCCACCAGGTTCACGGCTCAGATCATGCCACCATGTGAGGCGATCCATAGCCTCGCGGTAGAGCGCAGGTTTCTCCTTCGCCACGTGGGAATTGACGATGCTCACCCAGATTCCGTCACCGCGCCCTTCATCGCCATGCCCCATGGCCAGACCCGGGTAGCTCTCGATCATGGTCATCGCAAGACACCTCGCTGCCTGCTGGTAAATCGTCGTATCACCGGCTGCTCCGGAGGCGATCTTCATGGCGGCAGCAATCATGCCGTCCTTGCCATTCGAACCAAACCCGCCCTCGGGGCGGTGATCGCCGTAGGCCACCCCGCCATGACCGGCGAAGCGATAGAAATGACGCAGCGCACCGAGCAAGGTCTGCTCGTCGACATTCACCCCGCATTCCTTGCCCAGCAGCATGGTAGTGAGCAACTGCGCGCCAGCCGCGTGCAGCAGGCCACCGGCCACATAGCCAGGACTGATGTCATTGCTCCAATGGGTCCAGCCGCAGCCAAACTTCTGGCGGGCTTTCGCGTCGTCGCAGTAATGCTGCATGATGGGCAAGACCGACTTATCCCCTGTGCGCAGGTAATATTCACCACAGGCGATCCCGTTGTAGCCATTGTTCCATGTGTGGTCACCGATGGCTTTCACATCCTTGGGAAAGGCGTCGAAATATGCTTTCACTCGCGGAATATACTGGTCGTCACCGGTGGAAAGCAGGAAGAGGCAGACGAGGGCACCAGGAATGCCGTCCTGATTGAACTTCTCCGGATTCGAGTAGAAGGCGGCGGCCTCATCGACGATGCGTTTCGATTTCGGACAATCCAGCGGCCATGTCCCGCTGTACGCCCCGAGTACGGGAATCATGACAGTCTGTTTGCGCTGGGTCTGGCCATCCGGGGAGGTCACCTCGAAAACCATCCGTCCGTCGCTGGCCTCGGCCTTCGTGAGGGCATTACCCATCGCCACGAATGGATTCAATCCTTTGAGTCCGGTTCCATTGATCCCCGTAATGATCTCGCCCTTGGAGAACTTGTCGTCGGACGGCGAACCCGGTGCCATTTCCTCGACCTTGAGCACCACACCAGGATGGATCCGCACCTTCAGGCCCGTGGTGCCAATGCCGCCGAAGTACCTCTCGCGGGTCGGATCCGGGCGCGATTGATACATGGGCCTTTCGGTGTAATACTGCTGATCAGCATCGCCACCAGCTCCTGCGCGGAGTTGGGTCAAAAGCGCAAGAAGCGTCAGGATAAGGAGAGAATGGTTCATGGTTTGGATTCGGACTTGGGCGCAGACTTGGGCGCCGGATTTTTATGGAGCCGGAGGCGCAGAGTGACGGCAGTCCCCTTCTTTGGCAGATCGGTGGGATTGATCTCCCACTCGAGTGCCCCCTGCTGGTGGCTGTGGATTTCAGGAAGGCACAGCAACTCGTCGCCGAAAGTGCTCATCGAAATGATATGACCGCTGAAGTCGGCGAGGTACCCTCTGGGTCCCTCACCATGGTCCCTGAGGTGGGATCCAGCGAATATGAAAGCGTGCGGTATGCTCTGCGCTTGGCTGGCCTCTGGTCCGCTCTTCGTGCGATCTGAGCCATCACGGTTTCTTCGCCGGATGAAGTCACTGATGGGACGTTCGACTGGTTTGCCCTCGGCATTCGGAAATTCGAGGAAGATGTCGATCAGGTCGCCTGTGGGCGGAATGTCAACCCAGCGGGTCTGTTCCTCATCGATGGGACGTCGCATGGCGGGATTGCCATTGTTTGCGCCGAGCAGGAGCAGTGCGGTGTGAATGTGGGAGGGCCTTGCCTCGACGGCAACGATCGACTCATGCACCTTTCCGCCGACGTGGCAGGCAATCAGTTCCAAGGCACCTTCCGAGAGGCAGACCGTGGCGTCGACATCAAGGCAGCGTTCGCTGGCGTTGATCGTCAGTCCGGGAAACTTCAGTTCGGGAACTAGTGCATCTCTTGAGTCCGATGGAGGCACGGCACCTACCGCCGCATCGTCTGGCGGCAGGGGCTTCCGGGGACGCTCGGCTTCCCGCGATGCATTGGACTGAACCGGAGAGGCTCCTCGTGGGGCTTCTTGGGCGGGACAGGCTCCCGCGATGGAGAGTGTCAGCGCCAAAGCCCGAATCATGAACGCGATGGATGGCAGGCTGGCGGATCTCATGCCGGGAAACGGATCTGCATCGGGTTCGTGAGGAGATATGACAGGATACCCGGCCGCATGCTGAGAGTCTTCGAGGTTCACCGACGATGGATGCTATGGAGTTACGTTCTGCGGCAGGGCGTTGAAAGGGTTCAATTCTTGACAACCTGTTTCCGGAAAGTACAAGCAACTTAGTGCGTCCGATTCATCGTCTCTCCCTGCCCGAACAAGTGGCCGCCTGCCTGCGCGAGGGCATCCAGGGGGGACGCTGGGGCGATCAGTTTCCCGGCGAAGTTCAGTTGGCCACCGAATTGGACGTTTCCCGCAATACCGCCCGGCGAGCACTTCAGCTTCTCGAGAAGGAAGGCCTTGTGGTCAGGCGTGGGCTCGGCCGCAGCCGCAGCATCACCCCCGCCGGTACGGCCATGGCATTGCAGCGGCCCTTGCGCGTCGCCATCCTGCGCAACGACACGCTCATTGATGACAGCCCGCACACTGCCCTGATCGTGGCCAATATACTGCGCGCCCTCGAAGCTTCAGGATACGACGCTTTTGAATGCAGAAAGACCCAGGTCGAATTACGACACGACGTGCCCCAGATGTCACGGCAGCTGACCGCAGCCAGCGCAGATGCGTGGCTGATCGAGGCTGGCTCACGTCCTTTGCTGGAGTGGTGCGCTCCCCAGGAGACGCCCTGCCTCGCCCTGTATGGCCGCACCGAGGGACTGAAGATCGCCCGCACCGGCCCGGACGCAGTCACGGCCTACGCAGCGGCCACACGCGAACTGATTGCGCTCGGGCACCGCAGAATCGTGCTGATCGTCCGTGAGGAATTCCGCCGAATGCCGGTAGGGGGCTGCGAATTGGCATTCATCAGCGAGCTGAAAGCGCATGGCATTCCGGCAGGCCGCTACAATCTACCGGAGTGGGATGAGAGTCCGGCAGGATTCGAGCGGTTGATGGAGAGCCTGTTCAGAACCACTCCTCCCACCGCGGTGATCGTCGACGAGACCTGCTGGTTCATCGCCGCGCTGGGATTCCTCGTCCGCCGCGGCCTCCGTGTTCCCGAGCAGGTCTCTCTCGTCGCTGGAGAAGGTGTCCCCATTCTGGACATGTGCTGGCCCCGGTTTGCCCAGATGCGCTGGGACAACAAACTCATCGAGCGCCGCGTGGTGCGCTGGGTCGATGCCGTCCGTAAAGGCAATCCGGACCGCAGGATCATCAACATCCCTGCAGAGTTCGTCCCCGGCGGCAGCATCGGGCCAGTGCGGAGGGATTGAGAGCCGAGACTCTCGACCGACAATTAGACATTCCCTTCGCGACAATTAGAATTGACCCCTGAGATGTCAGGAGAGGGGGGGGAGGCTGAGATCACCGGTGACAAACAGAGGCCGGGCTCAGTGTCTCGCGATGATCCAGGACTTCCGCGGATCATCGGGCCCGCGTCAGCATCTTGCCGATGAGGAGACCGATGGCCGCGCATCCGAGAGCAAGCCCTGGGATCAGGAACAAGTGCTTTTCTTTGAGCAGGAACAACAGGACGACACCGATGAAGCCGCCCAGACAGAAGCCGATGACTCCACCGACGATGCCGCCGAGGAATTGGAACGGGCTGAAGTTGTTCTCCATGGTCAGTGCGCGCAGAGGTGCCTCATGCTCCGCTTTCGCCAGCACATCGAGAAAGTCGTTCGCCACCGTCAGCAGGCTTTCGCGTTCTCTTCCGGTGAGAATCGTGTGGCTATCCCCGGGGCCGATGATGTGGGTATACGGCGCGCGGATCGCGAGGTATCCGTCCTGTACTTCGATGAATCCAGTCGTGGCAGTGGAGAGGAAACGCAGGACGCTGGGTTTGCAGACCGCAGCCATGTCTGCAAGGACCGGAACCAGATGATCCGCAGAGCGGATCGACGCCTCCATGGCCTCAAAAGCGCCTCCCGCGAAGAGGCTGTAGTTGTTGTTGAACGCCTCAACAAGCTGCCGCTCATCGGGCGAAGCGGTTGGTGACACCATCAGGTCCAGACCCTTGACGCCCAGGGTGTTCATTCCCCCCGTCTCGCGGCGCGGCAGCAGGTCGAAATCAGGGAGTTTCAGTCCCGCGGTGGGGACCACGACGATCGTTTCCCAGACGAAAAAGTAGCCAGTGGAATCGTGCCTCTCAACCCGGGCATCGAGAATCTCGAATGGCCTGTTGCGATGGACGCCGAGAACGTGATCCCGGTAGCTATCCGCCTTCCTGAAAGTATCAAGGCTGCGCGCACCCTCGGAGATCGCACCGCCGGATTCCGCATGGAACCCGTAACCGTTCTCCTCGGCCCATTTGGCGTTTTCGTTCTGATGGTCATTCATAGCTTTGGTTCTTCGATCTAACTTACGGGCAGAATGGATTACCTCACCAAACCGAATTCACTTGCGAAGGCGGCTGCCTCATCGCTGTCTTCTGGTAAGTTCTGATAGATGGCCGAGAGCGCTTTGCTGCGGTCGGGACCCTGTGGGAGGGTCTCGATCCATTTTATGGCACCTTGCCGATCGTAGGGATAGGATTTCACAGCGTAGGCACTGGCGACCGCAGACTTCACCGGACTGTCGGGTGCGCTATTGAGCCACTTGCCGGCCGCCGCGTAGTCATTCTCCGTCCAGCGGGCGGCGAGTTCGTAAGCACGTGCCTTCGAGAAAGCGGCTGGGATTTCACTCATTCCGAGCCAATCGAGCCATTGGCCTGTTTCGCCAACCCTCACATGGTTCGGCATGTTCCGGGTGGCGGCGACAAGTTCCTCGCTCGATAGATTCGCTGACGCGATCCAACTGGACAGTTCAATGAACGAACCCCTTGCATCGGGTCGCCCGAAGACAACGTCACTCATCTGACCGTTCACCAGATCCCTCTGTTCCGGCGTAGTGGCAAATGATCGCATCTTTTCGAGCAACTCGGCGCGTCTTGACGGACTGCCGGTGGCATATTTGGTCGACTGGCCGATATATCTGGATTGAAATTCCGGTGGTGCTTCGGAGAGGCACTGGAAAACGGTCCGGAGGTCGGGTTTCTCACCGCTATAGTAGTAAACGAGATATTCAAATGGATCGTAGATCCCTGCATCACCGATGCCGAATTGGGCGGGCGATTGAGTCATCAGGCGGGCCACTTCCACCGGGTATTTCCAGATGAAGACCTTCTGGACATAATTATTGAGGGACCGCCTGATCTGCAAAGTCAGATCGGGATCGTTGCTGCACTCCTCCATGAACAATCTGATACCGGTGGGGTCGAGTTCCCCAAGGCGGCTTTTCAGTTCCGCTTCTGTCCTCAGTCGTTCATCACTGAAGGCGGCGGCAGGATTCTCGGGAGCCTCGCGATACAGGGCAAAAAGGTCGCGCCTGAGGGCCTTTACCGCTTCCTTCATGGCGAAATACTCCTTGCGTTGCTCGGAGAATCCAAGCGCTCCGGCCTCATTGCCCTGACTCACGGAGGCTTCTTTCCGGAGTCTGGCATTGATCTGCCTGTTGTTCGAGAGGTTCTGGCTTTCGACCCAGCCCAGCAGAGCGGCGCAGATGCCGATTACGGCGCAGATGATGAGAGAACGTTTCACCGGTCAATTCAGCTTTTGCAGCATTTCACTCCGGAGATCGGCATCCGTGATCTTTTTGGCCAGCGCTCGCGCCTTCTCCTTTGGAAAGGCACTGCCCTTCGCACTGCCCTCGATCAATGGAATCAGCAATTCGTCGCCGGCACCCGAGGCAAGGTAATCAGTAGCGATCTGCTCAACGAAGTCCAGAGCCTCGGACCCATTTGACTTCTCAAGGTAGCTTTGCAGCGCAACTCCGGTTACCTGATCAGCGGCGGCAGGGTCGATCGCTTCAATCCATGTGCGATAATCGTCGAACTTCTGGCGGGACGGGGTATTGCCTTCGTCTCTCATCGCACGGTACTCCGCGTACTCCTTGAACTGCTGCGTCAAGAGGATCGAGCGTTCTTCAGGGGTGATGCCGAGACTCTCAAGGTTCTTCTTTGCGCTGGTCGGATCGTCGCCGATTTCAAAGCTGAAGTTTCGCTCCGTCAGACTGTTCTTGCGCAGAATGTCCACATATTCCTCCATGGGCATCGTCTTGCGAAGCAGATCAATGAAAATCCGGCTATTCTCTTTGGAAACGCCCCACATGTATGGGCCTAATCTGGAGCGTAGTTCCGGTGGAATCTTCCTGATGCGTTCCTCCGCGGCAGCGGGGTCGGTTCCGATGAGGGACATGATCAAGGCGGATTCAAAAGGCACTACAGCAGGTGATTTTCCGTCAAGGGACTTATCGAAGGTGCCTGCGGCGATCTGGCGTTCATACCATGTGGTGGCTGCGGCGGGATCCCGTGCTAGCCACTTATCGAACGCGCCATAGCCTCCCAGTGAAACTCCTCCGTCCTGGTTTCTGATGATGTACTGGCTGAATGCAAACTCGGGATTTTTCGTCTCGAGTTCTGTCAGCATCATTGATTCGAGATAATTGCGGAATGGGGCATGCACAGGGAGCACGCCCATTTCCTGATAGGCGACGGTGAGTTCGTCACCATTCATTTCGGATGCGAGCGTCTCGAGCCTCTTCCATGCGGCTGTGTACTGGAACCTTTCCTCGTTATTGTTGAATAGGACGAGTGCCGTCCAATCCTTTGAAGTGCTGATCCAGTCTGCTGATGGCTTGTCCGGCTTATCCGGCGGAGCGTTCCTGGCGTTCGCCCTGCCTTTTGCGTCTGAGATGCCGGCAGATTTCGTTGCTCTGGAGTCAGCGATCCTGCTGCGGAGGGAAGTATTCTGCTGCTCGAGTATCCGGTTGGTGCTGTGGAGATTGGTAAGCCATGCCGCGGCGATGATCAGCACGAGGAGCGGGGGAACCCATTGAAATGGTTTCATGGCTGGTGTTTACCCGGCGTGGCGGCAGGATGGCCACATGATGTGCGTGGTGGCTTTCATCGCGAGGCATCTTCCTCGGTCGTCGCACGGCAGCCTTCCTGGATGGGCAGCGTTGGTAAACGAGGGGGACTCATCCATGGCCGGGCGAATGCGGTTTTCCCTGCGGGAAATCGAGCGCAAAAATCCTTTGTGGGGAATTTTGGCGGCGGATTGCTGGTGCATTGGATGGGAACCGATGGGGATTCTTTCTCGTTCGGATGCTCAGGGAAGGACGACCGGACCGATGGCGTGCATGCTGCCATTGGGATCGCGGTATTTGAGAGCGTAGGTGCCCGGCGTCGTGCCAGTGACGGTAACATAGCCTGGGTATCGGCTTTTACGGCCTGAACTGCTGAAGCGCGCGGTGATGAGAATGTCTGCATTTGCTACGTCAGCATCGACCGAGTCGATCCACTGGCCGGAATGCACGATCGCGGTCACAAACTCCAATGGTATTTTGTATGATCCGGAGCCAAGCGCGGTGGGAGCACCGACCGTAACTCCGTCTTTGGCGAAGAAGTCGCGGGATCTCGGTTCGGAGCATCCGGTGAGTGCGAGGGCGCATAGCAGCAGTGCCGCTTTGGTGAAGGTTGCCATGTGATTGCGTCTGGGTTGGGTGCTGAAGGAGATTTGAGTCCGCGCTACGGATTACGGTGCCTTATCGCTCACAGTGGTTTCGATCCTGATTCCATTCGGGGTGATGGCTGCGAAGGTTTTTTCTTCTCCACCGGTCAGGTAGAAAGTCGAGGTCTCTCCCTTGGTGGGAATCGGTTCGTGGCCCTGTCTGCCGGGAGGGTTGGGTTTGCGGGTGTGAGGCTGCCATGCCTGCACGGTGATCCGTTCTCCTTTCGTGGCATCGTGACCCTTGGAAAGCTCCTCTACCTGAACCGTGATTGTATAGATCGTATCCTTGTGGATGCCCGGAGAGGTTTCGATTTTGGATTTCCCGACCTTGGTGGCCACTTCGATGACCTTGCCCCTGACGATCTGGGTGGCCCGCGTCTCTAGCGTTGCCGTGCTCTTGGGTGCCTTGGCAGCATGAATCTGACTCCCGCTGAGGAGGAGGGCCGAGGCGGCGAGGAAAGCGATGAGTCTCATGCCTGAGCGTTTGGGTTGGCGCAGAGTGCCGGGTAGATTGGATGCGGTGCGGGATTGAGGGAATCTTGAGAGTGGGCGGCGACGCATGCCGCCACGACGGGTTGGAGCCGACGCGTCGATCTGTGCAGGCAGGCACGGTGGATTTACGGTTTGCGAGCGTTGGCTGGTAGGCCTGAATTTCGGACTACCTGTTCTCGAAAAGTACAAGCGGTAGGCGCGGTAATGCCGGCCGCTGCGGTTGTTGCGTGATGCGCGTGGGATCAGCGCGGGAAGACGATGGCGGCTTTGGCGACGCGCGGTTGGACGGCCTGGAG
>Ga0315899_10001853_pt1 | contig 23834 bp, 32 predicted proteins | sample LakEriMetagenome_2_FD_203518 | JGI IMG/M metagenome (GOLD analysis project Ga0315899, IMG submission 203518) | Freshwater fungal communities from buoy surface, Lake Erie, Ohio, United States - Buoy 4 MA112 | ecosystem: Environmental > Aquatic > Freshwater > Lake | place: USA: Lake Erie, Ohio... | reverse complement strand
GCGCGAGTGTGTTGGTGTGTTGGTGGGTGTTGGGTGGGTGGGCGGGCGGGTGGGTGGGTGGGTGCGTTCGTGGGTGCGTTCGTGCTCACGGGTCATGGCGGACTCGACTTTGTAGCTGCTGTTCTTGTGGCCGGAGTAGGAGTTGAGGAGCTCGCCGTTGGACTTGTCGAAAAGACGCACATTGTCGTCCATACAAGTCGCAAGCAAGCAGTTGCCGTCATGCGTAAAGCGCACGCACGTGATGGGGTGCAGGAGACAGTCTGACACCATTTCGCCCATCCGCACGTCGTATCGTCGCATGTACCCATCGACGCATCCGGTCAGGATCTCGTGCGCGCGCACAGCCAGTGACGTGACGCTGTCGGTTGCCTCACTCATTACCTGCGCGACACTTGGATGCAATCTATTTCAATGTTGGCACGCAGCCAGCGAGGCACGAGCCGAGGGCCGCGGGCAGCGCTGCCTTGTGCCGAGCCACTCCGTGCGCGCGCGCGCACACACACAGCACGTCCTTGCTGCGCCGCAGTATCGGAGCGGGCGCGACCTGCATTGCCTCGAACGAGCGGGATCGGCAATCGAAAATGCGCACGGTCTTGTCGTAAGACCCAGAGATGACCACCGACGAGTCCTCGCCCGCGAAGATCACAGCGTTGACCTTCAGGTCGTGGCCCTTGAATTTGCGGATGGTGTTGCCGCTCGCCACGTCCCAGTAGAAGACGACCTTGTCGCCGCCGCACGACGCGATGCGGCTGTTGTCACTAGACACGCCCACGTCGAAGACCTCGTGGCCGTGCCCGATGTACGACTTGACGCAGAGCCCCTTGGCGGGGTTCCAGAGCTTGATGATGCGGTCCTGTCCGCATGTGAGGCAGTAGTTACCGTCGCTGTTGAAGCGCACAGCCAGCACCGGGCCCGTGTGGCCCTTGAGCGTCGCCGCCGGGGCCGTGGGCAGGTCCAGCGCGGTCCTTCTCGGCCCCGGCTCAGGCAAGGGGAAGGACATCCCCGCCGCGAGGTCTCGCGGCGCCGGCCTGCCTCACGTCGTGGCGCATCCGCGGCGGCTACCCATAGCGGCGGCTGCCTCAGTCCTTGATGTCAAGGACTGAGAGTGGACAAAGTCCACGAAGTTCGTGCAAGGACGTGCCGGTGCCCGTCAACGGGCGCACGCACACAGGATGGAAGCCAGCGACGCATCGCCTCCCGTGGACATGAACGCGGACAAGAACGCGGAGTTCCACGCCAGTCGCTCACACGCCCGGTCCTCTCCGCCAAAAATCAGTTCCGCCAAGGCTGTGCTACCCCCTCATCCCCCGGCCGCGGCCGCCCGGGCCAGCGGCGATGCATCGCCGCCGCTGGGCGCAGCCACGTCGCGCGCCCACGGCGTCATGCCCCTGACCTCGAGCAACCTGGTGTCGCTCGCCCCCAGCCCACGCGATCCACACGCGAGCCCGCAGCAGCTGCCGGAGCGGCCGGGGCGGAGAAGCGAGGGCAGCAGCGCTGCAGACGTGCTCGCCCGGCATCGGCAGTTGGCGGCGTCGCTGCCGCTGCGCAAAACGGCGGGTGAGCCGCCGCAGGACTCGCCCCTCAGCTGGAGCCCGACTCACGTGGAGCCCTTGTCATCGTTGAAAGCACGAGACTCGCCGCGCAGCCGCAGCCCCAGGTGACTGCAATGCACCTTGCTTTTCGCGCCCAACCATCCCTGTGTGAGCGCGAATCTTTCTAGAATGTCACGATCCCCTGTTGACACGCCGCAACATTCAAACATTCGCCATTCAAAAACCTTGCCATCGACATGCAGAACCTCCCCATGAACATGCAGAGCCTTGTGAATAACATTACAAACTTTGTCATTAACATTCAATGCGATTTCCCCATTAACGTTCAAATCCTGCGATTTACGTAATGCCCGAAAGATTCGACGGAGCCCTCGCACCCTCAACTGTGGAAACGTTCCACATTAGTGGTGGGAGAGAGCATTGAACTTCGTTGGAAATCGACAGGCGTCGTGATAATAGAGAGATGATGACCTTTTTTTTGAAAGATTCGCGAGCGCACATTGCTGACTGACCCCACTGCTCGAACTGCGTCTCCACGCAGCCACTCGCCTTCCAAGTCGCCGATGAAGTCCCTTTTGTTTGGGGGTACGGAAAGGCAGGGTACGCGCACGCGTCGGCCCGCGCGGTCTTCCAGGACAGAACAAGAAGAGATTCCCCCGCTCGGGCTGAGCTCCAAGAATGCATTCAGCGCCGCGCCCAGGATAGTATCGATGAGTCGTGGCGCATCTGCTGAAACGAAAGTGGAGACGACCACAAAGCCGCCCGAGCTTGAGTCCATGAGGGAAAAGTTTTGTGTGAAGTGTGGCAATCTAATGGGCGTTGAATACCAATTCTGCCAGGTGAGCGTAAAGGACAGACATGTGCTCAGTGTCGCGATAGACTGTCGGCGTGCCTGTTTGCCAACATTCCTTGCCGCCCGTTGGGTTTCTCTGACTCTGAGCCAAACCCCCGATTATCTCTGCGTGGATGTTTGTCGGCCAGAAATGCGGGAGCGCATGCGCGCTCCTGTCACCGCGGACGCCCGCTGCGTCTGAAAGGTGTCCTCCAGCAGCAGAGACCCCAGCTCCAGATACTTCCTATGGGGGCCTTTCACCGGCACAGGCGGCAGCTCTGCCCTTGTCGGACTCACAAACGGCAAATGCAATCGGGGGCCACAGTGCGCTGAATGGTGTCCCGAAAAAGTCAAACCCAAGGAATCCAATGCACAAGAAATCCGCAGGGTGTTTTGGCGGCTGCTTGGGTGCAGCAGTCGAAGAACCGCTCGAAAGCAGATGTGGCACGAGGAGAGAGAGCGTTTTCCTCATGCCGGCGCTTGACCACTCCACGAATTCCAGCGGCGCTGAGAAGCCGAAGTATGATATTTTCATCAGTTATCGAGCTTCAGCTGACTTGGAGCATGCCAAGGACCTGTTTCGTCAGCTAAGCTCCCGTGAGGTGATGAGCAGACTCAACACACCCGCACGCACACGCGCACGAGACAAGCGCATATATATATCGCACAAATCACGTATGATCCAACACAAAGACAGAGCATGTTCAACTGATGCAGCAATACCCTTGTAAATTGTGTATGTCTCGGTCGCTCGTGTGCACGCACCTTGCCATACGGTCTGCAGATTGAAGAGGGTGGGCGACGGCGAAAGATTTCAGTGTTTTGGGACCGAGTCAGCCTCTGCAGCGGTGAGGCGTGGGAGCGAGGCGTCGAGTGTGCCGATGCCTTGTGCAACAGCAGTGTCATTGTGCCCATCATTTCCCGCAAGACCTTTATCACTGGCACGCGCAACAAGCCTTGGAAAGAGGAGCGGAGCCAAGCGATCAATATTTCAGACATGACGGCAGATTCTGCAGCCGACTACGTACTGTGGGACTGGTGTCTGGCTCTTCAGCTCGTAGCAATGCGCAGAAAGTATCCTAGCGTGGTGTTGCCTGTGCTGGTTGGCGATCTCAGGGATGCAGGGTTTGAAGAGGAGTATTACACGGACTTTTTCACGTCAGACTGTGCGCCGGCAGAAATCCCAGATGTTCACGTGCATAAGTTGCACGATCGTCTCAGGTTTCATCTCATTCACCACATGCATGTATGCATGCCCAATCGCTCTTACTCACGGGTTGCATGTTGTTGCAGGTTTTTCCTGCACACGCGCATGCACTGTGGGCGGAACATGGCAGATGCCGTCATGGATCCACAGCACTGCATCAAGTGCCAGAGCCTGCGCAAGTGGACAGTTTATGAGATTGTCGACGAAATTTTCCGCCTGCAGGCTATTTCTGTGTCAGGGTTGCGTGCGCCTGCCTGGAATGACTGTTATGATGTTATTGTTGCGACGGTGTTTCACGTCTGTGCGCAGCGCGACGTCGAGAGTCTCCAATTCTCACGGCCCCTGGTATGCATACATGTGCGCGCTGGTATCCTTCCTTTGCAGTGTGTGTGTGTATATATATGTGCGCATGAGCTAAGCGTGAGTGTAAATACACCGGCGTATCTGGTCTGACAGGTTGTGATTGAAATGTATATCACATGTGTATTTATATAATATCAAGGGGCAAGAAGTGGTCGATTGGCTGCATGCGCACGCACTGTCCGACTACGCGGCAACGTTCGCCAGGCTACAACTCGATTCTTTGCACAAAGTCTCCAAATTGAGCCCCGCGCAAATTGTCGCCGTCTGCGAAGCGGCAGAGGAAGACGAGATTGGCGCCAAATGTGTGACGGGTCATGCGACCACGTTTCCAGTCGGTGTGCGCATTGTGCTGGAGGAGGCTGTGAAGTCGCTTAAACGTGATCCGCGGTCCTTGACGCTGAGCCAGAGGCTTTCCTGCTTTACTGACGCACATAGCTGCGGTTTCCTCAATATCTTGTGGTAAGAAAACTGCCTGTATCCTCGGTTGGTTGTGCCTGCTCCTGACCTTACTCTCCAACGCATTTGCGCAGGAGGCAAAACGTGTTGGAGGTTTTACTTGGCAACGTGTGGGTACGAAGTCTGTTAGTCCTTTTGCTGCTGCTTATCGGTGCGCTCCTCGGCGCCTTGGCGTGGCACGATCACCAGAATGATCCATGGATGGGTGAGATATCTTGCTACAACTTGCCACAAAAATGGAAATGAACTTGCCACAAAAGTGGAAATGTTGTGATACACTGACATGGTGAAAGCATATTTCATCATTTTTTTTCTCTGGTGCAAATGCCTTGACGTACAAGAACATCAATATCGCAGAGAATCTGCGTCCAAATAAGAGTGTAGTTGCTGATTGATGCCGCTTTTGCAGGCGCAGTGTCAATAGGCAGAGTCATCTCCTATCAAGTGCAGTCAAGTCTGAATGGCACGCAATGGGACACTCTTCAATGCGATAAGGGGCCCTGCATCTTTGACAGCCACGGGAACATCTTTGACACCTGGCTCGGCTTCGAACATACTTCGAGCAACTACTTTCCCCACCCTGTTAAGGCGCGATATATTCGAATATTGCCAGTCCAGTGGCGCGCTAGAAATTCTATGCGCGTGGGTCTGCTGGGATCTCCTGAGCCAATCGAGGTACAGGAACAAGCACAAATGTGGCTAAAATGTAGAAGACGTGATATCATATCATATAGGTAGGATATAGACACAGGTAGATTTGAAGAGAGTATACATGTATGTGTTGAAAGTATCTGCAAATACGTACAGGGTGTTGCGACGGTTGGCTCGAGGGTGCGGGTACTTGGCCAACGAAGTAAGTGGAATCAAGCGGCTTGCGCGGCGAAGTTGGGAGCTCTCTGCTCCAGATACACGGTGCTGCGTTTGCGTGATTTGCAGACGTGCCCTCAGGCGGGCATTGATACGGAGAAGTGTGTTATGATAAGACAAGGTGAAGACCTGTTGACCAAATGTTTCGAAGTCATTCGCCAAAGTCGTTTCAACTTCACCGAGGCCGAAATACAATGTCAGGCGTGGGGTGGCAACCTCGCTTCCATCTTGTCAGAAGAAGAGCAGGCGATTGCGGAAAACGTGGCCTATTCCGTCAAAATGTCACACGGTGAGAGGCATGTGTCTGTGGAGACGTTTAAAGAATTATTTAAAGCCACTGAGTCAAGCAGGAACATTTAAAGTCGGCGTGTCATGCACGTGCTCAGATTCTCGACGCACGTACCTGCATTTGTATGCGTGTAGTGTGGAAATGATGTGGGTGCTCAAAGCAGGCGTGCATGATGTTTGGATTGGATACCGGGCCGTTGAAAGCACGGGAAAACCCGTTGATTCCTCCTCCAAATTTGCGAAGTGGATCTGGGTTGACGGTTCAGAGGCATCCTACACAAATTTGGCACGTCAAAAATGCTTCAAGGTGTTCATGGAGCCAAAGACTTGGCACCAGGCTCAGCGCGCCTGTGAGCAATGGGACAGGGAATCCAGCACTGTGAGTTCGCAAGACACATACTCAGATGGCAGATCTGGCTTGGCATCTGTCACTTCAAGTGAAGATGCACGATTTCTCTCCGAACTTGCTTTGGACGTTGCCCAGAAATATGCCAACCAAAATACTGCGAAGGCACATACCATGCAACAGATATACATTGGATTCAACAGGAGACACACCAAGGATTTTGTCTGGTCTGACGGTTCAGGTATGTCATTTCTTGCTGTGCGTCCCTGTGGCTCTGCACTTGAGTCAGACCCGCGAGTTCTGATCCTGGATAACATCATGCAAATCAGCAACATCGACCAAATATTGGCGTGCAGGATATCCTCTCGATACTGGTGGCTCTGCCTTCAAACAAGACTGCACCGCGGTCACATCGTAAGAAATCGCCCTATGCCTGTGGCTTTTCTTGTTTGTGTGAGTGATCGTCTACATCGATGCACATGCGAGTAATGTTATATGCGAAGGCGCATGTTGCGCTGTTGGGTCTGATATGCACATTGGGAGGATGTCGCAGAGCAAGCTCTTATACAAATTGGGAGGATGTCGCATGCCACCATGAGTTGCCATACGCCTGCAGCAAAACCTGCCATGTCGACGATGCATTGGAATGGCGTGTGAGCCCATCCCATGCCACCCAAGCGGCATGTGCCAAAATGGTGAGCATGCATTCTCTTTCTTCTGCTTCAGCGTGTGCTTTGCGTATCTTTACAGTGAAGCTGACGATGGCTTTTCGGTGTGAAGTCGCACCTTGACGACGCATTTGCCGGGCTAGTGAATTCTCATCATGTGCTGCAGCAGCAAGATGCGGTGACGCTGGATGGTGGGAAATTCTCAATGGTCGTCTCGTGTACAATCTTGTGGGTTAGATGACATCTTTGACAACGTTTTGTGGTGCGCAGTGTTTCGCGTCCGGTCCATCGCGGGCGCACTGATGCAGGGAGGGATCTCTGTCAGTCCACTTGCCCGGGTGGCAGCTAATTTTAGTGCCCTGTACTTGATGATTCTCTTTATTCCTGCAGCCCTGAACATGTTGGGACACGCACTTTTCTCCACGCCGCTTGGGGCTGAGTGGGCATTCGCTGCCAATCTTGTCTACGCCATCATGCTGAGTGCTCTCGGCCTTATCTTGATTTTTGCAGAAAAGTCCTTGGCCAAGCTAATGCAGACCGACTGGAGAGCAGCCGTGATGGTGCGAGTGCAGGCGAGCATTCTTGTGATCTCTGTGCTGCTCTTTGCGGCACACAAAATTTTGCCGCAGTCTCTAGTGCTGGTTGCCTTCTTGGCCACCGTCTCTGCCGTTGGAATCTCAGTGATTCAGCCTGATGCTGCCTTTGAGGAGCCGTGGTGGAGAAACGCAGATGCCGGAGTGATCATCTTGGTGCTGGGGTATCTGACGGTAGCATTTGCGGCGATGTTGATGACACTGCGACGCGAAGGTATCCGGATGATGGTCCTTGGTCGCGACCGCTCTGAGTACCGCACAATTTGGGTGAAAACCTTGGAAAATGGGGCAAGGTTATCGCACACAAACGCTCAATATCCGCTTTTCTTTCTGCTCTCACGCGAGTGAGCGAGACAGAGAGCCATCCTGACTCTCCACTGAGGATTCTGCAGGAAGGAAACGCTGGCCAGCATTCATGCTGCATGCTCAAGAGTACACCATGGGCTTCATCACGCTCGACGAGGTAAAGTGGGAAAATAAATATTGTACCTGGAGCCTTGCGAGAAAGGAAGAAGCAGCGCGGAACAGTAGGTTTTGAAATGGTCAGGAAGCAGGACGAAGAGCAAGAGAGAAAGCTTTGGATCTTGAGATCCCAACTTGAATGAGACAGCATCCATGTAACATTCCTGCATGTATATGTTTTCGATTGGTACATAAATTTATCATTTATAACAGTGTGTGTGTGTGTGTGTGTTTGTGCAGCGCATGTAGCCCTCTATGCATGGTGGGATCAGTGGCTGTTTTGGGTGGGCTGGGCTGCTTGTGGCGCTTACGGCAAGACCGGAAAGCGGAGGCAGGACACAGCAAATATAGATGTTCTCTTTCAAGAGGCCACGCTCATCGCGCCCTGTAGGGTTTCCCTTCTTGCATGTTCCTCTTGTTTGTTGAACTGGAGAACAACGCATCATGTGCATGGTTATATGACTGATGCTGGAATACAGGTTTCTTTTTCGAGATCCGGTGCGTTCTTCAACTTGCTTCCCCAAGAAACTCAGGCAGTGCATTTCGCGAGATGCTTGGTATTGATCAGGTCAGGTTTTGTCACTTTGGTTTTACCTTGTTCTCTCGCGCTTTCGCTCTGCTTCTTGTGCACCCACACTCTTCTGGTCTGTCCCCTCGTGAATCGCTTCCCGTCACTATCTTTCTGTGCTTTTAGTGCGCATGTACAATACGCTCCCATGTGACGAAACCCGCTTCACAGGATGCGGGCGGGACAACTGCAGCGGCGGCGGGTAATACTCATGGTGGACTTGCCTTTCTGCTGATGCAGGGCCCCGCTAAACGTCCGGTACGTCACTTTCAATCTGAAGCACACATGCTAGTGCTGTGAGTGTACGAGCTCTTTTTCTGACGCCTACATGCCATGGATGATGTTGGTGGAGAATAATTTATTCCACTCGTGCGGTAACTCGTACAGGCAAGAGCTCTGGAGAAGGTTTCGCGCAAGTACTACCGAGATCCGCGCTGTCTGACGGATCTCGTTCGATGTTCAATTCTCATGGACTCGGTATCCGCGCGCTGAAATCCCCGTTTCAAGTTTGCCTCTCTGAGACTGTCCGTGTAGCTGATGTTTCTAACCATGGTGCACTTTCGTGACAGATTGAGGAAGTATACGTTTGTCTTAACGCAATCCTCACGCACTCTGCAACTGCCGATCAACCTGCTTCTGAATCGGCCGATACCAGTAATGCAAACGATGAAGCAGCGCCCAAAATCTTTTCCATTACGAACATAACAGACACCTTCTCGCCTAAAGAAGATCCGAAATCTGGCAGGCGATCCATTCGTCTCCATCTTGAGGTGGCGTGGGATGCTGCAGGTAAATGCAGTTGGTCGTGTAATCGCTCAAGCACGTCATTAAGAGGACAGTGGTTAGTGTAGAGAATTTCTCGACACCTGTAAACATGGCACTGACATGCGGGACTTGCCTTGCAGCCGGTGCAAGTAGCAGCTACTTGCACTTTTTGTCTGTCGATGAATGGCACTCACATCCTCACACCGTGCGTCGTCACATCTGCGAGGTATGATGCCCGCATGCACCTTCTCGTCACGTAGCCTCTCATGTACCTTGATACACTTGATAAACCATGCTCTGTACGCACTTTCGCACGCGAACGCCTCTGACTGCTTTGTTTTGCTGGTATGAACCGCAGGTGGAGCTAATGCTTCGAGACACATACCAACACAGCATCAGCTGTCACGTCAATGTGGTCAGATTCCGTGATCTTCTCGCTTGTTGACCGTCTTACAAAGGCGGCACAGCTTGAGCACCAGTGTCAGGCAGCAAAAATTGTGGCTTAGCAAAATGCTACTACCTCCAGAGGCGCCATGACGACAGACACCCGAGACAGGTATGGCGTGACTGACGGCGGCAAGCCCATCAAAGTGATTGTACCGTCCTTCAGCGTCAAAGCCATCGGTCAGAGCACACCGGTAGCGGCAGCAAATAATACGTTGACATTCACCCTCAAGTGCGACACTAGTTTGATTCCAGGGGGTTCGATGATCACCATCACTGGCCTCACCGGGACACAGACACTCACTTCGATTTCGTTGAATGTTGTACCGGTTCCCAACGATGGCAGCATACCCACCGAGGGACATTGGAGTGTCGAGGGGACCTTACAAAGCAACAGTTTCGCCCGACACCAAGTCAAGCTCTTCCTCCAAAGGCGTATTTGGTCAGCCGGTTCACATGCAAAAAGAAAGACTTTTTGCATGTCAACCGGCTGACCAAATACGCCTTTGGAGGAAGAGCTTGGCCGCATCGACCTCTTGATAATTTTTTGGAGTGTAAAGATTCTGTGAGTCACAGCAAATGACTATTTATTAGAGAATTTTTCATAATGAAAAGATGCTAGACTAATCTAGAGGTAAGGATCGAAGTGTAGAGATATCTCATATGTAACGAATAAAAATGAAGCCTAAAATGAAAAAACTCCGAAGTGTGAGTTAAGACAAGAGATCACTCAGTGTGATGGCGTAGATAAGATTGGCAGCGAATGCCCACTCAGCTCCAAGCGGCTTGGAGAAAATTGCGTGTCCCAACATGTTGAGGGCTAATCTTTTTCTTACACTTTTTGCATGTCAACCAGCTGATCAAATGCGGAAATACACCAGGCCTCCACGCCTTCACGCCATGAAGCGCAATTGATACTTTATTAGAGAGGTGCCGGAGGCACATCAGTTGTCCCTTAGTCAGGCCTGCCATGGATACTGGCTGCGACGGGTGTGTTCTGTCCTTGATCAGGGTCCAAAAGGCGTCGCAGAATGGCTTCCCTTCGCTGATTTGCCGTGACTATTGAGGCAGCCTTCACGTGACCATAACCACGAACCATGGCCGGCAGACGCATTAGCTCCGTCGCCAGCACCAACCGCCCTGGAGTGAGTGCGCCCTGCTGGGCCAGGGAGAGCACAAGGGAGAGATCAGACTGAAACTGCTGCAGGGTCTGCAGGTCCCGGCGCCGCTCGGCTGAGTAGCGGAATGGATCAAACCACGAACCCCGCCACGGTTTCATCGCTGCCAGCGCCAGGAACAAGGGGCGGCACAGCCATGCGGGAATCGCAAGTTTCTGCGGCACACCAGTCCTCGAGTCTATCGGCGCTAGCCCCTGCGGCGACAGATTGTAGTAGATTTCGAAGCCTGACTCAAACTCACGCGCCAACTGCTCGGCCGAGGGTCCGTAGCTCAGATGCAGGCGTGAGACTTCGATTTCGTCCTTATATGCCAGCACCTTGAAGTAGTTCCAAGCAACGGCAGATGTCAGGGGCACTGTATCCTCCTCCACCTCCGCCGCCTCTGCACGTCCCCCGCCCTTCACCCCCTGCCACTGCTGCTCCCAGGCGTAGATGGCGTTGACGGAAGAAAGGTACTGTGCGGCATAACTAGCGTCTTGAAAATCGACCAACCGCTCTGCGCGAAGTCGCACCACTCTACCCAACCTCTGTCTTGGGGGGGGGGGGGGGGGGGGGGGGGGGGGGGGGGGGCGGGGGGGGGGGGGGGGGGGGGGCCGCGCCGGCCCCCCCGCCCCCCCCCTTCGCGCAGCCCCGCAGCCTTTGCCTCCGCACCGGCTCCACCATCACCACCACCACCACCACCTCCTCCCTCAAGCTGCTGGACAAGGAAGAGCAGGCGCGGCAGATCATGCCCTGCGCGGCGACCCCTGACACAAATTCTCGAAAGTCATTGCCCTACTGTATTTACTATGTAAAGCCACTATAATCAGGACTTTTGAGAATTTGATGCCACTCAAAGGCTAGGGCGTTGCCCTGGGCCTCGTGTGGGGGGTAGTTGTCCTGGATCACTTTGTGTATGGCCCATTCTGGCACTGGGATGAGCGCTTTCTGATACGCAAAGCCGAGACAGAGGAGATTGGCGTACACGGCGTCCCCCGCCAGCGCCGCAGCCAGCGCGCGAAAGTCACACTTGTGCACGCGCGCGGCGCCCCCCGCTGCCGCCTCCAGCGTGCGCAGCATGTCGTCACGCGGCACAAACAGATCGCGCTCCCGCGCAAATGAGCCAGGCAGTGTCACGTGCAAATTCGCCACCACTTGTGTGCCTGCCCCCCCCCCCTGCACCCCCCCACCCCACCACCACCACCACCCTCCACAGCCTCTGCACTGCCGCTGACGGCAGCGCAGGCGGCACTGGGTGCGGAAGGTGCGGAAGGTGCGGAAATTACGGCAAGGTTATGCGGAGCGACTGCGGTGACGATGTCGGCAGCCAGCACTGCTGTTGCCTGCCCTGGTCCAACCCGCGGCGCGAAAATGGGCTGAGAGGAGATCTTGATGTGTGAGACTACGCTCCCGTTCTTCTGTGAGAGCCCCACCTGATCGAAAACGTTGACGTGCAGGCCGGCAGCGGCAGCAGCGCGGGACAGGACCGCCCCCAACGTCACCACCCCCGTGCCGCCGATGCCACACACCAGTATGTTCGCTCGCTCGCCTCCTCCTCCTCCTCTTCCTCCTCCTCCGGAGAGGCTGACCCTAGAGGGGGGAGGCGGTACTTGAAATTCCGCCAATAGTGATTGCGGATCTGGTTTGGGGGGTGAGCGGGTTATAGAGGCGGAGGCGGAGGCGGAGGCGGAAATGGCTGTGGAAGGACGGCGTCTGCCGGCGATGGTGAGGAAGGAGGGGCAGAAGCCTTTGTTGCAGCTAAGGTCGCTGTTGCAGACGGCTGTGTCTACCGCACGTTTGCGCCCCAGCTCTGTTTCCTTGGGCACTATCGCCACGCAGTTGCTCGCTACGCCTGTGTGTGTCGTGAGAGCGAGAGGAAGAGGGAGAGTAAATGTGAGAGCGCGATTCAGAGCGAGAGCGAGAGCGAGAGAGAGAGCGCGAGAAGGATGAGGGAGGGAGGGAAGGAGGGACCGGATGCAAGCACACGTGCAAAGAGAGGGAGACCACCGTCTCTCTCTCTCTCTCTCTCTCTCTCTCTCTCTCTCTCTCTCTCTCTCTCTCTCTCTCTCTCTCTCTTACACACTCTCACCGGGACTGCAAGCACAGGCCGCACCTCCCGCAGACTCGCTTGCTCACTCGCGCGCTCGAGCGAGCGCGGGCTTCCTCAAAACTCCCTCAAGACTTAGGGTTCACTTAAAAGAGTCCTAGTATATATCAGGCAAAAGAGACCTAGTATATAGGAAAAAGAGACCTAAAGAGACCTGACTTAGGGCTCCCTCAAAACTCCCTTCAGACCTCAAGACTTACCGCAGTCGCCACATCCCTCACAAACCTCCTCATTGATGAGAACGTGCATAGAGGGCGGGGGCAGGAGTTTGCGCTTGCGTTTACGCCGCTTCTCCGTGGCACAGTCCTGGTCGAAAATAATAGCCGTTACACCAGCCACGCCGCGCAGGCGCTGCTGCACGGCCTCCAGCTGGCTCCGCGGCACCACGGATACGCCTCCCTCTGGGGCGTCGCGCGCATACTTGTCGGGCAGCTCAGCGACGATGACGACCTCGCCGACACCCTCGGCGCGCAGCTGCGCGGCCATCTGGAGGGGCGAGGAGAGGGCGCCGGTATCGTTGGCTTGTCCACCTGTCATTGCAGCGGTTTAGGGTTTAGGGTTTAGGGTTTAGGTTTAAGTATCGTTGGCTTCAACACCTGTCATTGCGACGGCGGTGTAACGTTTAGGGTTTAGGGTTTAGGGTTTAGGGTTTAGGTATCGTTGGCTTGTCCACCTGTCATTGCCACGGCGCCATTGTAGAGGATCTTGTATGTCATGGTTGTGCCCGCGGCCACCGCGGCTCTTATTGCCAGGACTGCCGAGTGCACGTATGTGCCGTCCCCGACGTTGGCAAAGACATGCGCCGCATCCACAAAGCGTGACATGCCGATCCAGTTTGCTCCCTCGCAGCCCATGTGCGTGAAGAGCGAAAAGCGTCCTGCCATGAACAGCGCCACGTGTGTGTGTGTGTGTGTGTGTGTGTGTGTCTGTATGTACATACGTGTTGCGTCCTAATTAGCCCACCCATGCCCATACATTACGTCCTCGCCGCTGTGTTCGCTTCGTGTTTTTACGTCCTAATATATTTACTTTAGGAATGAGGACATATTTTTTATTATGTCCTCGCCAATGTGTTCGCTTCGTGGTTACAAACATACTCGCGCGCGCACGCGCGCGCGCACACACAAACACAGACACAAACACAGACACACCTGGCATAAACAGCGCCAGCGTGTGGCAGCCGATGCCGCCCATGGCCTGGCTCCCCTCGGGAACCACCGTCGACGAGTTGTGGGGGCTGCCCCAAGAGAGGGAGGGAGGGAGGGAGGGAGGGAGGGAGAGTCAGTGGGGGATGTTTGAAACAATCGGTGAATAGAGAGGGAGGGAGGGAGGGAAGGAGAGAAAGCTGGCCCTTGACCAAAGCTGGCCCTTGACCAAAGCTGGCCCACACACACACACACACACACACACACGTGTTGACCAAAGCTGGCCCTTGACCAAAAAGCAGTGCTTATCGACATACCAGCCGGCACAGAAGTAGGGAAGTCTCTTCAGACCCGCCGCAGCTGCCGGCGCGGGTGCTGCAGTAGAAAACTGGCAACCATGCGACCCCTCAGGGTACACGCGGGAAAGGCTGCTGAGGATCGCGCGGCGGATGTCTGTGTATGCGAGCTCGCCCTCCTCTTGCAGGAGGCGCGTGCCGTCGACGTCCTTTTTGCCCACAATGCGCGGCCGCCTGCCCTCAAGGTTGTAGAGCAAGTCTTTGAGCTGGAATTCTATCAACGAGCGCTTCTCCTCCACCACCAGCACCTCATGAGAGTGCGCCACGTGCTCGCACACGCCCGCGGCTTCCAACGGCCACACCACGGCCACCTTTAAAACCGCAAGCATTAGCTCGCGCGCGCGCGCCTCGTCGATCCCCAGCTCCTGCAGCACCTCTACCACCTCCCATGCCGATACGCCTGAGGCGATGATGACGAGTTTCGCCTGCGCCGACGAGCCGAGGATCACGCGGTCCAGGCGGTTAGCTTGCAGGAAGGCAGCAACGGCCGGCAGTTTGTGAGCGTACATGCGTGTCTCCTGGGTGTTCCAGTCATCTGGCTGCTGGATGTTGAGCCCCGCCGGCGGCAGTGGGTGACTGGCCGCGTCTGGCACTGACACGTGCACGTCATGGCGCGGGATAGGAATGGAGGCAGTGCTGTCGATGGTCTGCGAAGTGACTTTTAAGGCCGTCCAGCACCCCGAGTATCGTGAGAGCTCCAGGGCCACTATGCCGTAGTGCAAGAGCTCTGACACGCTGCCGGGCGAGAAGACAGGCACGTTCATGTCGCGCAGATTGAGATCTGACTGGTGCGGGAGGGTCGAAGACTTGCACGCATGATCGTCGCCAGCGATACAGAGGACGCCACCCAGCGCCGATGTGCCGGCCATGTTGGCATGCTTGATGGCGTCGCCTGAGCGATCCACGCCCGGGCCCTTGCCATACCAGATGCCCATCACCCCGTCCACTTTGCGGTCCTTTTGTAGGCTTACCTGCTGCGTGCCCCAGATGCTGGTGGCTGCGATTTCCTCGTTGAGTCCGGGCACAAACTCAATCCTATGGGCCTTGAGCTCGGCAGCGGCGCGCCACAACTGCTGGTCGTAACCACCAAGTGGAGACCCCCTGTACCCTGTGATAAAGCCCGCTGTATCCAGACCTCGTGCAATGTCCCTCTTGCGCATCAATATGGGGAGTTGCACCAGGGCATTCATGCCCGTCATCAACACACGCTCATTTTCGCCGCCAGGCCCGCTGCTGAGACGACGGCAGTAGGCAGCGGCCGTTCCAGCAGCCCGCTGCCTTGCTGTCATCTGGCCCGCGACTCCGCCAGCGCTCTTCATCCTTTCATGTCTTTCACTTAGTTCAGGGGCCGTGACGAAATTCATCAAAGTACTTGAGGTGGGACCTGGACCTTTAAGCGGATGGACAAGTCAAGTTTGTGCTCGTGGCCATCTACTACTACCAGCACAGCAGCCTGGAAGCGCTGGTCGCATGAAAGACTTGACGCAAGAGACTTCGCTTGGAGCAATGGCGAAGTGCGCCCGAAGAAGAAGCCGTGGTCGCTCTCTCGCGAGGACACTTTGGTCCCGCCGAGCGCTGCTAAGAACACTTCGCGACCGTTGTCCCTCATGCCTGTGAAACGCCATCATGGAATCGCAATGTCGAAATCTGTTAGTCCGCAGGCGTTGCGACATGGTGATGAGGGCGGCATCGTGGTGCCACTGAGGGTTGGGGTAGAAGAGGGGGCAGGGAGGGTCCCGTCCTTGTGGAGGTCTTTCCTCTTGCAAGCCGCAGGTTAATTAAACGCTTCTGTGAGTGTCTGCATGCGCGTGTGCGCGTGGGTTCAGGAGCACTTCTGCATATATGCACGCGTCGACGGCACATGTTTGCGAAACGAATGCTGGGCAGCGGAAGCACGCGGGTTCTGACAAAATCCACAAAATAGACCCGCACGGAGACTGCTCGTGGGGGCTGCCATATCCCCGGACGTATGAGCAGTTACCGGAGTTACTGCTGAAAAGTGGCGACTGGAGCAGCTTCACGCTTATCATGTGCGATCTCATGTTTTTGTGGCGGAAACTTCAGTGCGGCAATGAAATGGAACTCTTGAGCTTGTATGCCCAGGCTGCTGTGGTTCTGGAAGCCAAGGTTCTTTGTTTTTGGTTGGTGTTGGTGCATGCACCGCCTCATGTCCGCCACTCCTCAAGAGCAACACAGTGAGCGCGATTGTGTGTGTTGTGAGCAGGGAGCGCAGAGCCAGTGCCTGAGAGCGTTCGAAAAGTTTTTGGAACAAAACCTGCACGCCTTGTCTCACAAACCAAGCCGACTATTCCGTCTTGCCTCTCGCAGGCAAGATTGAGAATTGTCAAGTAAAACTAGGATCTTTGGTTTATTCCGATGTTCTGTCGTCAAAAATTTCCCCCCTTTGACTCGGGGCATACACCTGCGCGCTGCGCGCGGGCGCGCGCGCACACACACACTATACTTCAGTCGACAGGCTCATGTGAAAGCGGCGCAGCTTGAGAGGCAGAACAAAGCCCAACGAGTTCTGGATGAAATGAACCAGCTCCTTTCCGTGCAGAATTCACCGGCAACGCTGAGCGCAGCAGACGAAAGGGCACCGGCGCTCGGCCGCAAGAAAGCCATGGGCTTTCTTGCGGCAGGCCAGGCAGCAGGCCAGGCTCTGAGCAGCGAAGAGCATTTGCGGTTTGATCAGACTTTGCGCTTGTTTTGCGCTCTTCAGAAGGCGCAATCGATGCAGCAGTGCGGATTGGTGGGCTCTCTATCTGCTGACGACATGGGCCAGTTTGCGAAGCTCGTTGCCGCCCTTGTCCAGAGACTGGAATTGAATAGAGGTTTGATGCGCGAAACATACAGTGCTTACCAAAACTTGTTGGTTTCGTCCTTGTATCACGACAACCGCCCTGATCGCAAGGCCGCTCATAAGTTTCTCGAACTAGCCTGCATCTGGACAGACGTGGACAGTGGGGCGTTTGTCGATTTTTCCATATATGTTCCACCCAAGGTTTGGACCAGTAGACAAGACCGGTTTGACCTGCAAAGAGAATTGTGTAAACAAGTCGCACAGGCTGCAGGCGTTGATGCGCTCCTCGTGGACATTGTCTCTATCGCACTTGATTCCAACGAAAAACAACACGGCATGGAGGGAAACGCTCTAGTGCGGCTGATGGCGAAGGCGCCTGGCTTGGAGTTGACAATTTTGTCGGGGACATTTTGGCCAGCGTCGGACGGGGAAAAGTGCGAAGTCACGGTGGGCGTAAGACTTGTTTCGCTGAAGGGCAAGGAGGTGTCTGCAAGCGCCGGAAGTGATGATGATGGCACGAATATTAATTTTCAAGCTAACCAGGCCAGACAAGTGCAGCATATAGGCAAAGCCAAAACGACCCCCGGGGAAATCGATCCAGTGAATCCTCGGTTCGAGAACGAAACATTTGAACTATTGCTATATGCGCCGAGGCATCGTCTTATCGTTACCGTTTACAGTCTTGCCAACGGGATTCGATCAATTGTGGGGGAGTTTACTGTCAAGGCTGATGAAATGTTGTCAGAGTGCCGCCGCAGTGCTGACTTGCGCATTTCCAGAAGTTATGGACTCTTCCACCCTAACTCTCTCAAGCCTGTCTACTACAAAAAACATGCTGACAAGAGCCGGCTCAAACAGGCTGAAGTGCAAGTGTCTTTCAGATTTTTCACGAGAAATGCGCTGCACTCACCGCAGGAAATGGTGAAACGTGTTTGCAAGCAGGCAACTGTGCCGCAATCTTCGATTCGAGCAGGGGGTATTATTACGGGTCTCTCCTTTCCACTCACTGCTTCCTGGGAGACGATCACATTGTACATAGTGTCAAACGCCATCGAAATGAAGCAGGAACGGGAGTTTTTGCAAGGATTTGTGTTTCCAGCTTTACAGTACAAGTGCCAGGCGCTGAACGTTCACTTCCGCTGGCTCGTCATGTCGAGTTATGGAGATGGATCGACAGAAGATGATGTCATTAAACGGCTGAGGTACAAATTTTTGTTACCTACACTAAGCGTTTTGTTTTTGGCCGCTGATCGGATGTTCTTTTATTTGTTTGTGCAGCGCAATCCAAAGTTCCCAAATCAGAGTGCACAATGCAACGGGCCATGAACGGGATTGTACTTTCGTGCTGTGCCTGCTAGGAGAGAGACGTGGGAGACTGCTCGACGCACGCGATCGCAAGAAACTAATGGTAATGAATAAGAATGGCAAGTACGATCGGTTCCTGAAGGTTGAGAATCAGATTACAGTGTTGGAGATGGAGTTGATGGAAGCCCTGATCCTTAATGATCACAGCAAGGCGATTGTGTGCTGTCGCGACCCGGCATTTTTGAATGGCAAAGAGTTCGTTCAGGTTTGTCTGCATTTGAAAATGGTATCAGAGTCTTCAAAATACTACTGGTCCGGAGGTTCAATTGTTGGGCTGTATGCGATGCGTTTTGGGCTGTTTTATACCTTTGCAGGATTCCAGACTGACACAACTGTGGCTGCAGACGGTTCCAAGGAGCGTTAGAGCGCATTACAGCCCACTTCACGATGAATCAGACACAGCCCTCCTCAAGATGAATCAACTCAAGGAGGCGGCAATAGCAAAGGCATCGTCTGTCATCCACTACCGAGCCCATTTCGAGAAATATTTACCGAGAGAAGAAGCAGGAGAAGGAGGGAAGAGATGGGCGGGGAATGGAGAGGGCGGAGGGTCAAGAGTTGCGGCAGACTCCAACATAAAACCAGCATCACAGATTCTCGAGCGGCGTAATGCTGTGAGGAGCATCCCTGTATTGGAACCGGAGGGGGAAGTACGCCTGGGAGGCATGGATGAGCTGGGCCTCAGTGTGTTTGAAGCTGTGTTCAATATCATATCACAGACATATTCGTATGCTCGATCAAGCGCGGAGACTAATCCATATCATGACATGCTCTCCCGCCAAGAAAAAGTGGTGAGATCGCACTGCAGTTGTCAGCTTCAAGTGCCAGGCGGCTCACAGGAAAGTGTGCTGAGAAGCCTTGATGAATTCTGTGATTTCGTTCAGATTCAGCACGGTGATCTGGTTATTCTAGTTGGGCCGCATGGATGTGGGAAGACAACTCTCTTATCGCGTTTTCTTGCCGACTTTAGAGTCGTAGACGTGACGAAAAAGGAAATTGGCCGTCAAGATCACAGGTTCCAAGCAGCCGCCAGGGAAGTCATAATTGTCAATAGACTTGGTAAGAAACTAGCTGGCTCGGGAGAAAAGACTCAAATGTCGCATGAAGAGTGGACAGAACTGTGGGCCAAAACACACCAGATTGCTGCCCAACACAGAACCAGACCAAGTGACATTGTTCCAAATCTTTCGGAATTGGAACCTCGTTACAGAATAAGGTTGGAAAAGTCTATTGCGGGGTTGCACGCATTACAGGATAGGCACGTATCGCCTCACGAAATCCAATTTCGTTGTAGAGAGCCTGAGATTCACTTCTATTTCAAGGATTCAGGAGAACAGACGAGCCAGAAAATGCTCGTGCACCTCTGTTCCAGTCTTCTCCGTTCTTGCACTCAGCATGCAAGCTGGTCCAGGCTCGAGGAACTTCTCAACAAATTGTCGTCGCCTCAAGCCAGTACTCAACATACCCCCTCACCTGTGCTGCTGGTACTCGATGGATTGAACCACGGCGAAAGATATCAGATTCGACGCATTGTTCTTGCTTTGCAGGGACGTGTACGGGCTGTTCTTTCGGTGGACGAGGCGCTCGTGCGCAGCAAGGACCGCTCGGCGCATGCGGGGCTACGTGGTCTCACGGACACGATCACCATTCCTCCATTGGCATATGATGAGAGGAAAACAATTCTTAGATCTCTCTTGGGGCAAGTGTTTAAGAGGCAGCCAAATAATCAAAAGGACGATATTGCTGGAGCGCTTGCAGAGCGCCAAGCAGCAGGAAGTCCATTGTACCTTCAGGTAGTAGTTGCGCACTTCAAGGCGGCAGAAGTCTTGCGAACCATCCCAGAAAGCCCCGAGGCCATAGGGACCGACACGCTTGATATCATCTTAAGTAATTTTCTTCCCATGGCGGAGACGAAGTTGGGGGTCGACCCAGTGCGCTGGTGTTTCCAGATTCTAATGTCTGATCCGCGCGGGTTTGACAACAAAGAACTTCGTGCAATGCTTTTGGCTTTGGCCTCTTCAGAGCCGGGGTACAAAGTCAACGACATGAGTGACAGCACGATCAGATTGCTGATAGAGAGCTTCCAGCCGTTTGCAGACACCCAGGCTAGAATACTCGATGACACTTTGATGTGTAGTCGTGCCTGCATGAGGGAGGCTTACTCCCGATATTATGCAACTTGCAATTGGGAAGCAAAGGCACAGGCTCATTTTAACAGCAGCTGGGCATCGATGCTGCAATTTGCTGAGCAACAAGATGCACGGTTGAAGCAGCTTACACGTCTCGATACATCGCATTCTGACTCAGGAGCAAATAATTATGATTGGTTCTCAAGCGATGAGGATGAAGAGCCTGGACAACTGCATGATGCTGATGCAATTGTTGACGAAATCACTTTGCAATTTGGTAAGACACGCAAAGTAATCAACCGAGCATTGTTCTTGAAGTGGTGTTCGACTTTGGAGGTTCAAGGGTCTCGTGAAGTTGTTTATCTTATGGATCTGATTGAGTTGCTGAAATTGCTGCGTGATGAAGGCATTTTCCCACATTTGGTTACAAAGCATCACGTGGTGCATGCATTTGAGAAAGCCAACAATTTGAGCGCTGTTGGAAGAATTTCAATAGACACGAATGTCGATGCCATGGATTTTTATGAATTCCTTCATTGCATGCGCATCCTCCAGCGAAAAAGTACATCTTTTCTGGATGTCGAATATACACGTGAGCATCTTGATGTAGTATGCTGCTTACAGGCACATCAGCGGGGCAAACGCCTGCGGGAAACTGTGAGAGCGACGACCGCTCTGGCAGCAGGCACATTCAAGAGTGAAAAGACTATTCATTACAGCAAACCAACGTCGATATCATTGCTGGTTAAGTGTCAAGCACTAGCTCGGACGTTCATCGTACTGCAGAGATTGCGAAGGAAGCTACCAAGGCGAAGACGAGCACACGCAATGGTCAAGCAATTCGGCACAAATTCAATCAAGGGTCGATTGCGAACGGACGGTCTCATGGCTCGGTTGCAGCAGAGATTAATTGAGATCTTTGATACTGTGCAAGACGCCTTTGTATTCATAGACCTGGATGGCAACGAACAAATCACAATGGAAGAATTCTTGACAGGCCTTGAACGGCTGTTGCCGGCCCAAGACGCTCAAACAGCCGCTGATTTTTCGAAGTGCGGTGCTGTGATTTCATTTATGTCAATAAGCATGTCGACAATCGACATATTCGGATTCATGTAAATTCTCCATGCACATACTTACACGGAGACACACGTGCTATGACTACTACCGTGACCGTTTGCAAACTCTCTAGCTTCCCTGCGCGTCATATGTTGTTTGTCTCTGTATCTATGTTTGACCAAAATGTGTACTTTTTCTCTCTTCTGTGCCCTTCCCCTTCCTCCCTCGTACCCTCGCTCTCTCGCTCATCTCCCTTCTGCTCAACCTACCTCACTCTGTTTCATAAGGAGAGCATTGGCGTGGCACGATGTACGTAATGCGAACGAAGCAGTGTCGGAAGCATTAATGTTCAAGTCCAGCATCATCGCGAAGACCAAAGTGCGCCTTCGATCCATAGCTGGTACATGTCTTTGTGTGCACTGTGACGCGCGAGAGCATGTACTTGGTCCATAGTATGGTCGACACGTGAACGTGGCTTACACGCAGGCACTGACACACAATTATTCACAACGCATAGCGAACAAGCGCACGCACGTGCATCGCACGCGCCCATAAAGGCAACACAACTTGTATGACATTGATTCCGATTTTGCCAGACAAGGAGGAAAAAGCTCAGAAAGCGGAGTTAGAGGCCAACAAAACAAAACCCTCCAAGCGCACGGGCTCGTTATCATTTTTTTGAGACTTACCATCATTTGATTCCGACCCTCTCCCATTAAAATTCTGTTGGTAATAAAGTTCTGGCTGCTAATTAGGTTCTGAAATTCAAATTCGGTGTTTAGCGAGCCGTCCGAGAGAACCGGCAGTTTCATTCACTTGCGCTGCGCAGGCAGGTGGCGACGGCGAACAGGCTCGACGCACTACCGGCTGAACCTCTTATCTATCACCGGCGAGCGATCCGTGCTTTTGCCGGCACAGCGGTACGTGCGTTGCATAGTCCAAGAAGTCCTCGCCACGGGCGCAGTGCTGCGGCGCCTGTGACCGGGTGAAGCTCTGGCCCCCCAGTAAAGAGAGTGACTTTTCCCAGTAAATCGAGTAAAGGGGGAGAGGGAGAGACGGGATCGCTATCAGCTGATGTTTGCAGGCCTCAAAAAATTTCATTTCCCGCTGAAGTCTAGTGGGGGAATTTCATGCAAAGATCTCTTTTAAGAGATAAGACCCCTCTTTTTTTCCCGGTCTGATTCCGGTCTGAAATATTTGAAATATTTGGTTCAAGTTCTTAAACTTGTAGCATTGCTTTCACGAACAAATGGCACCCCGTGTACGTACCAATTATGAAAAAACCAAACCTACTGCACTAATAAACACACACACAACCTCGACTACCAGGGCTACTTTATGCTGCTGAATGTATGTGTCTAAATGGCAGCCTGCTGTGCTGGCCATAGAGTCATGAGACATGGTTCGATGGTGGAGGTTTGTGACTGCTAATGCCGCAAGACATTTCACCACAGCTCGAGCACTGCTGACGGCTTCCCCGCCTGCGTTCATTTTGCACATCAGGCGGTTACATAAGGGGATAACGGCCATGGGCAAAACGCCTATGTATAATTAATGTAGCCCTTTTTTCATTGTTAGTAACGGACAAAACGCGCGCATGCCTGCGTGCACGCACGAATATAAACAAAGTGTCACCTCGCGCGCGCGCGCGCGCGCGTGCACACACACACACACTTTCAACCTGGGCTTTGTATTTGTCAAAAGTGGCCTGCAGAGCCTCCACATACCTGGCATGCCTATATGTATATAGAATGTGTTCTCTTACTACTAGAATGAGTTCCTCCACATACCTGGCATGCCTGTCCACACATTACATCTTTAAGCAGAACACATTCTATATACATATACATAGCCTCCACATACCTGGCATGCCTGTCCAACGGTGTGTAAACTAGTGTAGGTCTCTTTTGACACTAGTGTAGGTCTCTTTTGACACTAGTGTAGGTCTCTTTTGACACTAGTGTAGGTCTCTTTTGACACCTGTCCAACGGTGTGTATGCGCTTGCATGTATCATATGCTTCGAACACATTACATCTTTACTACTAGAACACATTCTAGTAGTAAGAGAACACATTCTACATACATATATCATCATGCGTCTGCCTAGAACACATTACATCTATACCTATATGTATCTGTGCCAACACTCACATGCACTAAGAGAACACATTCTAGTAGTACGAGAACACATTACATCTATACCTATATGTATCTATGCCAACACTGACATGCCCTTCGATGCAGAGCGCAAATGTAGCAATACGCACCCACGCCCCCCCCCCCCCCACGCCTACAGTTGA
>Ga0315899_10001852_pt1 | contig 23835 bp, 20 predicted proteins | sample LakEriMetagenome_2_FD_203518 | JGI IMG/M metagenome (GOLD analysis project Ga0315899, IMG submission 203518) | Freshwater fungal communities from buoy surface, Lake Erie, Ohio, United States - Buoy 4 MA112 | ecosystem: Environmental > Aquatic > Freshwater > Lake | place: USA: Lake Erie, Ohio... | reverse complement strand
AGCTGTTGCCGAAATAATATGCAGAGTTGACAGAAAGGTCGTTTAAAATGGCCTGATTAGAAAAATAAGCCGCATCAATGTTGATTGGGATTTGTTGAATTCCGCCACGCATTAGCAAAAAGGAAAAAGCCAAGCCAGATATAATACCAAACCCATTTAATACGAGTGTCCAAATTTTCGAACGGGTAGTTAACGTTTCATTAGGAACAGCAATCCTTCGAAAAAGCCGATTTACAAGGAAAATAGAACCAAGAGACTCTATCAAAATAATAAAAAAACTGAGGGCGCCTTTAGAGAAACCGGTTGTTCGCATTACCTCATCTGGGTTTAATAAATGCATAAAAACCCTTGAGGATAATTTATGCCCCCATTCACTGTACGCAGAAATTTCTGCTGCATGAATAATACTTAACAAGATCAATTCGATAAAAAATACAGCCTTTAGTGTCTTTAGAAAAATAGTATCTGAAGCGAAAAACCGAATCAACAAGACCAATACAGGAAGTATCATCAAATATCCAGCTGTTGAAAAATCCAAACGAAGCCCGACGTACAATGCCCTTAAAACATCCATTCCTTCAACGGAGACAAACCGCGAACTGTGATATCCTAGGAAAATTAAACGCTGCGCAAAAAAAACGAGGATCCAACATAAGAATAAGGAACCATATAGCAACACAATGCGTCGATTATTAACCACATTCAAAATTACCTAAAGATTAGTGAATTGTTACGTTTTGTTAACATCATTTTATTTTGAAAGACACTTTAATCTGTACCTTTGCATTTTCATTCCAATTTCTATGTATTATGAGGGGAACTAAACCGATTCAATCGGCACTCATTTCAGTTTATAACAAGCAGGGGCTTGATATCCTTGTTCAAACACTTAACAAACTTAACATAACCCTTTACTCGACTGGTGGAACCTTAAGCTACATTGAGGACTTAGGGATTCCCGTTATACCCGTGGATTCATTAACCAATTTCCCTGAAATCTTAGGTGGTAGAGTAAAAACATTACATCCAGGGGTGTTTGGAGGAATTTTATATCAGCGTGGCTTAGAACGAGATGAGCGTTCCGTTGAGGAGCATGGGATTCATGCGATTGACCTCGTTGTGGTTGACTTATACCCATTCGAAGAAACCTTAAAAAGCACGTCCCAGCACACAGAAATTATTGAAAAAATAGATATCGGCGGGGTTTCTCTACTTCGTGCTGCTGCAAAAAACTATGAGGATGTGGTCGTGGTTTCTACTAAAGCACAATATCAGCTTCTAGCAAATCTCCTTGAAGCTCAGCAAGGGGAAACCTCTATTAGTCAGCGCCAAGGATTTGCAGAAGAGGCCTTTTGTGTAACCTCCGCTTATGATTCTGCAATCACATCGTATTTTTTAAAAATCAACGGGAAAGTAAATGAATCCTCGTTGAGATATGGTGAAAACCCACATCAGGAAGCAAAATTTAAGGGCAACCTATCTGACATATTTGATAAACTCGCGGGCAAAGAACTTTCTTACAACAACTTGTTGGATGTAGACGCAGCGGTTCGGCTGATACAAGATTTTGACCCAAACACCCCGATGTTTGCGATTATTAAGCACAATAATGCCTGTGGAATTGCTGCCGGGGAATCTGCGGTAGATGCCTACAAAAAAGCATTGGAAGCAGACCCAATTAGTGCCTTTGGGGGTGTGTTGATCTCCAACCAACCCATAAATCTTGAGGCGGCAACCCTCCTACATGAGTTGTTTTTTGAAATCCTAATTGCACCAGATTTCCAACATGAAGCCCTAATGCTGCTAACACAAAAGAAAAACAGAATTCTTTTAGAACAAAAAACCTTCGTTTCTCCCACTAAAAGCACCAGAAGTGTTTTAAATGGCGCCTTAGTTCAAGACTTTGATTTAAAAACCGTTCAGAAAGAGGACTTAACTATCAAAACCCAAAACGCCCCGAGTGCACAAGAAATTTCTGATCTTCTTTTTGCAAACATCATAGTAAAACACACGAAATCAAATGCGATTGCCCTTGTAAAAAACCATCAATTATTAGCGAGCGGGACAGGACAAACCTCGCGCGTTGATGCATTAAATCAAGCCATTGAGAAAGCCAAAACCTTTGGGTTTAATTTGTCTGGTGCGGTAATGGCAAGTGATGCTTTTTTTCCATTTCCTGACTGTGTGGAAATAGCGCACTCCGCAGGAATTAATGCCGTGATACAACCCGGAGGATCGGTAAAAGACCAACTATCGATAGACTATTGTAATTCGCAAGGTATGTCCATGGTTTTCACGGGCTTTAGACATTTTAAACATTAATTTTTCTTTTGAAAGTTTTTACCTACCTTCGAAACTGTTTTAATACGAATACAAAAACATGGGTTTATTTAGCTTTTTAACACAAGAAATTGCAATCGATTTAGGCACTGCAAACACACTGATCATCTGGAATGATAAGGTGGTAGTAGATGAGCCATCAATCGTTGCAAAAGACATTCAAACCGGTCAAATTGTTGCCATCGGAAGAAAGGCACAACAAATGCACGGGAAGACCCACCGCCTAATAGAAACTGTGCGCCCATTAAAAGATGGCGTTATTGCTGACTTCCAAAGCGCCGAACAAATGATTCGCGGAATGATTAAAATGATCAACCCGGGAAGAACCTTATTTAGACCGACTTTACGAATGGTTATTTGTATTCCCTCGGGAATTACAGAAGTTGAAAAACGTGCAGTACGAGACTCTGCAGAACATGCTGGAGCAAAAGAAGTGTATCTCATACATGAGCCAATGGCTGCAGCAATTGGTATTGGCATTGATGTGGAAGAACCGATGGGCAACATGATTATCGATATCGGCGGGGGAACCTCGGAAATCGCCGTTATTGCCTTAGGGGGGATTGTTGCTGATAAATCCATTCGAATTGCTGGAGACGACTTCACCAATGAAATCGAAGAATACATGCGTCGTCAACACAATATTTTAGTTGGAGAACGCACCGCAGAACAAATAAAAATAGAAGTTGGTGCTGCAATTCAAGATTTAGATGATCCACCTCCACCGTATGCCGTTCGAGGACGCGACTTAATGTCTGGAATTCCAAGAGAAATATTAATTACACACGACGAAGTTGCCTCAGCACTGGACAAAACGATTGCGAAAATAGAAGAGGCAATTTTAAGTGCCTTAGCGGCAACACCACCAGAGTTGAGCGCCGACATCTACAAAACCGGAATTTATTTAGCTGGAGGAGGGTCCATGTTGAGGGGCTTAGACAAACGGATTGCAGATAAAACTAAGTTACCGGTTCATATTGCAGAAAACCCACTCCGAGCAGTCGCACTTGGTACAAGCATAGCACTGAAAAATATTGATAAATATCAATTCTTGATTCGCGACTAAGCAATATGCATAGAACGAGGAATTAGGCTAAAAAACACATGCAGAATTTATTCGCTTTTTTAAGACGATTTCGGGTGTTCATTTTTTTTACTGCCCTACAATTTATTTGCCTCTTCTTTTATGTTCAGTTTGTTGCTTATCCTAAAAGCGTATTTCTTTCAACGGCATCTGGCGTTAATGGACGCATTCAAAAATGGGAGGGGGGGTTAACCAATCATTTTCTCCTAGAAGAAAACAACCGTAAGCTACGGCTTGAGAACGCCCAACTTCGAAAACGAGTCTTCGTGAATTTTTACAAACATGACCGGCCGACCCATCGAATAAAAGACACGCTTTACGAGCAAGAATACAGCTTTATTCCCGCCGAAATAATTCACTCCTCGAGTGCGAGAAGAAACAACTACTTTACCATTAACATTGGCGAAATCCAAGGAATTAAAAAAAACATGGCTGTCATTTCTCCTAATGGAGTGGTTGGAATTATTTTTAAGGTGGGAAAACATTTTTCTCTAGTAAAATCTGTTTTGACTCAGGATATTAATCTTGATGTGATTGTGGGCAAAGATGGTCCTCAAGGATTGCTTAAATGGGATGGTTATAATCCAAGAATTGGAATAGTAACGGGTGTTTCAAGTGACTTGAACATAAAAAAAAATAAGGCAATCTATACCTTAGGAGCCTCCGGTATTTTCCCTAAAGGACTAAAAGTAGGAACAATTGTATCTAAATCGCGCGTTGAGGACCAAGCGTTATGGAAGATTGAGGTTCTTTTTAGTGAGGATTATAGAACATTACAATCCGTTTATGTTGTCAATTCATTATTACAGAAGGAACTTCAATCGTTGCAATTAGAAATTCCAGAAGACGTTGAATAACATGAAGAACATTATCACCTATAGCGCCCTGTTTGGCTTGTTTTTCTGTTTACAAGTGTTTGTTTTTAATCGACTTGAAATCGGATTTGGGGCTCAAATTTTTATATTACCCTTGTTCTTAATGATTCTTCCGTTTGAGACTAATGTATTTGGCCTTATGTCCTTGGGTTTTTTATTGGGAATTTCTGTCGATGCATTTTCAAATACCTTTGGGCTTAATGCGTCTTCATTAGTGTTATTCGCTTATTTAAGGCCTATCGTTTTTGAGTCTTTCCGTCCGCGAGAGGGATACGACCCACTAAAAATACCAACCGCGAGTGACATGGGATGGGATTGGTTTCTTGTTGTGTTTGGGATATTATTCGTAAGCAGTTTACTTTGGTATTTTGTTTGGGAGATCTTTCGATTCGCAGAACTTTTATTAATCCTTAGGAATCTCTTCATGTCCGTTCTCGCTTCTGCGGTTGCAATAAGTATTTCTCAGTTTTTCTTTTTTAATGAGCGGAAAAAGAAATGAACCTTGACAATCGTAAATACTTGCTATATGCCTTGGTTTTAATGACTGGGGTTTTATTTCTAGTGCGTTTGTTTTATATGCAGGTTATTGATGATTCATGGACAAGAAGGGCTACTGAAATAGCGGAAAAACGTCGGGAAATTATCCCCCCAAGAGGTGTATTAGTGGATCGAAAAAATCGAAAAATCGTTATCAATAAGATTTCCTACAACTTAATGATGATTGAAGAGCGAATTAAAAACCTAGACACGGTCGCTTTTGCTAAACTCATTGGTTGGGATGTTAAAAAAGTAAAAGCGCGTTTTCGAGAGATTGTCAAAAACGAGGGGGTTTATAAAAATCCATCTACCAACAAAACACAGTCAAATTACCGAAAAGATCGGCCCTATCCGTTTGTTAAAGACCTTTCTTTAGAAGAAATTACGCTTATCGCTTCAAGATTGACAGATTTTCCTGGTTTTTTTGAAGAACCAACAGGAACTCGATATTACCCCTATCCGAATGGTGCTAACATCCTTGGTTATATGAATGAAGTGGGTAGAAAAGAAATTGAATCAGACCCGTTTTATAGACCGGGTATGAACATAGGAAGATCCGGGCTAGAGCGTTCATACGAAGAAATTCTTAGAGGAACAAAGGGTGTTCGATATATTGTAACAAGCGCTACAAACAATGAAATAGAACCATACGCAGATAAGAAATATGATACAGTAGCCATCCCTTCTCCCAAAATAAAACTTGGAATCGACATAAAACTCCAACAGTATGGTGAGGAGCTTATGAAAAATAAAAAAGGCTGTATTGTTGCTATAGAACCTAAAACCGGAGAAATTCTCACCATGGTTTCTGCTCCTTGTTATGATCCAAATTTATTGTCCGGAAGAAAAAGCATAAGAAAAAACTACCCAAGCCTTGTAACCGATGAAAACCTGCCTTTGTTTGCACGACCTTTACAAGCTGAATATCCTCCTGGATCTATCTTTAAATTACTTCAGGCCTTAATTTGTCTTCAAGAAAAAGAAATCACACCCAATACAGGATTCCCTTGTAATAAGTCCGTGGTTGGATGCCACGACCACCCCTACCCTTCGTCTGTGGCTAAGGCCGTACAGTTTTCTTGTAATCCATATTTTTATGCCGCCGTGCGCAGAGTAATTCAGCCAAACAAAAAGAAAAATGTGTTTGCTGATGCAGAAATCGGACTCAACAATTGGCATAAATATATGATGGCATTTGGGTTGGGAAATAAACTAGGAGTAGATATTGACACCCTTGCGCAGCGGGATGGATTAATACCTAATGCCGCATATTATGACCGCTATTTAGGACATCATCAGTGGGCATTTTCAACCATTCGTTCGATTTCAATCGGGCAAGGCGAAATCAAACTTACGCCAATTCAAATGGCAAACATTGCCGTGATTATGGCAAATCGAGGGTGGTATTATACGCCACACTTTGTAAAATCCATCGGAAAAAAGGGGAAATTAAAAAAGTATCGAACCAAACACATAACACCAATAGACCGAAAACACTTTGATGCCGTGGTTGAAGGCATGAGGCGGGTTGTCTATGAAGCCGGTGGAACAGGAAAGGAAGCTAAAATTGAAAACTTCACCGTGTGTGGTAAAACAGGAACGGTACAAAATGGTAAGAACAAAAAAAACCACTCTGTTTTCATTGCCTTTGCGCCGATAGATAACCCTAAAATTGCCTTAGCGGTCTTTGTAGAGAATGCAGGTGCGGGCGGAGCTTGGGCAGCACCAATCGCAGGACTCATGATGGATAAATATTTGAATAAAAAGGTAACGAATAAAGAAAAGGAAAACTCGATTAAAAATGCCAATCTAATGTCGAGCTATTGATATGCGTGAAACAAAAGGAGTAATATCAAGAGTTGATCTCCCGCTGTTGGTGGGGATATTATTACTAATGTTATTTGGTATTATGACCGTTTATTCCGTCGCGTTTAATCCAGAACACCCCTCACTCTTTGATACCAGCCAAAAATATGGAAAGCAAATTCTTTGGATTGGCGTATCTCTTTTTCTTGGCTTTTTGATCCTGCTTATAGAGGCAGATGTATATCGAAAGTTTGCCGAGTATATTTATATCGTTACCCTTTTATTGTTGGTGGTGGTGTTGTTTATGCCCCCGGTGCATGGCGCTAGAGCCTGGCTAGGCATCGGCGGTTTAGGAATACAACCTGCAGAGTTTGCAAAAATTTCAACCGCACTCATGTTGGCTAAATGGGTAGACGATACTAATATAAAACTTCAAAACACACGTTCCATTTCCGAAACACTTGCTATTATTTTATTGCCCTGTATTCTTGTCGCCTTACAACCCGATGCCGGTACCCTACTCGTGTTTACCTCCTTCTTTTTTGTGCTTTATCGTGAAGGCATTTCCTTCGATCCCATTGTATTATCTCTTTTACGATATTTTCCAAGACTAAAATTTAAAAACACCTGGCTTGGAACACACTTTGTTCCGTTTTTCTTTTTCTTAATCATACTGGCTTTTTTAAGTTTATTTCTTTCCAGTAGCACATTTAATCCGTTTGGAATTGAACTTTCTGGGCCTGTTTTTCTGATTTTCATTATTACCTTTATTGGTCTAGTATTCTTAGGATTTATTCTGTTTTTTGGGTACCCAAGAAATAAGACAAAAAATTTGATTGTCTTATTAAGTAGTTATCTTTTCTCCTTGTTTCTCGTTAGTAGCATTACCTTTATTTTTAACAACCTTGCTGCGCCGCATCAAAAAAGCAGGATTGAATTAGTTCTTGGGCTTAAAGAAGATCCAAACGGAGCAGATTACAATAGAAACAGGGCAATGGCTGCTGTAGGAAGTGGTAAATTTATAGGTAAAGGGTATCGAAAAGCCTCTGTTTCGAGTATGCGGACGAACCATGTGCCCGAGAGTGAAACAGATTTTATTTTTTGTCCCTTTGCCGAAGAGTGGGGGTTTCTCGGGAATGTGGTGCTTATTTCGCTCTATCTTTTTATTTTGTTTAGAATTTTTTCCATCGCCGAACGGCAACGGTCTGTTTTCTTTAGGGTTTATGCCTACTGTGTTGGAATGGTCATGTTTTATCATTTTGCCATTAATATCGGAATGAATATCGGTTTTGCTCCTGTTATCGGAATTCCCTTGCCCTTTATGAGTTATGGAGGGTCATCCATGATGGCATTTACGATCATGGTGTTCATACTGCTAAAACTAGACAGCCAACGACGAGATGTACTCAGATAAATGTTAATTTTGAAGTAACTATGTTGACAGAAGAACAAAAGAAAAGATTTACCCGAATCTTTTGGGGATTTGCATTATTACCATTCCTCTTGGTTTTTGGATTGTTGGTTTTACAATCCGAAGACGACCTACCACCAATTTCTATGCTCGATAATCCGCCAGAACTTCAAGCGTCACTTATTCTTGGTCAAACAGGCGACACCATCGGACGCTATTGGCAAGTAAACAGAACAAGCGCGGCCTATAAGAACATTTCACCCTTTGTGTTTGATGCACTAATTGCAACCGAAGACGAGCGTTTTATGGAGCATTCCGGAGTTGATTTTCGTTCAATTGCGCGGTCATTTGGGTCGCTCGGGCGATCAGGTGGGGCTTCAACAATCTCTCAACAGCTTGCCAAATTATTATTTACATTACAGCAACGACAACGAGAAGAAATCGCACGAGCCAACGGAGAGTCATTGCTTTCGAATCGAGGCGGAATAATCGGTAAATTCAGAAGGCTAAACGAAAAGGCGCGAGAAAACATCATTGCAACACGGCTTGAATCAAGGTATACCAAAGAGGAAATCATTACCATGTACCTTAACCAATTCGATTTTCTGTACAACGCAGTAGGTATTGAAAATGCGGCTAAAGTATATTTCAATAAACGGCCAAGAGAACTTAAAAAAGAAGAGGCCGCGATGTTAATAGGAATGTGTAAAAATCCGGCATTGTACAATCCTTACACCTACAAAATCAAAAACTATCGCCGGGTAATTGCCCAAGAAGATGGTATTGCTATTGGTAGCGTTTCACTTGAAAAAATACTCGAAGCTCGTGCTAAGGATTCACTTCGGGCGCTTACTAGACGAAATCAAGTGCTTTATCAATGGCTAAGAAATAGCAATAAAAACAACGAAGCCGTTTCACATAAACTAACTCGAGAGGAATACGATGAGCTTATCAAAAAACCCGTCCTTGTTAATTATCAATCTGTTGATCATAAAGAAGGCATGGCTCCATACTTCAGAGAAGCCCTTCGGCAAGAAGTTACCGATATCTTGTTAAAGAAAAACGAAGACGGTACACTTAAATATGTCCGAGAAGACGGACAACCTTACGATATTTATAGAGACGGATTAAAGATTTATACTACCTTAAATACGAGGTTACAAAAATATGCGGAATTAGCTGTTGAAAAACACATTAAAGAATCCTTACAGCCTGCATTCAACTCAAACAATCGCGGCTTAAAAAACTATCCGTTTTCTAATGAAATTTCTTCTGATGTTGTGAATGAAATTATGAATTCGGCAAGAAAAAATTCCGGACGATATAAAATCATGATTGCCGCAGGATATTCAGAAAACGAAATTTCTAATGCCTTTAATGCACCCGCTCAAATGCGTGTGTTTTCTTGGAGAGGAGAGATTGATACGGTAATGACTCCAAACGACTCTATTCGCTACTACAAAGCGTTCTTGCACGCTGGACTTGTCAGTGTAGAGCCACAAACTGGATTTGTACGCGCCTGGGTTGGAGGGGTTAATTTTAAACATTTCTCGTACGACCATGTTCGGCAAGGGACGCGTCAGGTGGGCTCAACGATAAAACCTTTCGTTTACGCCGCCGCCTTATCCATGAAAGTGGTTAATCCTTGTACTTCTTTTTCGTCAGGGGAGTATTGCGTAGATTTAGTTGATCCCAACAACAAAGTGGTTGGACAATACTGTCCAAAAGGAGAGGTTGCTAGAAATGTTAAAATGGGACTCGCATTATCTTCCAATCCAACTACGGTAGCCGTTATGGCAAAAATGGGGGCCTTTAATCCGATGAATAAAACGGGCGGCCCATACCAAATTGAAAAGCTTCTGAAAAAAACAGAAATTAATTTAAATCCAAACGATGTCGTTCCTTCCATGTGTCTTGGAAGTATGGATATGTCGCTTTTTCGATTAGTGGCTGCGCAATGCATTTTCCCGAATAATGGCGTCTATGTTCGTCCCACAACCATAGAACGCATCGAAGATAGAAATGGAAAAGTTATTTATTCTGCGATGCCACACACAGATCAGGCATTAAATTCAACGGTTTCATATGAAATTCTAAAAATGATGAAATTAGTAATCACTCAAGGAACAGGAGGAAGTCTCAGAAGTGGCAAATACGGTCCCATCCCGGTTACGGCAGGAAAAACTGGAACAACTCAAAATAATTCAGACGGTTGGTTTATTGGAATTACGCCAGATTTAGTAACAGGAGTTTGGGTGGGCGCTGAAGATCGATCGGTTCGATTTAAGTCTATGAATTGGGGTCAAGGTGCCCGTATGGCCCTGCCTATTTATGGATATTACATGCAACAGGCATACAAAGATCACATCCTTGCCTTATCATCGGAAGACTTTCCAGAACCTCCGGATTATGACCCAAAAACTTATGACTGCACAGAGGCAGCAGACCCTGAAGGTGCCGATGAAACGGATGTTCCATTTGAAGAAGGAATTTAACTATGAATAAAGTTGTTGATAATGTAAATGAGGCCCTCAAAGGCATTGAAGATGGAATGACCATCATGCTCGGAGGGTTCGGTTTGTGCGGGATTCCTGAAAATTCGATTAAAGAACTCGTTAAGATGGGCACAAAAAACCTAACCTGCATCTCTAATAATGCGGGAGTAGATGATTACGGCCTTGGATTACTTTTACAGCGCAAGCAAGTAAAAAAAATGATCTCATCTTATGTGGGTGAAAACGATGAGTTTGAACGACAAATGCTTTCTGGAGAACTTGAAGTAGATTTAATTCCTCAAGGTTCGCTTGCAGAACGTTGTCGGGCAGGTGGCGCAGGAATTCCGGCATTTTTTACTCCTGCAGGGTATGGAACAGAGGTGGCGGAAGGAAAGGAAGTTCGAGTGTTTAACGGAAAACCTCACATTCTTGAATCTGCCTTAACCGCGGACTTTGCCATTGTGAAAGCATGGAAAGGAGATACTGAAGGTAATTTAGTATTCAAAGCAACGGCTATGAATTTTAACCCCATGATGGCTATGGCAGGAAAAATAACCATTGCTGAAGTGGAAGAATTAGTTCCTGCTGGCAGTTTAGATCCAAATTTTATTCATACCCCGGGTATTTTTATACAACGTATTTTTAAGGGTGAAGTATTTGAAAAGCGCATCGAACAACGAACCGTAAGAAAAAGAGACTAATATGGCACTGGATAAAATCGGCATTGCAAAACGAATTGCCCAAGAATTAAAAGATGGGTGGTATGTTAACTTAGGAATTGGAATTCCAACCCTAGTTGCCAACTACGTTCCTGAAGGAATGAATGTAGAATTTCAATCAGAAAACGGTGTGTTGGGAATGGGCCCTTTTCCATTCGAAGGTGAAGAAGACGCGGATTTAATTAATGCGGGAAAACAAACCATTACGGTCAATCCTGGCGCAGCATTCTTTGATTCTGCTACATCCTTTGCGATGATTCGTGGACAACATGTTCAGCTCACCGTTCTAGGGGCTATGGAAGTTTCTCAAAACGGAGATATTGCCAACTGGAAAATACCCGGAAAAATGGTTAAAGGAATGGGCGGAGCGATGGATTTAGTAGCATCCGCAGAAAATATTATTGTGGCTATGATGCATAGCAATAAAGCCGGGGAATCCAAAATGCTGCCTGCTTGCACCCTTCCATTAACAGGGGTTGGATGCGTAAAGAAAGTAGTGACCGAACTTGCCGTATTGGAAATTAAAGAAGGTGCTTTCCATTTATTGGAACGTGCTCCCGGAGTTTCTGTAGAAGAAATTATTGCTAAAACTGCAGGTAAACTGGTGGTTCCGGCACATGTTCCTGAAATGGTTATATAATGGACTTGGCGCGTGAATATCGCTTGGCCATTCAAGCAGCTATAGAAGCGTCACTTGCCATTAAAGAAATTTATTCGCGTGGATACGAGGCCATTCAAAAAGCAGATGGTTCTCCTGTAACAGAAGCAGATTTAAAGGCTTCAAATATCATTAATCAAGTCTTGTCTGTTTCAGAACATCCCGTTGTTGATGAAGAAACGGATAAAATTCCCTTTGAACAACGCCGTGAATGGAAGAAATGCTGGTGTGTAGATCCGCTAGATGGCACCAAGGAATTTATAAAACGTAATGGTGAGTTCGCTGTAAATATTGCACTTATCGAAAATGGAAAGCCTATACTTGGAGTGATAGCAAGCCCGGTAAATGAAGATTTTATTGTCGGTGGGCCTAAACATGGAGTACAATACGCTACGTTTCAAGACTTTCTTAATGGTGCCAAACCAGCCCCCATTCAACGCAATACGAAACCTGATTTACTCTCGATCATAGCATCCAAGAGTCACCACACACCATTGCTTTTAGATTTTCTTAAAAAACTAAGTGATGCGGGATTGAAAACGGCGTTAACGAGAAAAGGCTCCTCCTTGAAATTCTTTAATCTTTCTATGAATCAAGCCCAGATTTACCCCCGATTTGCTCCCACGATGGAGTGGGATATTGCGGCAGGCCAAGCAATACTAGAAGGAATCGGCGGCGGGGTTTTTGATGTAAATACCAAGTTGCCCCTGTCATACAATAAAGAAAATTTATTAAATCCACATTTTATCGCCGTTTCCGACGTAAATTTATCTGTATGGATTTAAGGGGTATTTTCTTGTTGCTTTGCGTATTCCCCCTCTCAATTATTGCGCAAGTATTCCAATTTAACCAAAATATTCACCAAGCGCTAACTTCGGATATCATTGATTTTGGATATCGCCAAGCGCCCGTTGGTGCTAAAAAAGGATTTTTAAAACGCTTGGATAAAAGCTACCTCGGGCAATATACCGACTCTAATAATGCCTTTATTGCAGCTACCCCCTTGTGCACATTTAGTGTGGGATTTGAAAACAATGAATCCGCTATAAGATATCAGAACTCTAGGGGGCTCTTGGTTCTTGGAGGATACCGTAAGTTTAAATGCCATGGCTTTCTCATAGAAAACCAAGCTGTTTTCAATACGTTTCAACGAGAATTTATAACTCAACATGGGGAGTATTATACAACAGCCACAGGATACAATCAACAAAACGGCATGATTCCGGCCATGGGGCGAACCAAGCCTTTTCAAGGAGACGGGTTTGACTTTGCGTTCAGTCAAGGGGGTTTTGAATGGGACGTATCAAAAATGCTTACTGTATTTGGTGGAAATCAATCCATGGATTTTTGTCCAGGAATTAGCTCTGTATTTTGGTCACAACACAACCAAGCACTTATGGCCGGTGGAACCCTTCGTCTAGGAAAACACTTCGCTTATGTGGTGACCCGAGCACGTTTATACGATTTAATCAGAAAGCCGGTTTACGCAAACGTAGAAAGTCCGTACTATAAAAAGAATTTCGCTTTACACGCCATCTTTTTTACCTTGAAAAAACACCGGTTGGGATTGATACATCAAACGATATGGCAAGCTGGCGATTCATTAAAAGAAAAATCGGTAAATCCCCTATATTGGGTGCCACTTCCAGGACTAGAACAAACGATAAAACAAGAGGTTTCTATGCCGCAAATTGGCCTAAATTATTCGTGGAACCTGCACTCAAGCACCTGGCTTTACGCAGAATTATTTTCGCGCGGATTGATTAAAAATGCATGGGCGGCACAACTAGGAATTAAATATTATGCTAAACTCACTCCCAAGCTAACCCTTAGCTCATCCCTGGCATGGCTACAAACTGGCACTGGATTTTATGGAACACACTATGCTCAGAACTTCACCCACCAAAACCTTCCGCTTGGAACATTACTTGGTAATGGCACCCAAGAATTTATTCTGGCTGCACGGATTGGATATCGACGATTTTTTATGGATTACTTATTTCAATCAAGTACCATGAAGAATAGCATTCAACCGCTTTTAATACAAACCTATATAAGACCTGAACAAATAGTACAACACCGGATTGATGTTGGTTTTATTGCCTCTAATATCATGCAACTTGAATTGTTTTTTGGGATTGCTCGACGGGTTGCACTTGGTTTTAAGGATTGTAATGCCATTTCGTTCGGATTAAGGACTGCGATATTTAAACCAAACCATGTGTATTAAAGGCCTACTTTTTCTTGGCTTAGTTCTCTTGTGTCACGTCAGCATTGCACAACGATTAGCGTTGTTGGGTCAGCTAAATTCCTTTGATTCTATACAATTAAACCAAAACACCCCGATTTTACCTCGGCTGAACATTGATCAAAAAATTGATTCGCAACGACTAATACCGATAATAGACCTTGGGTTAAGATACAACCCCTCCATTAGTGGGAAAGGCAGTGCAGGATTGCTTTGGGATCTGCAACGCATCAAATGGTTCACTCGAATTGGCGGGGCTGTAGGGGTAAATACCGTACTTCCGGCTGGATTCATTTCAAATGGATTACAGCTTAACAGCATCAATAACTTAGCGTTTAACGTGCGTCCAATAGTTCGACTGGGCATTACGCCTACACCCTATGTTAGCGCACAAATTGGTTATGACCAAAATTTTTATGGCGAAGGGTATCGGTCTTTATTCCTTTCGGATGTTGGTTCGCCTTACCCGTTTACTTCCCTGCGATTTAATCTTGGGCCTGTAACCTATCAAGCCATGGGAATGTACTTAAACTCCATCAGTACGCAAAAAAAATACGGGATTAATCATTATTTAAACCTCAAACTGGGAAAACACCTTCGATTGGCACTTTTTGAAGCTGTTATTTTTAATAGTGGTGATACCTTAAGTAAGCGTTCTTTCGAACCGGCCTATTTAAATCCGTTTATGATTATTCGGCCTACTGAATATTCGGTGGGTTCTGGTGATAATGTACTCATGGGTGGGGAATTTTCAGTATATGCTAATAAAAGCACCTGGTATGGTCAAGTAATTATCGATGATCTATTGATGAGCGCCTTGCTAAATCGTGAACAATACTGGGGAAATAAACTTGGGGCGCAACTTGGATGGAAATATTTAACCCAAAAAGGGAATCATAAACTTCACCTAAGAACTGAACTTAATGTTGTTCGTCCATATACCTACTCACATATTGGGAACCAATTGAGCTACACATACAATAATCAGGTGCTTGCTCATCCTAAAGGCGCAAATTTTTGGGAGGTGTTTTCTCGAATTGATTATATAACCAAGCATTGGGCGGGTATGGCTGAACTTGCCATTGGACAAAAAGGATTCAATGCGCCGTTTGGTGGAGATGTCCTTGCGCCATATACCTTGCGGCCATTAGATTACGGTGTTTTATTGTTACAAGGGAACAAAACCAACCAAGTGAATATTAGAATACAAGGCATTCGCATGTTGAAGCGCTGGTATAACACGCAACTATTTATTGAACTCCTCGGGTCTTATTATTCCGATAATTCAAGCAAAAGTTTCAACTGTTCACCCATTGTTGGTCTTCGATCTGCTATATGGAATGATTACCGGTTTTAATCAAAAAAGCCCGGTTTCCCGGGCTTTAAAATAAAATAACTTACAGGCCTATAATCTGACGTAATTCTACTTCTGTAGAACTTCGTTGTCGTCCTTGTTGGTCCAGAAACGTCCGATTCACGAGGCGGCCATGAATGGCCACCTTCTTTCCTACTTCCGCGTGATCCTGAACAAACGACGCCATGTTACCCCAAGCAAACACGCGATGCCAATCTAACCTGGCCGCATACTTCCCGTCGTTTTTTCGGTACATCTTAGGCGTGGTGACTAAAAACCGAGCTATCTTACTTCCATCGTCAAACCGTTTAACTGTTGGATTTCGAGAAATACTACCAATTAACGTTACGTAATTATTCATGTTGATATATATAAAGGGGATTGGTAGGAGAATTCATCGGCGCCGCCTCCTTTCCCTCGTTGGTTTATATGATTATTAAATCGTTGATTTCAATTTCTGTGGTCTTAATAATCCGCCCCTTCCATCGCGAATAACGATTTACAAGTCGTCCTTCAATGGCCACATGCAAGTTAGGTTGACCATAAGCACAAACCACCTGATGCCATTTACCCCAAGCAAAAACATCGTGTGTTTCCCGTTTTGTTTTTGGAGTTCCTTCAGCCGTTACAATGGTATTACTGGTAACTAACCTAAATCTCGCATGTTTCTGACCCTTGATTGTTTCAACTTCGGTTGGATGATCAGCTAAGGTTCCTATTAAAGAAACAAAGTTCATTCCTTATGCTTTTACTTCCCCAGAAGGCTTGTTTAACAACATAAAATCATTGCCTTCAATTACGGTTGAATAGCGCTTCTCTCCTTGCGTGTTCTCATACGATTGATATGAAATTTTACCTTCTAAGAGGATTTCTTGGCCTTTCTCTAGCATTTTCTCAGCACGTTCGGCCACTTTGCCCCAAACAGTAACATTGTGCCATTGAACATCTTCTTGCCACTCCCCGTTTTTATTCTTATATCGATCGTTTGTAGCTAACGAAAATCGTACAAGTTTGCGCCCTGTATCGAATTTCATTGTTTCAGGTTGAGCACCTAGACGTCCTATTAAATTTACTTTATTTCTTAAATTGTTCATGTGTGTGTTTTATATTATTAATTAAATCGTGAGTTTTCACCCGTTTCCTTTGCAAAGGTTGGAGCATTAACGTCGGGTGCTCGGTTTTTATTCGTTTACTTTCGAATGTCAGTCGTTTGTTGTCGGATAATTCACCGAATAAAAGGACGGTGGTTTGCCAATTTCCCTTATTTTTACACGCATAAATTAAATGGCATGTACGAAAATATTCTTTGTGAAAAGATTGATAAAATTGGGTGGATTACCATAAATCGGCCTTCTTTTTTAAATGCACTAAACAAACAAACGATTTCAGAATTAAATCACGCCATCCTTGCGCTCTCAACAGACGACGAGATTGGTGTAATTTGTTTAACAGGTTCTGGCGATAAAGCATTTGTTGCAGGTGCAGATATTAAAGAATTTGCAGATTATACGGTATCGCAAGGAGGAGAATTAGCCGCTTCAGGACAAGAAAAACTTTTTAATTTACTCGAAAATCTAAATAAACCAAGTATTGCAGTGATTAATGGCTTTGCCCTAGGTGGTGGGTTGGAATTAGCAATGGCTTGTCATATTCGGATTGCATCATCGAATGCACGCATGGGCTTACCAGAAGTTTCCTTAGGAGTAATTCCTGGGTATGGAGGAACGCAACGTCTTCCGCAGTTAATCGGAAGGGGGCGAGCAAATCAGCTTATTTTTACTGGAGAAATGATTTCTGCAGACCAAGCATCCCAGTGGGGGCTCCTAAACACTGTGGTTGAACAAGCCGTGTTAAAAGATGAAGCCAACGCGTTAGCGCATAAAATCCTAAAAAATTCTCCCAACGCAATTGCTACAGCGATTAAAGCCGTAAACGCTGGATTCCAAACACAAGATGGATTAAATACAGAGATTGAACTTTTCGCGAGTTGTTTCGGAACCAAGGATTTCCACGTTGGAACTCAAGCGTTTTTAACAAAACAAAAAGCAAACTTTAGGCATTAATGAGTTCTCCCCTAGCGAAGTTATTTGGTCAAACCGCCATGTATGGCTTGCCGAGTATTGTTGGTAGGTTACTGAATTATTTACTGGTTCCCCTTTATACCGCCATTTTTGCTAAACCAGCGGATTATGGCGTGCTTTCTGATTTATATGCCTATGTGGCTTTTTTAGTTGTGCTACTTCCCTTAGGAATGGAAACGGCATATTTTCGATTTATTCAGCAACAAGAAGATACCGAACGTGTCTTCAATAGTAGTTTTGTACCAGTAGTCTTGGTTAACGCGGGGTTCTTTTTAATCTTGTATTTAACAAATCCTTGGATTGCAAAATGGATGCTGTACCGAGATCATACAGAGTATATTATTCTAGTTGGTAGTATTGTTTGTATTGACGCTATTGCATCCCTTCCCTTAGCAAAATTACGTGCAGAAAATAATGCAAAGCGGTTTATGGTAATTCAAATGTCCTCCATACTTCTTAACATTGTTCTTAACCTCATCTTTTTGCTGGGTTATTTCGATCCGAGCAGGCCTGAAGAGGGCATTATGTTCATTTTAATGGCAAACTTACTCGCCTCTGGCTTGAAGCTTCTTTTAGTGTATAATATTATATCACAAGTTAAATTCATTTTTGATTGGGGTCTTATTAAACAAATGCTGTCCTATTCTTGGCCCCTCGTTATAGCTGGTTTTGCTGGAATCATCAATGAAACCCTAGATCGCGTATTATTAAAACAAATCCTATACAACCCCGACATCCCCAATTCACTTGAACAAGCCACGGCACAAGTCGGAATATATAGTGCCTGCTATAAATTAGCCATGCTTGTTACCATTTTTCTACAGGCATATCGTTATGCCGCTGAACCCTTTTTCTTTTCTCAATTGAAAAATCAAGACAGAAACGCGGTTTTTGTACGGACCATGAATGTATTTATAGCCATCGTGTGTCTTGCCTTCTTGTTTGTTTCAATAAATCTCGGTGTGTTTAAATTCTTTATTCGTAAAGAGGCCTATTATGTTGGTTTGAACGTGGTGCCAATTTTACTGCTTGCCAATGTTTGCCTTGGTATTTATTATAATCAAAGTGTCTGGTATAAGCTTTCTAATCAAACTAAGTTTGGTGCTTATATTGCCTTAATCGGTGCGGGTATCACGATTGTAGTTAATGTGCTTTTCATCCCAATGTACGGATATATGGCTAGTGCTTGGGCTACGTTATTAGCCTACCTCGCCCAGATGATCATTTCATTTTATTTAGGTAAAAAATATTATCCCATTCCGTATGATGTGCGAAAATTCTATTTATATGTTGGAAGCGCCATTGGGATTTACTGCCTCTTTAGCTTGATTCGAATGGGAATGAACGTGCCACTTAAAGGATTTAATGGGCTACTTATCTTTTTGGGTAATTTAATGGTTTTAGGCTTTGTTTACCTTGTTTATAAAAATGAACGTGCCTTACTTCGAATTAACAAGCGTTAAATTTTTCTTGTAACCGTTCCACTGCGCTTCGGTCATTTCCTACAGAATAAAAATCGTTATAAATAAACACTGGACGCTTTAAAAACGTATAATCAGATAAAATTAATGCCCTAAAATCTTCATCACAAGAAATCGTTGCTTTTACCTCATTATAACGCTTTGCTTTTTTAGAAAACACCGCTTCGTATGAGCCAAACTGGGTTTTTAACTCCTCTAATACCTCCCCAGTAATCGCTTGTTGCTTGATGTCGATTAATGAAATATCTTTCGGCAAAGTAAGCGAATTAAGGATGCGCTTACAGGTAGAACAGGTACTTAAATGATAAACCTGCTTCACTTGCAAAATTCATCATAAGCCGCCTTAAGATTGTCTGAAATCATGTCGGCCGTAGCACCCTCAATGTGATGACGTTCTAAAAAATGCACTAATGCCCCGTTATGAAACACCGCGATTGATGGCGAAGACGGAGGATAAGGTAAAAAATATTTTCGCGCTTGGTTCGTTGCTTCTGTATCAAAGCCGGCAAACACGGTGAATAATTCATTAGGAACCACGGTGTGCTCAAGAGATTTTTTAACCCCTGGGCGCATATTTCCGGCTGCGCATCCACAAACCGAATTAACCACCATTACCATGGTGCCTTTTGAGTTCTCAATCGCATGATCAACGGCTGCAGCTGTGGTTAGTTCATTAAACCCAACACTTGTTAGGTCATTCTTCATTGGTTGGACTATTTCTATTGGATACATTGTGTTTTTTTTACAAAGATACTTAGTATTTTCTTAGATTGTTGTGCTAACGAACAACTACTACTTTTCCAACTTTATTCGACGAGCCTTCGTTAGTAGCAGTCCAAATTAAATAAACGCCGCTCTCTACCTTGGTGCCATCAACCCGCTTACCATCCCAGGTCGCTGTACCACCATTTGACGTGGTTTTGAAAATTAAATTACCGGAAACATCGGTTACCTTAACATCCGAATCATAGCGTATCCCTTGAATAGTAATTAAGCCCTCATACCCTGGCCTGACAGGATTTGGAAATACCTTGGTAGAAGAATAATCTGCATCGTCTTGCGAGGCATCTGAACGATAAGAAACCAGGCCTAAGTCTGTAATAATGAATAATTCCCCAGTCTCTTGATTCATCTTGATGTCATAGATATTATTTGAGATTAGGGCCGAATTTTCTTTGGTAAATTGGCTAATAATTTCCGAGCCATCCGAAGACAATAGCACTAATCCGGCACCGGCTGTTGCCATCCATTTTCGATTACCTCCATCAACCTCTATGTCGGTGATGTGAGTTGATCCAAGGACATATTCCACATTTCCTTCAAACCGCACCTTAATTCGCTGGGCATTATAGTCTCCGGGGTTCGCTGTAAATGACCCTGTGGTGTTATATAGTACAGCAAATCCCGCATCGGTCCCAATCCATAACTCTCCATCTAAATCCACCGCTAGGGCGGTCACATTCTCAGATGGAAGCGCTCCACTATAATCTCCAGTAGTTAAATTAATATGTAAGTCATCCCCAATATTATCAATGGTTTCTGAATAATTATACCCAAACAAGCCATTGGTTTCTGTTGCAAACCAAAGGTTTTGATCTTTATCACTAACCATTCGTGTGGTATATTTGTTTCTGGCTTCAACACCGCAATCAAAAGCAGACCAGGTATTGTCTGCGCGTTTAACAACCAGTGGGCGATCCGACCAACCATTCAACACCCAAAGATTACCTTTAGTGTCATAACACACATCCGATGCTAAACTCCATCCGTTTCCTGCTAAACTCAATTGAATCGGACTGTTTGTTTGATCATACACCGAACATGTATTGTCTGCTGTATTAATAATTGAAACCGGAAAAGCTGAATAGGTTGAAACCGCAACTTCCTCTGGGTTTTTCGGATTTACAGATATGTCAATAAAATCATGAATGTCTATTCCCTGCCATTGGGACAAGGTGGTGTTGTCGTTGTACGACCAATTTTCATCTTGAAATAAATAATATCCATGACGTAAAAAACCTGGACTTTTAAATTCGAGTCGACCGCTGGCAATTGCTAACTTTCCCTTATTCCAATCCATGGCATAAAAATCATTCCTTGGAGGTCCTGGATACGTTACTTTCTCATAAGAATACGCTCCAATCACTCGAATTGGACCACTGAACTCATCGGCCATCCACTTTTCTCCGTTTTCAAGAACTACCATTTGATTTGGACGAAAATAGATGCCCAAATAAAACGAAAGGGCAGACTCAATTAATTGTCCGCTTGAATTGTATGTAAGCAAGGCGCCATCCGCTAAGACATCCAGTTTGTTCTCGTGTTGGGTTAAGTTTGCGATTTCTAGGCCTACAGAGTAATAATCAAAATAGACAAATTCAGTGGGCGTAAGTTTAAGTATAGTATCGTTACCAAAGGCATTGGATTTTTGTAAAACAAAAACCTCTTCATTTACTTTTTCTATTGCAGCGTATGTGCTGTTAAAGACCATCGGCACACGGATATCTTGCGTCCAACCTTGTGGCGAAGGAAGCAACACATCTCCGATGTTTCCAATGAATAATTTAGATGGACTTAAGGCTAAAATTTGTTGATCTTTAATTTCTATATCGACAATTGGGTCTACTGAATTCGTAGGATAGTATGTATCTTTAATTTCGTTTTTTAGGGGGTTTACCAAGACCACACCAAAATCAGTGGCGATATAAACTGTTGTACCAAATCTATAAAATCGATTGATTTTTTTACTCCCTGAAATCGATGCTAATTTAATCGCTGGTATGTTGATTACTTTGTTCCCTGAAACCTTGTCGATGTTGCCGTTTTTATATCCGATATAGAGTGCTTGATCAAGGGTATCATAGTAAATACAAGAGAGTAATATATCAGAAAGACCATTCATTTTATTAAGCAAGGTCTTTTCTTTTGAGGCAAGATGATACTTCATTAGGCCGTTTTCGTATGCTGTATAAACGAACTCATCGTCTTGAGCAAGATCTAAGGCCCTCATCGTTGCCGTATGTAAACGCCAGCTTCCTGTTTCTACCTGGGCAAACAACCCAAAGGAAACACAAAGAAAACCGCAAAAGAAATAAAGCCATTTCATAGGCATGCAACGTATTTTAAACAAATTTATTCCCAATTAATCAAATTCCTGCTTCTTTTAACATTATTATGATTCAAATTCCTTTTAATTTCGAACCATAAATGAACGGCATACAAAAACAACTATACGCAACAGGACTTTTTTTGTTTCTTACACCAAGTATTGTCTTTTTATTAGCAACTTTACTTTGGTTTATCGGTGTACCTATTGGCGGATGGTTATTTCTTGTTTCTATCGGGTTCTCTGCATGGATTTCCTCTCGAGAGATATCCCCTCTATCCATCAAACAATGGGGTTGGTTTTTACTTGGCTGTTCAATCATTGCCGCCTCGCTATTAATTGCTATTCAGTTTTATGATTGCTCTTTTGATGGACAATGGTATCATCAAGATGCCATCATGTTTCTTGCTGATGGTTGGAATCCAATTTGGGATCCTGCTATTTCAAATAACGTCGTTTCGGGGTTAAATGCGAACTATGTCAATCACTACCCCAAGGCGCCCTGGGTAATTGAGGCTGTACTTTACCTATTCATGGGAAACATAGAAGCGGGGAAAGCTATTCAATTGATTTACTTGATTTCGTTTATGTTGTTGCTTCTCACATTCCTAACGAACAGGTTTTCTTTTTCCTGGGGCAAGGCTATACTTATTACGATATTGCTTGGTGGAAGCACGATTTCTCTTGGTCAACTCTTTAGCTTTTATGTAGATGGGCTACTTTTTAGTTTATTAGGGATTTTGTTGATCTTTCTATTGGAGTTGAGTTATTTCAACGCTAAGGTTTTGGTGTTCATGGGCTTATCCTTTATTGTGCTAGCAAATATTAAGTTTACCGGGTTAATCTATGGGCTGGTATTTTTAATGATGGCCGGAATATGGGTGATCATTAGGCAAAAAGCCCTGATTATAAAAAGGGCGCTGCACTTTAGTTCTGTCGTGCTTATTGGCGTAGTGTTAATTGGATACCCAACCTATGTAAGAAATGTGCTATCTAAAGGTCACCCCTTTTTTCCCATTATGGGTCAAAACAACGAAGGGAAGTCAATCGCCGAAGTCCAATATCCCGCGGACTTTTTCCCAATGAATCGAATGGAAAAACTAATTACTGCGCACGCCTCCATTCCGATTTATACCGATCATGAGCATGCATCTGTAAGAAAGCCCTTATTTAATAAGAACCTCATCTTGGAGTCTATTCCATATTACAAAAACCATCAACCTGTAACCATGAGTCCGTTTGGGCCTTTTGAAGGCGAATTACTCGTGCTTTTTATTCCGCTCCTATGTCTGTTTTTCCTTAGAAAAAGGCCGCTGGAATTGTACCTGCTGCTTGGTGGGGTTATTCTTTCGATGATAATACAGCCTGAGTCTTGGAATTTACGCTATGCCCCGCAATTGCTTTTGATTTTTGGACTTGTTTTAGCTACGTTAATGCAAGAAAAAAAAGGTTGGATCCGTTTATATTCAATGGTATTTGCGGGATTATTTATTCTTAATTCAAGCATCGCTGCAGTTCAAAATTGGCGTTGGGTTTCAGAAAACAATGCCGCATTAATTCAGGAATTGGAACCAATGCGAAAAACTCACGTAAAGGTTCAAGCGGGGTGGATGAAGTCTTTTGAATTAAAACTGAAGCAC
>Ga0315899_10001851_pt1 | contig 23837 bp, 22 predicted proteins | sample LakEriMetagenome_2_FD_203518 | JGI IMG/M metagenome (GOLD analysis project Ga0315899, IMG submission 203518) | Freshwater fungal communities from buoy surface, Lake Erie, Ohio, United States - Buoy 4 MA112 | ecosystem: Environmental > Aquatic > Freshwater > Lake | place: USA: Lake Erie, Ohio... | reverse complement strand
AGGAAAAGGTGCGGTCCGAATAAGCCGTGATGACCACGGGCGTCGGCGTGCCCGGTTCCATCTGCTGCGTCGCCGCGTTGAATTCCTTCACGAATTGCATGATGTTCAGGCCACGCTGACCAAGCGCTGGCCCGACGGGCGGCGAAGGGTTCGCCTTGCCAGCCGGGATCTGCAGCTTGATATAGCCTGCGATCTTCTTCGCCACTGTCTAAATCCTCTCTCATAAAACCGAGAGGCCCGCGGTGCATGCGACCCAAAAAGGTCTCCCACGTTCCCCAAAACGCCAAGCAGCCCCTTGGATTACTCCCGGGGCGCTGCAGCGGAAGGGGGCGTTTAGGGGGTGTGGGCGGGCGCGTCAAGCGGGTTTCCATCTGGCCAAGGGTGCGGCGCTTCGCCATAAGGGGGCATGCCTGCACAAGCCTGGATTGTCGTCATCGCCGCCGCTGCCTCTGTCTCCTTAGCACTTGGGGCGCGACAGACCTTTGGGCTTTTCCTGCTGCCGCTTGGCACGGAACACGCCATTCCGGCCTTTGCCTATGGCGCGGCGGTAGCGCTGCATAATTTGCTTTGGGGCGTGGGCCAGCCGCTGGCCGGGGCTTTGGCGGATAAGATCGGCGCGGGGCGCGTGGCCTTGGGGGGCGCGGTGATTTACGCCGTCGGCCTGATCCTGCCGGCGGTGTGGCCGAGCACAACAAGCCTGATCATCGGGATTGGCGTTTGCACCGCGCTTGGCGTGGCGGCGGCAGGGTCTGGCACCGTGCTTGGGGCGGTCGCGCGTGCCGTGCCGGAAAACCGCCGAGGCGATGCTTTGGGGCTTGCTTCCGCAGGCGGGTCCATCGGCCAGGCGGCGCTGATCCCCTTCGTGCAATGGGGCATTACGGATTACGGCACTTCCGGCGCCTTCCTCATGCTGGCTGCCACCATGGCGCTGATGATCTTCGTGGCACCCCGGCTGGAATGGGCGCCACCTGGGCCGGGGACCGGGCGCCCGACCGGGCTGGCCGGCCTGCCCGCACTTGCAAAGCGCGCCTTGGCGCAGCGGGATTTCGCGCTGCTGACGCTTGGTTTCTTCGCCTGCGGCTTTCAGCTGGCCTTCCTGACCACGCACCTGCCGGCACATCTTTCGCTCTGCGGCCTGCCGGCAGGGCTTGGCGTGACGGCGCTGATGCTGGTGGGGTTGTTCAATATCCCGGGATCATGGCTCTGCGGGCGGATTGGCAATAGCATCCGCCCGGAAGTGGCCCTGGGCGGGATTTACATGATCCGCACGATTGCGATTGCGATTTTCGCCAATGTTACGCCAACCGAATGGGGTACGCTGATCTTTGCTGCCGTGATGGGTTTTATCTGGCTGGGCACCGTTCCCTTGACCTCGGCCGCCATTGCGCGGCGCTTTGGGGTTGCTGATTTGGGCGCGCTTTACGGGATTTGCTTCTTCTCTCACCAAATGGGCGGGTTTCTGGGGGCGGGTGCCGGCGCCTGGGTGGTGGATGCCACAGGCAGCTACGCCGCCTTTTGGCCGGTGATGCTGGTGGTGGGCGTGATTGCGGTGGTGGCGAATTGGGTCACGCGGCCGATGAAGGTGGCACCCGCTTGATGCGCACCGCCCGCCCGGTTGTCCCCCCGCCCGGGCTGGGCTAATCCACCGCTCCCAGGCGCCGCGCCGCGCCGTTATTTGAGCCAGGCCAAACCACCATGCCCATCATGCCCGATAGCTGGATCCGCAAAATGGCGGCGGAACACGGCATGATCCAACCCTTTGTGGAAGCACAGCGCCGCGAAGGTGTGATCTCCTACGGTCTGTCTTCCTATGGCTATGACGCCAGGGCAGCGGATGAATTCAAGATCTTCACCAATGTTGACAATGCCATTGTGGACCCCAAGGCGTTTTCCGAAGATGGCTTCGTCACGCGCAAGGGCCAGGTTTGCATCATCCCGCCCAATTCCTTCGTGCTGACCCATACGGTCGAATATTTCCGCATCCCGCGCGATATCCTGGTGATCTGCCTTGGCAAATCCACCTATGCGCGCTGCGGGCTGATTGTGAATGTGACACCGCTTGAGCCCGAATGGGAAGGCCAGGTCACCATCGAAATCAGCAATACCACCCCCCTGCCCGCCAAGGTCTATGCCAATGAGGGCATTTGCCAATTCCTGTTCCTGAAGGGCGACGCACCGCCCGAGGTCAGCTACGCAGACCGCCGCGGCAAATATATGGGACAGCGCGGCGTCGCGCTGCCGAAACTCTGATGGACCGAATTCTCATCCGCGGCGGGCGCGTGCTTTCAGGCAATATCCCGGTCTCTGGCGCCAAGAATGCTGCCCTGCCCCTGATGGCGGCGGGGTTGCTGGCCGATGGGCCGCTCACGCTCACCAATGCGCCGGACCTCGCAGATGTAGCCACCCTGGCGGGGTTATTGGCGCATCACGGGCTAGCCGTTGAACGCGACAAAACCGCGCGCAGCATCACCATCAGTGGGGCGGCGACCGATCTGGAAGCGCCTTATGATCTGGTGCGGAAGATGCGTGCTTCCGTGCTGGTGCTGGGTCCATTACTGGCCCGCCATGGCCGCGCGCGCGTCAGCCTGCCCGGCGGCTGCGCCATCGGCACGCGCCCGGTTGATCTGCACCTCAAAGCGTTTGAGCAGATGGGGGCGGAGATTGAGATTACCGCTGGCTATATCGAAGCGCGCGCACCTGGTGGTCTGAAGGGTGCGCGCATCATCTTCCCGCAAGTCTCCGTCGGCGCCACGGAAAACATCCTGATGGCAGCGGCTTTGGCAAGCGGGCAGAGCGAGATTTTGAACGCCGCGCGCGAGCCCGAAATCACTGACCTCGCCGCCTGCCTGATGCGCATGGGCGCCAGGATTGAGGGCATCGGCACGGATCGCCTGCTGGTGGAAGGTGTGGCAAGCCTTGGCGCCGCGACGCATCCCATCATCGCGGACCGGATTGAAGCTGGCACCTTTGCTTGCGCCGCCGCCATCACTGGCGGGTCGCTACTGCTGCAAGGGGCGCGCTTGGATCATTTGGGCGCGGTCACGCGCACGCTCCGCGAAGCCGGCGTGGATGTCGCGGAAGAAGAAGGCGGGCTTCGCGTCACACGCAGCAATGGCCTGCGCGGCGCTGATGTGATGACCGAACCCTTCCCGGGCTTTGCCACTGATATGCAGGCGCAATTCATGGCGCTGATGTGCGTCGCTGAAGGCGCTTCCATGATCACGGAAACCATTTTCGAAAACCGCTTCATGCATGTGCCGGAGCTTTCGCGCATGGGTGCGCGCATCAATTTCCACGGCGCTTCCGCCATTGTGCGCGGCGTGAAAAAGCTTTCCGGTGCGCCGGTGATGGCGACTGATTTGCGTGCCTCGGTCTCGCTCATTCTCGCCGGATTGGCGGCGCAAGGTGAGACGATTGTGAACCGCGTCTATCACCTTGATCGCGGCTATGAACGGGTGGAAGCGAAACTGGCGGCGGTGGGCGCCGATATTGAAAGACTGGCGGGCTGATTGTCATGGATATCCCGATCCCAAATGCCTTGAAAGGCACACCGGCTGAAGCCGATGCGCCGCTTGTGATTGCCCTCCCCAAGGGGCGCATCCTGAAGGAACTTCATCCCGTGCTGTCGCGCGCCGGCTTGATCCCGGCCGAGGATTATGCGGATGAAGATAGCCGCCGGCTCCGCTTCCCCACCAATGAACCAACGGTGGATGTGATCCGAGTCCGCCCCTTCGATGTCGCGACTTTCGTGGCCCATGGCGCGGCGGCGATTGGCGTTTGTGGTTCCGATGTGTTGATGGAATTCGACTACCCGGAAATCTATGCGCCGCTTGATCTGGGCATTGGCCGCTGCCGGGTTTCGATTGCCGAACCGGTGAACGCCACGCCCGATGATCCGCGCCGCTGGTCACGCATCACGGTCGCCACGAAATACCCGAATATCGCGCAGCGCCATTTCGCCGCGCGCGGCGTGCAGGCGGAGATTGTGCATTTGAATGGCGCGATGGAATTGGCGCCTTCCATGGGCTTGGCGCGCTTGATTGTGGATTTGGTGCAGACAGGTTCCACGCTGAAGGCCAATGGCCTCAAAGAAGGTGAAGTGATCGCGCATGTCACTTCGAAACTCATCGTCAATCGCACCGCGCTGAAAACGCGGCCGGAGGCGATCGGTGCCTGGATTGCGCGTTTCCGCACCGCGCTGGAAGCTGCCGCATGAAGCGGTTGGATACGCGTGGCGCAGGGTTTGAAGCCGCCTTCGCCGCACTATTGGATGACGCCCGCGAAACCACGCAAAAGGTAGATGGCGTGGTGGCCGGCATCATCGCCGATATCCGCGCGCGCGGCGATGCGGCGCTGATGGACTATACCGCGCGTTTCGACCGCTGGCAGCCGGCCAATGCCACTGCTTTGCGCGTCACAGAAGCCGAGATTGATGCGGCGGATGCGACCATCGCGCCGGAACTCCGCGCCGCGCTCAACTTGGCGGCGGAGCGGATCGAGACTTTTCACCAGGCGCAATTGCCGCAAGATTTGGTGATGCGCGACGATGCTGGTCTTACGCTTGGTCTGCGCTGGGGGCCGGTGGATGCGGTTGGCATTTATGTGCCGGGCGGCAAGGCGGCCTATCCGTCTTCCGTGCTGATGAATGCGCTGCCGGCGCGCGCGGCTGGCGTGCCGCGCATTGCCATGGCGGTGCCAACGCCGGATGGCGCGCTCAATCCGCTGGTGCTGGCCGCGGCCAAGCGCGCTGGCGTGACAGAGATTTACCGCATTGGTGGCGCGCAAGCCGTGGCGGCGCTGGCCTGGGGCACGGGCAGCATCGCGCCGGTGGATCGGATTGTCGGGCCGGGCAATGCCTATGTCGCGGAAGCCAAGCGCCAGGTCTTTGGCCGGGTTGGTATTGATTCCATCGCCGGGCCTTCAGAAGTGGTGGTGATTGCCGATGGCGCCAATGATCCTGCCCATGTGGCGATGGATTTGCTGGCCCAGGCCGAACATGATGAAAGCGCGCAATCCATCCTTATCACGCCTGATGCGGCGCTGGCGGATGCGGTGGCGCAGGCGGTTCAACACGCGCTGAAAACCCTGCCCCGCGCGGCCATTGCCGGAGAAAGCTGGGCACGCCACGGCGCGGTTATTCTGGTGCGCGATCTCGCGGAAGCCGCCGCGCTCACCAACCGCCTGGCACCTGAGCATCTGCAGTTGATGGTGGATGATCCGCGCGGCTTGCTGGCACATATTCGCCATGCGGGCGCAGCGTTTCTGGGCCGCTTCTGCCCGGAAGCAGTGGGGGATTACATCGCAGGGCCCAATCACGTGCTGCCCACCGGGCGCACCGCGCGTTTCGCTTCTGGCCTATCGAGCTTTGATTTCCTGAAGCGCACAAGCTGGGTGGAAGCGGATGGCGCAGCACTCGCGCAAATCGGCCCGTCTGCCGTGGCGCTGGCCAATGCCGAGGGGCTGCAAGCCCATGGGCGTAGCATCAGCATTCGCCTGAATTGATCAAGAAAGAAGGCCGGGACCATGATGAAGAAACGCGAATTGCTTACTGGTTTGGCGCTGCTGCCTTGGGCCACGCCCGCTTTGGCGCAGGAATACCCCTCTCGCCCCATTCGCCTGCTGGTGGGCTTCGCCGCCGGCGGTTCCACTGATGTTTTCGCGCGCGCCATTGCGCCGCGCTTGCAGGCTTTGCTCGGCCAGCCTGTCGTGATCGAAAATCGCCCCGGCGCGGGCGGGAATATCGCGACCGAAGCCACCACGCGTAGCGCGCCGGATGGCTATACGCTGCTGCTCGGCACCATCGGGCCGCTCGCGATCAATCCGACGCTTTACGGCAATCTTTCCTTTGATCCCTTGAAGGATCTGACGCCAGTTTCGCTGATCGGCGAAGTGCCCAATGTGCTGGCCGTGCCGGTGGATCGGCCCTTTCGCAGCGTGGCGGATATCATCGCCGCGGCCAAGGCGCGCCCCGAGACATTGAATTTCGGCTCCTCCGGCGTTGGCTCGGCGGGGCATTTGGCCGCCGAACAACTCAATCTGATGGCGGGTATTCGCACAACGCATGTGCCCTATCGCGGCGGCGGCGCGCTTTTGCCGGAATTGATCGCGGGGCGTGTGGATTACGCCTTCACCACGGCGCTGAATGGCATTCCGCAAGCGGAGGCAGGCAAGCTGCGCATTCTTGGCGTGCCCAATGGCAAGCGCGTGCCACTTTTGCCCGAGATTCCAACCATTGCGGAATCTGGCCTGCCTGGTTTTGATGGCGTGGATTGGGCCGCGATGATGGCCCCGCCTGGCCTACCGGCGCCGATCTTGGCGAGGCTGAATGCCGCCATGCAAAGCGTGCTGAAGGAACCGGAACTGGTCGCTGCCATGGCCGCGCGGCGCTTGGTGCTGGAAGCCTCCACCCCCGAAGCGCTGGCGGAATTCCTGCGGCGGGAGACCGCGCGCTGGGCGCCCGTGGTGCGCGCTTCTGGCGCGCGGCCTGACTAACGCCTTCAGCCCTTCACAGCAAAACCTTCTTCTTCCACCGCGCGCATCACATCCGCGCGCGGCAGGCTGGTTTGCGCGACCACGCGCTTTGCGGCCAAATCCACTTCAACCTTCGCCGCCTGATCCAGCGCGGTGATGGCGTTGGTCACGGCGCGGATGCAATGCCCGCAGCTCATGCCCTCAACCTGCAGCGTGATGGCGTCAGCCATTGCAACCTCCCTTTCCAGCGAGTTCTTCCAAAATCGGGCAATCTGGCCGCGCGTCGCCATGGCAATGCTCGGCCAAATGACGCAGGCTTTCTGCCATGGCGCTGAGCGACTTAGCCTTGGCTTCAAGTGCGGCGACATGATCCAGCGCAAGGCGCTTCACTTCCGCACTCGCCCGCGCGCGGTTGCGCCATAAATCCAGCAGGCGCTTCACATCCTGCAAAGGAAAGCCAAGATCACGCGCATGGCGAATGAAGCGCAGCTCCGCGACATCGGCCTGCGTATAAACACGATATTGATTGGCGCCGCGCCCGGCGGAGATCAGCCCAATCGCCTCATAATGGCGGATCATCTTGGCGGAAATGCCGGAAGCCCGGGCAGCGTCACCAATATTCATGACCGGGGCCTCCAACGCGAAAGCAGCAGCGCATTCGTCAGCACACTGACACTTGAAGCCGCCATCGCCGCGCCGGCGATCGGCGGAGACAGCAAGCCAAGCGCCGCCAGCGGCACGCCGAGCAGATTATAGCCAAAGGCCCAAAACAAATTCTGCCTGATCTTGCGCAAGGTCAGGCGCGTAATCTCCAAAGCCGCCGGCACCAGTGCAGGATCGCCGCGCAATAAGGTGATGCCTGCCGATTGAATGGCGATATCCGTCCCCGTACCCATCGCAATGCCAAGATCAGCCTTGGCAAGTGCCGGCGCGTCATTCACGCCATCGCCAACCATCGCGACAGCTTCCCCCGCTTCCTGCCAAGCCGCGATGCGTGCGGCCTTGCCATCGGGCAAAACCTCGGCCGCGACATCGGTAATGCCCAGCGGGGTGGCGACAGCGAGCGCAGCCGCGCGCTGATCCCCGCTGATCATGGCAGACTTCACACCAAGCGCAGCAAGCCCGGCCACGGCTGCGGCGGCACCTGCGCGCGGCGCATCTTCAAACAGGAAAAGCGCGCGCGCTTCGCTGCCTTCGATCAGCCAGGAAAGGCTTTGCCCCGCCGCTTCACCTGCGGCTGCGGCATCGGCCAGGGCACCGCGGCCCCCGCCCGCTTCCAGCAATAATCTGGAACTGCCGAGCGCATAGCGCTGCCCGCCAACCACACCTTCCACGCCGCGCCCAGGCAGGGCACGAAAATCCTCGGCGGGCGGCACGGCGCCGGCTTCGTGCAGCACCGCCTGCGCCAAAGGGTGTTCACTGCCTGCTTGCAGCGCGGCGGCAATACTCAAGGCTTCTTCGCGCGCAAAACCAGGCGCGGGATGCAAAGCGGCTAGGCGCGGCTTGCCTTCCGTCAGCGTGCCGGTCTTGTCGAAAGCGACCAGGGTGATGAGCCCGGCACGTTCAATCGCATCAGCATCACGCAGCAAAATACCGGCCCGCGCAGCCGCCCCGGTGCCCGCCATGATGGCCGCCGGTGTAGCGAGGCCCAGAGCGCAGGGGCAGGCAATCACCAGCACGGAAACCGCATGGATCAGCGCAGCTTCAAAACCCACGCCCGCCAGCAGCCAGCCCGCCAATGTCGCAAGCGCCACGCCCAGCACCACGGGCACGAACACCGCACTCACGCGGTCCACCAGCTTTTGCACCGACGCTCGAGACGCCTGCGCCGCCGCCACCAACTGCGCCACACGCGCGAGTGTGGTATCGCCACCCACCGCACGCGCTTCGACCACCAGGCGCCCATCCAACGCCATGGTGCCAGTTGAAACTTTTGTGCCTTCTTCTTTTTCCACCGAACGGCTTTCGCCAGTCAGCGCGCCTTCATCAACGCCGGACCGGCCTTCACGCACCAGCCCATCCACCGGAATGCGCTCGCCCGGGCGCACCACCACAAGATCACCAATGGTAAGCAAGGCGGCAGGCACATCGCGCTCCTCGCCCGCTTCCAACCGCCGCGCCTGGCGTGGGCTGAGATCAAGCAAGGCGCGGATCGCCGCCCCGGTGGCGCGCTTGGCGCGCGCTTCCAGATATTTGCCGAGCAGGACAAAGAAAATCACCACCGCCGCCGCCTCAAAATAAAGATGCGGCGTGCCGTGATGCGCCGGCGCGGTCAGCAAAAGCCAGGTGGAAAGCGCCCAGGCGGCGCCGGTGCCGAGGGCCACCAGCACATCCATATTGCCAGTGCCGGCACGAACCGCCGCGAAGCCCGCGCGCCAAAAACGCGCGCCGAGCCAAAACTCCACGAAGGTCGCCAAGCCAAATTGCACCCAGCCACTTGGCATCCAATCCTGCCCGAAGCCCATGCCGATCATGCCGATCAGGAAGGGGGCCGAGAAAATTCCAGCCAGCACCAGATCGCGCCGTTCATTTGCCAGCGCGCGGGCGGCGGCTTCTTCCCCGGCGTCTGTCGTGCTGCCGCGTAATTCATATCCGGCAGCTTCCACCGCGACGCGCAACGCCGCTTCCGAGACCCCGGCAATGGCCCTGACATGCGCCTGTTCCGAAGCTGGATTGACGCGTGCTTCCAGCACCCCAGGCACGGCATTCAGCGCCTTTTCAACCCGCCCCGCGCAGGTGGCGCAACTCATCCCCCCGATCATCAGGTCAAAGCGCGCCTCGGTCACGCCGTAGCCGGCAGCTTCAACCGCCTTTTTCAAGGCGATCACGCCGACGCCACCCAAAACCTCAGCGCGATCCGTGGCCGGGTTCACCTGAACCTCGACCACGCCCGGCACCTTGCGCAGCGCGCGTTCCACCCGCCCGGCGCAGGCTGCGCAGGTCATGCCTTCAATCGGCAAGGATAGGCGCGGCAGGGTCGCGGCGGTATCGGGCATGATGGGGTACATGTGGCGCTTCCTATTATGGGAAGGTCAAGCCTTGGGGGGAATTGACGAAGCGGTCAGGGATACAGAGATAGAAGCCACACATGCGCGCGCTCATTCTTGCCCTTCTGGCCCTCATCATCGCCCCCGCCCCGGCCCTGCCGCAGACGGAACCCTTCCGTGTGCTCAATCAGACCGAGCAATCAGCCCATTCCCTTTTCGCCGTGCGCACCGGGCGGCCGGATTGGGGGGCCAATATGTTGACACGTGGGTCACTGGCGCCCGGTGCGACCTTCGGGCTCCGCCCTGCCGAAAATGCAGGCTGCCGCTTTGATTTTCGCATGGTGCTGAGCGATGGGCGGGAAATCATCAACCGGGGCATGGATGTATGCGCCGAAAAAGTGGTGGCCATGCAGTCACCCCTCGGCCGCCCGCCAGAGGCCGCGGCTGCACCCTCCCCCACCCCCCGCGCACCGCCGCCGGCAACGGGCCGTGGGCGCGCTTCCACCGGCACCGGCTTTGTCGTGGCGCGCGACCGGGTGCTGACCAATCATCACGTGATTGATGGCTGCAACGCGATTACCGTCCGCACCGCCAATGGCCGCACCTTGCCCGCCACCATGCCGGCGCGGGTGGATGTGCAGCGCGATTTGGCGCTGCTTGCCGTGCCGAATGATCCCGGCCCAATTCTGGCCTTTCGTGCCAATCCAGTGCGGCGGGGTGAGAGTGTTGTCACCTATGGCTTCCCGCTGGCCGGGCTGCTGGCGGCGGGGCCAACCCTGACCACGGGGGAGGTCAGCGCACTCGCGGGCCTTGCCAATAATGAACAGCATTTCCAGATCAGCGCGCCGGTGCAGCAGGGCAATTCCGGCGGGCCTTTGCTTGACCGTCAGGGCAATGTGTTGGGCGTGATTGTTTCCAAACTGAACGCCCAGCGCATCGCGCAGCGCACCGGCGATATTCCGCAGAATGTGAATTTCGCCGTGAAGGGCACGGAAGCGCAGGGCTTCCTCCGCCGCGCCGGCGTTGAACCCACGCTACGCGAAAGCGCGCCCACGGAATTGAGCGCGGCCGAGGTGGGTGAACGCGCGCACCCGAGCACAGTCTTTATTCGCTGCGAGAAATAGGCACGCTGATTATTCCGGCCGGCGTAGCGCAATATCGTAAAGCGCTTCACCTTGGAGGCAGAAATAGGCCACCTTCCAGCCGCTGGCGACGGCAAATTCACAGACCGCCTGATGCACACCAAGCACGCCAAAGCCAGGCCGGATGATGCGCGCGAAATCATTGAAGACCAAAAAGCCACCCGGCTTCACCTTGGGCGTGGCAGCGACGATATCGGCGCGCACCGCATCATAACCGTGATCAGCATCCACATAGATCATGTCGAAACTGGAATCGGCGCAGGATTGCAGGAAGGGAACCGACAAACCCTCATGCCGTTCCACACGCGGGTCGGCCAATACATCGGACCGACAAAGGCTGAAGGTAACATCGGCCAAAAGCAGCTTTTCGGGTGTCATGATGTCCAAGATGGCGCGGGCGAAATCACCCTGATAGGTGCCGATTTCGGCAACAATACCGCCCTGCGGCAGCCGGCGGAGCATTTCAATTCGGTCGGTAAGTAACTGGCAGCCTTCAAGCTGCGCCTGCGGAATTTGCGGCGCTGAGGGCGGCACAGGCTGAACCGCAAGTCGTCCAAGCCGCCACAACTTCTTGACGCTTTCGGGCAGCGCTCGGCGCAACGCCAATTCCAATCGGTAAAAACTTTCCGCTGCCACCAAAGCCCCCTGCCCCGAACGAAGGCGCGTGTTGCATATCCGGGAAGACGGGTCGAGGAAAAACTATTTCCAGACGAGGGATCAAGCCCCGTCTATCGCCTCAGCAAGGGCAGCGAAGGATTGCTCAACGGGCGATATCTCGCCCTTGCGCTGGCGCAGCACCGCTTCAATCCGCGGGGCCAGCTTCACCGCCGCATCTGCTTCCGGGTCATGCCCGGCCCGATAGGCGCCAAGGCGCACCAGATCCTTGATCTCGCCATAGGTGGACAGCAGGCGCTTGGCCTCCGACACCAATTGCCATTCATCTTCTTCCAAAACACCCGGCATGCTGCGCGAGACAGAGCGCAACACATCCACCGGCGGGTAGCGCCCGGCCTCGGCTATGGCGCGATCAAGCACGACATGCCCATCCAGAATGCCGCGCACCGCATCGGCCACGGGTTCATCATGATCATCGCCTTCCACCAGCACGGTGAAAAGCGCGGTGATGGCGCCCGGCGAATTATCCGGCCCCGGCCCGGCACGTTCCAAAAGCCGCGGCAATTCAGTGAAGACAGAAGGCGGATAGCCACGCGTTGCTGGCGGTTCACCGACCGCCAGGCCAATTTCCCGCAACGCCAAGGCAAAGCGCGTCACGCTATCCATCAGCAGCAGCACTTGCAGGCCCTGATCGCGGAAATGCTCGGCCACCGTCATCGCGGCATAGGCGGCTTCGCGCCGGAGAGGCGCCGCACTATCCGATGTAGCGCAAACCACGACACTGCGGGCAAGCTTCTCGGGCCCCAGATCATCTTCGATAAACTCGCGCAATTCGCGCCCGCGTTCACCCACCAGCGCAAAGACAATCACATCCGCCGCCAGCCCGCCCGCCAGCATGGACATGAGGGTGGATTTGCCCACGCCGGAAGCCGCGAAAAGCCCGAGCCTCTGCCCGCGCCTGACCGGGGTAAACAGATCAAGCACCCGAACCCCCAAAGGCAGCCGCACCCCTAAGCGAGAACGCTGACCAGCCGCCGGTGCCGGCGCATGGGTTGGGCGCTGAATAGCGCCCGGTGCCGGCATCGGTCCGCCATCAAGCGGCCTGCCCATGGGGTCCAGGACCCGCCCCAGCCAGGCATCGGAAACCGGCAGGGCCGGGCGCGGCGCCAGCGTGGCGCGCATGCCGGAAGTGAGGCCCGTGAGCGGCCCAAGCGCAATGGCCTGCGCCTTGCCATCCCGAAAGCCAGCGATTTCCGCCATGACCGGCGCGCCAGATTGCGCGGTGATGGCGACCCGGTCCCCAATCGCGGCAAGCGGGCCGAAGCCTTCCAGCGTAATCGTCAGCCCGGTGATGGCATTGACGCGGCCATGAACCCGCTCGCGCGGCAGGGCGCCCAGGGCAGCGGCGGTAGCGTGGAAATCAGGCAGCATTCATTCCTTCTATCACGCATTGGTCTCGGCTGGGTAAAGACTCATGCGCGACCTTGGCAAGCACCGCTTGATTCTTCCCCCTCTTCGGCCCAAGGATCACGCCCATGATCCTGCTGATCGACAATTATGACAGTTTCACCTTCAACCTTTTCCACTTCCTGGGCGATCTTGGCGCCAGGGTGGAGGTCAGGCGGAACGACGCCATAGACCCGCAAGGGGTACTGGCGATGAAGCCCGAAGCCGTGGTGCTCTCCCCCGGCCCCTGCACGCCGAATGAGGCCGGCATCTGCCTGCCGCTGATATCGCTCGCCGCCGAGGTAAAGCTGCCGCTTTTGGGCGTCTGCCTCGGCCACCAGGCGATTGGCCAGGCCTTTGGCGGGCGCGTGATCCGCGCGCCGGAACCCGTGCATGGCAAGGTCTGGGATGTGCATCATGGCGGCACGGATGTGTTTGCCGGCCTGCCATCACCCTTCTCAGCCACGCGCTATCATTCGCTGATCGTGGAACGCGAAACCCTGCCCGAATGCCTCCGCCCCACGGCCTGGACGGAAGATGGCTTGATCATGGGCCTCGCGCATCGGGAATTGCCGGTCTGGGGCGTGCAATTCCACCCGGAAAGCATCGCGTCAGCCCATGGGCATGATTTGTTGCGCAATTTCCTGAAGCTTGCCGGCGCCACCCAAGGCGCTGCCATCCCGGCCTGATTCCATGTCGCTGAAACCCATCCTGGCGCGGCTCGCCGATGGTGCGCGCCTGACGGAGGCCGAGGCCGAAGAAGCCTTCGGCATCATCATGGCAGGTGAAGCGACACCTGCGCAGATCGCCGGCATGCTGATGGCGATGCGCGTGCGCGGCGAAACGGTGGCTGAGATGACCGGCGCGGTGCGCGCCATGCGCGCGCGGATGGTCGCTATTGAAGCACCGCCGGGGGCGATGGATATCGTCGGCACCGGGGGCGATGCGGCGGGCACGCTGAATATTTCCACCACTACCGCCATGGTGGTGGCGGGTTGCGGTGTGCCGGTGGCCAAGCACGGGAATCGCGCTTTGTCTTCGCGCTCCGGGGCGGCGGATGCCATCTCGGCGCTTGGCATTTCGCTTGATGTGCCGGTGGAAAGGCTGCCGGAAGTGCTGCGCGATGCCGGCATGGTGTTTCTGATGGCACCCCGCCATCACGCTTCCATGCGCCATGCTGCCGGCCCGCGCATGGAATTGGGCACGCGCACCATCTTCAACCTGCTGGGACCGCTTGCGAATCCAGCCCGGGTGAAGCTGCAAATGACCGGCGCCTTTTCGCCCCAATGGCTGCGCCCCATGGCGGAAACGCTGGCCCGACTCGGCACCGAACGCGCCTGGTTGGTGCATGGAGATGGCCTCGATGAACTCACGCTTGCCGGCGAAAGCCAGGTGGTGGCGCTGGAGAATGGCGCAATTCGGGAATTCACCGTGACTCCGGAAGATGCCGGCCTCAGCCGCGCCCCGGCTTCGGCGCTGAAGGGCGGGGATCCGGCGGAAAACGCCGCCGCTTTGGAAGCCCTGCTGCGCGGCGCGCCTGGCGCCTACCGAGATGTCGTGCTGCTGAATGCCGCCGCGTCGCTGATCGTGGCCGGCAAGGCTGCGGACCTGAAGGCCGGCGCGGCTCTGGCCGCCAAGGCCATAGACGAAGGGGCTGCGTTTGGAGTATTGGCCCGCCTCCGGGCGTTATGCCCCCCCAAGGATATTTCTTGATGAATGCACCCCATATCTCGGTGCCCTCGACCGATGCCGCATCGGTCCCTGACACCCTGGCCCGTATCCTGGCCGATAAGGCGCGCGAAGTCGCCGAACGCATGGACATCACCCCGCAGGCGGAAATTGAACGCCGCGCTGCGGCCGCGCCGCCGCTGCGTGATTTCGTGGGCGCGCTGTGTGAACGCATTGGCGAGGGCCGCACCGGGCTGATTGCTGAAATCAAGCGCGCCTCCCCCTCGGGCGGCTTGATCCGTGATCCATTTGAACCCGCAGCGCTGGCCCGCGCTTATGAAGTGGGCGGCGCTGCCTGCCTTTCCGTGTTGACCGATGCGCCCTGGTTCCAAGGCGCGGTGGAGCATCTGGAAGCCGCGCGCGCCGCCTGTTCGCTGCCGGTGCTGCGCAAGGATTTCATGATCCATCCCTGGCAGGTGTTTGAAGCCCGCGCGATGGGGGCGGATTGCATTCTGCTGATCATGGCAGCGCTGACTGATGCGCAGGCGAGTGAATTAGAAGATATCGCCCGCTCCCTTGATATGTCTGTATTGGCAGAGGTGCATGACAGGCGCGAATTGGACCGCGCCCTTGGCCTTGAGACGCGCCTGATCGGCATCAATAACCGTGACCTGCGGAGCTTGCAGACCGACCTTGCGACCAGCGAAACGCTCGTCCCGCTGGTCCCGGCGGATCGCCTGCCGGTCGCCGAAAGCGGCATTCGCACCCCCGATGATGTGCGCCGCATGGCCGCCGCCGGGGCGCGCTGCATTCTGGTGGGTGAGCATCTGATGCGTCAGGCAGATGTGGCCGCCGCCGCGCGCGCATTGGTGGACGTGTCCTGAGCACGCCACGGCTCACGCATTTTGATGCCGCGGGCCGCGCGGCCATGGTGGATGTCTCGCCGAAGGCCGAGACAGCGCGGACGGCCACCGCACGCGGGCGCATTGTGATGGCACCGGAAACATTGGCGCTTATTCGCGAAGGCCGCGCCGGCAAAGGTGATGTGCTGGGTGTGGCGCGGTTGGCTGGCATCATGGCCGCCAAGCGTACATCGGACCTTATTCCGCTGTGCCATCCGTTGATGATTTCGAAAGTCTCGGTTGATCTGGAACCGGAAGGCGATAACGCCATCGTGATCGAGGCAACCGTCAGCCTGACCGGCAAGACGGGGGTGGAGATGGAAGCCCTCACCGCCGTCAGCATCGCGGCACTCACGGTCTATGACATGGTGAAGGCCGCCGATCGCGGCATGCGGATTGAAGACATCCGCCTGGTCCATAAGGCCGGCGGCAAATCGGGCGAGTTCATCGGTGGCTGAGAAGGGCGGCTTGCTGCCGGTTGAAGAAGCCCGCGCGCGCATCCTGGCGTCGCTGACGCCCACCGCTGCCGAGACCATCGCCTTGCCCGAAGCGGCGGGGCGCGTGCTGGCGCGGCCCGTGCTAGCGCGGCTGACGCAGCCGCCCGCCGATGTTTCGGCCATGGATGGCTATGCGCTGCGTGCGGCGGATGGCGTTTTGGGTGCAAGGCTTGCCGTGATTGGCGCGGCGCCGGCGGGGCATCCTTTCGTTGGGTCAGTTGGCCCTGGTCAAGCCGTGCGGATTTTCACCGGCGGCTTCTTGCCCAAAGGGGCGGAGTCGATCCTGCTGCAAGAAGATGCCGAAGCCGCTGATGGCGCTGTTGTGGTCAAGGAAAGCGTCACAGCGGGGCGCTGGGTACGCAAGCGCGGCCTGGATTTCGCTGAAGGCGAAACACTTTTGGCACAAGGCCGGCGCCTGACGGCACGCGATATTGGCCTTGCGGCGGCAAGCAATAATCCTTGGCTTGCCGTCCATCGGCGCCCGCGCATCGGCATTCTGGCGACAGGGGATGAAATCGCCCTTCCCGGAGACCCCATCCCGCCTGGTGGCATTATCAGTTCCAATGCCCATGCTTTGGCCGCTTTAATCCGCGCGGGGGGCGGCGAGCCCATTGTACTGCCCATCGCCCCCGATGATGCCAGCGCCACTGCCGATATCGCCGCCGCCGCCCAAGCCTATGACATGCTGGTGACGACGGGTGGCGCCAGTGTTGGCGATCATGATCTGATCCAGCAGGCACTGGGCGGCGAGGGTTTTGAACTCGGCTTCTGGAAAATCGCCATGCGGCCCGGCAAGCCGCTGATCTGGGGGCGGCTTGGGCGCGTGCCGGTGCTGGGTCTGCCGGGTAATCCGGTCTCGGCGCTGGTCTGCGCCATTATCTTCCTGCTGCCGGCGCTGGCGCGACTATCCGGCCTGCCAGGTGCGCCAACGCCAAGCCGGCGCGTGATTTGTGCCGCTCCCTTGGCCGAGAATGACCGCCGCGCCGATTTCCTGCGCGCAAGCCTGGACACTGACGCGGAAGGGCACATCACGGTGCGGCCCTTCCCGGTGCAGGATAGCTCCATGCTGGCCACGCTGGCGCGCGCCGATGCGCTGGTGCTGCGCGCGCCCTTCGCCCCCGCTTTGCCTGCGGGAGCAGAGGTTGAGGCGATTATGCTTGGCGAATTGGGGGTCTAATCCCGCGCTATTCGGCCCTTATCCCCAATTGCCGGATCAGCGGGCCGAATTCAGCCCATAGCTTGCGCATATGTTGCAGCATGGCCTCTGGCCCCATCGGGTCAACGTCAAACCCCACGGACTCATAACGCTGGCGCACTTCAGGTATCTGCATGCCATCGCGGATTTCCGTATAGATGCGATCAATGATCGGGCGCGGCGTGCCGGCTGGCACCATCAACCCATTCCAGCCACCGACATCATAATCGGCCGGCCCGCCCACAGCGGCGACGGGCGGAATGCCGGGTACCTGGGCGGAGGGCTTGCCGGTGCTGAGCCCAAGCGCGCGTAGCTGCCCATCCCGCACCAGCCTTCCCGCCGCAGCAGGCGTATCAAACCCGAAATCCACCTGGCCACCGAGAAGTGCCGCGAGTGCCGGCCCGCTTCCCTGGAAAGGCACATGCAAAGCATCCAGCCCCGCCTTCGCCAGGAACAGCGCGCAGACCAGATGCTGCGCACCACCAATGCCTGAAGAATTATAGCTGTATTTGCCTGGATTGGCCTTCACCAGCGCCATGAAGCTCCGCAAATCCTGCGCGGGGAAATCCGGCTTCACCAGCAACATGAAGGGCGCGATGCCGAAGATCACCACCGGCGCTAATTCGCGTTCGGCGTCATAGGGCGTGCGCTGCACCAAAGGGCTGAAGGAGATGGGCCCGATGGAGGCTGAGAGGATCACATTGCCATCCGGCGGTGCCTTGGCGACCAAATCTGTGCCGATCTGCCCGCCCGCGCCGGGGCGGTTTTCCGGCACCACCACCTGGCCCAGGCGTTCCGTCAGGCGCTGCCCAGCGAGCCGCCCGACAACATCCGTTGCCTGCCCGGGCGGCCAGGGGATGATCATGCGGATTTGCCGATTGGGCCAGGGCGCCTGCGCCGCGGCAGGGCTTGTGGCGCCGCGCAGAATGGCCGGCACGGCGAGGGGTGAAAGCGCGGTCAGCGCAAGAAGACGACGACGGTCCATCACTAAAACCTCCCTTGTTTTGGGGTCGAAATGCCCCTTTGAGATGGCCAGCATGGCCTATGACGCACGGCCGCGCAAAGAGGATTTCCGTTGGGGCTTAGAGACCGCCTATTGACGGTGCGGCCTGGCTGTAAAGCATCGGCAAAACACCGCGCATTCCGCAGGCGAAACCTGCCTTATTGCCTGCGTCACCGCACAATCTTCTCCGCCAGGAACAGAGTCGCCACCACGCTGCCAGCAAAAATCAGCAGATGATTGCGAATGGCGTCGCGGCGCGGAACCATATCGGCAGAATGCGCCGATACGGGCGCAAACCTCTCGGCCGCAGCAACCTCCACCGCGCCTTCGGCCGGCGGCAGCGCCGGGCCCAAATAGCGAAAGCGCCGTGCCGCTTCTTCCGGCGCCAAGGCGGTGCCATCCCAGGAAAGCCATTGCCGCGCCGCTGGATTCCAACCGAGCGGCACAGGCGCCTGCCCGCCATCATCCAAGCGTGCCACCCAATGCCACGGCCTTGCGGTATCGGCGGGCTCCCCCGGGCGGGCGGTATTGGGCCAAGCGGTCATGATGTTTCCCCTTGCTGTTTGGTGAAATCATTCCCGATCCCAGGGCAGGTTGCAATCATTCCCGGCACCTTGCCGAGCCCCTTCCCGCGCCGCAGACTAATCCAGAAGAGGAAACGCCATGGAACAGGATGCGCGGGCGCGAAACCCGCTTTTCGGCCCGAATAAATTCAAGCTCGGCATTTTCAGCGCCAATTGCGATGGCGGCCTGACCATGAGCCGCGCGCCGGAACGCTGGAAGGCCGATTGGGATGACATTGCGGCGATGACGCAAATCGCCGATGCGGCCGGCCTTGAATTCATCCTGCCGGTCGCGAAATGGCGCGGCTATCAGGGGGATGCGAATATCTATGGCCGATCCCTGGAAACGCTGACGCATGGCGCGGCCCTTGCCGCCATCACGAAGCGCATCGCGATCTTTTCCACCGTGCATGTGCCGATTGTCACACCCGCCTTCGGTGCCAAGGCGATTGCGACCATTGATCACGTGAGCCATGGGCGCGCGGGGCTCAATATTGTCTGCGGCTGGAACCAGGCGGAATTTGATCTACACGGCGTCACCATTCAGCAGGATAAGCGCTATCAGCATGGGCTGGAATGGTTCCGAATCTGGTCCAAAATGCTGGCGGGCGGGCCGGAATTCGATTGGGATGGGGAATTCTTCAAGCTCAAGAATTGCCACACCAACCCGGTTTCCGTGCAGCGCCCCTGGCCGCCGGTCATGTCAGCAGGGTTTTCGCCGGCGGGGCGGGACTTCGCCTCTCAGGCCGCTGATGTGCTTTTCCTGAACGTAACAGAATTGGGCCAGGTGCCAGCACTGCTTGAAGATGTTCGCCAGCATATGGCGCGCTATCAGCGCCAGATTGGCGTTTTCACCATGGGCCATGTGGTCTGCCGCCCAACAAGGCGGGAAGCTGAGGATTTCTTCCATTATTTCGCAGAAGAAATGGCAGATACGGCGGGCCAAGCTTATTATCGGAACAATCGCGGCGCCGTGGTGGGCACGCCAGGGCAACAAATAGCGCGGCCCTTTGAAAATCGCTTCACCCGTGAAGGCCGCTTCAAATTCGATGGCGCCTATCCCGGTTCCTACCCTTTTGTCGGCACGCCTGATGACATTGCCGATGAAATGGCGCGTATGAGTGCGACGGGCCTTGCCGGCTGCACCATCGCTTTCCTCGATTACCTCAAGGAAATTCCCTATTTCGTGCAGGAAGTATTGCCGCGACTGGAACGGCTTGGGTTACGCCTGCCGGCTTAAACCCGGCCCTTGCAGCACTTAGATTTCCGCGCCCAAACTTGGTTCGACAACGGAGGCTAAAGATAATGGCTGAACTCACCCGCCGTGCGGCGCTTGGCGCTTCGGCATTGCTCGCCATGCCAGCCCTGGCGCAGGCACGCTTTCCGGAACGGCCTATTCGGCTGATCATTCCCTGGGCGGCGGGTGGGCCGGCGGATATCGGCTTTCGCATCATGGCCGATCACGCATCGCGCAGCCTGGGCCAGCCGGTGGTGGTGGAAAATCGCGGCGGCGCTTCGGGCATTCTGGGCGCCATGGCGCTGCAGGAAGCGCGGCCCGATGGCTATACGATTTCGCAAATGCATGTCGGTGTGGTGCGGCAAATGCTGATCAACCCGCGCCCACCCTATGATCCGATCAATGATCTGACGTACATTCTGCAAATCACCGGCTTCGTCATGGGCTTGGTGGTGCGGGCGGATTCTTCCTGGCAGAGCCTTGACCAACTGCTCGCTTACGCAAGCGCCAATCCGGGCAAGCTCAATTTCGGCACGCTTGGCATTGGCTCAACGCAGCATCTGGTCGTGGAACGCATCGGCTTTCAGCGCGGCTTGAGCTGGACCCATGTGCCCTATCGCGGCACGTCGGACACATTACGCGCGCTGCTGGGTGGCGAGATTGATTTCGCATCCGAGGCATCTGGCTGGGCGCCGATGGTGGAAGCGGGGCAATTGCGGCTGCTTGCGATTTATACCTCGGCCCGCGCCAAGCGTTTTCCGCAGGTGGCGACGCTGAAAGAACAAGGCTTGGATATTGTGGTGGATAGCCCAGGCGGGTTGATCGGCCCGCGCGGCATGGACCCCGGCGTGGTGCGCGTATTGGCCGAGGCTTTCACCGCCGCCGCGCAAGACCCCGCGCATGTGCAATTCCTGGAACGCGTCAATCAACCGCTGATCCTGCTGGATGGCCCCTCCTATAGGGACGCCATGCGCCAGACCATGGATGATGAACGCGCGCTGCTGCGCCGGCTGAACCTGGCGCCCAGTTAGATTTTTTTGAGAAGCTGAGTAACCGCATCGGCTGCGCCTAAGGCGTAAAAAAAAGCCCGGGCAAGCTGCCCGGGCTTTAGCTTGGCGCAAAAGCACCGTTCAGATCAGCGCGGCAAACGCCCAAATTGCCCCGAACCGGGGGCTGAGCCAGCACGGCGGCGCGACGCTTCGCCTCCACCGCCACTGCCACTGCGGGCCGGGCCAGAGGATGGCCGGCGCGGGCGTTGCTGTTCCTGCGCTTGGCGCGGCTTTGGCGCCGCGCGTTGCGGGCGGGCCTGGCGTGGCGGACGTGCTGGGGCCGCTTCCTCGGCTTCCCCAGTGCGGCGATCTTCTGCCGGGATCTGCGTGCGGATCAGCTTTTCAATCGCGCGCAGCTTGTCGCGGTCTTCACCCGAACACAGCGCAATCGCAATGCCAGCCGCGCCGGCGCGTGCGGTGCGGCCAATGCGGTGGACATAGGTTTCCGGCACTTCCGGCAAATCAAACTGAATGACATGGGTCACGCCATCCACATCAATGCCGCGAGCGGCGATATCGGTCGCGACCAGCACTGGCGCGCGACCATCACGGAAGGCAGCCAAGGCGGCTTCGCGTGCATTTTGCGATTTATTGCCATGGATCGCATTGGCGCTAATACCATCTTGCTCCAATTGATTAACAATCCGATCCGCCCCATGCTTGGTGCGGCTGAAAATCAGCGCGCGACCAACGCCTTCGCCACGCAGCAATTCCGCGAGTACCCGGCGCTTATCCTGCCGATTGGCGTGAATGACGCGCTGCGCCACTTTCTCGGCCGTAGTTGCCACCGGCGCCACCGCAACGCGCACGGGCGATTTCAGCATTTCATCGGCCAGGCGGTTGATTTCCGTGGGCATGGTGGCGCTGAAAAACAGCGTCTGGCGTTCCGCCGGCACGGCACGGATCAGGCGACGAATGGCCGGCAGGAAGCCCTTATCGAGCATCTGATCCGCCTCATCCAATACAAGCGTGCTCACGTGATCCAAGCGCGCGGTGCCCTGTTCCAAATGGTCCTGCAAACGGCCGGGTGTGGCCACCAGCACATCAATACCGCGGCCAAGCGCCTGGCGTTGGCCACCAAAGCCGACACCGCCGAAAATGGTCGCGATGGAAAAGCCAAGATGCTTGCCATAGGTGCGGAAGCTCTCGGCGATTTGCGTCGCCAATTCGCGCGTCGGGCTCAGCACCAGCACGCGGCAGCCACCGCGCGGCGGGCGGCCCTTCAGCAAGGCAAGCTTATGCAGCAAGGGCAGCGCAAAGGCCGCGGTCTTGCCGGTACCGGTTTGGGCAATGCCCAACAGGTCGCGCCCTTCCAGAACGGCCGGAATGGCCTGGGCCTGGATGGGGGTTGGGGATTTGTAGCCCTCATCCTTCAAAGCCTGAAGGAGAAGGGGGTTGAGGCTCAGCGCCTCGAAATTATCGGTCACGACGAATCCTAAATCAGCCGCGCACAGCCTTCCGGGCCAAGCGCGGCTTGGGGCAGAAAGCCCCGCGGGATTGGGACCGTCCTAAGTGGGAAAAGCGATCTGGCCGACCCGGGCCCGCACCGCGCTTCCGGGGAAGCGGCGGGGACCGATCACGCAGCCGGCAGCGCGCGAGGCGCGCGGAAAGGCGCGCTGACCCCGTGCATATGGGCGCCCTTCAAGGCGAAAGCAAGGCGGCCTCGCCCCCTACCCGATCAGGCCGACATCTTGATCGGCGGTTCCACATCCGGCGGCAGCGGGCAGACATAAGGTGTCACTGCCATGCGCTTTTCATGATCCGCCTTGGCGGCGGCCAGGATTTCCGGATTGGCGATGGCATCAACCGCAGTGCCGGCCATGATTTTCGCCACATGCACCAGGCCCTTATGGGCAATGCCGGATTTACCCTGAGCCGTCAGCTGCCAGGAATGGCCCGGCGTACCGATGGCGCAGGTGGCACCCCGCGCCTGCACCGTGGGCACCGCCCAGGATACATCGCCGACATCGGTGGACCCCACGCCGCCAAAGCCCTTATTTTCCAGCGGCACGATTTTGTCGCAAAGTGGCAATTCCATCTCGGAGGCCAAGCCATGGCGACGGAAGGCGGAAACGATATCCTCAGGCTTCAGCGTCGCCTGGATTTCGCGCGCATAGCGGCGATCTTCATCATCAAATTGCGGCGGGCCCAAGCGCTGGAAATTATCATACATCGCCTTTTCCAGCGGCGTATTGCCCATGAGGTTCGAAACCGCGCTCACCACCTTGGTGCTGACGCTGGTTTCTGTCATCAACGCCGCGCCATCGGCGATTTTACGCACCCGTGTGACGAGCCCGTTCAATTCCACCAAATCCCGCGCGCGGATCAGATAACGCACCTTGGCCGTGCCCTGCACCACATTGGGCGCAATGCCGCCCGCATCCAGATAGGCGTAATGGATACGCGCATCAGATGGCATGTGTTCGCGCATGTAATTCACGCCGACATTCATAAGCTCCACCGCATCCAAGGCGCTGCGGCCCAAATGCGGCGCGGCGGCAGCGTGTGATGACCGGCCGATAAAGCTGAAATCAATGCGTGTATTGGCCAGCGAAACAGGTTCATTCACCGCGGAAAACGCCGCCGGATGCCAGCAAATCGCCATATCCACATCATCAAAGCAGCCCGCGCGCACCATGAAGCCCTTGGCAGCACCGCCTTCTTCCGCCGGGCAGCCATAATAGCGCACGCGCCCCTTTATGCCGTTTTGCGCGAGCCAATCCTTCACCGCACTCGCCGCCAGCAAGGAAGCCGCACCCAGCAGATTGTGCCCGCAGCCATGCCCGCTGCCATCGCCCGGCAGGGGGCGTGGTTCAGCAATGCCGGCTTCCTGGGACAGCCCCGGCAGCGCATCATATTCACCCAGGATCGCGATGACGGGGCCTTCTTCGCCCGCTTCGCCCATCACCGCCGTTGGGATGCCCGCCACATTCTGCGTCACGCGAAAGCCATGGGCTTCCAGCATCGCGGTATGCTCGGCGCAGGAACGGTGTTCGGCGTAGCAAAGCTCCGGCATGCCCCAGACGCGGTCGCTGAGTTCAATCGCCTCAGGCGCCTTGGCA
>Ga0315899_10001847_pt1 | contig 23869 bp, 10 predicted proteins | sample LakEriMetagenome_2_FD_203518 | JGI IMG/M metagenome (GOLD analysis project Ga0315899, IMG submission 203518) | Freshwater fungal communities from buoy surface, Lake Erie, Ohio, United States - Buoy 4 MA112 | ecosystem: Environmental > Aquatic > Freshwater > Lake | place: USA: Lake Erie, Ohio... | reverse complement strand
CCCGGTGATTGTGTTTGTGAATAAGCTGGATCGCGATGGTAAAGACCCTTTTGATCTGCTGGATGAACTGGAAAGCAAGCTGAATATTCATGTACATCCCATGTCATGGCCCATCAATATGGGCAGGGACTTTAAGGGTGTGTATCTGCTCGAATCCGGGAGTTTGAATTTGTTTGAAAGCAATAAATCCAAGGTAAGTGACGATTATGTGCGGCTCACCGATTTGCAGGACGAGCAGCTGGATGCAAGGGTAGGAGAGAAGGATGCTGAAAAGCTGCGTGAAGATGCCGAATTGATTGAAGGTGTGTATGGCAATCTGAATCGAGACCATTATTTGCATGCGGATGTAGCACCCGTATTTTTTGGCAGTGCACTCAATAATTTTGGGATTCAGGAATTGCTGGATACCTTCATAGAGCTGGCGCCTATCCCACAAACGCGGCCTACTTCACTGCGCGAGGTGGATCCGAATGAAAAGAAATTCACCGGATTTATCTTTAAAATCCACGCCAATCTCGATCCCAAACACCGCGACCGAATTGCCTTTTTAAGGGTGTGCAGCGGTGTTTTTGAGCGAAATAAACCCTATACCCACGTGCGTCTGGATAAACAGGTGCGTTTTGCCAATCCATACACGTTTTTAGCTCAGAGCAAAGAGGTGGTGGATGATGCCTATCCGGGTGATGTGGTGGGTTTATACGACACCGGGAATTTTAAGATTGGTGATTCTCTCACAGAGGGTGAGAAGCTCATGTTTAAGGGTATTCCAAGTTTTTCTCCTGAGATTTTTAAGGAATTGGTGAACCTGGATCCCATGAAAAGCAAGCAGCTCGAGAAGGGCATACAGCAGTTAACCGATGAAGGCCTGGCCTCTTTGTTTACCCAGGAACCCGGCAGCCGCCGTTTTGTGGGTACTGTAGGCGAACTGCAGTTTGAGGTGCTGCAATACCGGCTTGAGCATGAATATGGTGCCAAATGTCGGTTTGAACCCCGGCAGATACATAAAGCATGCTGGATGAGCGGCGACGAAAATGCACTTCGGGAATTTATGAAATTCAGGATGAATAACATTGCCATGGATAAAGACGGTCAACCGGTTTTTTTGGCCGAAACGGGCTATATTTTGCGTAGCATGCAGGAGAATTATCCGAAAATTTCATTTCATTCCATTAGTGAATTTAATGTATAGTTGTAGAATAAAAACAATAAATAATAACATTTTGTGATTTTGCTGGTATAATAATAAAAATATTATACCCTAATTAAAAAAATATAAATAAAATAATATCAATAATATAGGCATGTAATGCCACCCTAAATCACGTTGGTGTATTAATAGAATTAATTCAAAGGCATACATTCTATTTAATTTTGCACCTTATTAAGGTTAATAGTCTGCCAATGAAATTTTTTCGCTCAATGAATAGTTTTGTACTGTTCTTATCTTTCACGTTTTGCTCTCAAGTTGCACTTGCTGTATTGCCTGCTACTTGTCCGACCATGCAAAAAAGGAACAACGGCAATGGTTTATGGGGTGATTGTGCCGGGCAGGGTGGTGTGCCTGTGGCAGCCAATGTGGTGGGAACAAGTTATGCTAACTTTTTCACCAACAACAATATTGTGGCTTCCACCAAAACCGGCGATATTAATTTTTACTGGCCGGGTGTTACCAATATTACTGAACTTTACGTCATTACCCGAGTTTGGGTGGGTACTACCATTCTGGCCACTAAAGTGGGGCCTCCTCCTGTGCCAACTGTGCGAAATGGCAATACCTATGCTACCTATTGTTTTTACGTGATGAATCTTCCCAATGCCGGGGTATTAACATTGGAATTTACCAATCCCCAAACAGGCCTGCCTGCGTATCTCTGTGCGTATGATTTGAAAACAGGAGCAACCACAACCACGTCGGTTTCATGTGCACCCACCTTCAATACCCAGCCGAGCAGTAAGACGGTATGCGGTGATACCACTTCCTTTAGGACCAGTGTGAGCGGTGCATCCAGTTACCGGTGGGAATATTCTTCTAACGGAGGCAGTTCCTGGAGTAATGTGTCAGGAACAGATTTCAGCGGTGCCACCTCAGCCAATTTATCTATCATTGCCAATGCTACAACTTACAATGGCTACAAATTTCGGCTTGTTGCCACCGGTGCAGGGTCATGTGGCAGCACTACAAGCGATGTAGTTACCCTCACCGCATACCCCAATCCCACCGCAGCATTTGATGCCGGTGCCATTGTTTGCGGTGTGGGAACCTACAATCTGAGAATCAATTTTACAGGAACAGGCCCTTGGAGTTTCACTTACACCACCAACGGAGGTTCTGCCGCCACGGTATCCAATATTGCGGCAAATCCATTTTACCTTGCTGTTTCGCCCTCAGTTACAACTACGTATGCCATTACAGCACTCAATGACCGTTACTGTGCAAATTATTCTGTATCATCACCGGTAACGATAGTGGTGCAGGCGAAACCTACTATAACGCTAACATCGAGTTCAATTAATTATTGCTATAATGCCTCAGCCGGCAATGCTACACTGGCCTATTCAGGAACTACACAATCTCCTGACCAATATAGTATTACTGCGGGTTCACGTGCCATGCCCTCCTTCGCGGCCATTTCTAACGCTTCCAATGCTTTCAATTCCGGAAGCGGCAATATTAGCGTGGCCATTCCGGCAGGTACAGCAGCCGGTACCTATGATTTTAACCTGAAGGTAAAGAAATCCGGTTGTGAGTCTGAAACCGTGGCGTTTACCGTTGTGGTATTGCCAGCACCACCGCTTACTGTAACATCTTCAGTTTCATCGGTTTGTTCAGGTGGATCGGTAACCCTCACTGCAAGTCCTGATTTGAGTGCCGCCAGTCCTGCCCACACCTATGCGTGGACCGGCGGAACTGTAGCCAACAGCACCGCTGTTTCTACTTCAGCGACGGTAACAGCACCCACAACCTACACAGTTACCGTTACCAATAGCAGCAACGGCTGCACCGCATCGGGCAGTGTGAGCATTACGCTGAAAACAGGACTTACGATCTCTGTTAACAATGCCACCATTTGTCTCGGAGACAAAGCTGTACTTACGGCTTCAGGTGCAACAACCTACTCTTGGGCATTATCCTCAGGTGGGTCTGCCAGTTCAACCTTATCATCTACTACCGGGTCGACCGTATTGGCAAACCCAACTGCAACAGAAACCTATAGAGTTACAGGTTCAAGCGCAACGGGCTGTCCGGGAACGGCCGATGCTACAGTGACTGTGAGTTCAGGACTTGGGTTGATGTTATCAAATTCTATATCCATTTGCCCGGGTAGTCCTACTACGTTAACGGCTTCAGCCAGTGGTTCTCCCACATTTTCATGGGCACCTGCAAGTTCCTTGTCGTCAGGGTCCGGTGCTTCGGTAACGGCCACACCTGCGGCAACCACTACTTACACGGTAACAGCAACTTCAGGATCATGCACAGAAACAGGAACAGTAACGGTGACGGTAAGTAACCCACCTGTAACTAGCTATCCGCCCAGAGAACTATATCACTGTGGTTCACTTTTTAATGGTAATGATTATTTTACTTTAAGAGTAAATTCAACCTCTGCAGTGCAGTGTATTTGGCAATATTTTACTACTTCTTGGCAGTCTCCAATTACATCAACCTCATCTTCTTCCGGTGAATGGAGAAATAATGCTGCTGGCTCTACTTCAACTTTAAATGAGCTCTACATTAAAGATAACGGAGCACCTTCATTGCAATTTCGAGTAGGTGTAGTTTCGGGTACCTGCACAACTTACTATTACACGGATCTGGTAGACTTAAACGTTCCTACACCTGTTTTTTCAGTGTTGTCTAATCAGAATTTATGTAGTGGAGGAACACCAAGCCAGCTTTCATTAAACGGGTCATTTACCAGCGGAACCGGAACGGCAACTACTGCTGTTTATCAATGGCAAACATCTACAGATAATGTAACATTTACAAACATTAGCGGGGCTACGTCAGCTACATATTCACCTGGGGCTTTAAGTGCAAATACATGGTATAGGGTAGGTTTAAATTCTGTAGCTGGGTCAACAGATTGCAAGTCAATGGATTATTCGTCCTCTGTAAAAATAACAGTTTCAAGCGGAATTTCTGGCAACACCATTTCAGGTACAGATTGTCCCTCCGGGCCCGCAACCTTAACCGGTAGCGCCATTACTGGTGGAACCTACAGATGGGAATCTTCCTCTAATGGCAGCAGCTGGAGCGATATTCCCGGTGCAACTGGCCAAAATTATACTGCCGCTACCCTGTTAACCCAGAAAACCTGGTTCAGAAGGCAGGTAACAGTTTCAAGCTGCACTGACGTAAGCAGTTCAGTTACCTTAACACCTGCCGTTTTAGGTGCAGAAATATCTTCAAGTCAAACGTTGTGTCTGGGGGCTTCTGCTAATACCCTGGGTCCGGTTTCACCCACAGGAGGGGAGGGCGTTTATACCTACCAATGGAAAGAATCTGCCAATGGTTCCACATTTTCGAATGTTGCTTCCGGGGGTACTTCCAGTTCCTACACACCGGTTGTAAACGCAGCCGGAACAAAATATCATCAGATTGTCGTAACCTCTGGAACCTGCAGCGCAACCAGCAATTCCAGCATAGTGACCGTAAATGCCCTGCCGACAGTTACGGTTTCTCCCGCCAATACCGGTCCTGTTTGCAGTGGTACAAATCTTACTTTGACGGCATCAGGTGCATCTACTTATACTTGGTCGCCTTCAACTTATCTTGATGTAACTTCAGGAGCGGTTGTTAAATCCATACCGACGGGAAATATCACATATACCGCAACAGGCACGGATGCAAACGGCTGTGTAAATAGTGGCACAAGAACGGTAAATGTAAGTGCATTGCCCACTGCACCCACCTCAAACGGTACTTCCACCTATACAGCATGCAATCCGCCAACAAACAGTGTGAATTTAAATTCAATCTTCATTTCAGGCAGTGCAACGGCTCCCGAGGAGTATCGATGGTATACTGAAAACACCAATCCCCCTGTTATAAGTCCTGTTGCAAACCCTACGAGTACAAGCACCAACGGAACATATTATGCATTTACCTATAACACTTCCACTGGATGTTATTCATCTTCTTCTATTTCAGCCACTTTAAATTTAAAGCAAAATACGCAGCCTGTGCCTCTTGCGTTTAGTTATTCTGCCTGTTCGCCGGCAACCTTCAATTTACAAAGCAATGAACCCACAGCACCCTCAGGCACCACCTGGGAATGGCAAACCGGCAGTACATACAATGTTTCCAATGCAGTTGCAACCCCTACAGCAGTATCCTCAGGAACATATTATCTCTATGGCGTAAATGGAAGCTGCACCACCGTGGCCAGTGGCGTTGTTACCGTTACCATCAATTCTTTGCCAACGGTTAGTATTACTACAGCATCAGAATCTGCCTGTTCTCCCAATAAGGTGGATATCACCAATAATTACACTGTTGGCAGTGATATTTACCAATGGTACACCGTCAGCAGCAATCCTACTCCGGCTACCCTGGTATCTGATCCCACGCAGGTATCCGCAGGTACCTATTATCTGTATGCAACCAATACTACCACATTATGCCAAACCAGCAGTCCGGGCAGTGTTGTTGTCACCATCAACTCACCGCCCACAATTTCAATTACCACACCGTCTCTCATTTGTGAAGGTACCTCAGTAAATATTGTATCTTCTGTTTCTTCAGGCAGTCCCACCTACCAATGGTATTCTGTGAATACAGCCACCAATAGCACATCCACATTATCTAACAGTAGTCCCTATAGCAATGTAACCACCAATACCCTTACCATAAATCCAACGACAGGGTTAAGTGATGATTTATTTTATGTAACGGCAACTGAGAGTGGTTGTTCGGCATCATCTTCCATGGTTCCTATACCCATGTCTACAGTCGTGTCCTGCACTTCTCAGCCCTCCAACAGCTTTGTATCAACCCTGCCCAATGGCACCTATTTTAGTTTCAGCGTAGATGATTTTAATGCTAATATTCAATGGCAGCGCTCTAAAGATGGTGGCACTACCTGGCGAAATCTGGATACTGCTAAAAGCTATGATAAAGCTATCTATTACGGAATCTATACAGCTCGCCTGGATATTTTGTCTGTTCATGACAGTATGAATAATTATCAATACAGGGCTATCGCTACTACCAGTCCATGTTCAGGCGGATGCACCACCAGTATTGCCACACTTACAACACCTGTTAGTCTCCCCGTCAGTGGCATGAAACTCACAGGTGCCAAGTCAGGTGATCAGCTGGAGCTTAAATGGTTTGTGATGTCGGAAGAGGATGTGGAATATTACAGCGTGATGTTTGCAGAAAACGGACAAGACTTTACCTCCATAGGCAAGGTATGGGTGCCCAATCCGTCTTTTACCGCAAAATCATATAGCTACGGGGTTTCGCCAAGAAAAGGATATTACAAAATACAGGCCGCATCTGAACGCCATGCACCCGTATTCAGCAATGTATTCTGGTATCAGTCCGGTGATGCCATTAAAACTGGCATCAACCCCAATCCGGTTCAGGCAGATAAAGGTTCGTTGCTGCTGTCAGTCTCAGGTGTGGATCATGAGTTGCCATTTAAGGTGAATGTGCATGGAGTGGATGGCCGTTTAATCCAATCTGCAGAAATGAAAATGCAATCCGGTACCCATGTTTTTCAATTAAATGAAAATGCACTTTCAGGATCTCTCGTAATCCTAAGTATTGAGCACCCGGATCTGGGGGTAATTCAGCGTAAAAAAGTGATAATCCAACACTAAACCAGAAAAACAAGATACTGTAATAAGGGGCCTAGGCCCCTTATTTTTTTGTGTCTAAAAATATAATGTTATAAAAATCTACGAAATGTAGTTTAATTGAAAAGCGTAGAATATATTTGCACAAAAATCGAATAATAGAATAGTTCTACCATATAAATTTATGAAAACTTACTCCCCTCCCGCACAATATGTTAATTTTTTAGATCAATTTTCCTACCCACTGGGTAGGTTATCTGCGCAGGTATTCCTTATTTTGGTCATTCTTTTTCCTAAATATGGCTTATCTCAGAATTGTGCTGCCAATGCCGGACTGGATCAGGTTATCTGTGTCAATCAGTCTCTCAACCTGAGTGGACAGGTGTTTCAACCCCAGAGCTCACCTGTATATATTCGGTGGAGGCAGGTTTCGGGACCCAATACTGCTACATTCAGCAATGCTTCAGCCACCGGAACCGCTGTCACCAACCTCGTTCCGGGTCAGTATATTTTTGAACTGGCCAATGCCTGCACCATAGACACGGCCCGCGATCGGGTGGCCATTACCGTATTACAGCAAACCCCTTCAGTGGTGGTGGGGAAGGATACCCTGATCTGCGCGCTGTCCGCGGTGAATTTATCGGGTAGTGTTCCACCTACAGGCGTTACCGGCACATGGACATCAACCCCGTCCAGCGGCACTTTTTCTAATGCAAACAGCCCAACTGCTACCTTTACCCCAACTTCAAATTCAACGGTCTATACCCTGACATGGATGTTAAGTAACGGCACTTGCAGCACCTCAGCGAATATGACTGTTCGTGCTGTGGGCGCGACAACACCTGTGAGTGCGGGAGCTGACTTTACCGTCACATGCAGTAGCACTTCCACTGTATTAAACGGTTCCAATCCGGGAGTGATGCCACCCCAATCTGTATTGTGGACGTATGTGAGCGGGCCGGCAACACCGGTTTTTAACAGTAGAATCGTCCGAAATCCAACCATTTCCGGTCTTGTAGTGGGTACGTATGAATTTAAATATGATGTTTCCGGTCCCTGTGCATCCGGTTCCGACAATGTGGTGGTTACGGTCAGCAATGTAAAAGTTCCTCCCAATGCCGGAAACAACAGAAGCTATACCAATTATTGTTCTGTGAATCCGGTAACCACTGAAGTATTGAGTGGAACGCCGCTGCTGGTAGGTGAAACAGCCAAATGGACCCAGGTATCAGGTACAGGCGCCACATTTTCACCCAATGATTATGAAAGCAGCGTTACGGCTGGGAATTTACTTTCTCCTGCCAAGTCATGGTCTTTTAGGTACACCAAAACAGCTGCTAACGGCTGTGTATCATTCTCAACGCACAATGTTTTCAGGGTAGATTCATTAATGAGTCTGACCGTCCCTTCGAGCATTAGCCCGGCATGCAATGCCAACGCAATTTTTGACGTTTCGTGGACGGGTGCATCTTCTACGGTGAATGAAGGCATGACAAGGACTGTGACCTTTGTTTCTGGCCCGGTAACACCTACGGGAAGCCCATCCAGAAGCGGATTGAGCACCTATGCTGATCGATGGACGATTTCAAACCTTACAACCCCCGGAACCTATGTTTATCTAGTTACATATTCAAATCAATGCGGAAGCCAAAGCCGATATATTACATTAAATATCAGCAGAACGCCCGGGGCCGTCAATGCCGGTTCCAGCATTGTAGTGCCCTGTGCACAGAATTTTACCTATCCAACCGGTTTTTCGTCCACACCCGGAACCCTGGCTTGGAAGCAGGTATCAGGTCCCAATACAGCAGCCCTTACCAATGTAAATTCTTCGGTGTTAACCGTGTCTAATCTGGTTGCCGGTCGATATGTGATGAGACTCACCAATAGTGGCGGAGCCAATTGTCAGGCAAAATCTGATACCATGCTGGTGATTGTGCCCCAGCAACCCACAAGCACTGCCCTGCTGGGCCCTGATGATACCGTTTGTGCAGGTCGCTACCGATTAAATGGCAGCAGGCCGGCCCCCGGTGAGCGCGGAACATGGACCGTTTCACCTTCCTCAGGCATTACATTTTCCCCCAATAATACCAATCCCAGGGCTTATGCCGTTGGTTTGGCCGTAAATACTGTTTATACCTTTACGTGGACTATTAACGGCGCTTGTGGTATAATGTCAGACCAGCAGGTTATTACTACCACATCTTCTGCTGCGCCGGCTGTTCCCAACGCGGGTAGCGACCAGTGTCTGTCTTCATCTTCCACCCTGGCAAACCTTTCAGGCAGTAGTCCCGGCACAGCAACCCCGCTATGGACAACGCTCAGTACAGGTACCACATTGGGCAGTCCATCCGCCCAGAATACCACAGCTACAATCAGCGGTGGCACCGGTGTATATGCTTACCGATATCAGCTCTCATTAGCCGGTTGTGATGCCTTTGATGATACCGTTTTGGTGAGCATCAATCACAATGTTACTTCTGTAAACGCCGGTGCAGATCAGCAGGTATGCGGTATATCCCTGCCTACATCCGTAACGCTTACCGCCAATATTGCGGCGCCTACAGGTGCTACTTCTTTATGGAGCCAGTTAAGCGGGCCGAATGGTGCTGTCGTTGCAACGCCTTCAGCAGTTTCCTCTCAGCTTTCCGGGCTGGGAATTGGTGTTTATGAGATGAGATACGCTATTTCGGTGGGTTCCTGCATTCCGGTTGGCGATACCACCCTCATTATTATCAATGCTCCTCCAACTACTGCCAACGCAGGCGCGGATCAAAGTCTTTGTGGAGGTGGCACCGGAGGCACAGGGTCTGTTGTTTTGGCCGCCAATGCTCCTACATCGGGGACTGGTATTTGGAGTCTTGCAGCCGGTCCGGGCAGTGTTACATTTTCCAATGTCGGAAGCCCAACGGCAACCGTATCAGGTTTGATTTATGGAAATTATTTTCTGGTATGGAACATTACCCCTTCGGGTGGAGCCGGCATTTGCAATACCAGCGCGGATACAATGGTCATCAGGGTTGTGCCGACAGCTTATGCCGGTTTGGATGTTTTGTATTGTGATGTTTCCAATGTGCAGCTCAGTGGCAATTCGGGTACGTCAGGCACTTGGAGTTTCATTAGTGGAATTTCCACCCCAACGCTGATTACCAACTCTTCCTATACGGCAATTGCAAGTGGGTTAAATCATGCAACCAATGGGGCGGCTTATGTATTCCGATACACACTGCCTGCCATCGGTAGTTGTTCTTCAACCTTCGATGAGGTGACGATTACCAATTACAGTAAACCTTCACAGGCAGATGCCGGCAACGATATCGAAATATGCCACAACGCATCTTCAGTAACCCTGAGCGCAGCATTACCCTCAGCAGGAGTGGGCTACTGGCAGTATATATCCGGGCCGGGCACCCCTTCCGCCGGAGCAGCGAACGGCACTTTTACGGATTCCGTCATCCAAAATCTGGCTGCCGGTGTTCATACATTCAGGTTTAGTGTTTATACCCATCCGACAGCATGTTTGGTTTCCACAGACGATGTGCTGGTTATCAGGGAAAGACCAGCCAATGCAGGCAATGATACTGCAGCGTGTTCTCCTGATTCAATTTTTCTGAACGGTGGAATATCGGCGTTTAACAATACCACCTGGAGTTATGTTTCAGGACCCGGTACTCCGGTTTTTTCAGATGCTGCCAATCCGAAAAGCCGCATTAAGAGTTTGCAGCCGGGTACATACGTGCTAAGGTATACAATTAGCGGGCCTGTGGGTTGTTCAGCGAATTCGGATGATATTCAAATTACCATTGATGAAAAAATTACGGGTTTACAGGCAGGCAGGGACACCCTGATATGGGTAAATAATGCGGTAAGTCTGGGCAGTTCAACCACAATCAGCGGTGTTTCTTATCAATGGTCACCGGCAACATTCCTCAGCAATACGGCTGTTTCCAATCCATTGTTTTCCATTGGTTACAGTCCTGGATCTTACCTATATACAGTAACAGGAAGCCGAGGTGTCTGTTCAGCCGCGGATCAGGTTGTTATTTCGGTTCAGGGTTCTAAAATCAGCGGAACGGTGAGGCAGGATGTTGATGGTAATTTGGACAATGATGTTGATGGTGTGGGCTGGGCAAAATCCCCTCCTGTAAAAGTTTTTCTTCTTGAAAATGGCTATCTGGTAAAACAGACCAATGCTGACCCGGTAACCGGTGCCTACACATTTAATGATGTGAATACGCAGATTGAATACGCTGTGATGATTCATACAGGTACTCATAATATTGGCGACAGACCTGTGGGTAAAACCTTATGGGATTACTTTTCAACCACAGGAGAAGAATATGGATCTAATAACCTTTCCGGCACCGGATTGGAAAGTGGAACACCCAACGGTACCATTTTGGTTAAATCAGGTAATGCCTTTGTAACAGATGTGGATTTTGGCCTTAATTTGATTCCGGTAGCCAATTTATCAATTATTTATAATGTAATTAATAAAGGAGGGACATTTAGAAATGCCTGTCCGCCTTTGTCAGGAACAGATGATGAGGATGGCGCCCAAACAGGTTTAAGTCCATTAAACGATACTTTGGTTATAATTACGTTGCCCCTTACTGGAACCCTTTATTATGATAATGTTCCAGTGGTACAGGGACAGGTCATACCCAATTACGATGACTCGAAGTTGACGGTTGATCCTAGTTTTAATGGGGCATCCGAGGCACTATACTTTACTTATGGATGGAAGGATCGCTTGGGTAATATCAGCAACAATATTACCCGTAATTATGCCCTCATGATATATAAAAGTGTAGCAGTTGGATTTGATATTCATGCGGATGGCGATGCACTGCAGGATGGGATAATCGATGGTTCATCTATTCGTTCCCTCTCTGGGCAGTCTATAAAAGCGTATCTTGTTGATGAAAGCACGGGATTGGTCGTGGATTCCAATCAGATATTAAAGAAAAGCAATTTGTATTTTTATAATTTGAATTCTTACAGCAACTATACGCTTCGTTTGTCAACCATGAATGCTGCAATTGGGAATGCGCCACCATCAGAATTTAATTTACCGGCAAATTGGCAGATTACGGCCGAACAATTTGGTACTAATAATGCAGCAGGTTCCGGTATTGAATCAGGCATCCCAAATGGTATAATACCTATTCAAACTGTTGAAACAGATATTTTAAATGTGAAATTTGGATTGAATTTTAAAACAATCTCGCACCGTAAAAAATACCTGCTAGATCCCAATGCCGTTACCGGGCTTACCGGCAGGGCACGCTGGAGTTTTACGCATTGGCTGCCATTGTATAGTGCCAGCGGAAATTTTGATACTTCATTCGTTGCCACAGGCACAGGTGCTATGCCCGGAAGACTCTCCGGATATGATGTTGAGGATGGTCGTATTAAAGGACTTACCGGCCGTTCCACCGCAAAAGTTGTACTAAGGAATTTACCGGATACAGGCAACGCGATGCTGCAATATGAAACGGGTGGTAATACCTATTTATTAACACCCAATCCGGTGGCTTCACATCCATCGTATGGATTGTGGAACGCTACGCACGGAGGATATTTGCTTGACGGTTTTAATCCCGATAATCTAAAAATGCTGCTAAAGATGGCTTATCAGGATTCAACTTCATTTGAATATGCCTATGTGGACAACAGCAACACCCTGGGAAGTTTTTCTCTTTATACTGTGGGCTACATTACCCCGCTGCCCTTGAGCTTCCAAATGAAAAATTGTATCCCAAACCACCACGCTACACTGGTTCAGTGGAGAACGCTGGGTGAAGAGGGTTATCAGCAATTTAATGTCATGAGGGCCACCGGGTCTAATTCTGCATTCTTTAAAATTGGTGAGGTAGCTGCTCAGGGTTATTCTGTTTTACCTACCGACTATAGTTTTAAGGACGAAAACACGATGGATGCGGATGTTTACTACAGAATCGATATTATAAAACATGACAATGCTGTATTGAAAGCCGGGTATTGCAATACAATGCCTGCCCATAAGCCCATGAATAGTACTTTTTGTAAGGCCTATCCGAATCCGGCAAATAATTTTATAACCATTGATTTAATGAATGAAGAGGAAGGTATGGTGCAGATTGCATTAAAGAATGCCATTGGGCAGGAGATTATTCAAATGCAGCATTATCATGCTAATAATCGGTCTTCGGTGAACCTGAATGTATCATCATTAATTCCGGGTTTATATTTCCTGGAATGCAGCAAAGAAGGGGAAGTTTACAGGCAGCGTATCATCAAACAATAGGAAGACGGCCGCAAAAATCAGAATTTGTATAAAAAACCCAACCCGAGTACCCATGAATTTTGCCATGCATTCTCTCCCGGTCTGGCGAGGTCTTTGTCAAAAACACTGATGAGGGTGTAATTGAAATTCAGGTATCGTGTGAGTTTAACGGTCAGTCCGGCGTCTATGCGGCTGTCGAGTGGACTGGGATTGCGTTTAAAGTTGTACGGTATAAAAGCAAGGTAGTTGGTGCGAATGAGGATTTGTTTATTAAAATTAAACTCTCTGTTGAAACCGGTTTGTATCTGAAACCCCTGTTCACTGCGAATGTATTGCCCCTTGTTTACCCCGGCAATGGTGTTTTGGTTGCGCTTTTCATACAAAGATTGATTGAGCATGAAAGTCTGTTTGAGGGAGAAAAGCGCCAGACGTCCATAAAATCGTTCCGATGGTTTTGCTTCAAGTCCGATGGCCGACATTAATGAACCCTGGCTTAAAAAACTGCTGACTAGATTTTTGACTTCTCTTCCATTGGCATCGCGTGTGTAATTGTAACCGGGCAGGAGCTGTGTTTGCAGATTTAAACCTCCAAAGCCACTGAGCCAGGTTGCTCTGTCAAAAGAAATACCGTATTTACTGTCTATAAATACGTTGTCCATGTTTTTTCGGGTGCTTCTGAACTTATTTCCCAAATTGTCGGTCATGGTACTGGAAATAGCTCCGGCGTTTATTTTAAGTATATTATCCCATGCTTGTCTTTTGTATTTGAGATTGTAAAAAGCCCGAACATAGAAGTTACCGCTGAGGTTGTTGGCTGAACCTCCGCTCCAATTGGGGCTGGTGCCGGAAAGGGCAGTGGTAGCACCCACTTCGGCGCCCCATCGGATAATTTTAGTAGAATCCACGGCCTGCGTAGAATCGGGGTTTGCATAACCACGACCGGCCTGTAACAATGTGCAGAATATGATTATCAGGGCATACCGCATTGGGAGGGGTATACAGGAATTATGGTTTTTCTTTGGTGATTACCTCTTTGGTTCGGTTGATGGCTTTTACAATGATGAACAGAACCATGGAGATGATGATGAAATTGAGGGTGGAAGCGATTAATTTGCCGTAGGTAAAGGGCCCTGCAGCCAGGGACTCTATCTTTTTGAACCCACCAATAAAGGCAATGATAGGCATGATGATGTCATTAACTATGCTATCCACAATTTTTTGGAAAGCACCGCCAATCAATACTGCAACAGCCAAATCTATGACATTGCCTTTTTTGATAAATTCCTTGAACTCAGTAATAAATCCCATACATATTATACTGCAAAATAATGCAGGTTAATCAATATTGCAGTGATTAGGCCGCAGAGGTGTTTTCTGTCAGTACCTTCTTAACCAGGTCGGCAGCTTCCTTCAGTACAATCGCACTGAAAACCTTAAGCCCGCTTTCATCAATGATTCGCTTGGCTTCTTCGGCGTTGGTACCCTGCAGGCGCACGATGATTGGAATTTTTACATCTCCAATTTTCTTGTAAGCCTCTACTACGCCATTGGCAACGCGGTCACAACGTACGATACCGCCGAAAATATTGATGAGTATGGCCTTCACATTGGGATCGCTCATGATGATGCGGAAACCTGCCTCTACGGTTTCAGCATTGGCGGTTCCGCCCACATCCAAAAAGTTGGCCGGCTCCCCGCCGCTGAGTTTGATAATGTCCATGGTAGCCATAGCCAGCCCGGCACCATTAACCATGCAGCCCACGTTTCCGTCAAGCTTCACAAAGTTAAGGTTGTATTTGCCGGCTTCCACTTCAGTGGGATCCTCTTCGGCGATGTCGCGTAAAGCGGCGTAAGCGGGGTGGCGATAGAGGGCATTGTCATCCAGATTTACCTTGGCATCCACAGCAATGATGCGGTCATCGCTGGTTTTAAGAACCGGATTGATTTCAAACATGGCACTGTCTGTCTCTTCATAAGCTTTGTAGAGTGCTGAAACAAACGATACCATTTCTTTAAACGCTTTGCCTTCCAGTCCAAGTTTGAAAGCGATTTTACGGGCCTGAAACGCCTGGAATCCAACAGCCGGATCAATCCATTCTTTGTGGATTTTTTCAGGGTGCTGTTCGGCAACTTCTTCGATATCCATTCCACCTTCCGTGGTGTAGATGATTACATTTCTTTTGGTTTGCCTGTCCAGCAACACGCTCATGTAATATTCTTTGGGCTCAGATGGTCCGGGATAGAATACATCCTGAGCCACGAGTACTTTGTTCACGACCTTTCCGGCTGCACCGGTCTGTATGGTAATCAGGGTTCCGCCTAAAAGATTTTTTGTAATTTCTGCCGCCTGTTCGGGAGATTTTGCGATCTGCACGCCTCTGTGCTCAGTGCCGGCAATTTTGCCTTTACCGCGGCCACCCGCATGAATCTGTGCTTTGATTACGCACCAGTCGCTGTTGAATTCGTCTTTAACCTTGCGTGCAGCTTCCATGGCCTGCTCGGGTGTTTCGGCAACAAAACCACCCTGAATGGCCACTCCATAACTTTTCAGTATTTCTTTGGCCTGATACTCGTGAATATTCATGCTTGTTTTACGGGACGCAAAATTAACTATTTTATGTCGTCTTACCTGATTTTTATGATAAGTTATCTCAAAAAAGAAAATTTGCCGTAGGTTTGAAGTGTGATGGAGCCATCAGCCCTTATTGTTGCCAGGAGTGTTAAGAAGAGCTACGGGAAACTGGATGTGCTGAAAGGAATTGACCTGGCTGTTCAGTCCTCGGAAATTGTTTGTATTACAGGGGAGAGCGGCGCCGGTAAAAGCACGTTGCTCCATATTTTGGGTACGCTTGATACGCCTGACGCAGGAGATGTTTTCATTAAAAATGAACGCATCAATGGAATGGATAGACGCAGATTGTCTCAATTCAGAAATCAGAATCTGGGTTTTGTGTTTCAGTTCCATCAGTTGTTGCCGGAATTTTCTGCGCTAGAAAACGCCTGTATACCGGCGTGGATAGCAGGTATGAGTAAAAAGCAGGCAGCGGATAAAGCAATGCCCTTGTTTGAATTACTGGGGATTGCTGACCGAATGCATCATAATCCATCAGAGCTTAGTGGCGGAGAGCAGCAGCGGGTATCGGTAGTGCGTGCACTCATCAATAATCCGGCGGTGGTTTTTGCCGATGAACCGAGTGGGAATCTGGATAGCAAAAATGCCCGTGCTTTGCACGATTACTTTTTAAAATTGAGGGAAGAACTGGGGCAAACCTTTGTTATTGTTACCCATAATCCGGAATTGGCCGGTATGGCAGACCGGCATTTGCACATGAAGGATGGTCTGTTTTTACATAGCGGTGAATCCGTATAATTAGGTTAATCAGAATTGCGTATTACTGACCAAATCTAACTCAAGCTGGCAAGTCAGGAAAAATAATGGTTACAGATGTTCCTTTCAGTGGGGTTGAGGTTACCTTCATATCGCCGTTGATAATATCCAGCATTTTAAATATCAGCGAGTATCCAATGCCATAGCTTTGCAATTCACTGCTGTCTTTGTGGTTTACCTGCAAGGTGCGGTTCTGAATTTTTTCAAGTACATCCGGTTGCATGCCATTTCCGGTATCTTTTACCTCAATGCAATGTAAATCTTCTTTTTTATGATAATGGACGCTAATGGTTCCATTTTTGGTAAATCTATTTGCGTTACTGATTAAATTGGTTAAAATGATATTCAGGGCGCTCTGAGAGGTGGATGCGGTAGCTTTAACCGGCACTTTGGATATCATTTCATTGTTATTGATTTGTAATCCTATTTTCACAAAACTTTGCAAGTCTGCCACTATGCTGTGCAGAGGGATTTTGGGTTGTACCGTAGTGAATGATTTACCACTGGATCTCTCGTTCAAAATATTCGAACAAAGTATTTCCAGTCTTTTTGTGGAATTAATTATTAATTCAAGATGGTTTAAAATATCTGCTTTTTTTAGTTTTTTCTGGTATTCATGAACCTTATCACCCACCACATTGATGTATTTAATCGGAGCAAAAATGTCGTGGTTAATAACACTGATATAGATACCATTGATTTTATTGAGTTGCGTTAATTCCGCTACTTTGGTCATTAACTGTCCATTGATTTCTGTAATTTCATGAGTTTTTTCACGAATGATTTCAACCAGCTTCCTGTTTTTTATTTCGGCATTGCGTGTTTTTAGCCATGTAATGAAACTGATGGTAATTACCATGAAAACAATAAACAGGAAGAGATATGATGTTTGAAAATACCAGGGATTTTCCTTTTCTATCCTAATTGTCAGTACTACGGTTTCTTTGCCATTGTCATCAATATAGAGAAACTGTAAATTGTGATAGCCCGGTTCTTCCACCAATACATTCACCCTTGAAAGCTCATTGTAAGGTATGAAAGCCAGGGTGTCATCGATTCTGTAATACAGGTTTAGGCTTTTGGGGTTGGCCCAGTGCACCGTTTGAATATTAAATCTGACTTCATTGATATTGTTGGTTAACTTGAGTTTTCCATCCTTTATGGTGAGTGTTTTGCCAAATCCGGTCACCTTTTTTATCTGTATGTTTTGTCCTGATTTTCTGGAAGGGAAGTCTTTTAGGGGCCTAAACTGAATGATACCCATTAAGCTGGGTATGCTGAACAGGGTATCTCCAAAATTTAGGTAGGCGGGGTAAGCTCCACCATTCATTTCGTCTGTGGGCAGGCCGTCATTGTAATCGAAGTATTGTGGCTGAGGTAAAAATTCGCCCCCCTCAATCACTTTATCTAAACTCTTGGCAGGGAAACGCAGTAACCCGTCGTTGGTAGATGCCCAAATGAAATTATTTTTATCCTTGACCAGAAAATGGGTTCTTAGCAGTGAGCCATAATGGTCGGATTTTATTTTTTTGATGGTTTGATTAACAGAGTCTATGATGAATAAACCTTCGCCATAGGTAGTCACAATAATCTGCTGTTTGTATCGAAAAAAAGATCTGAAGCAAGTGGATTTTTTTATGCTGTTAATCTGTTTATCGGTAGGATCATAGATGAACAATCCTCCGCAATAGGCCAGCCATATTTTTTTGTTTATGACTATACTTTGGTTAACCAGACCATATCCAATGGGCGTTTGTGTTTGGTGAATAACTGTGTCTTTTTGAGGGTCGTAAGTAAATATACCATACGTATTGAGTATATAGGTGGTTCCCTGATAATTAACATAGCTTTGATTCTGCCCCATTGGTATGATGTTTTTGCCTACTTTTTTTGGGGTTAAGGTGTTTAAATCAAGCGTATAATAATATTTATGGGTATTGCCTAGTATCGTTTTTTCATTGATATAGTGATAGGAATATGAGAGGTTATTGTTTTTAAAAAAGTCTCTGAAAGAGGCAGGGGTATTACTGAATTGGTTAGGATAATCGGCAACAAACTGACCATTTCTGAGGGGAATTTGTAAATAATATTGGTAGAAATCAAAATTGTTTTTAGGTAGTTTGTGTTGGTAAATAGAGAAATTGGATTTACTGTATATGAGCAAGCCATCGGCAAAAGTTCCTATGAATAGTTTGTCGAGTTTTTGACTGAAAATAGCAGTAAAAATTGCAATATCTGTGGGTATATCCTCTGTAATAAGTTTCCAGTAATAGGATTCATTCCCCTTATCCTTATTTAAAATCCATGCTTTATTCTGATGAATTAAAACCGGTGTTTTATTATTGTCTGTAAACCATCTTACACTGGGTATTTCACTGGATTTTACAGGAAGTGAAATGGGCTTTATAGTGTTATGATTAATACAGAATAATTCATTGCTATTGGAATTCAATATCCAGTAATTGTTTTGATAGAAGATGTCTTTGATAATTGAATTACTTGTGTGAATTAACCTGTAGCGGTTGTTTTCGAAACGATATATATGATTGTTTCTTCGGATGTATATGGTTTTGTCAGGTGAGATATTAAATGCTGAGGCCCCTTTCAGCGAGTCTTTAACCTGATTCCATAGTTTATTTCCAAATGGTACATCGACGGAATATAAAGTATGGTGGAATGGAGGAAAGTCAGATGCGGAAAAATCCAGGTTTTCCAAAAAGGAATCGCGGGTGATTTTATAGGTTTTTCTGTCTACGCAATTAATAAATATTTCTTTACGCTCATTTTGAAAAATTTTGGCAATTCTTTCAGGGATTTTGGAAGGATAGGGTGTGATTTGTGAACCATCAAAGTGAAAAAGGCCATTGGGTGTGGCTATCCACAATCTGCCTGTTTCATCCTGCAATAAATCCGAGATGATGTTTTCGGATAACTGCTTGTTTTGTTTGTTGAAATAACGGGGATAATAGTCAGGACTGGATTGTCCGCTAACAATCGAGCAAAGCGATACAATTACCGCGAATAGTAATAGGGTTTTGCCTTTCGGACGAATCATTTATAGAGCTGAACCAACTCTACAACGTTGTTTACATTCAGCTTGTGGAAGATACGGGCTTTAATAGTAGATACGGTATTGCTTTTAATACCGAGTTCTGTAGCAATATTCAGCGTAGACTTACCCTCCATTAGCATTTGCAGAATCTGGTTTTCCCGTTTGCCCTTGATGAGCGGCTTTTTATTCAAACGGGGCATGCTCACACCATTGATAAACTCAGAAAAACGACGGGTTATTTCCACTTCGGAAGTTTTCTTTTCGCAGTAATCAATTTTGTATTTGCTGAGAATGCGCTGGAACATCACTTCAGGATGCATTGAAAACAATAGAATGCGGGTATCAGGGTTGCGCTCAATGATTTTTTCTACCAGGGTAATGCTTGACCCCTCGGGGAAGGTCACATCAAGAATAATGTGGGTGGGCTTTTCCTTCTCGATGGTGGGTAACAGCATGCTCAACTGCGAACACTCAACAATGTTCTTTATGTTAAGATTCATGGATAGGATTAGCTTTATGCCACTGAAAATAATGGTGTGATCATCTGCAATCAGAACCTTTACTTCATTGACATCTCTGGGGGCTTCCGGTACGTGAATCATATGAATTTATTCTTAAATTTTATTTGTTGTCTGCAAAAGTATTGAATTTTGTCATAAAAATCAACCAAACGAATATTCAACAATGATAAGTAGTACAAAAATCGGTTTTGGGCATTCTGTGTAAAATTTAGAAAAAGTTTTATCTTTTATGAAAAAATACTAATTTTGGTGAATCAGCAATACAAAAAATCGCAAATTTATGGATTACCAAAGTGCCTTTATTCAAATTATCAAAAAGTCAGTACCGGCACATCTTCACTTGGCCGAGGAAGTGAGCTGTGCACTGGGTATCAGCGCAGACAGTGCCTACCGAAGATTGCGCGGTGAGACAGACTTTACGCTGAATGAAACGGTAAAGCTGTGTTTGCATTTTAGCATTCCGCTGGAAGCCCTGAATTCGGAAATGGAGGATGTGGTAACTTTTAAAATCAATAATATTCTTGGCAATACCGATAGTTTTTCCAGCTATTTGGACTCATTAGACCGAGATCTTACCTGGCTTTCCAAATTCGATGACAGTATGCTGTTTTATGCAGCGGAAGATACCCCTGTCTTTTACCATTTTTTCTTTCCCAGACTGTCGGCTTTTAAAATGATTTACTGGACCAAAAGTATTTTAAATACACCCCATTTTCAGGGGCTTAAAGTGGAAGATATGTCTTTACCGGAGGAATGGAAAAGTAAAGTGCTGGATATTACGCATAAATATCAAGGTATCCCCACCACGGAAATCTGGAATGAAGACACGATTAAGAGCACCCTTCAACAAATAAAATTTTATTGGGAGGCCGGTTTTTTCAGGGAAATGGCTACGGTTACAGCAGTGCTTGAGGATTTGAAAAATTTGATTGATATGGCTTCCAAACAGGCCGAACTGGGCAGGAAATACAATCCGGTTAAAGGAACCTTTACTGATACCCCTTTCTCGCTGTATATCAGTGATCTTATGATTGGCAATAATCATGTGTACATGGCCAGCGGAGAGCGCAGCACCAGCTATATCGGTTATGCATCATTCAACTATATGCGCACTGCCAATACCACTTTTAACGGGCAGGTGAGTGGTTGGCTGGACAATCTCATTGCCAAAAGTACCCTGGTGAGCAAGGTAGCGGAAAAACAGCGCAACCAGTTTTTTAAAATCGCACTCAGGCGGGTGGAACAGTTAATGGAAGAAATATCGGCGGGCTAATGGGCGCAGGGGCCTCAGATATACTTCTAAAATATTGGGGATATCCGGCATTCAGGCCCGGACAGGAAAATATTATTTCCCATATACTCACCGGTCAGGATGTGATTGCGCTGTTGCCCACCGGGGGAGGCAAGAGTATTTGTTTTCAGGTACCCGGTATGATGCATGATGGCCTCACGCTGGTGGTTTGTCCACTCATTTCTTTGATCAAAGATCAGGTGGATGCACTTGAAAGGCGAAATATTGCTGCAGTGGGGCTGCACAGCGGCCTTTCATTCAAAGAAGTGAGGAACATTATGGACCACGCCCTCAGGGGCGGTTACCGCTTTTTGTATGTATCCCCGGAACGCTTGGCTACTGATAATTTTCGGGAATACCTTCCCAATCTCAATATAAAGTTGCTGGTGGTAGATGAAGCCCACTGTATTTCGCAGTGGGGGTATGATTTTCGGCCTGCCTATCTGCGTATTGCGGAATGCAGGCAATTCTTGCCTAATGTGCCGGTGGCGGCATTCACGGCAAGCGCCCCTCCCTACGTGGTAAAAGACATTGCCGATAAGCTGGCCCTGAATGAACCCCGCATCAGCATGGGGGATTTTGGAAGACCCAATCTTCATTTTCATGTGCATGAAAATGAGGATAAATATGGATTTATTCTCAAAATGCTTTCCAACACCCGTGGCAGCAGTCTCGTATTTGCAAGAAACCGTAAAGAAACGGAAGAGCTTTCTGTTTTTTTGCAACAGCATGGTTTGTCGGCTGATTTTTATCATGCCGGGATGAAGGCCGCAGACCGGGTGCGAAAGCAGGATCTATGGATGAAAAACCAGATTCGGATTATTTGCTGCACTAACGCCTTCGGGATGGGCGTAGATAAACCCGATGTACGGTTCGTATTTCACCTGACACCCTCACCAAGCCCCGAAGATTATTATCAGGAAGCGGGACGGGTAGGACGGGATGGGCAGGATAGCTGGTGTATTATGCTATATCGCCCTGCCGATTTCGAACAAATGCGTGTGCAGGTAGATGCTCGTTTTCCTAATGCGGATGTCCTGGCCCGTGTATACCATGCCCTGATGGCGCATCTCAATATTCCTGAGGGCGGGGGCATGCATCAATGGTATGAAATGGATCCGGCCGAAATTGCCGGTCGATACAGATTTCAGCTTTCCGAATTCATTCATGGTCTCAAATCCCTGGAATTGTTGCAGTTTTTCAGTCTCTCGGAAGGAGTTCATACCCCCTCGGCCATTCATATTTCTGCTGATTATACATCAGTGTATGATTTTAAAATCCGATACCCGGAATTTGAGCCCATCATCGATTTGTTGCTTCGCTCGCATGCCGGAATTCTGGATAACTACATTCCCGTTTTTGAAAGCGTGCTTTGTAAGCGATTAAGAATAAAGGAAGCAGCACTTACAGAAACGCTAAAACGTCTGCAGGCCTTGCAAATACTGGATTATCGGCCAGCTACCGAAAAGCCCAGGGTGTTTTTATATGACCCAAGGCATTCACGGCCGGTCTTCAATACCAAAAACCTGGAACCGTTGAAAAAAGCACGCCTGCAGGCCATTGAGCAAATGCAACTGTATGCCTGCAATAAAGACTGCAGGGCTTCCTGGTGGATTGCTTATTTCACATCTAAAACAGCCGATGCCTGCGGGCATTGCGATTTGTGTACCAGAAAAAAGAAATCGGGGGCAGTGACACCGCATACCTGGTCTGAAAAGATCAAAGCACATATTGAGATGCATCAGCCGGATTACAATAATATGCTGGAATGGCTGCCCGATGATGCAGCAGTAAAACAATTGCGATTGTTGATGGATGAGGGTATTATTGCAAGCAATTCTGAAGGGAAACTGATTTGGGCCGGCAGGTAAGTTCAATTGTGTTTACCGTGACCAATGATCTGGTTACGGATCAGCGTATGCATCGTATTGTGGGAGCATTTGCCGAGGCCGGTTACCGGGTAAAACTGGTGGGCAGGGAATGGCAGGGTTCAGCCCCCGCATCAGGTCTGGGATTTCCGGTAAAGCGCTTTCGTTGTTTGTTTAATAAGGGTAAGTTGTTTTACCTGGAATACAATCTGCGTCTGATGTGCTGGCTGCTTTTTCAATCCTTTGATTGCCTTTGGGCCGTGGATTGCGATACGGCATGGCCGGCACGGTTGGTTTCTCTCATTCGAAGAAAGCCGTGGGTGTTTGATGCCCATGAATTGTTTAGCAGGGTGCCTGAAGTGATTGACAGGAAGAGGGTTCAGCGGATATGGCAACTCACCGAAAAGATGGCGTTTTCCCGTGCGGATTTGTGTATTACTGTAGGGCCTGCTTTGGCCGGATGGTTTGAGACAGCCTATGGCCGAAAGGTTGAAGTGGTGAGAAATATGCCTCCGGTATCCGGGGGATTGCCCTACCGGCCGGAAACGGACAGGTTCATTCTCTATCAAGGGGCTTTGAACAAAGGGAGAGGGCTGGAGAATCTTATCAAAGCCATGCATGCTGTAAATGCCAGGTTATTGTTGGCCGGAGAAGGGGATCTAAGTAGCCAACTACGG
>Ga0315899_10001846_pt1 | contig 23872 bp, 14 predicted proteins | sample LakEriMetagenome_2_FD_203518 | JGI IMG/M metagenome (GOLD analysis project Ga0315899, IMG submission 203518) | Freshwater fungal communities from buoy surface, Lake Erie, Ohio, United States - Buoy 4 MA112 | ecosystem: Environmental > Aquatic > Freshwater > Lake | place: USA: Lake Erie, Ohio... | reverse complement strand
GAAATAGTCTGACCACACCCCTCCCGAAGAGGTCTGGACACTTGTCTGAACGTCCCTCATCCCAACTGGCCTCGTCCCACATTTGTCACGGCCCACCCGAAGAGGTCTCACCCGAAGAGGTCTGTGGGCACCCGAAGAGGTCTGGGCACTTGTTCGATCGCCCGCCACCCACCACCACTCCTCTATCCGCATCCACACCCAGCCCCCACCCTTCCCAAGAGGTCTGGACACTTGTCTCCACGTCCACCTCGCGCCCACACCCGAACCCCTCAATCACCCGCCCTCAAATCCCGGGCCCACGCCCCGAGGTCACCCTTCCAACCAAAAGGAACCTCCAAACCAACCTTAAAATCCACGTCGCAACCGCCCAACCAATCCCCCTGACCCACGCCCCTCCCCCACGGACGCCGCAATGAAGCCCCAAGCGCTGTCGCCAGCAGCTGGAAACACCTCAAAAACACCTAGGCAGAGCATGCACCAACGTGGCCCGTCAACTTTCCTCCCCGGAAGGCTCTCCACCACCACGCGCGTCGACCCCTCAATCCTTCTTCCGGAACACTTCCTTGAAAAACCGCTTCATCGCCGCCCACGACTCCTTGTCTGCCTTCTCCTGATACGCCGGTCCCGGCTTCGTAAACCCGTGAAGCGCCCCCTCGTAACTCACAAACTCCATCTTCGCCTGCGACTGCTTCATCTCCTCCTGAAACCCGGGAACTTCCTTCCCGACATTCGCATCCGCACCGCCATGGCACACCAGAATCCGCGCCTTGATCGCCCCAGGCGCCGCCGGCAGCGTCGTCCCAAGCCCCCCGTGAAAACTCACGACGCCGCGCACATCCGCACCGCTTCTCGCCAACTCCAGCACACAGCTCCCTCCGAAACAATAGCCAATCGCCCCGAGACGCCCCCCATCCACTTCCTTCCTCGCCTTCAATTGCTCCAGCCCCGCCAGCACCCGACGCCGCAGCAACGGCAGATCCTTCCGGTACTTACCCGACTGCACCGCACATTCCTTCGGATCAGCCGGCCGCACATCCTTTCCATAAATGTCCGCAGCAAACGCCACATACCCCAGCCCAGCCAGCATCTTCGCCCGCTCCTTCGCATAATCCTGCAGGCCAGTCCAGTCGTGGACCACCAAAACCCCCGGCCTCGCACCCTTCACACTGTCATCCCACGCCACAAATCCCTCCAACGCCGTCTCCCCATCCTTGTACGTCACAGTCTCCGTCTGAATCGCAGCATGGAGCATCGTGGCAGTCAGAGAAAGAATCGTCAGCGCTAGTTTCATCCCTTCTCCCTAAACTCCCGAAGCGCCACCCTCAAGCGCCACCCGTTCCGCACCGACGGGAAATTCTTCCACTTTTTCCGTGGGTTTCTCCCCCGGCAGACGTGTTCCTGCCGGAACCATTCCAATCACCATGAAACTCCTCCCATCTCTCCTCTCCTCAATCCTCGCCGCCTCCATCCACGGCTTCGCCCAGCAACCAGACGTCACACCGCCGGCCACCGCCAACACCGACCCCAAGGCCTCTCAACGTGCAGAACCCTTCGCAGACCCCCATGCCTCGCAACTTGCGGACCCCTTCGCAGATCACCATGCCCCCCAAATCCCCCCCGGCACGCGCCTCGACAAGGTCACCTTCTCGGACGCCAACCTAGCCGACATCATTGATTTTCTAGACCGAAAATCCCAGGAATCCGGCGGCCGCCCCCTCAACGTCGTCCTCCAACCAGGCCTCGAATCCGTCACCATCCCAGCCCTCTCCCTCCGCAACGTCACCACCACCGAAGTCCTCCGCGTCGCCTCCTCCATCCTCGGACTCTCCCTCGAACCAGTCAAAGGCGACACTGGCGACTCCGTCGCTGCATGGATCCTCAAACGCCTCTCGCCCGCCGATCCCGCGCCGCCCGCCAGCACCGACCCGAACGCCATTCCCCCGGCCGACACCACATCGGCTTTCCAACCGCTCGCCTCCTCAGGCAACCCGCGCCAGACCCGCGTCTTCAGCATCGCCTCCCTCATCTCTCGCCGCACCCAATCCCGGGAAGCCGCTGCCTTCCGCGAAGACGAAACACGCAGCCTCATCAACTCCCTCACAAAATTCGCCGCCGAGCTCGATAAAGACGCCGAAATCCGCCACTTCTCTTCTCTCGATCTCATCGTCGTCAAATCCACCGCTCTCCCCCTCATCAGCGAAGCCATCGACGCCATGCGCAGCGACGCCGCCACCCGCCACCCCGCTGCCGCCACCCCAGCCGCCACCCCGGACGGAGCCCCCGGCCAACCAGCCGGCCGCTGAACCTCCCGCGACTAACTATATCCCCACCACAGTGGATCGCGGCGACCTCACCCTCTCCGCACCGGCCCAGTCCGACAACGACCGCGCCGCACCACCCCCATCCCCGGACATCCCCGCCCTCTGCTCAGCCGTCCACCGCGGCGACGAATCCGCCGTCAGATCCCTCCACGCACTCTACCACAACCGCCTCTCCCGCTACGCTCTCGTCATCACCCGCGGCAACGAAGCCGTCGCCGCAGATGCCGTCCAGAACACCTTCCTCAAAGCCCTCCGCTCCCTCACCGACGAACCCGCCCTCTGGGCATGGCTCGCCAGAGCCTGCAGATCCTCCGCCTCCGACGAATCCAGACGCTCCCGCCGCTACTCCGCCCTCCTCGCAAAGCTAGCCACTCTCTTCTCACCTCCAGACCCCGCACCTCCAGAAGACTCCGAATCCATCTGGCAGTCCGCCCTCCAGTTCGCCCTCGCCAACCTCCCGGATTCCGACCGCGCCCTCCTCGACGACCGCTACACCCATCGCCGTTCCCTCGCCTCCATCGCCACCGCCACCGGATCCTCCGAACGCGCCATCGAAGGCCGCCTCGCACGGCTCCGCCACCACCTCCGCCAATCCATCCTCAGGCACCTCGCTTCCAGACCCCATGAACCCTGACGATCTCCTCGCCGACCTCACCCCTCCCGCCTCCTCCGCCGACCACCTCGTCGCCACCGCACGCCGTCTCGCCCAACGCCGCCAGACGCTCCGCGACACCCTCGCCGCCGCCGCCATCCTCGCCATCACCACCACCCTCATCTCCCAACTCGTCACCCCCACCGCCCCACAATCTCACCTCTCCGCCAACCAACCACTCCCCACACCAGCACCGCTCTCCCCAGACGAACTCCTCGACGCCTTCGGCGATCAACCAGTCGCCCTTGTCACCTACCCAGACGGCCGCCAGCAACTCCTCGCCATCCTCCGCCCCCCTTCCCACACCACTCCCTCTCACTGACCCTCCACAGCCCAGAATCGCTCCCTGCCGACGAGACTCCATTCATCCCATCAGAACTCCTCAAGACCTGCCCTGAATGGCGCTAAGTTATGCGGGCTAATCGCCGGATTTGAGCCATGGCTATTCCAAGCCTCCACCCGAAGCCCCCCTCATCTTCTGCGCTTTCCACCTGCCGCCCACACCATTCCATCTCTCGGCACCCACTCCAAGAGTGGTCTGTCCAATCATCACACTCCCTCATTCCATCAAGGCACGCTGACCGCCCCCACGAAGAGGTCTGTCCGATTACCCTCGCCCGCCCGATTGAACTACCCAAGAGTGGTCTGTCCAATCATCACACTCCCTCATCCCATCAAGGCACGCTGACCGCCCCCACGAAGAGGTCTGTCCGATTACCCTCGCCCGCCCGATTGGATCAATGCATTCCTGCGCGGGTTGCCCCCGCACTCTGCAAGAGGTCTGTCTCCTTGCCCACATCATCCTGACAGCCCACGAAGGTCTCAACTCCTGTTCCGATTTTCACGGCCAACACGCCCTCACCCCATACCTCAAGTGGTCTGGCAAATCTCAACGGCGAGCCATTCAAGACAGTCCTTTTTGGCTTCTTCAGCTCGGTCCCACATCGCTCACCGCCCGAAAACGAATAGCCGGAAAACAATTCCTTGACTTTATTAGCCCCGCATGTTCAGTATTACCGCACCACTATGGCCAAGCCACGCGTCTACACTGAGCCGGAGACTGAAGCAGGGATTTACCACGTCTGCTCACGCGTGGTCGACCAGCGGTACATCTTCGGGGAGCCCGAAAAGGAAGAGTTTGTCAGGATGATGCGGTCATTGGCCGCGTTTCACGGCGTCGAGATCCTGACGTTTTGTGTGATGTGCAATCATTTCCACATCCTGCTACGCGTGCCGCGGCGGCCTGACGGATATGATCTGCCGCTCGAAACGGTCCTGCAGCGCTGGAAGGCATCGGTGGGGGATGCCTGGCGTAAGGGAATGACGCGGCAGTTTGCGCTTTATGAGGAGAGCGGCAACGGTGCGGTCATCGAGGAATGGCGGCAGCGAATGCTGGCTCGGATGTTCCGGCTCACAGAGTTCGCGAAGTCGCTGAAGCAGCGTTTCTCGCAGTGGTACAACCGTCGGGTGGGCCGGAAGGGGACACTGTGGGAGGGCCGCTACAAGAGTGTCATCGTGGAGGATGACCACACGGCGCTCCGCACGATGAGTGCCTACATCGATTTGAATCCTGTCAGGGCCGGAATGGTGGCCGATCCCGGCGATTACCGGTGGTGCGGGTACGCTGAAGCGATGGCCGGGCAGTTGCTAGCAATCGAGGCACTCGTGAAGGTCACCGGATGGACTGCCGAGCGGGTGTACGGCCGGGGTCTGGGTGCGCCGGAACCAGTGGAAACGGATCGGCAGCGCCGCCGGCGGCAGTTGGAATCGTTGGTGCGTTACCGACGGTTGCTGGGGATTGCAGGCAGACCGCGAGTTGATGAGAACGGCAGCTTGGTGCGGAAGGGACTGAGTGAAAAGACCCGGGCGCGTCTGGAGGGAGAGGGCGGGATCCGAACGGAATTGCTAATGAGGCGCGTGCGGCACCTGACCGACGGGGTGATCCTCGGGAGCCGCGGGTTCATCGACGGGTGGTTTGAACGGAACCGGAACTGGTTCAGCGGAAGCAGCCGGGAGCAGCGAAAGACTGGAGCGCGGCCGATCGGGAAGGAATGGCGGGAATTGTACAATCTGCGGCAGCTGAGGGAGTGAGGAGGCGTTGCAACAACTGCCGCAAGCACCACCGATGGATCACCAATCACGCGAAAACCAACAATTGCGGCCATCGGCGGCCCAAGCCTCGCGAAATCAGCTCCGCTGAAACCCTCGCGCTCTCGCCCAGAGAATTCATCCACGCGCCCAAGCGACTGCGCCGCCCACCGCCGCAAATCTGCCCCATGAGGCGGAATAGAAATCGCCGCTCCGCCCGTCAGCCCACCCGCGTCCGCTGCGCTGATTTTCCATTGCCAGCACGCCCCGCGCCGTGGCATGTCCACCCGCCGTCGGCTCGCGCCCGGCTCTGTCTTCCCTCCTCAAATTCAACCGTTCACTCTCATGCCAAGACCCGTCACCCTATTCACCGGTCAGTGGGCCGATCTGCCGATCGACACCATGCTCCAAAAAGCCAAATCCTTCGGCTACGACGGTGTGGAACTCGCCTGCTGGGGCGACCACTTTGAAGTCGCCAAGGCCGACCAGGCCTACTGCGATGCCCGCCGCGCCCAACTCGATGCCGCCGGTCTCAAGTGCTTCGCCATCTCAACCCACCTCGTCGGTCAGGCAGTCTGCGATAACATCGACGCCCGTCACCAGACCATCCTCCCCGACTACATCTACGGCGACGGCGACCCGGAAGGCGTCCGCCAGCGCGCCGCCGAAGAACTCAAAAAAACTGCCCACGCCGCCCAGCGCTTCGGCGTCAAAGTCGTCAATGGCTTCACCGGCTCCAGCATCTGGCATCTCTGCTACAGCTTCCCACCAGTCCTTCCCGGCCAGATCGACGCAGGATACAAGGACTTCGCCAAGCGCTTCATCCCCATCCTCGATGAATTCCAGAAGTGCGGCGTCCGCTACGCCCTCGAAGTCCATCCCACCGAAATCGCCTTCGACATCAGCAGCGCCCAGCGCGCCCTCGAAGCCCTCGACTTCCACCCCGCCTTCGGCTTCAACTACGACCCCTCCCACTTCGGCTATCAGGGCGTCGACTACGTCGGCTTCATCCGCAAGTTCCACGACCGCATCTTCCACGTCCACATGAAAGACGTCGCATGGAACCTCGGCTCGGAAGCCGGTGTCTTCGGCGGTCACGTCGACTTCCACAAGCCTGAGCGCTTCTGGGACTTCAAGTCCGTCGGCCGCGGCAACATCAACTTCGAAAAAATCATCCGCGCCCTCAATGACGTCGGCTACGCCGGCCCTCTCAGCGTCGAATGGGAAGACGGCGGCATGGACCGCGAATTCGGCGCCGCTGAGTCCGCTGCCTACGTCAAACGCGTCGACTTCCCCTCCTCGAACATCGTCTTCGACGCCCAGTTCGACAAGTCGAAGCAGTCCTGACAGACAGCGCATTCTCTGACATCATCACGGCCGGAACGCTCAGGCGTTCCGGCCTTTTTGCTGCCCGCATCCTAGCCGCTCAGCGGCTTCCGTCGCCATCGCCGCGCTTGCCTTTCCGTTTCACACGCTCCTCCCCGCGAATCACCGCCAGCAGCGGACGGTGATCGCTCGCCAGCCGCCACGCCGGATGGGCCTCAACCGCACACGCCCGCTCCACCACCTCCGGAACCAGCCCCGCAGACGCTAGCAGAAAATCAATCCTCGTGTAGGCATCGTCCTCGGGATAATGATAGGTCCAGCGCTCGCCGCGGTCATCAGCACACGGTATCTCCGTCAGATACCCGCCTCCCTGCCGGAAACCCCGGATCGCCCGCAGCGCCGGCGCGTCCCGCGTGTCGTTGAAATCCCCGTACACTAGCAGATTCACCTCGGGCGTCTCCGTTAGAATCGCGTCTACCGCCTTCCTCACAAGGTGTGCCTCATTGCGTCTCATCAACCCCTCGTCCGCCTCCGGCGTGTCCCTCCGACTCTTCAAATGAACCCCGCAGCACCGCAGTTGCCAACCCGGACGCACCGCCACCGTCACATCCAGCATTCCCCGCTGCACCGGAAACCGCGCCCCATCAAGTTGGTAGAACATCCCCGTCTGCGAAGCCCGCGATACCACCGGATACCGGCTCAGCAACGCCAGATGCCGCGTCGTATCCGCACCTCCAACCCATTCACGATGCGGCAGCTCCACCCCCTCCTCCGCCAGCATCTCCTGCAGTCGCTCCAAATCCTCCTCGCTCCCCACCTCGCATATCCCCAGCACATCCGGCCGCATCGCCGCCAGCACCTCCACCACCGCACTCACCTCCTCTCGCGGCTTCCCACGCATCCCATCCGCCGGCAATGGCCCGCCCACCCGCACGAAATTCCGCAAATTCCACGACACAAACCGCACCTCCCCTCCCCCATCATTCCCCCGCCCTCCCACCTCCGCCACGGCCCCCGCCTCCCCAACCTTCGCCGCCTCCGCCGCCCCCACCCCGCCATCATCCTCCGCCCGATTCGGCGAAACCGCAGCCATCAACGCAAAAGAGGCACCCATCAGGGTGCCTCTCGCAAAAAATTCAGCCTTTAGGCGCTTCATGCGCTCACTCCTCAGATCTTAGTGTCCTTCTCCTCCACCGCCTTTGTGATCTCATGCTCGAACTCTTGCCGGGCCTTCTTGAATTCCCCCATGCTCCGGCCAAGCCCACGCGCAAATTCAGGCAGCTTCTTCGCCCCGAACAGGAGCAGGATCGCAAGAAAGATGAGAAACATCTCCTGGCCGCCGATGCCGGCGAAGGCGAAAAGGGAGGGAAGCGTATTCATGTTGAGGAAAGGGTACGGGACGTTCAGGGCCTTGCAAAAGGAAACTTCCCCGGCGGTTCCGCGCCGGATGGCTCTGTTCAGTAAGCGTTACGCCCAACCCATCGTGTCTGTTTCATCACCGGACGCATTCACAGCGCCGCCGCCGCCACCTGCGTCTCAGGATTCGTAATCCGACCCTTGTTCTCAGGCCTCGTCGCCGCCGTCAGCTCCCCGCGGAACTTCGCAATGAAACTCTCCGTCGGCCACGAACAAGCCTCCCCGAACGCACAGATCGTCTTCCCGTCAATCTGATAGGCCACACTCTCCAGCAGACCCACATCGTCCGGCGACGCCGTCCCGCCGGCAATCCGGTCGCTGATCTTCCGCATCCACAAGCTCCCCTCACGGCACGGCGTGCACTGCCCGCAGCTCTCGTGCGCGTAGAACGTGTTCAGATTGTTCAGCACCCACGCCATGCTCCGCGAGTCGTCCATGATGATCACCCCGCCGGAGCCAGCCATCGACCCGCACGCCGCAATCGTGTCGAAATCCATCGGAATATCCCAAACCGTCAGCTCCTTGATGCTCCCGTCCGGTTGCTTCACCTTGAAGACCTCATCCGCTCGCAGCACCTTCGCCGACGACCCACCGGGAATAATCGCCTTCAGCGTCCGCCCGGGCTTCAGCCCGCCGCACATGTCCTCGATCACCTCCCGCATCGTCACCTTCCCGACCTGAATCTCGTAATACCCGGGCTTCACCACGTCCCCGCTGACACACAGAATTCTCGTCCCCGTGTTCCGCGGCGTCCCCAGCTTCGCATACTCCGCGCCGCCCATCTCAATGATGTGCTTCACATGGCAGAGGCTCTCCACATTGTTCACAATCGTCGGACACATGTACAACCCAAGCGCCGCCGGAAAATACGGGGGCTTGATCCGCGGATAAGGCCGCTTGCCCTCCAGACTCTCGATCAACCCAGTCTCCTCACCGCAGATATACGCCCCGGCCCCGCGGTGCACATAAATCTCCAGGTCAAACCCCGACCCGCAGATGTTCTTCCCAAGAAATCCCTTCGCCTTCGCCTCCTCAATCGCACGCTCCAGAATCTGCGCCCCCTCCGGAAATTCCTCCCGGATGTAAATGTACGCAAGGTGCGCACCCACCGCAAAACACGAGATCGTCATCCCCTCGATCAACTGGTGCGGATCCTGGTGAATGATATACCGGTCCTTGAACGTCCCCGGCTCGCTCTCGTCCGCATTGCAGATCAGATACACCGGCTTCGTGTTGTTCGGCGGAATGAACGTCCACTTCACCCCAGTCGGAAACCCCGCGCCCCCTCGCCCGCGCAACCCGCTCAGCTTCACCTCCTCCGTAATCGCCTTCGGCTCCATCTTCAGCGCCTTCTTCAATTGCTCATACCCACCCTCCTGAAGACTCCGCTCAATCGACGTGTTCCAACCCTCGCGGTCCACATTGCGGAAAATCAGCCGGTGTTCCTTCGGGTGCGGTTGCTTGCCGGATTTGTACGTGATGGCCATGGTGCGGAAGAAAATCGAACGTTGCAGCAGCGGCCAGCGGTCAGCCGACTCGCCACCAGAAGAGATTCGATTTCTACCCTGCCCCGGCAACTGAATTTGTGAAATTTTTCACAAGCCCCCGGGCCCCTCCCTTTTCGCACGGTTCGCGTGATCCCTCCCAGGCTTTGCTTAATCCAATCAGCAGGGAGGAACCCTCCTCCCGCCGCCTGCCATGATCCTCCGTTCCGCCCTTCCCCTCCTCGCCCTCGCCGCGTCCCTCCACGCCGCCGACGGCATCTCCGGAGTCTGCGCCCGCAACCCCGCCGGCGCCATCATCGCCGCCCACGCCACCGACGACGACCCGGACACCAACTTCCACCTCATCCAGGGCGAGGCCTCCGGCAAACCCGGCACCGCCGGCAACTACCGCGCCATCTTCAGCCTCAAATCCGCCTCGGGTGCCGCCATCCCTCTCCTCGACGACGACGGAAACCCCGTCTCCTCCCTCATCTCCCCCACCGCCTCCCTCATCAACGCCGCAGGCACCGTCACCCTGCGCCTCGGCTTCGCACCAACCGACCCACTCGACCGCAACGAACTCTACCGCGTCGCCGCCACCGTCCAGCGCCAGACCAGCGCCACCACATGGACCAACGTCGGTTCCAGCAACGGCCCGCTCCAGCACTTCATCACCTTCGCCAACTCCCCCGGCGACCCCTCCCTCAACGCCTTCGCCACCTCCGAATCCATCAACCTCGACCGCGCCGTCATCGTCCGCTCCAACCCCGGCGACGAAGAATTCTCCGTCTCCGGATCGCTCGACATCCTCCGCCTCGACGAAACCGACGCCGAACCCGCCAGCGCCACCATCCCCCTGACCTTCACGCTCTCCCTCGAATCCTCCGCAGGAACCTCCATCCCCCTGGCAACTTCCACCACCACTCTCGACGTCGATGCCGCCAGCCATATCGGCGGTCTCCCCGCAGTCACCTCGGTTCCGTTCACGCTCCGCTTCGCCCCCGCCGACTGGAACGACCTCCTCCCCACCGAAGGCTATCAACTCAAGGTCTCCCTCGCCCACACCGACCCCGACGGCACTCCCATCGACGACTTCGCCAATCGCCCGGTCGCCTCTCCCACTAACCGCCTCTTCGCCTTCACCGGCGACATCTTCTTCGGCAGCACCCGCGCACGCTTTTCCGCCGTCTCCGGCGATCCCTCCACCGGCGGCACCAATCTCCCCAACAATGTCCTCCAATCCTCCCTGACAATCCCCGCAGGCAACGGCACCCTCGCAGGCAACGACGCCACCTCACGCCGCTTCGGGGGTTCCCCCATGGAGGTCTGGATCGAACCCGGTCCCTCCGGCCAGCTCGTCTTCTTCCGCGGCCTCGGACAGGTCGCCTTCAACACCACCGACACCGACCTAACCACTCTCGGCGGGCTCCGCGTCATCCGCACCACCATGCGGCTCAATCAGAACGGTCTCTCAGCCGACGCCTTCGGCGTCTTCCTCCCCGATGGCTTCGGCTACTCCCGCTCCGCCACCGGCCGCCGTCTCCGCAGCATCCACGAATTCACTAACCTCCCCTGCGGCCCGGACCTCCTCCCCGCCAGCTCCGTCCTGACAATCTCCGGCCCGGGCACCATCCACGCGGTCCACGATTCCCTCCCGCTCCGCTTCTCCACACCTGAAATCACATGGGACCTCACCGCCGGGACCTTCACCATCCCCTCCGGCGCCCCAGTCACCTACGTCCGCGCCGCCGAAGACGCCACCTTCGCCACCCCGCCCCTCTCCAACGACGCCTACTGCCGCGCCGCCCGCGAACTCCTCGCCGACATGGTCGTCTCCACCAGTCCTGAAGGCCGCGCCATCATCCAATCCGCCGCCATCGGCTTCTCCGACGGCTCCTTCCGCGCCCACTTCCCCCAGCAAGCCGAAATCTCATGGGACGGCCGCGGCCAGCTCGTCATCAACGAAGGCCGCATCAGTCTCCGCGACAGTCTCCTCGAAGCCCCGCGCCAGCTCTCCGCCCTCTATCAGCGCGGCTGCCCCAAAGACCCCTGCGGCCTCAACGAACCCGTCTTCGTCACCGTCTCACCCTCCGAAAACTCCCTCCGCTTCACCGCCGACGGCGGCCTCAAACTCAACGGCACCCTCGACGTCCCCGAAGAACTCCGCTGGGGCAAAAACGGCCCCGCCACCTACGCCCATCGCACCAAGGGCTTCGCCGAAACCCGCTTCCACATGCCCGGCAACGTCCTCCGCGCCTCGGAAAACGACCGCTCCCTCCTCCCCGGCCAGGAACCCGCCGCCCTCCTCTTCACCGGCATGGGCTCTCCTGACGATGAATCCCTGGCCGAACGCCCCGGCACCCCGCCACAAGGCCAGCCCAATCTCTACAATCTCGGCAACGCCGACTACGCCGGTCTCAACTTCCGCCGATCCTCACAAAACGCATGGAGCGTCCTCGGCGGCGGCGAAATCGGCAACGCCGCCAACCCCTATCCACTCCACCCGGCCGCCAAATACTACGCCCGCTTCGGCGGCGTCTCCGGCCGCCACCAGTCCCCGCGCGCCGCTCCCAATGCCCCCTCTGCCTTCAGCTCGGTCTTCCTCTACGGCTTCCGCTGCAACCTCTCCGGCATCGCCCTCGGCTACCTCGATAACCTCAACGTCTTCTCCGCCGTCGGCGGCGGCCTCCACGTCCCCGGCGACATCCCCGGCTCTAACGGAAATCCCGCACCACCCCCGGGCATCGTCATCGAACCGCTCCCGCAAGGCATGAACCGCGGCCCCGCAGCCTTCGACCAGCGCTTCGCCTCCCTCACCTTCCACTGCGACGGCCGTCCCGATAAAGCCGAACTCGACGGCACCGCTCCACATCGCCTCGAATATTGGAACGTCTGGTTCCAACCCCTCACGTTCTCCTTCTCCTCCAAAACCACCCCAGGCCCAGGCGGAATCCCCTGCCCCATCCCCGGCACCGGCGGTCTCTCCCTCGGAGCCTCGGTCTTCATTCCGTCCATCTCCTCCGTCCGACCTCAGGCCGTCTTCACCTTCAAACCTAACGGCAACCTCGTCACCCGCGCCGAAGCCGCTTCCTACGGCACCGAAGATTCTTCTCTAACCATCCCGCCCGAAATCCCCGTCAACGGCCCGGGCAACGTCGCCTATCGTCTCGCCACCCGCGGCAAAGCCTACCTCAACAACCCCGCCGCCCCCAACGCCCCCACCGGACCAGGCGATGGCTGGATCAATCTCTTCGGCGCTCTCGACGTCCCCTTCTTCCGCGACCTCAAGGTCCAGCTCCACGTCTCCAATCCCTCCGCCCCCGAAAACCCGGCCACCGCCAACCCCGACGCCTCCTCTCATATCATGGGCGGCTGGTCGTCCCACGACGCCCTCGCCAGTCCCTTCGCATGGACCGAAGCCGGCCGCACTCCATTCAACCACGACGCCTTCGACGCCACTCAGGCCGGCTTCACCGGCCAGCTCGCCGCCTACCGCAACCCCATCCCAGCCGCCGACCCTAACCTCACCCGCTTCCTCCCCCGCGCTCAGCAGGAATGGCTCGAGGTCTTCCGCATGGACTACGCTGTCCGCTTCAACAGCTCCACCCTCGCCTTCACCGGCGAAGGCGAACCCGCCGGCGATCTCCTCGTCCTCAAAGCCAAACACCGGCTCCTCAACCTCACTTCCTCCATCGCCGAAATCACCTTCGGCGCTTCCTACGAGGGCCTCCCCGTCCTCAATGTCACCAAGGTCCTCAACGACGCCATCTCCGGCGCAGCCGCCGGTGCCTTCAACCAACTAGCCTCCGCCGGCATGGACGCCACCGGCCTCACCAACGCCGTCAACTCCATCGACAAGCTCCTCGCCACTGGCATTAGCGATCTCATCGAGGCTCAACTCGGAGCCGCCATCGACAACGTCACCGCCTCCATCCCCATCCCCTCCGTCGAATCATGGCGCGGCTCCCCTGCCGCAGCCATCGACATCTCCCCGTTCTCCGACGCCATCGCCAGTCTCGCCAGCGCTCCCACCGGTGCCATCGATTCCGCCGGCCTCTTCGTCCAGGAAATCGACTCCCGCCTAGCCGACATCGACCGCGGTCTCGGCTCCATCCTCGCCTTCCTCCCCTCCGAAGCACAGATCGCCTCCGGCCAGGGCCCCATCCGCAATCTCTCCGTTAGTCTCCTCAATCAGGCCATCGGCGGCAACCCCATCGGCGACGCCATCTCCGCCAATCTCTCCACCATCATCGCCGACGGCATCGAACCCGAACTCAAACGCGCCGGCCCAGCCCTCGCCGAGGTCCGCTCCTCCGTCCTCAAGGTCCGCGCCGCCATCCAGAAAGCACGCGACTCCCTCCAGTCCGGCAGCGGTCTCCTCCGCGAAATCCAATCCGCCCTCTCCATGGGCACGTCCTTCGCCAATTCGGTCCGCGACGACCTCAAATCATGGGCCGTCTCCACCCCGGGCAATCTCACAGAACGCGGCCCAGCATGGATCCGCTCCGAAATCCGCCGCCTCATCCTCCGCCGCTTCTACGCCGACTCCGCCGCCGCTAAACTCCAGGGCGCGCTCCGCTATCACTTCACTTCCGTCCGCCAGGCCTTCCGCGGCGCCATCGACGGTCTCCTCGGCGAGGTCAACCGCACCATCCGCGACGGGGTCTCCTCAGCCCTCAAATCCCTCGACGAAGAACTCGGCCTCTCCCAGTTCACCGCAGGCCTCGGCCAGGCCAGCGAATCCCTCGGCGCTGCCGCCGTCGAAGGCTACGCTCGCATCGCCGGCGACAGCATCGACAAGCTCCGCATCGACGCCCGTCTCCGCCTCCGCGCCGCCGACGACTTCGAATTCAAAGGCTGGCTCGAGGTCAACGCCCTCAACGCCAAATCCCCGCGCGCCAAATGCTACTGCGACAATCCCTCCGAAATGCGCGACGGCGCTGAAATCATCATCGGCGGCGAAGCCCCTATCACTTTCATGAGCGAGGGCACCGGCAAAGAGGAGGACAACGCCCGCATCCGCGTCCAGGGCATGTTCGCCTTCGGTGCCTGCGGCCCTCCCGGCACTCCCATCTCCCTCCTCGGTCTCGGCGGTCAGCTCGAAATGACAGGCGAAATCAACGTCGCCGGCGTCACCATCCGCGAAATCGGCTTCATCTTCTCCTTCGGCAAGGCCTCTAACTACTTCGGCGCAAAAGCCCGCGCCTCCTTCAAAGGCTACGAATTCGCCGCCGCTCTCTTCGTCGGCTCCACCTGCGGCGCTGAACCGCTCCGCTTCGTCGATCCCTCCATCGCCACGCTCCTCACTCACCCAAAGGTCGGGGTCCTCAAATCCGAAGCCGAAATCGACTCCACACGCATCACCGGCTTCTACGTCTACGCCGAAGCATGGATCCCCCTCAACGAAATCTTCGGGATCCCCACCACCTGTCTCTTCTCCGTCCGCGCCGGCGTCGGCGCAGGACCCTTCGTCTTCGCCGTCGATGTCCCCGGCCCCATGTCCCAGCTCATGATCGGCTCCAAACAATTCCTCGGCTTCGACGTCGACCTCCTCTGCATCGCCTCCGCCACCGCCGAAGTCCGGCTCACCGGTGCCATCACCATTCCCTTCGAAGACCCAGTCAACTCCAGCCCCGATCTCCTCGAAAACAAATCCGCCGACGAATCCTACGGCGGCAGCGCCGAAGGCCTCGCCCTCCGTCTCCTCGGCGAAGCCAGCTTCACTATCGAAATCTGCCTCCTCGTCTGCGTCGAATTCACCAAGGACTTCGACTTCTACGCCCAGATCGGCGGCAATAACACTTCCTTCGGCTTCGGCCACTGATCCCCTCAATTCCCATGATCCGCCCGCTCGCCTTCCTCCTCCTCGGCCTCGCCGCACTCCGCGCCCAGGACCCCATCCCGGACGCCGTAACCTGTGCAGGCACCTCCGCACTCGACCCGGCCGGCCGCCCGTGGGGCTACGTCGTCCTCAATGCCCGCAACCCAGCCACCCTCAACGGACGCGCCCTAGCCGTCTTCATCAAACCAGGCCCGCCGGAAAGCCCCGCATCCTTCGCCAACGCCGGAATCCTCACACCCCAGTCGGATCCCACCGTCCTCCGCACGTTCCTCCAGCGCTCCGCCTGTCTCGGAGAAGACCGCCCGCTCCTCGATGGCGTCACCGCTGAACTCTTCCGCCTCAAACGCTGGGAAGACGCCGGTAAACCTCCGTACTCCGCAGCCAACGCCCACCTCCACGGCCCCGCCAGCCCTGTCCCCGCTCTAGCAGATCGCCTCGGCGCTCTCCTCCAGCGCGCCTCCTCGGACGCCGACATGGCCCAGTCCCTCCTCCTCATGGGCCGCGGCCGCCCCACTATCAAACAAGCCCTCGGCCAGGCATGGGCCGGACCACTCCCCGTCGCCCCAGGCAACACCGAAACCACCATCGAAATCCGCGACTGGGACGTCGCCGGAAACCGCAGTCTCTCCGTCGTCGGCCGGGTCTCCCTCGTCGCTTCCCTCCCACCTCCCCTCCCAGCCCCAGGCCCTCCCGTCCAGATCCCGGAACTCAACGCCAAAGGCGACCTCAATATCAAACTCCGCTGGGGCACCACCACCGAACTCGCTCGCCGCATCCTCCTCACCTCAGGCTTCGATGTCTGGCGTCTCCCCTCCACCGCCGCCGCTTCCCTCCCTCCCAATCCTTCCCTGACCGACCTCGCCGCCGCCAACGCCGTCAAAGCCAACAATCTCCCCATCGCCCCGCCCAAAAGCTTCACCACCGGCAACCCCGCCGCCCTCACCGACGCCGCCAACACCGCCGCCGACGCCACCACCTACTTCTTCGCCGACGACAACCGCCGCTTCCAGGGCGGCACTCCCTTCGACGACGGGCAGCGCTTCATCTACTTCGTCACCCCGCTCGATCTCCTCGGCCGCCCCGGCACGCCTTCCCCCGCCGGCACCGCCGAGGCCTGCCGCCGCATCCCGCCGGATGTCCCCAAAGGCCTCAAGGTCCGCAATCTCTACGAATTCACCGCCGCCTCCACCCGCGAACAGCGCTTCGAAATCTCATGGGCGCCTAACACCAATCGCGCCGAACCCGCTCCCGACCCGGCCACCGGCAATCTCCTCCCCCGCGACATCACTTCACATTACGAAATCTTCCGCGGCACCGACCTCGAGGACCTCCACGACCCCGCTCGCCACTCCAATCTCTCCCTCGTCTCTCAGTTCCCTCACGATTCCCCTCTCGCTGACGGAACCACAGACCACTCCATCATCGATACGTCTCTCCCCGTCCTCGCTCCCCAGCTAGGCGAAGCCCCGCCCGCCCCAGGCACCACCGCCCCGCGCGATTCCTTCTTCTACGTCATCCGCGCCGTCCGCCTCGACCCCGAAGACCCGCTCAAGTGCCGCATCGCCTCCGCCTTCAGCGCCCCAGTCTTCGCCACACTCCATGAACTCGAAGGCCCCGACGCACCCACCGTCGACCTCTCCATCAACTGCGCCCGCGCCCTCGTCGGCTACGAAAACCGCGCAGTCCTCACCCAGAACCCTCCCGTCCCCGCCCGCCACTGGCCCGTCCGCTGCATCGTCCGCCGCATGGATGCAGCCATCGCATGGGCCAGCTTCAAACTCGAAATCCTCAACCCCGACGGCTCCGTCTCCGCCACCCACGATCTCGACCAGCACTGGTTCTCCTCCGACGACCAGGAAGTCGAACAGGACTTCGTCTTCGAACACCCCGGCAGGCCCCGCGTCCGCTGGTCCGTCCAGGTCGGCGGCTACAGCGGCTCCCGCAGCCGCTGGTCCCAGGGCCTCACGGACACCGACTTCTCTAGCGAATCCCTCCTCGTCCACCGCTTCCGCACCGCGGAACTCTCCCCGGTCTCCTTCCAGCCGGAACACCCGCTCGCCCCTCAGATGACCGTCGGCAATACCATCACCTCCGTCCCCGTCTCATGGGAACGCAAGGAAGACGGGCTCCTCCTCTGGAACCTCAACCTCCCCGCAGGCCTCGAAATGCTCATCCAGCGCGAGTCCTCACCCGGCGCATGGCGCTTCACCGATGTCGTCAAAGGCGACAACGGCCCCATCTACTTCACCGACGGTCTCTCCGCCGGCGGATCTCCTAACGCCACACGCCGCGCCTTCATCCTCCGCCCCCCACAGCTCCCTGACGAAATCTGCGTCCCCCTCATGACCGCCACCGACGGCGGCGGTGCCATCGCCCCCATCGTCATCAAAGGCAAACTCCCCCTCAAAGGCCGCGAATTCCGCATCTACCGCCAACTCGAAAACGGCGCCCTCTCCATGATCTCCCAGGGCACCGGCGACGAATGCACCCACTTCGCCTTCCACGACGGCCTCGCCTCCGGCACCTGCGCCCGCCGCTCCTACTTCGTCCAGGCCCTCGACAAAAACGGCAACCCTAGCGCCCTCGTCCAGGCCGGAAAGGATGTCTCCCCCGCCGTCAAAGCACCCCGCCCGCGCCTCAGCCAGCTCAAGCCCGCCGGCGACGACACCAACCCAGCCATGCTCATCGAATGGTTCTGCCCGCCCTCAGGCATCGAACGCTTCGAACTCCTCATCAACTCCGCCGTCCCCCTCAGCATCCCCTCGCAAATCAGAATCTCCACCCTGGCCAAACCAGCCGTCGTCAAACCAAAGGGCACCGGCACCGGCGGCCCTAAACTCCGCTTCACCGAAACCTTCCGCACCCCAACCGTCGGCGGCCCGGAGTTCAACGACATCATCCAGTCCGAAAACGGCCGCTTCCGCATGGAATGGCCCGTCAAACCAGGCACCTCCTACACCGTCAGTCTCCGCGCCGTCTCCTGCGGCACCAGCGCCGGCGACCCTAGCACCGAGGAATCCTTCACATGGTCCCTCCCCGTCACCATCATCGACGAACCCATCCCATGGCCCGCCCGCCCGCTTCCTCCAGTCCGCAACGCATGGCACCCAGCCATCGCCGCCGTCCTCCTCCCCACCACCACCGGCCCCGGCATCCCCGCCGTCAGACGCGGCGGCTATCAATCCCCTGAATCCCCCGACGATGTCGTCGCCGCCGTCCGCATCGGCAGTCAGCTAGGCAAACCCGGCGACATCGAGCCGGACCACGGCTACTGGCGCTATCAACCCATCGCCTCATCCCCCGGCAACGGTAAACCCAGCTTCGAAAACTTCATCCCCCGCGACGCCCAGGCCCCCACCAGCACCGGCCCGCTCCCCGTCGTCCTCTACCGCCGCCAGATCTTCCCCGACGGCACCCTCGGCGATGTCATCCAGGTCTCCCCACTCATCCAGGCCGTCGCCCAATCCCGCGGCCAGAACTTCTCCCGCCTCCTCGACCCCTATCTCCTCGTCGTCGACCACACCACCGTCGTCTCCGACTTCCCTCAACCGCTCGACCTCTGCATCCTCGACACCCAGCCTTCCCTCGCAGGCGCCACCTACCGCTATCTCCTCGCGCGATTCGACGCCGTCAGCGGCGAAATCATCGACGTCGTCCGCGCCGGCGATATCACCATCCCCATCCGCTAACACCATGTCCCGCCTCCCCATCGCCTGTGCTCTCCTCGCAGCCTCCCTCGCCTCTCCGCTGGCCGCCCAGTCGTCTTTTGTCAGGGAATCCACACTCGGCTTCCTCGCCCACGGCCGCGCCGCCGACGGCACCACCAGCCTCTTCGCCATCGACCGCGCCTCCGGCATCGTCCGCCACGCCGCCCTCAACGCCGACGGCTCTCTAACATGGTCTGATCCCTACCCCTCCGGCGTCTCCGGCATCGCCGCCGCCGCCCTCTGGCGCTCCCAGGGCTCCACCGAAGACCGGCTCGCCGTCACCGCACCCGACCACAACCGGATCGAATCCCCGGCCTCCCCCTCCGCCTCCGCCGTCAGCCATCCGGTCACCCCCATGACCGGCCCAGCCTCCCTCGTAGGGCTCAACCCAACCTCCGCCGCCGCCGCCCACTTCGTCGCCGCCACTTCCGCGAACGGCGACCCAGCCTTCGCCCTCAGCGGCCTCAGCCACCACTCCGGCATCCTCGGCAACGCCCTCATCCCCGACTCCCTCCCCGGCCGCGCCAACGCCGTTTCCCTCAACCCAGCCAACCCACCCCTCGCCGCCTTCATCTTCGACGGCACATGGCAGGCCTTCTCCGCCTCCGCCGCAGGTCTGATCCCCGCCGCCAGCTTCCCAATCCCCGACCCTAACACCACGTGGACGTTCGGCTCGTTCGCTCAAGGCAACCCGCTCGCCCAGGTACTCTACGCTTCCCTAGGCTCCCCCAACCTCCTCGTCCGCCACGCCTCGGAACCCGCCCCCGGCTCGTTCTCCTTCTCCCCGGAAATCTCCCACTCCCTAACCTCCGGCATCGCGCAACTCATCGCCGTCCCCTCTCCCTTCGGCACGCGTCTCGCCGTCCTCTTCTCCAACGGCTCCGCCAGTCTCTTTGCTTTCGACGGCACCAACCCGCCCGTCCTCCTAACAGATTATCCCGCCTCTCCCGACGGCCCTTTCCTCTTCGCCGCTCCCAATCCCGCAGGCCTCCTCGTCCTCTTCTCCGGCACTCTCGGCCAGCCGCTCTCCGCCTCGGTCTTCAATGCCGGCTCCCAAAACCCGGACGCAACCCCTGTCTCCTCCAGCCAGCTCCCCGCCCTCTCCCCGCTCACCCCATCCGAAACAGTCTGGATCTTCGCCGGCGAACCGTTCGCCAACCCCGCCGCCACCGCCGTCTCCGGCCGCCGTCTCGGCTCATGGGCCTCCTCTCCTAACGCCATCCCCAGATCCCTCGAAGACCCTGTCTCCATCCTCCCCTTCCGCTTCTCCTCGGAATCCGCCGGCCTCATCCCGCTCCCCGAAACCTCCATCTCGGACCCCATTCCTAACCGCTTCGCCCTCCCCGCCCAGTTCCTCCCCGACGCCGGCCTCATCAGCTTCTCCCCTCTCGCCTCCGCCGCCGGACGCCCTTCCGTTTCCTTCGCCCCGGCCCCCGGCACCTACCTCCCGCTCCCTCCCGCCGACGGCAACCGCGACGGTTCCGTCGCCGCCGTCTCGCTATCCCTGTCCTCCTCCTCCCCAGGCACCATCCGCTTCCGCACCAGCCCCTCCGCCCCATGGTCCTCATGGCCGCCCGTCGACCTCACCGATCCCCTCAACCCCAAACCCCTCGCCGCCCTCCCCATCAACAACACCACCACCGTCGAGGCCTTCCTCCTCTCCGCCGGCAGCTCCTCACCCATCACGCGCGCCACCTACCGCATCGCCAACCCAGACGCCCTCACCATCCCGGACTCCACCGACGCCAATCTCAACGGTCTCGCCGACTCATGGGAACTCTCCTTCAACCAGTCAGACCCTAACGCCGACCCCGACAGCGACGGCTTCTCCAATCTCGATGAACAGAACGCCGGGACCGACCCGCTCGACAACGGCCACCTCATCCCCAACCCGCCGCTCAACTCCGTCCATCTCGACCTCGCCGCCTCCAACGGCACCCTCTCCCTCGCATGGCCAGACAACGCCGGCCCGGTCATCGTCGAATCCAGCCCGGACATGATCACATGGTCCCCCGTCGATCCGCAGCCCGACACCAACTCATGGTCCGCTCCGCTCTCCGGCCAGCGCAGCTTCTACCGTCTCCGCCGCCCCTGACCCGCTCCCCCGCCGTCTCCCCATCCCACACATTTCCCAGCCCGCAGTCCTTGCGTGCACCTTTCACGCGTGCTTAGTCGGCTCCTTTTTCCCCTTTCCCGAATGAGCACGCCTTCTCCTCTCTCCATCGCAGTCCTCGCCGGCGACGGCATCGGCCCCGAAGTCATGGACGCTTCCCTCACCGTCCTCGAAGCCGCCGGCCAGAAACACGGGCTCTCCTTCTCCTTCAATCACCAGCTCGTCGGCGGCGCCGCCATCGACGCCACCGGCAAAGCCCTCCCCGACGAAACCGTCGCCGCCTGCGAAGCCGCCGCCGCCATCCTCTTCGGCTCCGTCGGCGGCCCCAAATGGGAATCCATGCCCCCAGCCGAACAACCGGAACGCGGTGCCCTCCTCCCACTCCGCAAACACTTCGGCCTCTTCGCCAACCTCAGACCCAGCATCTGCTACCCCTCCCTCACCCACGCCAGCCCAGTCAAAAACGAACTCATCGCCGGCGGCTTCGACGTCCTCTGCGTCCGCGAACTCACCGGCGGCATCTACTTCGGCCAACCCAAAAGCCGCTCCCTCATCAATGGCGAAATGACCGCCATCGATACCATGGTCTACAAACAGTCCGAAATCGAACGCATCGCCCACGTCGCCTTCAAAGCCGCTCAATCCCGCCGCAGCCACGTCACCAGCATCGATAAAGCCAACGTCCTCGAAAACGGCCTCCTCTGGCGCGCCACCGTCGAATCCGTCGCCAAATCCTACCCCGACGTCCAGCTCTCCCACCTCTACGTCGACAACGCTGCCATGCAGCTCATCCGCAGACCAAAGGACTTCGACGTCGTCCTCGCAGAAAACCTCTTCGGCGACATCCTCAGCGACGAAATGGCCATGATCGCAGGCAGCCTCGGCATGCTCGCCAGCGCCTCCCTCGGCCGCCGCGACCCCAACGGCCTCTACTTCGGCCTCTACGAACCCTCCGGCGGCAGCGCCCCGGACATCGCAGGCAAAGGCATCGCCAACCCCATCGCTCAAATCCTCTCCGCCGCACTCCTCCTCCGCTTCTCCTTCGGCCTCGAAGCCGCCGCCCAATCCATCGAATCCGCCGTCCGCAAAACCATCGACGACGGCTTCCGCACCCGCGACATCTGGACCGACGGCCCAGGCATCACCCTCGCCGACACCCTCACCATGGCCTCCGCCGTCCGCGACCGCCTCTAATCCCCCCACCCAACGGCCCCAGCACCACACAGACATCCCTCCCCAAGAGGTCTGTCTCATTATCCGCACCCTCATGCCCGGGCGCGGCCGCAAGCTCTCCCAGAGATCCCTGTTCTCTTGTCCCTTCTCGCGAACCGAAGAGGTCTGTCTTCTTGCCCAAACCCTTCGTGCCGCGAAGCGCCCTCCCCAAGAGGTCTGTCTCATTATCCGCACCCTCGTGCCCGGGCGCGGCCGCAAACTCTTCCAGAGATCCCTGTTCTCTTGTCCCTTCTCGCGAAACGAAGAGGTCTGTCTTCTTGCCCAAACCCTTCGCACCGACGCTCCCGTTTTCGGCCCCCTCTCCGAAGAGGTCTGTCTTCTTATCCACAGTCTTCTGCCCCAACGCTCCCAAACGAGCTCCCGGAGAGCCCCGTTCCCCAATCCGCAGCCCCACCCCCATTCCCTTTCCCTCCTTCCTTTGCCAATTCCTCCTCTCCCGCCCCGGCATTGACGCCGCCCCCGCAGTCGGCTTAGCTTAGCTACAGACCATGCACTTTTTCCGCCAGCTTTCCTCTCTCGCGGCCATCCTCGCCGCGCTCACGCTATCGCCCCCGCGTGCCGACGCCCGCTTCGTCCTCCCCCAGGACATCGCCACCGAAGCACCCATTAAGGAAACCCTCTCCAAACTCCTCGCCGTCAAATCCTCCAAGGACGCCGAACCATTCTTCGCCTCCCTCAAATCCGCCGCCGACGCAGGCAGCGCCGACGCCCTCTTCGCCGTCGCCTACCTCTACCAGACCGGCATCGGCGTCGAAGCCTCCGCGGAAAAAGCCAAAGAAGCCTACCAGCAGGCCGCCTCCAAAGGCAGCGCCGCAGCCAAAAACAACCTCGGCCTCCTCCGCCTCGGCCTCGGCGAAAACCCCAAAGACGCCGTCGCCACCATCGAAGCCGCCGCCACCGCCGGTTACTCCCCAGCCCAAGTCTCCATGGGCCAACTCTTCCTCGACGGCCTCCCAGCCGCAGGCATCGCCAAAGACCTCGACCAGGCTCGCGTCTGGTTCGAACGCGCCTCCGACGCCGGCGACAGCGACGCCAGCCTCACCCTCGGCGTCATGTACGAACAAGGCGCAGGCGTCACCGCCGACCAATCAGAAGCCGTCCGCCTCATGGAACGCGCCGTCGACGCCGGCAACCCCTCAGCCATGATCCGCCTCGGCACCAAACTCGCCGCAGGCCAGGGCATCAAACCCAACCCGGAAAAAGGCCGCGCCCTCTTCGACAAAGCCATCACCGCCAACGCCCAGGGAGCCAGATCCGCCCTCGCCGCCCTCTACGAATCCGGCACCGGCTTCGCCAAAGACGAAAAAAAGGCCTTCGAACTCTACTCCAAAGCCGCAGAAGAAGGCGACGCCACCGCATGGAATAAACTCGGCTACTTCCACGAAAACGGCATGGGCGTCCCCAAAAGCGACGCCAAGGCCCTCGAATGGTACAAAAAAGGCGCCGACCAGAACGTCCCCGTCTGCATCCACAACCTCGCCGTCTTCACCGAAGAAGGCCGCGGCGGTCTCACCAAAGACAGCAAGGCCGCCTTCGCCCTCTTCTACAAGGCCGCCCTCTCCGCCTTCGTCCCCTCACAACTCGCCCTCGCCATCCGCTACCGCGACGGCAAAGGCGTCACCGCCGACCCCCAGGCCGCCATGGCATGGTGCGAACGCGCCATGCAGAACGGCAACATCGACGCCTCCGT
>Ga0315899_10001845_pt1 | contig 23882 bp, 14 predicted proteins | sample LakEriMetagenome_2_FD_203518 | JGI IMG/M metagenome (GOLD analysis project Ga0315899, IMG submission 203518) | Freshwater fungal communities from buoy surface, Lake Erie, Ohio, United States - Buoy 4 MA112 | ecosystem: Environmental > Aquatic > Freshwater > Lake | place: USA: Lake Erie, Ohio... | reverse complement strand
GAAAAGCGGCCAAGTCGAGGCGAGGACCGCGAATTGCACGTGATGGGTGGCTGGCACCGCTTGCGTTGAATCCGCGGGTTACGGGTCCTGCGGTGAATAAGGATGGGGTGCGTGCGAGCGATAAGGGTTTTCTGGATATGAGCCTAGAGGACTATATCGAATTGTTGTATTGGACTGGGAGGCAGGGGCGTGAGGACAAGAATGGAAAAATCACGGCAGACCATGCACCGATTTTGACGAAGCTGGGGATCGCGGAAGGGATGTGGTGCGATTTGGTATGGAACTTCAAGAAGTACTTTGGCAAGAGCCGAGGGCCGGGCTCACCGGACCGAATGCGAGAGGAATCGATTTTAGGAGTGCGCAAATTTCAGCCGGGGCAGAAGAAAGTACGTGAGTGTTTTGCTTGATCGCTCTTGATTCACATTGATCCCTTTTGCGACGGTTCCTTGACGGGTCGAACGCTTTGGACAATGTATTCCAAAGCTGAAGCACTTAGACAGAGAAAATACTATTCCTTGAATCCACTGCGATGACTTTAAGTTCAAAACAGTTCGACTACTCGATCGCGGATACTTTCATTGGGTCGTCCTTAGCGGTGGTCATGCGAATCGCCTTCCACCCCACAAGAGATCAGGGTCTAGAATGAGTACATCAGTAGAGTCCTGTATTGGTTTATCGACACAGCCAACTCCAGAGGCCGATTTTTGAACTTTGAATCCCGATTTCAAGCGTCGTACTGGATGGACTTGATTCCATTTGTGTTTCCTATCCTTCGTTCTGTTTGGTTGCGATCTGACGCCTGGCTGGAATGTTTAGTACAACTAAGCGATCCGCCGACCCTGAATGACGCGAAGTAGTACAACTACGATTGCAACCACCAAGAGTATGTGAATGAACCCGTTGAGGGTTGCGCCTGTGGCGAGCCCTAGAGCCCATAGCACAAGCAAAATGATGAATATTGTCCATAACATGATCGTACACCTTTTGGTTAGCGGGAAGCCGGTAAGTTTGAACGGGATGGCTCTGGTTGCATCTTTAGAAGCTTGGTGTAGACACCAAGAAGCAAGAACGGGGCAACCCAGTCTCCGATGAATCGACTGTCGTCGCGGCGGTCGTTCATCTTCAAGAGAAGGGATAGACTGATCGATCCAAGAGCGGCAACGATCCAGAAGTTGGCAGGAATTCCCGCCATCGTATTTTCGATTGCGCAGGATTTCCCGCAACACATTTCAGGCGTTTCGATTGGTTGGTTCATAATCGGTTGTTTTGATTTGAGAGAGTTTTAGGTGCTAGTGAATGCATAGTATCTATTGGATATGTTCGACAACGAACCAAACTTGCGCTTCGTTGAGTCGAATCAGATCGGAAACGATGATATCGTTGGTTCCGAGGTCTCCTAGTTCGGCTGCTTCGCGGGCCATCGCACGGGCTTCAAGCAGAATGACTTCATGCGCTTGAAGAAGTCGTTTGATCTGATTTTCTGGATCCTCTCGCCCCTTCGGGCTGCGAGGTATCGAAGCCAGTTCCGCGACGTCATGGGCCATTGCGACCGAAATGCCGCCAAGGGTTTGGACTCGTTCTGCAAGCAGATCTGCTAGTGATTCTTGTTCTGCATAGTGTTTGTCGAACAAAAGGTGCAGAGAATAAAAGTTCGGACCTGAGACTTGCCAATGGTGCTTTTTGTAAAGCGAGCCGAGGGTCAATGTGTCTGCCAATAACTGATTGAGGTTATCAACGCTGGCTGCCGCGATATCGCTGTCTAGCGCCAACGGTGTTCGCTGGACGGTACCGTAAGGTTGAGTTTCCGATCGATCGGAGGGAATGACGGGCTCTCGCAAATGCGAAGGGGAAACTTTTGTGATCGATCTATTCAACATACTTTTCTCCAATGATTATTGTTGGTGTTTGGTATCAGCTAACTTCGAGAAGATTTTCGACATGGGTGACTCCGGGTGCATGCCATGCGGCGGTGGCGAATTCCCGGCGGTTATCCAGCGTTGCGTTTTCGTGCAACCTCGATGACCTCTTTGATTTCGCTCGGTAGAAGCTCAGGTTTGACATCGATCTTGTTGGATACACCCCTCACACCCGCCGGGTATTTCATCTCGACACGTTGTTTTTTCTGTAGGTACATAAAAAAAGCCGACGCAAACGAACAGCTTGATATGTTCGATTGCATCGGCCTACTTGATAACAAGCCCTCCAGTGTACGGAGTGCGTTTTATTCAGTCGTCCAATATGTTTTATGCTGCGAGTGATCGTTTCGATCGTTACCCGCTCAAATAAACTGTATTCATTCTGGCTTGACAAGACAACGGTCAAAACCAAAAACAAATCGATTTCGTCCATGGTGCTGTATTTTGAAGTCCACGAACCGACGCCATGATTGCGCTTTTACGTTGACATCAAATCAGCAAACAACTTTCGCTTCAGAGCGTGTGGCGGTTTACTTAAACAGATAATTGCACCTTGCACAATTGTATCGAACACCTATGCTAGGGTGACCGCAACACTAAATCGGATGACTATATCGAAGAGCGATTCGGCACGAACGGATAGCTAGTCAACAGGTAAGCCGACGACGCAGCGTACCCTCGGGTTCGCGTAGCATCGTCGGCTTTTTTCGTTGAATGATCGACTCATCTACCAAAGAGAGCCCCGATATTCGCAATGGCTGCCACCGCAAGTCCGAAGACAATAAACCTCTCCTGCGTGCTTCCCGGGTCAAAGACCGAGTCTGTTTCGTTAGAACCGCCGTTTCGAGACGAGTTACTCAGCGCCGAACAACTTGAACGTCATGCAAAGCACTTGGCATCGACGGACAAGCTGTCGTTGGAGAAAGTCGCTGACAAGCTGATCAATAGGCTGGCAGAGAATGAAAAAATACTCCAGTCGACGTATGACGAAGTTGCGGCAGCCGTTGTCAAGAATCGTCGGATTGCACCGGCTGCCGAGTGGTTACTCGACAATTTCTATCTGTTGGAAGAGCAGATACACTCGACTCGTCGACTTTTGCCTCGTTCTTACAGCCAAGAGTTACCACGCCTGACCGGCGGGCCAGCGGCGAACTATCCGCGAGTTTATGGGCTGTCGCTCGAGTTGATCTCGCACACGGATGGCCGCGTGGATGCGCAAGCATTGGATGGGTTTATTGCCGCTTATCAGTCGGTAGTACCGCTGCGATTGGGTGAGCTATGGGCATTGCCTTTGATGCTTCGGTTGGCACTCATCGAGAATTTAAGGAGGGTTGCAGCTCGCATCGCAGTTGCACGTCGGGATCGTAATTTGGCCGCCGATTGGGCCGACCAGATGATTGAGACTGTCGAGCAGTGTCCGTCCGACTTAATTCTCGTCCTAGCCGATATGGCTCGTTCAAATCCGGCACTTTCGGGGGCTTTTCTAGCGGATTTGACTCGCCATCTCCACGGACAGAATCCCAATTTCGCGATCGTGCACAGCTGGCTTGAACATCGACTTGCGGATTCCGGATATACAACCGAACAACTTGTGCTCGACGAAGGGCAACTGCAAGCGGCCGAGCAAATCTCGGTTGGTAATAGCATTACGAGTTTACGATTTTTGAGTGTTCATGATTGGCCGCAGTTTGTTGCGAAGCAAAGTCTCGTTGAGCAAACGCTCATTCGCGATCCGTCGAAGGTCTACGAGTTCATGGACTTTCAAACTCGAAACCGTTATCGACACGCGGTAGAAGCGATCGCAAAACGCTCAAAAGTCTCTGAGTTTGATGTTGCGTTTCGGGCAATCCAACTCGCAGAAAACGAACCAGCCAATAACCCTAGCTCAAGGATGCGCCATGTAGGCTACTATCTAATCGATCAAGGGCGTCCTGTTCTCGAGCGACTCGTGCAGATGCGATTCAACACGTCCGTGGTTATCGATAAGTTTCGTCGGGCGTTCCCCTTATCGATCTATATGATCGCCATATTTCTTTTTGCTTTCTTCGGTACTTTGGGTTTGCTTCGCTTTAGCGATTGGTTTTCTAACTCCCTACTACTACGTTGCGTCATTGCCATTCCTATCGTGATGTGTGCCGTTCAGCTTGGGTTGGGGATCGTTAACTGGCTGGTCACGATTCTTGTGCGGCCGAACGCTTTGCCTCGGATGGATTTTCGCATAGGTGTTCCGGCAGAGCATCGTACCCTCGTGGTTATTCCGACGATGTTGACCGATATCGATTCCGTGGAACGATTGTTAGAAGGGTTGGAGATTCGGTATTTGGCCAACCGTGATTCGTCTATTCAGTTCGCATTGCTGGCAGACTTTCAGGACTCGGATCATGAAACCAATGCGAACGACCGAGCGCTCGTGATGCATGCACAGCGTGGAATCGATCGACTCAATCAAACCTACGTTGAAGAAGAAAGGTCGTCATTTTTTCTTTTGCATCGAAGCAGGAAATGGAATGAATCCGAAGGGGTCTGGATGGGGTTCGAGCGCAAGCGAGGCAAGCTAGCAGATCTCAATGCGATGCTACGCGGTGCGACCGATCGATTTTCGGACACCTCAGGCAATCTAAAAGACTTAGAGCGTATCCGGTATGTGATCACGCTTGATACGGACACGCAACTTCCTCGCGATTCAGCTCGTAAAATGGTCGAGGTGATGGCTCACCCACTGAATCGCCCTAACTTTGATGAGAAGAGTGGCTTGGTCACCTCGGGGTATTCGATCCTACAACCACGCGTGGCCATTAGCATGGCGAGTTCGCAGCGGTCGTGGTTTGTTTGGCTTGTGGGTTCCGACCCAAGTATTGACCCTTACACACGTGTGGTCTCCGATGTTTATCAAGATCTATTCAATGAAGGATCCTTTATTGGCAAAGGGATTTACGATGTCGATGCATTTGAAAAGTGTTGTGGGAACTTTCCTACCAATGCAATCCTCAGTCATGATCTACTGGAAAGTTGTTTCGGGCGTTCGGCATTGATCAGCGATGTCACCTTGTACGAGGACCATCCGTCCAGTTACGCAGCCGATGTAAGTCGGCGTCACAGATGGATTCGAGGGGATTGGCAAATCGCTGCTTGGCTTTTACCTCGGGTGCGAGGCACGCACTCTTCACCAATTCGCAATCCTATTTCAGCGTTGTCCAGTTGGAAGATCTTTGACAATCTTCGACGAAGCCTGATGCCGATTGCGATGGTAGTTCTGTTGCTCAGTAGCTGGCTGATAACAAGTTCGACCACGGCGCTTGCTACAACACTATTTGTTGTGTTGGTGGTTATCGCCCCCAGGATTCTAGCGGCCTTGATCGACTTCGTGTTCAAGCCGACTGATCTTTCGGTTGCAACCCATTTGAAGTCCGCATTATGTGCGATTGTACGTCCTGTCGCTCAATCCATGTTCACCTTGGTGTTTTTGCCATACGAAGCTTGGATAAGTATGGATGCGATCGTGCGCACGTTGGTCCGAGTGCATTGGACGAAACGGAGGTTGCTAGAATGGCGCACCTCCTGCGATTCCGAGCGGACTGCCCGCTCTGATCTCCTCGGTTTCTGCCGAACCATGTGGGTTGCACCTCTAGTGGCTTGCTCGTCGTTTGCGATCATCGCATGGTGCAATCGATCAGCACTGGCAACTGCTAGTCCCTTTTTGATTTTTTGGTTGCTTTCACCTGCGATCGCTTGGTGGTTGAGTCGATTGATCCCGGTGAAGATTGCTCGACTCAAGGATCCTCAACGCCAGTTCTTGAGAGTCATGGCGCGAAGAACATGGCGGTACTTTGAGGAATTCACGACGGCGCAAGACAACTGGTTACCACCGGACAACGTGCACGTAAACCCAAATGCAGTGATCGCTTCTCGAACCAGTCCGACCAACATAGGTATGGGACTTTTGGCGGATCTGGCAGCCTACGATTTCGGATACTGTTCTGTCGAGCAGCTGGTGACGCGGACGAAAAGCACGCTTGCAACACTCGAGAGGATGGAGCGATACCGTGGCCATTTCTTCAATTGGTACAACACGAGGACTTTAGCACCACTGCTACCTCGCTATGTATCCACGGTCGACAGTGGCAATCTCATCGGTCATCTAAGGGTACTGGCGGCTGGCTTTGAACAAATCATCGTAGCCCCGATTACTCCCGCAGGTCTGTTCCGCGGAATTTACGACACGCTGGCTGTTTTGCTGCAGGAGATGGCGTCGAATACTCCGCAACTCGTCGATGTCGCGACGCGGCTGGTGGGCAGTGCCACCCACCGGCGCATTGAGTTGCAGATGGAGATGATGGGAAGACAAGAGGCAAAGATTGATGTTGGGCTAGAGATTCTTCCAAAGCTCAGAAGCGAATTAGCAGAGTTGAAAACGACACTGACGAATCAATCGGAACCCATTTGGTGGTGCGATGCCGTGCTACGGACTTGCGATGGACAGCTTGCCGAGTTGCGTGCTTTATGCCAATGGTCAACTCTTGAGATGCCCGACGAATCGTCTTGGGGAGAAATGGAACCACCGATCCGAGAACTCTTGAAGAAGCTTCAAGTGGAATTGGATAGTGCCGAGAGGAATGCAACACTGCGAAGTATCGCTTCCTTTCCTGAAACGATCTGTCTACGAATTGACTCGATTCGGTCTCTTCTCCTCAACGCCAATCGCGAACTTGGAGCGCCGTCTACCGAACTTCGGGATTGGTTGAACGCGCTGTATTGTTCGATGACAGAGTCTGCCGAGTTCGCCTCGAATCGAATAGAAGAGTTAGAGTCGTTATGTATCGAGTGTAGAGAAATTGCCAAGATGGATTTCCGATTCTTGGAAAGCAAACTGCGAGATCTGTTTGCCATCGGATTCAATGTAACCGAGAACCAACTGGATTCTGGTTGCTATGACTTGTTGGCCTCGGAAGCGCGGCTAGCCACCTATGTTCTGATTGCCCAAGGACAGTTAGGGCAGGAGCACTGGTTCTCTTTGGGACGGTTGCTCACGAATGCCGATGGCGCGCCAGCCCTGTTGAGTTGGAGTGGCTCGATGTTTGAGTACCTGATGCCATTGTTGGTCATGCCGACCTACGACCACACGTTACTCGACCAAACCTATCGTGCAGTGGTTTCTCGTCAAATAGAATATGGCCGACAACGAGGAGTGCCGTGGGGTGTATCCGAGTCGGGTTACCATGCATTCGATCTCAATCTCAATTATCAGTATCGAGCCTTTGGCGTTCCAGGTTTGGGCCTCAAGAGAGGGCTCGCAGAAGACTTGGTCATTGCGCCGTATGCTTCCGCGTTAGCCTTGATGGTGGCTCCTGATATGGCATGTCGCAATCTCGAACGACTTGCGCGCGATGGCCGTTCCAGTGGATACGGATTTTATGAAGCCGTCGATTACACGGCTTCGCGTCTACCGCCCGGAAGTAGCAGTGTTACGATACGACAGTACATGGCACACCATGCCAGCATGAGCTTGCTTTCTTTCGCTTATGTCCTCTTGGACAAACCGATGCAGAAGCGTTTCAGCCTGGATCTAACGTTGCGTTCAACAGAACTGTTGCTCCAAGAACGAGTTCCGAGAAATACGGTCCCGCTCTTTCCGCATGCCAACGAAGCAAATGCTACGCGCTCATCGACCGCAGAAGAGTCGGGGACCATGCGTGTGTTCTCGGATCCAACGACGGCGGTGCCTGAAGTGCATCTACTTTCCAACGGTCAGTATCATGTCGCGATCACCAGTGCAGGTGGTGGTTACAGTCGATGGCGAGGGGTTTCTGTTACTCGTTGGCGTGAAGACCCAACTCGCGATTGCTGGGGAAATTTCTGCTACGTACGCGATCTCGACAGCGGCGCAGTTTGGTCGACAGCATGGCAACCGACAACCACGGCCGCCAAAAAGTATGAAGCCATATTCACGCAGGCCCGAGCAGAGTTTCGCCGCATCGATGAGCAGATCGAGATGCATACGATGATCAGCGTTGCATCGGAGGATGACTTAGAATTACGTCGAACGAAGCTTACGAATCGATCCGACCGTGTTCGACGCATTGAGATCACAAGCTATGCCGAAGTGGTTTTGGCAGTGCAAACGCAGGACGAATCCCATGCCTCCTTCAGCAATCTATTCGTCCAGACGGAGCTGTTGACCAAGCAAGGAGCGATTCTGTGCACGCGGCGACCGCGATCAGCCGAAGAGCAGCCCCCGTGGATGATTCATATGATGACCGCAACCGGTGGGCAGTTGGACGAAACGTCTTACGAAACGGACAGAATGCAGTTTATTGGTCGAGGTAGGTCAACCGATTCTCCAGAAGCACTTCAGAGTCGAGGCCCACTTACCAATAGTCAAGGTGCTACGCTCGACCCGATCGTGAGCATTCGCAAGGTGCTCGTCATTCAACCGAATGAGACCGTGACGGTAGACTTGATTACTGGGGTGGGCGAATCCTGTGAAGTCGCGACCGCTATGGTGGAGAAGTATCTCGATTCGAGCCTAGCGGATCGAGTCTTTGAACTCGCATGGACACGAGGATTGATCATGTTGCAGCAACTCAATGCATCGGAATCGGAGGCTCTGACTTTCAGTCGCCTGGCAGGATCCGTGATCTTTGCATCGAGGATGCGACGTGCGAAATCAAGTGTGCTCGTTCAGAATCGACGAGGGCAGTCTGGGTTGTGGAGTTATGGAATATCCGGGGATCTGCCAATTGTGTTGGTTCGGATTTGCAATGCTGAAAAGCTGGATTTGGTCCGTGACGCTGTTCGAGCACACGCATACTGGCGAAAGAAGGGGCTAGCCGTCGACTTGGTCATATGGAACGAAGACGACTCGGTCTATCGCCAATCGCTTCAAGAGGCCATCTTGGACATTGTGACGTCGAGTCCCGAAGCGGCTATGGTCGATCGGCCGGGAGGTGTGTTTGTCCGACGTGGCGAGCACATGTCGGAGGAAGATCGCGCGCTGCTACAAACCGTCGCACGCATTGTGCTGCAAGATGACGCAGGCACGTTGGTGGATCAAGTCAACCGCCGGGTGCGCCCAGAGATGGCGATGCCACGATTCCGGCCAACCAGGACGATGATCGAAACGATCGCCACAAAGGAACCTGCCAAACGGGATCTTGAGTTCGATAATGGTATCGGTGGCTTCAGCCGTGATGGACGCGAGTATGTTGTGACACTGAAACCTGGACAGGCGACTCCCGCACCTTGGGTGAATGTGATTGCGAATGAGCAAATAGGAACCGTCATCTCCGAGACCGGAAGTGCTTATACTTGGACCGAGAACAGTCACGAGTTCCGATTGACAACTTGGAACAACGATCCTGTTTCGGATACCGCTAGCGAGGCGATTTACTTACGAGACGAGGACACAGGTAGGTTTTGGTCTCCATCGCCTTCGCCTTGCCGTGGGAATGGAACCTACGTTTCGCGACATGGTTTTGGGTATAGCATGTTCGACTATACCGAAGATGGTATCACGACGGAGCTATGCATCTATGTCTCGATCGACGAACCGATCAAGTATGCCCGTTTGAAGGTCACAAACCATTCCGGGAGGCAACGGAATCTGTCCGCGACTGGCTATTGGGAGTGGGTGCTCGGTGAGGTTCGAAGCAAATCGCTCATGCATGTGACAACCGATATTGATCCGGCGACCAATGCAGTGTTTGCTCGCAACTCGTATAGTCCAGAGTTTGCGGACCGCGTTGCCTTCGTAGACTGCAGTGAACCGCAACGAACGATCACGTGCGATCGAACGGAGTTTCTTGGTCGAAATGGACGCCCTGCCAATCCCTCGGCGATGAAGAGTACGAAGTTATCGGGACGTATCGGCGCAGGGCTGGACCCTTGTGCGGCGATTCAAACGTATATGACGATCGAGGATGGGCATGAAAGAACAGTCATGTTTACCATTGGGGCTGCGAAGAATGAGGATGCCGCTCGCCAGTTGATTCTCAAGACGCGTGGCACAGACAATAGCTATAAAGCCCTCGAAAACGTCTGGCATTACTGGAGCCAAACACTGGGCGCAGTCTATATTGAAACCCCAGATCCCTCGGTCAATTTTTTGGCCAATGGATGGCTTATTTACCAGACGCTTTCCTGCCGTCTGTGGGCTCGATCTGGATTTTATCAATCTGGTGGGGCATATGGTTTCCGTGATCAACTTCAAGATACGATGGCTCTCATTCACGCGGAGCCCGGTTTGTTTCGAAAGCAAATTCAACGAGCCGCTTCGCGACAATTCCGCGAGGGTGATGTGCAACATTGGTGGCATCCGCCTGTAGGCCGAGGTGTCAGGACACACTTCTCGGATGATCTTCTTTGGTTGCCGTTGGCACTGTGTCGCTATGTGGAGGTGACAGGTGACAGTGCATTGCTCGATGAGATGATTCCTTTTCTGACATCTAGGCTATTGCATGATGACGAAGAAGCGAATTACGATTTGCCACAAATCTCCGAGGATATCGGTTCGGTTTACGATCATGCGTTGCGAGCCATCGATCGGTCGTTGCAATTCGGGTTGCATGGACTGCCGCTCATGGGTTGTGGCGACTGGAACGATGGAATGAATCTCGTCGGGCAACATGGCAAAGGCGAGAGTGTTTGGCTGGCATTCTTCCTTTATGACGTCATGAATCAGTTTGCGATCCTCGCGAGACAGCGTAACGATATCGGTACGGCTGATCGCCTCGAGTTAGAAGCGGGTCGGTTGCGAGGGAACATTGAACAGTCTGCGTGGGATGGTCTGTGGTATCGGCGAGCGTACTTTGATGACGGTACACCGCTTGGCTCGTCCGAGAATATGGAATGCCAAATCGACTCGATATCACAGAGTTGGTCGGTACTATCTGGGGCGGGTACACAGGATAGGACCACAATGGCGATGGAAAGTCTTTATCGGCGTTTGGTGAAGAGCGACGACCAATTGGTTTTGCTTCTGGACCCGCCATTTGACGATTCAAATCTTAACCCGGGTTATATCAAGGGGTATGTCCCCGGTGTTCGCGAGAACGGCGGTCAATATACACATGGTGCGATTTGGGCTGCCATGGCGTTTGCGGAGATGGGAGACACCGATCGAGCTTGGGAGCTATTCTCGCTTATCAACCCCATCCATCACGGTTCGCACGCTACGGGAATAGCCAAGTACCGAGTCGAGCCCTATGTTGTCGCAGCAGATGTGTACGGAGTATCTCCACATGTAGGGCGTGGTGGCTGGACGTGGTATACGGGTTCGGCTGGTTGGATGTATCGACTTATTTTGGAGTCGCTACTGGGCCTGCATTTGGATGTTGACAAACTGCGATTCAATCCACGTCCACCTCGCGATTGGCCATCCTTCAAGATTCATTACAGGTATCGCGAAACGTTTTACCATATCACGGTTCGTTGCGATGGTCATGGCAATAACATCCAATCCATGTCGGTCGATGGAATTGAGCAAGCCGAGCATCTCGTTCGTCTCGTTGATGATCGAGGTAATCACGAGGTGACGATTGACTTGGGCAACTGAGTGGCGTAATTGCGATAAGACCGCTTGATACGGAAAGGCTATTTTCGCTTGGGTTCGCGGCAATGGGGAGGTTCAACCAAGGTGAAGATAATGATTTCCTCGCCGGTCAATGTGCTAATGTCGTGGTGGAGGCTGACTGGATGTACGCCCGTGATGTCCCGAATGATTTCTTCAAGTTTAGGTCGAGCAATTTCGATCAATTGAGATCGAACTTGTTTCAAAAGATCGCGTCCCTTGTCGACGGGAAGTGTCTTCACGAGATGTTGTTCCGCGGAGGTTAGCACTCCTTGCAGGCGCACGAGTAGAAGATCATTGATGAGATGAGCGTGGATGTCTTTCGGACCGCGTCCCATGAACTCTTGTTCAAACCGGGAGATACACTGACAGATCGCCGCTTCCATCTCACCTTGTGTTTTGGATGGCTCGCTAATTTTGAAAACTCCGCTTCTTTGGTTCATGCTTCGGGATTGGAGATGCTACCGTGAACCCTTTGATAAAGCAAACAAGCCACTTCCAAGGACTCGCGAGCACATGACATGCAAATTTATGCAGATGTAAAGGAGACATAGCACTTACCGGCGACTTCGCTTTCAGACGGCGATCTGTTATACTCAAAAGTTGTTATTAGCGTTTACCAGCAGTTTTAACCTGCCGCTTGTGAATCGGGAGTTTTGTGTAATGCAATTCAGCTCGTATTGCTCGAAGGGAATTCCTCGTTGTCCAAGTTTGATGAAGCCAGAAGAAACAGTGCTGCCGCTAACCCCAATCGACCTCCAGAACGCAGTTGGGAACCTTCGTTGCAAACAGTCGAGGGAGTTGTCTCTGGCTTAGAGGGGACGACTCTCTCCATGAAAAACCGAAACGGACATTTGGTTGCACATAAGCTAGCTGAGGATGCAACTTATATTTGCGATGGCAAGAGTGGCAGTGCTTCTGATCTTGCCGTTGGGCAAAGAGTGCGCGTGACAGTCGCCAAAGGGGATAGGACGCTAGCGGTGGGGATCGAATCGCTGTATAAAGATCAAAGCTTCAAATCCACCGACTGATCATTCTGCTATTCCAGAACGTATGTCCTTCGGATTGCCTACGAGTTTTTTAGCGTGATAGGCCGGATACTGGCAGTCCTCAGTACTGGAATGCGACAAGTTACTGGAATGCGACAAGGAGTTAGGACGTTGGATTCGCTGGCGAATCGAGAAACCACAGCAGTCGACCGTGTTTGGGTTCGATCAATTGAGCTGGGTATTCATTGGGGTGACGTGGGCCATGAAGAACGACTTCCATCGCAGGTCGTTTTGAGGCCCCGCAAACGAGGAATGCAACATTACGAGCGGAGTTGATAGCTGGTGCAGTCATCGTAAGCCGATAGGCGGCAAACTTGGGAACGTAATTGGCAACGAACATCCGTTTGGTTTCATCCAGTGCTTCCGTTTCTGGAAACAACGAAGCGGTATGCGCATCATCCCCGAGGCCCAGAAGGATGACGTCGATGGTCGGGAAGTCACCAGCTAAGCTGTCTTGTGGATCGAGCGCCCTACGAACCTGCAATTCGTATTCTGCGGCTGCACGTTCGGGTGCAGTTATGGATATCTGCACTGGAACTACACGAGGCACATGCTTTGGATTCGACGGATTGACGCGATCCAACCAAGCTTCGCGAACCATTCGATAGTTACTATCGACATGTTCATGCGGAACATTCCGTTCATCGCCCCAAATCAACACAACCTTGGACCAATCTAGTTCGTCGAGCGAGGTCTCCAGGATCAGTTGGTAGAGTCGTTTTGGTGTGGAGCCCCCCGAGAGCGATATGCTGCAAACGCCGCGAGAAGCGATCGACTCCTGTATGGTTTCGATCAGCCATTCTTTGGCCGCCAAAGCAACATCTTCAGCATTGGTTTTTACAATCGTCTGATGGTACATTCGAATTCAATCATGGATGGTAGGATTCGACGCATTGGATAATTGTCGAAGCGCCAATTGTAGCGGACAACTCGATTCGTTTATAGCAAGGCCTTGGCGATAAGCGTTCAACAGTTCTCGCGATCTCTGAGCAAGCATCCGCCGAACTTCACGTCGTTCACCTTTGACCCTGGCGATCTTCATGTTGTCATAAGCAGTTGTATGGTGCCGCATCCAAGCAATCACCGCCGATTCTGCACGTTGTTCGATGGGTATGCGCTCGGTGCGAGCGACCGTTCCGCTGCCGACCGGTGTAGCGTGTTCGGTAACGAGCTTAGCCAATTGCTTGACAACCGCTTCATAGCGTGTATCAAAGTCTAGAAACTGTAGTACCGATTCTTCGAAGGCACCGACATATTGCGTTTGCTTTTTCTCTCGTCGAACCGAATCGGAAGCACGCTTCTTCGCGTACGATTCCGTGGCGCGTTCCGCTTCTAGTTCCGATCGCTTAGTTGCGATAGTCAACGCGGACGCCCAAATGCCTTGCGAAAAGGTCTTTCGGCCTTTCTTGACTTGAACGGTCCAAGTAGGCCCTGCTGCCTTGACCCGTCTGGTAAGCCCCGCATCGCCGGGAGGTAGTAACTCCCAACCATCCGGGACGATTAACACTTTTCCGGAGGCATCGATCACCGATCGATCTGATTTCCCCGGAGCAACGATCAAAGAAATATGACTAGCCGAAGTGTTCATGCCGCGACAGCGTTTCCTCTTCAATCGCCGAGTTTAGCCTTGTGCAAACGATGAGTACTTTTTGGAAAGCATGTTTCTTGGCCAAGCAAATCCAAGCCCAACGCCTCCAAGTAACTCTGTAGGCACAACTCCACCCAACACTTTGAACATCGGACGATAGAGCGATTCCCAATCTTTGTTGCCAGCTGGGCAATATTGTCGTCCATTCCCTTCTACCGCGGTCATGCCAACAATTCGCGACGCGAGAGAAGCCGAAGTCAAGAACGAGGCACCAATGCATGTGAGATCTTGAACGTAGCACTTCAGTCCATAATGCTTGGCGGCAGCAGCGAACAACAAAGAGTCACTGATGCCTTTGCATGCCTTGATCGCAATTCCAGAGTAACCTTGTTGCTTTGCAAACATAAACGCATCCAAGTCGGTCAGCGACTCATCGATTACGACAGGCTTTAGACGGCTGACACGATGCATCGTCACCTCTTTTCGAGCTCGAAGATCGCGTCCCATCGGTTGTTCAATGTAATGGAGCTTTTCGATTGCTTCTCTTGCCAATCGATCGATTCGTTCCAAGAAATCGATAACATAGTCTTCGTTATCGCATGCTTCGTTGAAGTCCATGGAATAAGACCAAGTCCGCGTGGGAGCAACACGCATCGCGATGCGTTCGATCTCTACAAGTCGGCCGACGTCCGCATCCAAGTCTTGGCCAGTGAGTTTAACCTTCAGGTGTGATAGGTGCTGTGTACGGATCCATTCTTCTAGTGTTTCTGGCAAACCATCGCCGACAGGTTTGTTGAGATCCGCGGCAGATAAAGGGTCGAGCGAGCCGACCAAATGGTAAAGGGCTAGCGTGGAGGCTGGCTTCGGCAAGACCGAGTCGCTAAAGTGCTTGCCCACGAAATCTGGTCCGAGCCAATGTGACAAATCACTACCGATGTGATCTGGGGTTAAGCAATCGAAACAGTTTGCATTGTGCAATCGTCCATAAGCATCATGCAATGCAATATCGACACTCGAAAACGCAAGAGCGATCGCCAAATCTGGGATCGGCTCTGGAAGCTTCATGGCGATCGCTAGCTCTTCCGCTTTCGATTTGGCTATCGCTTTGAGTTGTTGTGACAAAAAGAGTGGGTGAGCTGCTGGCTCCAACTCCGTAACCGACTGAACGATCCGCTCGGCGAGCGCGATGACGGTTCGGAGCACTTGGTCGGGGGTAAGCAATTTGCTCGGCCAAGCCCATGCCGTGCCGAGGGTCATTTCTCCCATTCCGAAGGCGGTTTTCTTTTTCCCTTTGTCTTGCAGAGTAACCGTCGTCCGGAATACCGTGACGTCTTTGACGACGCGCCCTCCGAATTTGAGGGGGGAACGATAAACGAAAGGGAATTTTTCGCATTCCGCTTCGATGACAGCAATTTTGTTAGACTTCGACATGGTAAGTTAGTAAACGCCTAAGAGACCGGAGTGGCTCTATTCTTTTGGATAGCATACGGCCCGGGAAGTCGATTTCGATACCCCTAAAGCGGATTTTGTCCCCAGAGAAATCAGCGTTTTTAGCCCAATCGCTATTGACCTGATTCAACAAAAATCCTGACAATCTGCAACCCGTCGAAGTTTTCGTCGGCTAAAGAAGGGATTTTCATGGTAACCGTAGTTTGTACCCGTTGGCTCGATGCTTTTCCAGTTTCCTACGTCCGACTTATGCGCAATGCGGTGCGAGCAAACCTGACGCGCGAGCATCGATTCATTTGTGTTACCGACAATCCTGGAGCCATGGATCGCGATATTGAAACGGTCCAGATGCCAGACATGCAAATTCCATCTCACTTTCAAAGGTTCGGGTGTTGGCCAAAGCTTTCCATCTTCGCTCCGGGACTACTGCCCCCCAACGAACCAACACTCTATCTCGACTTGGATATGATGATTCGCGGGAACATCGATCCATTTTTTGATCGAATCCAGAAGCACGGCGGCTTTCATGCGTTGCGAGAGTGGAACCCGTCCTTATGGAGTTTTGTTCCGTTAGCACTGAGGCCTGATCGCGGTATTCAGGGCTCGATACTGGGCTTTATCCCCGGCGAGCAAACGGAAATCTATCATCGATTTATGCGCGATCAAAACGCTTGTTTTGAGCAATACTCGCTCGACCAGCAATACCTATCGGACGTTGCTGAAGAACGGATGTACTGGCCCTTTTCATGGACAGCAAGCTTCAAGTGGCATTGTTTGAAGTACTATCCATTCAACAAACTGTTCCCGAAAGCCAAAGAGCCGAAGAGAGCGAAGATTGTTGTCTTTCATGGCAAACCCCGCCCTATCGACGTTGTCCCGCTTGGTAACTATCGCTGGGGTACAAAGCGAAAGTTTGGTTTTGGCCCAGTGAGTTGGGTCCGCGAATACTGGCTCCGCCACGACGATTCTTGGGTCGACGCGGTCATAACGAAAGAAGCCCGCTCCGCTGCGTAGCTCGGCCTTCGGCCTCGCTTGGACATAAAAAGAGATCTTGTGCGAGGCGCGATTCGTCAATTCGACACGGCCGACAAAGTCAAAGTAGTAGGCGCATTCCATGTGCCGTCCACCTAGAATCGTCCACCTAGAATCCCAGCAAATGTCCAGGGGCTGACCTACGACGGAGCGTGCCTGCTGCTTTTGTCGGTTGTGTCCAATTCGTGACTAGATTCCCATATCGGCAAGGCGTTCTGCAATGGTCGATAGGGTCTTTGTCAGCTGTGGATGTTGAATCTCAAACTCATCCACGAACGATTGAACTCGGGAAGCTAAGGTTTCGCCGTTTGTGTCATCCGCATCCTCCCCAACCCCATCTCCTTCCAACGCTTGGGATATTTCTCCTGCCACTTTTCGCAACGATTCTTTCGTGCCAGCATCCAGTGTGGGATGGCATGCGAGTTCAGCGTGTAACTCAGCTAGTATTTCTTTCAAATGGCTAGGCATCTTCATTTCCTTACGAAACGATCGAGTGAATAACGTGTCCATGGACATCGGTAAGACGCATATCGCGCCCGCCGAATCGAAATGTGGATTGCGTGTGCTCGATTCCGAGCAGATACAACATGGTCGCATGCAAATCGTGCATCTCACATTTGTCGCGCACGGCGTGATATCCCCATTCATCGGTTTCGCCGTAAATCGTTCCGCCGCGAATCCCTCCGCCAGCCAACCATATCGTGAAGCCGAATGGATTGTGATCGCGACCGTTCGCACCTTGAGCAAAGGGAGTTCGTCCAAACTCGCCAGCCCACACCACCAATGTCGAGTCTAGCAAGCCTCGTTGCTTCAAGTCTTGCAACAGTGCGCCGATAGGTTGGTCGACTGCTTTCGCATTGGCAATATGCCCTTCGCGAAGATTGTTATGCTGATCCCAACGATCGTGTCCGACGTTGGGGCATGTCAATTCGATGAACCGCACTCCTTGTTCGACAAGCCTTCGCGCGAGCAAACATTCACGACCAAACGTCCGAGTTCCTTCGTTATCAGAATCGATCCCATAGAGCGTTTGCGTCGCCTGTGTTTCCATGGAGATATCACAAAGCTTTGGCACTTCGGCTTGCATCCGAAACGCGAGTTCATAGTTTGCGATCGCCGCGTCGACTGCGTCGCTATTTCCATAGTGCCGAATAGTTCCTTGATCCAGTTGACGCAAATAGTCGAGTTTTCGCCGTTGAGCCTCCGGCGATTCCAAAGGTGTCACATTCGCAATGCTTTGCCCAGTGGGTCTCAACACCGAGCCTTGGTAAGTGGCGGCCAGAAATCCATTTCCAAAGCAATCCAAACCGCCAGGCGGTGTGAGTCCTCCATTGAGAACAACGAATCCAGGTAGATTTTCATTTTCGCTCCCAAGCCCATAGGTGATCCAAGCACCCATGCTCGGCCGTCCTTGCAACCCGCTCCCTGTATGCAAAAAATAATTAGCAAACGTATGTTCGGGAAACTGGGAAGTCATCGATCGTACAATCGCCATTTCGTCGACATGCTTTGCCATGTGAGGAAACAAATCACTCACAGGAATGCCCGACTCACCGTATTGCTGAAACTTCCAGGGACTAGAGAGAACTTTCCCGTTGTTATTAAACTGTGTAGGTGACACCTTGAATAAATCACCGGGGTCTTTGCCATCGTGCTTGGTCAGCATCGGTTTAGGATCAAAGGTATCGACCTGAGATGGACCACCATCCATGTAAAGGAAAATGATACTTTTGGCTCGCTGCGGATATTGCAAAGCTTTGTTGGATTCCGCAGACTGACATTGATGATGCAGCAATCCAGCCAACGCTACCGATCCGAATCCATTGGCGGCTTGGAGTAGCCATTGGCGTCTCGATGGAGTCACCATTGCAAATATTCCTCTAGCGATTCGCGAACCAAGTCAAGAGGTGGCGTTGCTCCCGTTAAGAATGCGAAATCAGCGACGGCCTCATATGCCATCCATTCTACTTGCTCCACTCGTTGGAAGCCACGCATCGCCAGTTCCTCTCGCTGATTCTTTCGAGTTTGTGGCACCGCTGCCTCTAGCTGGATGACTATGGGGCTCGCTATCCAATTCCATTGCAACAACGACTTCAGTTGCGAATTTTCAAGATCGTTCTCTACGATCAAGGCACCGAATTGCGGCGCGGAGCTAGACTGTTCCGCATTCTCCGAGTCGAATCGATGCAATTGCCACGCATCCGGTTGGTTGATGCGCAAACACTTTTCGAGAGAATCAGATTGCGGTGAAGCCCGCTTGCTCACCAGCAAGGCACCGAGAGGTTCCGATGAATCTTCGCTCAACTCACTTGCCATCGCTGCGTACAGTCCCCGCTCGCGTGGTATTCGCGATTGGATGGTTTGCCAAATCGCCGATCCGAAAAAATTGTCACCTAACCAGGAGTGTCCATCCATTCGAGCGATGGTTACTCGCTGCAAGCTATGTGCGCTCTCGGTGACCGTGTCGAGATATGGAATGACCGCCTGCTGGAAGGGGGAAAGGATGACCGCACCTTGGAGACCGAGCGCCTGCACTCCACGGATGGCAGCTTCGAAATTTGTTTCGGTGACTTGAGACGTAAAGAAACGCCAATCCACACCGCACATTTTCGCAGCTCGTGACATTACGAACTGCGTAGGGTTTCCGGCAACGGGATTGCCTAAGCAACAAACATGGGGCTGTAAGACTCGCGATGGATCCATGTACAATCGGACTCAGAATTTCAGCTTCAACGAACCGATTCGTCGCAAGGTTTCATTCATCATCGCATCTTCCGCCGATTCATTGTCTGCCTCATAGGTTACCGAAAATCGCAGATGAGCTCCGGCATCATCCCACGGAACGGTAACCATCGAATGCTTGGTGATAAAGTACTGGGAGGCTTCTTCTGCGTTTGCAAATTGCTCACCTCCTTCGATACCCTTGGGCGATTTGGTGTAAAGAAAGTAGCTTCCGCCTGGGACATCGCAAGTGAAGCCGCATGCACGCAGACAAGTGACCAGCTTCTCCAAACGACGACGATATTTCTTGTTGATCCGAGCGGGAATCTCTGGGCTATCCAAACCTGTGATGGCTGCTCGCTGAATGGCTCCGAACTGCCCACTGTCGCAATTGTCTTTCACATCGGAAAACGCTTGGACAATTTTTGAGTTACCACCTACCCAGCCAATTCGCCAGCCGATCATGTCGAATCCCTTGCTCATCGAGTGGACCTCGACACCGACATCCATAGCTCCAGGCACTTGCAAGAAACTCAACGGCTCTCCTCGGAACGTCAGCAATATGTGTGCCGCATCCTGAACAATAATAAACTTCTTGGTTTTCGCGAGTTCGATAATTTCTTCGTAAAACTCTCGCGTCGCAACTTGTCCGGTCGGACTGTTGGGATAGTTGACCACTAGTATTTTCGTCCGTTCCCACACGTCATCGGTGACTTGTGAAAAATCCGGATAGAAATGATTCTCAGGAATCAAAGGCAACCGGTAGACCGATCCGCCATAATATTTCGTGTGGGTACCAGCGACTGGATAACCTGGAACCGTCATCATGGTGATGTCTCCAGGATTGATAAAGCAAGCGGGGAGCATGGATAGAGCTGTCTTGCTACCGACGCAGTGGTTGACTTCGGTGGCCGGATCCAAGGCAACATTGAATTGCCGATTCATGAATCGCGCTACGGCTTGCTTATATTCGGCTGGACCATTGTCCATGTATCCGCGATTCTCAGGGCGATTCGCTTCGACGGTCAACTGCTCTCGCACTTTGCTATCCGCCATCGAGTCGTTTTCGCCGATTCCAAAGTCTAGCAAGCTTCGGTCCGGGTAATCCGCTAAGGCTTTTCTTTTGGCTCGTTTGATTTTCTCAAACTTGTAGATCTCATTTCCTTTTCCATACGAAAGTCCGCCGATGCGTTCAGCAAAAAGTTCTTGGAAGTAAGGATCGACAGAGACTGGCTCGATTACCGTGGACATAAGCAATTATCGGGAAAGCATTTGGGGATTCAAAACCTGCGTTTCATGATAGGCGTTTGCTCAGATTTGTCGATTCCTCAGCAAAGAGATTCAACGTCAGCGCAGCAAAAAAGGACCCAAGCATTTAGGTCCTTTTGCTTTGCCATTCATCTGTTGATAAGCTGTACCTGTGCAGCTAAAGGGGATCTCGCGCCTGATAACAGGAGTTATGCGACACACTCTAGCAAAAGTAAGGAAGTTATTTCTTACAGGTACTACTTCTTACGGTGTCGGATACGGGCTCGCATTCTTCTTTTCTTGCGGCCAATCTTCCTACGTCCACGACCAGTCTTCTTAACGCCCACGAGCCCTAGCTCCCAATCTTTCGGAAAGTTCTAATTCGCTTGAAACGGTCCAATACGGTCTCAGGCGTCGCTCTCGTGAAAAACGAGAGCCGGTATTCTCTGAATGTGAGGGGGAACAGCGTACACACCCGCACATCGTTAGGCAACCCCAAAGCTACCGGCGCTCTTGTGGTTTCTTCGTCGGAGCATTTGCCGGTGGTTGCGGCTTTGCAACTCCAGGCGCTTGGGCCGGCTTTCCGGCAGGTGCTTTTGCTGGATTGGCTGCGGCTTTCGCCGGGATCGGCTTCTTGTTGACGAGGATTCCCTCCAGCTTTTTCTCCATCTCCATAGAATAGTGAGATCCGCTGTGAACTACTCGACCGTCTTGATCGATCAAAATCGTAACCGGAACACTCAAAACACCCAGGCCGACCGCCAAATCACTGTCGAAGCCGTTGCCTTCATGAATTTGCGGCCAAGGAGCAGCGCCGGGCTTCAGAGAATTCATGGCTGTTTGTGGGTCGCCGTCCAAGTTAACTCCGACCACCTGAAGCTCCCTCGGATAGCGGGCCAATTCCGCCCGCAACTTGTCCATGTCCGCTTTACAAGGCTCGCACCACGAAGCCCAGTACTGAACGATGACTGCCGATCCCACGAATTTCTTCGTATCTACCGACTTCCCGTCGAGTGTCTTGCCGGCTAACGCGAAAGAACGTCCATCGAGGCTAAGCCTCGCTATCGCACCCGCGGACTTCTTGCCTTCGACAGTGTCCGGAAACTTCGAAGCTACTTTGCCGTACCATTCTCGGGCTTCCTTCAGACTTGCGGAAAGCTCATAGTTCAAAGCTACCTGAATCATTGCATCAGCCGCATCGGGACTGTCTTCATATTGGGAAACATATGTCTCCAGGTTTTCCATATGGTCCGCCTGAAGTTTCGCAAAGTTTGCGTTTTCACTCATGCTCTTGACTTGGTAGTCGGTCGTTAGCACGCGATAGGCGACATAGGCCATCATCGCCTTGCCACCAGGCACATTCGACAACTCCGATTCAAATTCACGGAGCCGACTGAGACCACCATCGTACTGCCCTTGCATTGCAGCTGAGCTAACGGAATCGACGAACTGCCTGACCCAAAGCTCCATCTCGTTCGTACCCTTAGTCGCATTGATCAGCTTGACCAAGATTTGAGCTCGATCTTCATGCAATTGCGGCATCTTGCTCGCGTTTGAAGATTTCAACTGATTATCGTTTTTCTCCAAATCGCTTAGCAACGATTGCATCTCGGCGGACAAGCCGTTGTTCCCGCCCGTTGTCATCGCCGTTCGATTGCTAATCGCAGATGGGAAGAAGAAACCATTTTCCACCGTCGCTCCTTCCGTAACCACACGCGGCAGGTCCGCAAGTTTCCATGCCTCTCCTTGTTGAACAAGCGTGCCAACCATCAACTGCTGACTGGTGCCATCGTTATCTAGAATAGAGATTACGTTTTCGTAAGCGATAATATCTTTGGTCGCCCCGTCTGTTCCCGAAGGCACCACCCCAGGTTTGTCCGCTGCAAAATGGGCCCACTTTGTCTTGGCTGTGACTAAATTCTGCTTCGTGACAAAGTCTGAAAAACCACTTCGCGCATTGTTCACTCGCTCTTGAAGCTCGCGCGATTTCTCCTCACCAAGTCCGAGCATTTTGATTTCTTGATCGCTCAGTAACAGTCGGCGATACTTCTCTTCATCCTTCGTTTTGATGGCATCCACAAGCTCAATCGTGACTTCTTCAGGAGAGATAAACTTCCAAGCATCGATCTTGCCATCTTCGTTCTTGTCGATACCCCATCGCATCCCGCCCGTTCCCAACCAACGATACTGGTCTGCCGACTTGTTGAAGTCACTATCGATATCTCGATAGACTTCGATACCATCCTTGTAATAGCACCACTGGTCGACTTGACGGTCCCCATTGACATCCGTGAACCGCCGAAGGATCTGCCCTTCGGATCCGTAAATTGTAAGACCTTCGACTCCATTCTTGGCTTCAGTCTTGCTGGAACACTTTTCAAAATCTTTCTCAACAACCTGGTCGTAAGCGACATTCGCTTGGCGAGGTTTGTAGCTTAGCGCTACCGCTACCTGTGGGTCTTTTTCAACGGCCTGTACTGTCGTGCCGGACATCGAAATCGCGCCCGCAATAGAAACGCCCAAGACATTTTTAGAAAACGCTTGCGCGGTGCTCCATGCGAGATTGCTGCGAATCGATCGGGAAAACCACGCTCTTGGCTGCTGACTCATTCCATTGACTCCAGGACGATCCATCGAACACCACCAATCCGTATGGTTGGATGTTGCGCGCAGAACGAGTCCAGGACGCCTGCGCTCGATCGGAGTCTAGCAAATCCTGGTTGCGGATTCCTAGGCCATTCAGGTGGCTAATTTCTTAGGAGCCTGGAAATGTATGAGTTGAAATTTTGAAGAGGATGCACCATCCTCGAGAATTCCGTCTGCCAATTCCTTATCACACTGAAAGATAGCAATCGATGCCGTAGGCATGGATATTGGCTGACCTGATAACTCGCTTACCAAATCTTCCATCCCAGGGTTGTGACCCAATATCAACAGGACTCGTTCGTCAGGAAACTGTCGCCAAACCTCGTTTGCCACTCGGAGAATTCTCTCGGAAGGTGCGAGATACAACTCGTCCAAGTATGTGTTTTCCGTTCGTTTGACTTTTTCTGCTTCGCGGAAAACTCCCAGCATCCATTCCAGTGTTTCTCGGGTCCGAACTGCGGAACTGCAACACACACGATCGGGCAATATGCCTTGATCCAGCAACCATCTCGCCATTCGTGGTGCCGCGTCGTTCCCCCTTGCATTGAGTGGGCGATCTTTGTCGCTGAGACCGCTTTGGTTCCAATCGCTTTTGGCATGCCGCATCAATATCAATGTTCTGTTCATCCTCCGATTGTAGCACCCTTGGCGCCAGCGTTGTAGCTAAA
>Ga0315899_10001841_pt1 | contig 23913 bp, 19 predicted proteins | sample LakEriMetagenome_2_FD_203518 | JGI IMG/M metagenome (GOLD analysis project Ga0315899, IMG submission 203518) | Freshwater fungal communities from buoy surface, Lake Erie, Ohio, United States - Buoy 4 MA112 | ecosystem: Environmental > Aquatic > Freshwater > Lake | place: USA: Lake Erie, Ohio... | reverse complement strand
CTTTGACCTTGGTCACCATTACCAATCGAGGTACCCAGGTATGGCCTTCAGGTTCGGTTTTTACTAATTTGGTGAATCAATTTTATTGTCGTTTTGAAACGGTGAATGAAGCGCCATTATCACAGGACCAGGTCATTGATTTGTACCGATCTTTGGCTAAGGATTTCAAAATTTGTTCCCTAGAAGTACTTAATATGTGGGCCGATAAAAAAGCGTATAGTTTGGCCCAAGGCCAGTAGTTACATAAGATTTAAAGCTTTCGCCTTTAAATTGCTTGTTTTTACTATAAATTTCTCTTTTCCGGCTTGAAAAAAACCATTTTTAGTGTAATTTCACCACTCATTTACAAAATAGTCTTTTACCTATGGCTGAAGTTATCTTAATGCCCCGTTTGAGTGATACAATGACAGAAGGAGTTATTGCTGCATGGCATAAAAAAGTGGGGGATACTGTTAAAAAAGGAGATTTATTAGCCGAAATTGAAACGGATAAAGCAACCATGGAATTGGAAAGCTATCAACAAGGTGTTTTATTACATGTAGGCACACCACGTGGTGGTAAATTGCAAGTCAATGATTTATTAGCAATTATTGGAACTGCTGGAGAAGATGTTTCTGCATTAGTTGCACAAAATACCAATACAGGTTCTGAAACAAAAGCAGCGCATGAAAATACAAAAGTGGAAACACCTGCTGCTCCTGTAGTTGCAAGCGCTGATACTATTGATTTCAGTAAGATGGATGAAGTGGTTTTAATGCCGCGCCTAAGTGATACAATGACGGAGGGGGTGATTGCGGGATGGCAGAAAAAAGTGGGAGATGCTGTAAAGAAAGGAGAAATTTTAGCGGACATTGAAACGGATAAGGCAACCATGGAATTAGAATCCTATAAAGATGGGATTTTATTATATCAAGGTGCGCAAGCAGGAGAGAAAATTTTAGTGAATCAATTATTATGTATCATCGGTCAACTAGGGTTGGATATTGATGCGATAGTAAAATCGGTAAAAAATTCATCAGATACGCCTACTGCTGCCGCGCCAGTCGTTGAAGAGCCGAAAGCAACACCTGCGCCCACAGCTAGCCCAGTAGTTGCAGCAACTGCTGCACCAAATGTAACTGTTGTAAATGAAGGAAGAATTTTCGCATCCCCGCTTGCTAAAAAAATAGCCAAAGAAAAAGGTGTGGATTTAAAATTTGTAAAAGGATCAGGGGAACATGGAAGAATTACAAAAACTGATTTAGACAACTATACACCAGCAAGTGCAAACACTTATACAGCATCAGCGCCTATCGGGCAAGTAAGTTTTGAGGATACACCAGTATCACAAATGCGTAAAGTAATTGCGAAGCGTTTAAGTGAAAGTTTATTTACCGCGCCTCATTTTTATTTGACGATGAAAATAAATATGGACGCGGTAGTGGAAGCACGTGCAATGGTCAATGAAAATTCTCCAGTTAAAATAAGCTTCAATGATTTTATCGTTAAAGCAGTAGCACTTTCATTGAAGCAACATCCAAAAGTAAACAGCAGTTGGTTGGGTGATGTGATTCGCACCAATCATCATGTAAATATTGGCATTGCAGTAGCAGTGGAGGAAGGTTTGTTGGTTCCTGTACTTCGTTTTGCAGATGGTTTAAGTTTAACGCAAATCAGTGTTTCTGTTAAGGAGTTCGCGAAAAAAGCAAAAGATAAAAAATTACAACCAGCCGATTGGGAAGGAAGCACTTTCACTATTTCTAATTTAGGTATGTTTGGTATAGATCAATTTACGGCGATTATTAATCCGCCAGACGCTTGTATATTAGCGGTTGGTGGTATTGCGCAAGAACCTATTGTAAAAAATGGTCAAATTGTACCTGGTAATGTTATGAATGTGACCTTAAGCTGTGATCACCGTGTGGTAGATGGCGCAACAGGATCTGCATTTTTACAAACATTAAAGAGCTATTTAGAAGGACCAATTAAAATGTTTATTTAAAATATATCAAGTGCTAAAAAGTTGAAAATTATTGAAAGGCTCCGTTATAATAAAATTAACGGAGCCTTTTTGTTTAAATTAAAATAAAGAAATGAAAAAATTAATACAAGTTTTAAATGACTTTGAAAAACAGGCGCCGCTTTATTTAAATAACAATAAAATGGTATCCGAAGCAAATGTTGGATGGCATATCATGCATAGCTGCTTGGTGATTAATTCCATTGCAAAAGCAATCATAGCATCGGACCCTGCACTATATAAAAAGAAGTTTAGTTGGAAAGCTTTTTTGGTATTGCTTTTGAATAAAATTCCTAGAGGAAAAGCAAAAGCACCTTCTTTTACTCAGCCTGCTAGTGAAGTTACTATGAGTATGGTTTTACAGCAAATAGAGGATGCGAGAAAAAGCGCTGATTTACTTTCGACTGCAGATAAAAATAAATATTTTACACACCCAATATTTGGGGACCTTCAATTGCCAACTGCGATTAAATTTTTATACGTACATAGCTATCATCACGAAAAAATAATAAAAGATATTTTACAATAAGATGATTAAAAAATCCCCGCTCGATGCATCGAGCGGGGATTTTTAGTTTGCGACTTTGTTAATTACCTATTAGTCTAAATCGCAACCAATAGGTGCCCCTGGCGCAATAGTTACTGGTTTTGACAAAATCACTTTATCAGGGCTCTTAATTCTTTCTATGGCATATTGATAATGTGCAGTATGCAATGGATCAGATTTAGTGAGTGTTTCTAACTTAGCCTTTAATTGTTTTAATCTTTGTTGGGTGATGCTGCGCACTTCATAGTTCGCATCCGTACTTTGACTTACCCCAAGGAGCCAATGGAGTGTTTGCTGTTGTGTTTGTTGTTGAATACTTCCAGCCAAACCACTAGGTATTTTTATATACCAGGTGTTTTCAAGTATTTGGTCAAGTACATCATCCCAACCTATCACACTAGCTCTTGCTTTATTTTGTACCAATCGATTTGCGCGCTCCACATTAAATAAAAATCCTAGTTCAAAATCAGCTAAAGCTTCAGCGGCACTTAATGCATCAAAGCTCATACCCATTCTTTTTTCAAAAAGTTCACCAACGCCATAATATAAAGGAGGACGTGGTGGAATTAATTGTAAAATATTTTCAGGTAAGGTTAAAGCTTCTGCGCTCAAGCATTTTAGTGCTGCTTTTAAAGCTTTTTGTTGCATTTCATTTGATAAAATCGTTGGTTTTATTTGATTTGCATCTCCACGAACGCTATAGGTATAGTTTATACCACCTATCACTTTAGTCACTGCTTCATATTGGTAACGGTGGTAATTATATAATGGAACTAATACATCTTCCAACTTTGATAATGGGGTGCCATTTGGAACGGCTTGCTCACCAAATTGACTGATTGCTTTTTTTCTTACCTCAATTACTTGATTTAATCCAGCAACCGCATCCGCTTGGTTATCCCATAAATGCGCATTTGGATGAAAGCCACTTGCTGATCTTGCATCTGCATCCGCGATAAACTGTAATCCATTTTTTGAATTCTCAATGAGTAAATTTTGCAATGCTTTACTTTCATCTACGGTTTTATCAAAATCTTGATAACCATAGGTAATGGCGCGCTTATCCCATTCTCCAATTTCGTTGGTATAGATATCTGAAAAATCAATGGCTCCTTTATCATTTACAAAAACATTGGGGTGCGGGTAGTCCATCACGGAAGCACGATTATTAAAACTTGATGCATAATTATGTTGCAGTCCTAAGGTGTGACCTACTTCGTGTGCGGCTAATTGTCTCAATCTGTGAACAGCTGCAGTGCGCATTTTATCGGTGACTGGCTGACCATTCATATAAGGGGATAAAAGTGCTGTAAATATTAAATAATCCTGCCTTACCCTAAGCGAACCTAAAGTAACCTGGCCTTTTATAATTTCACCTGTTCTTGGATCGGTAATAGTTGCGCCATAACTCCAACCGCGGGTAGATCGGTGTACCCAGTTAATCATATTGTAACGAATATCCATGGGGTCAGCACTGTCAGGAAGAACTTGAACTTGGAATGCATTTTTATAGCCTGCCGCTTCGTAGGCTTGGTTCCACCATCTTGCACCCTCTAATAAAGCAGTGCGAATAGGTTCAGGTGTGCCATTATCTAAATAGTAAATGATTGGTTTCACGGCTTCACTCATCGCCGCATTTGGATTTACTTTATTTAATCGATGCCTACTGATAAACATTTTTTGAATGGGCTCGCTGATATCACTACCATAATCAAAATAAGTAATTCCAAAATACCCACTTCTAATATCATATGCTCTTGGCTTGTATTTATTATCGGGCAATGCAACAAAGCTATGGTGCATTCTTAAAGTGATTGCTTCAGTAGATGGAGCCACCGCTTGCACAAATCTTCCCGCATCAGAACCGCCTACAAAAGTAAGTGTTGCTTCAAACTCGGAATTATTCGGAAAATTTTTTGTGTTTGTAATATAGATGGAGGAACGACCTTCGTTCAAGGTGTAAGTTCCTTGTCTCATTTTTCTAATTTTATCGGCAGCGTTATGCGCGTCTCTTAAAAAGAAAGAGGTAGCGTCTACTAATACTGCATTGCCATCTTCTGCTTCCACTGTAAAATTAAATAACACAGATTGCGCGAATGATTCATTGACGGCTTTTTGTTCTCTTGGGTCATTGGTCACTGCACGATAGTCCAAATTAGGTTGTGTAAGTAATACTTTTTTACCTACGCGATTAAAATACACAATTCTTGAATCCCCAATTTGGCCTCTGTCTAATCCAATATCATTTGATCCAAGCCCTGCTGGAAGCGAGTTTACATATAAAAATGGGTTGTTCCAATTGTCGATGACTAAATAAATTTTTCCTTGCGTAGCGTCCCAGTAGTAATTAAAATAACCTTTACGCAATTCCATGGTTTTTGTTTTTTCATTAATGGGATTACTTTGCGCATGTAATAGGAAAGGAAAAAATAATAGTAATAATAAGTTTTTCATACATTTTGTTTTGACAATAAAAAAATCCTCCCATTCACGATTGTTCGGAATGGGAGGATTAAGATATGAATTTTACCGCTAAATTTAAGCAGTAGGTGTATCAGTGGTAGGTTCTGTAAAAAGCGTTGGCGCAACTACAGTCGCTTCAACAACAACCGGAGCTGGTGCAGGCGCTGCTTTTTTAGGTGCTACTTTTTTAACTACCTTCTTAGGAGCCGCTTTCTTAGTTGCTTTTTTAGGAGCTACTTTTTTCTTTGGGGCTGCTTTTTTTGCTGCCTTCTTAGGAGCCACTTTCTTAGTTGCTTTTTTAGGAGCTACTTTTTTCTTTGGGGCTGCTTTTTTTGCTGCTTTCTTAGGAGCCGCTTTCTTAGCTGCTTTTTTAGGAGCTACTTTTTTCTTAGGAGCCGCTTTTTTAGGAGCTACTTTTTTCTTAGGAGCTGCTTTTTTTGCTGCTTTCTTAGGAGCCGCTTTTTTAGGAGCTACTTTTTTCTTAGGAGCTGCTTTTTTTGCTACTTTCTTCTTGCTTGACTTTGCCATAATGATTATTTAATTTAGTTTGTAAAGTTGATTTTGATAAAAATACATTCTTTTATTTAAACAAAATAAAATCTATTCATCTATTTAATAATAGATTTGTAACATGAAATCACCTGTCACCTTAGTTGTAGGGGCATCGCCCAATTCAGAACGCTATAGTTTTTTAGCGACCAGTTTGTTAAATGAATATGGTATATCGGTATATCCTTTTGGAATTAAAAAGGGAATGATCAATGATATCCCAATTTTAAATGAATGGCCAAGCCAGATCCCTATAGATACGGTCACTTTATACCTAGGTTCCGCAGCCCAAACCGAATATATTGACCCAATTTTAGCCTTAAAGCCCCGTCGTATTATTTTTAATCCAGGTACTGAAAACCCAGCATTAGCAGCACTTGCAGCTAAAAATGGCGTTGAAACATTAGAAGCTTGCACACTTGTTTTATTAAAAACGGGACAATATTAATTTTTATACTGCCCCCAATTGGATTTATCCAAACTTCGGTATTGAAGGGCCTCACTAATATGGTTTATTTGAATCGTATTGCAGTTATCTAAGTCGGCAATACTTCGACTCACTTTTATAATTCGGTCAAAAGCCCGCGCACTTAGCTGAAATTTTTCCATGGCCATTTTTAAAATGGCTTCGCCCTCGCTTGTAATAGGACAATATTTTTTTAGTTGACTACTATTCATTTGTGCATTGGTATAGGTCCCCTCTTCGTTTTTAAATCGATGACTTTGAATTTCTCTTGCATTTTTGACCCTAATCGCGATAATTGCGGAAGTTTCTTCCTGTTTAGAAGCCCTTAATTCATTATAAAGTACCGGTACCACCTCAATATGCATATCAATACGATCTAATAATGGCCCGGAAATCTTATGCATATATTTTTGAATAACACCTGGACTGCAGTGACATTCCTTTTTCGGATGGTTGTAATAACCGCAAGGGCATGGGTTCATAGCCGCCATCAGCATAAATCTAGCTGGGAAAGTGACACTCATTTTGGCCCTGGCGATACATACAATTCCTTCCTCCATGGGTTGGCGAAGTACTTCAATGACCGATCTATTGAATTCGGGCAGTTCATCTAAAAATAAAATACCATTATGTGCTAATGAAATTTCACCGGGTTGTGGATGGCTTCCGCCACCAATAAGAGCGATAGCGGATAAACTATGGTGAGGATGTCTGAATGGCCTATTTCGTAATAATTTATTTACGGCATCCAATTTCCCAGTGATACTATAAATTTTACTTGTTTCTAAAGCTTCCATATGATTTAACGGGGGTAGAATGGATACAATACTTTTAGCCAACATTGTTTTTCCGGCACCTGGCGGCCCAATCATAATTATATTATGACTACCTGCACTCGCAATTTCTAAGGCCCGTTTCACATTTTCCTGCCCCTTTACATCTGAAAAATCTGTCACCGATTTTATTTCATGATCCAGTGTGAGATTAGTTCTTTTAATGGGCGATTTTGAGTTTGGGTTCGCAATAAAATCAACGACTTCGGTTAATTGTTCAAAACAGTATATGTCCATGTCATCAACCAATGCAGCCTCGGCAGCATTTTCATTAGGAAGTAAAATCCCTAAATAGCCATCTGCTTTTGTTTGCATCGCCATGGCAAGGACGCCTTTGATTGGATATAATTTGCCATCTAAACCCAATTCCCCCATCATTATATACTTATCAATTAAATGAATAGGGCTGATTTGTTCAGAAGCGGCTAGTATACCAATGGCAATGGGTAAATCAAATGCGGCACCGGTTTTTTTTAATTCAGCGGGTGATAAATTGATGACCAATTTAGTGCGTGGCATTCTAAAGCCATTTGCTTTAATGGCACTTTCGGTTCGGTCCAAGCTTTCCTTTACCGAGCTATCAGGTAGGCCTACAATACAATAGCCTTGCCCCATACTAACATTTACTTCAATAGTAATGGCTACGGCGTCAATCCCAATTAAGGCACTGCCTTTTGTTTTAACAAGCATATTTTTTGCTTGAATCTACATTTGTAATGGGGTGCTAATTAAGTATTAATACTTGTTTTTAGTCATGCTGTTTAGCAGGTCAACCACGCCTTCTCGCTCTAAAATTAAATAACCCAAGCGGTCTTGACTGACTCCTTCCTTTAGTTGGTAATGAAACACGAGTTCCTTTTGACGCACTTCGGTTTCAAAATAACCGAAGTGAATATTGCTATATTTTTTTAGTCCATCACTTATCTCATACAGATGTGTGCTTATGATGAATAAGCTATTTTTTAAATTTTGCAAACCTTCAATGACCACAGTGCTGCACTTCATGGCGTCTTGGATATTGGTTCCCTTGAAAAGTTCATCAATCAGGACAAAATATTTTTTACCATCTATAATTTTTTCAATAGTATTTTTTATTCTTTGTACCTCATTGAAAAAGTAACTTTCTCCTTTGACCACATTGTCAGCAATGGTTAGGTTGGTAATAAGTCCGTCAAATAAAGATAGGGTCACTTTCGCTGCAGGCGCTCCAATGCCAATATGTGCCAAGTAAATAACAATACCAATGGTTTTAATGAAAGTACTTTTACCAGCCATGTTGGCGCCAGTCAAAAAAAACAAATTAGTTTGACTCGAAAGGGAAATGGTATTATCAATGGGGTTTGGAACCAGTGGATGTATCGCAGCGATCACTTCAAGTTGCGGAGTTTCGCTGTTGAGCCAAGTGGGAAAAACAAAATTAAATTTTTTCGCAGCAGTTGCCATGCTATAATAAGCATCTAGTTCATAGAAATATTGTAAAAGCTGAAGCGTATTATTTTTATAATGGTTCCGAAAAAAATAAGTAAGTGATAATAATTTTTGCGGGTTGGCTAAAGTGGCTTGTGTATTTAAGTTGGCTAATGCAGGATGCTGCACCAATTTTTTTATATTTTGAACTAAACTGGCAATAATTGGGTTCTGGTTTTTATTTTCGAAAACAAGAAGCCACTTATTTAAATTTTCATAAAACAGCATTAAATGCTCTAGCGAATATTTTATTAAAGCATAGTCTGAAGCATTTATATATTGGTACCAATAAGCGCCTGGATAACTAATTTGTGTTGGAATAGTTTTAAATGGTGTTCCAAAAAACTTTTCAATCACCAGGGTAGTACCATTGGTGATTTTCATTTCATTAATAAAATCAATTTCACTGATAAAAACAGCAATGGCATTTTGTCGTTTCTCAATACCTTCAATGGTATTTAATGGTTGCGCAAGATATTGATCTAACTGCTCCTTACCGCCATTGGTTTTGCAAAAATTAAGATGTGAAATCAGGCCTTCCGATTCATCCGTATCAAATAAGCCGATATCTTTTAATGTAATTTTATCTACCAGCATACAAATTGTATTTAGCTTCTGGCAAATTGAATGCGATGGCCTTTTTGACTTTCATCAAATTTGCCATCTTGATAAGCCAAATGGCCATTCACAAATGTGGCGTGAATTTGGTATGGAAATTGGGTATCTAAAAGCGGGCTCCATCCGCATTTGTATAAAATATTTTCTTTCGTAATGGTATAGGGTGCCTCCTTAATTAATACCAAGTCGGCGTAATAGCCTTCTCTAATATATCCACGATCTTTTATTTGGAAGCAAGTGGCAACAGCATGGCTCATCTTTTCGACCATTTTTTCAATCGTTAATTTTCCTTCCTTCACATATTTCATCATTAACATTACAGGGTGTTGTACCAATGGTAGTCCCGCATGCGCATGCGCGTAATCACCTTTCTTTTCATCCCAAGTATGCGGAGCATGGTCGGTTGCAATAACATCTAATTGGTCATTGAGCAAACCTTCCCATAATGCAGCTTTATGTTCAGGGGCCTTAATTGCTGGGTTACATTTAATTAAATTGCCTTTAGTTGCATAATCGTTTGCAGTAAAATGTAAGTGGTGTACACATACTTCTGAAGTAATGCGCTTATCGGCTAAAGGAAGCATATTTGAAAATAACTGTAATTCCTTAGCTGTACTAATATGTAAGATATGTAAGCGACTATTGAATTTTTTTGCTAATTGTATCGCTTTGAAAGAAGATTCAAAACAAGCTTCTTCGTTGCGAATAATAGGATGATCAGCGGGTTCAAGGACTGGTTTTATAGCTTCTAATGCAGCCTTATTTCTTTTAATTATACTTTCTTCCTCGCAATGGGTAGCGATTAATAATTCAGATCCTTCAAATATTTTTTCTAACACCAGTGGGTTGTCTACCAATAAATTTCCCGTACTTGATCCCATAAATATTTTTACACCACAAACTTCATTTTTCTTTTCATTGGTGCGAAGTACTTCTTCCCAATTATCCTGCGCCGTACCCATGAAAAAAGAGTAATTAGCGAGTGCATTCTGTGCACCAATTTTATATTTGTCTTCTAATAATGTTTGTGTAAAAACAGGAGGAACTGTGTTGGGCATTTCCATAAAGCTGGTAACACCTCCTGCAACTGCTGCTTTGGATTCGGTGTAAATATCAGCCTTATGTGTTAAGCCTGGTTCTCTAAAATGTACTTGATCATCAATCGCACCAGGTATTAGGTACATGCCTTCCGCGTTAATTTCAGTAACACCATTCGGTGTTTCTATAATTGTTGCTATTTTTTCAATGCGACCATTATTAATGAGCACATCGCCATTCATTTTTTTTCCTTCATTAACGATAGTGGCATTTTTAATGATATAGTTGCGCATCAAATTTAGTTTTCAAGATGGATGGTGAAATAAATAAAGTTCGCGTTTATTTTATTTACATTATTAAGTAAGGATTCGGGACCTGTTCCCGTGTTGTTTTTTAAATTGGTTAGACCATATGAAAATTTAAGTTCCGGGGATATGGTGACATACTTTAAGTAAAAACTCAATCCTAAGCCAAACTCATATCCTAGATCCGTTCCATTTAATAGCGCCTTATAAGGAGATCCATTAATGCTGTTACTCACTTTTGAACTTGATAAATCAAAATCAGCCTTGCCGCCGCCAAATACATAATGGCGCATGATTGATTTGTAACCCAATGCAGTATATCTATCCGATTGTAATTTTAGCGCAAGCGGTAATGTAATAATGGTGGATGGGATATCCAAGGAATCAGCCACATTAATGTACAAATTATTTGGTGCAGAGAACCCAATTTTTTTGGAGCCACCAATCAATAACATAGGGTTCGCTCTTAACAATAAATGGTTGGTTAGTTTTAAAGTCCCTGATAAGCCTAAATTTAAATTCCCACTATTGCTTGTTGTAATTCTGTTTGCAATATTCGTTGTTTGGTTGTTAAAAAAAGCACTTCGCTCAAAGTTTAAACTATTCATTCCATAACCTAAACTAATCCCTAAATAATAAGGCATATCGTCGTGGTCTGGTTGAAACACTTCATTTTTTTGCGCATTAACCGATACGTTGGCTAATAATAATAGCGCAATGCTGATTATTTGTTTCCGCAATAGATGCTGCATATGCCTAGGCTTAATTTTTGTTGATGAATATTTTTAAATCCTACTTTTTCTAAGATACTTAAAAAAGCCGTTCCCTCAGGAAATGCAATCACACTTTCGTTTAAATAAGCGTAAGCCGCCTTATTTCCTGAAAATAATTTGCCAATATTGGGTGTAATCCATCTCATATATATATTATAGATAGGCTTAAACCAAAACTGGCTAGGTTGTGAAAATTCTAATATGACTATTCTGCTTCCAGGTGTAAGGACTCTGTTCATTTCAGAAAGGCCTTTTTCTAGATCTGCAAAATTGCGAACACCAAAAGCAACCATCGCGCCATCAAAAGTATTATCTGCAAAAGGGATGGCTATGCTGTCCCCTGATTTTAATTGAATGATATCGCTTAACCCTTTTTGTGCAATTTTTATCCTTCCATATTGCATCATTCCTTCCGAAATATCCATTCCGGTTATTTTATTTGGCTTAATTTGTTGGTAGGCCATTAGAGCCATATCGGCGGTACCCGTGGCAACATCCAATAAATGATGGATCGGGGCACCCTTAAAATTGGCGATGGCTTTTTTTCGCCAAATTTGATCAATTCCTAAGCTCAAAAACCGATTCAAAAAATCATATTTTTTTGCAATAGAATCAAACATGGATGCTACCTGCTCCTTTTTGCTGGCATTACTATTACTGTCTGGAACAATATTATCGTGGGCATATTGGCTCATGGGGCAAAGATACCAAATTTGTATAAGCTTTATCCATGGCGCACTAGTTCTTAACAATTACTTTTATCTTCGTGTCCAATGAAGGCAAGGATTTATAAATCAACTGGTAGCTGGTATTCCGTCAAATCGGAGGCGGGCATATTTTATCAGGCGCGTATTAAGGGCGTCATAAAATTAGATGCCATTTCCTCTACGAACCCTATTGCAGTTGGGGATTGGGTGAATTATGAAATGGAAAACGAAGACCAAAATTCGGTCATGATTACCCATATTATTGACCGTGATAATTATGTAGCCAGACAATCACCCCATAATAAAAGACAGCAACATATTATCGCCTCCAACTTAGACCAATCCATTTTATTAGCCACCTTAAAATCACCTAAAACTTCACAAGGGTTTATAGATCGATTTTTGGTTTCCTGTGAGGCTTTTCATATTCCTGCAATGATTGTTTTTAATAAATCAGACATTTATGGCCCTGCTGAAATGGAAACCTATGACCAATTTAAAAAAATGTATGAAGCAGTTGGATATAAAGTTTTTTTAATAAGTATTGAAAAGGACCAAGGGTTAAATAAAATTCAAGAATTATTAATTGGTAAAACAACATTGGTGAGTGGGCATAGCGGAGTTGGAAAATCTTCCTTTATAAATTATTTATTTCCTGATTTGGATTTAAATACACAAGAAGTAAGTGATTGGAGTGGGAAGGGGATGCACACTACTACTTTTGCGCAGATGTATGACTTACCTGCATCAGGTTCGGTTATAGATACGCCGGGTATGCGTGAATTGGGTTTGGTGAACTTAGAAAAAGAAGAGTTAGCACAATACTTTCCAGAAATGCGTGAAAAAATGGAGGGCTGTCAATTTAATAATTGCCAACATATCAACGAGCCAGGATGCGCGGTAAAAGCCGCAGTAGAAAAAGGAATTATTTCTGAAGCCCGCTTTTTTAGTTATGTTGATTTATGGCATGGGATTGAAGGGCCCAAGTATTAATAATTATTTTTTTGGCGCTTCATTATGTTCCGAAAACCAACTGGAATATTTTACATAGTTATCCGCGATCCTATTTATTTCTCCACTAATTAATGCTTCTGAAACCATCTTCACTTTTTTTGCGGGTACGCCAGCATAAATACTTCCTTCTTCCACAATAGTGCCTTCCAATACGACTGCACCCGCAGCAATAATTGCATTTGAATGCACTACACATGCATCCATTACAATACTTCCCATGCCAATTAAAACATTATCATGAATGGTGCAACCATGCACTAGGGCATTGTGACCAATGGAAACATTATTTCCAATATTAGTGGGATGTTTTAAATAAGTGCAATGAATGACCGCGCCATCTTGCACATTTACCTTATTGCCCATTTTAATATAATGGACATCCCCTCTCAATACGGCATTGAACCAAATGGAGCAATCCTCGCCCATAATAACATCTCCAACAATGGTGGCGTTGGGTGCAATAAAACAATTTTCACCAAATTGGGGATGTTTCCCTTGAACTGTGAGTATGGTTGCCATAAAAATGCGACTTTTGTACTGCAATTTAATAGTTATTATGTCCAGCATTAACAATAGACAACTTTTTTTTTCGCATTTAGCGCAAACCTCCGATAAACCTATTGGTATTGAAGTTGCATCGGCTAAGGGGATATATATATATGACAACGCCGGGAAAGCTTTTATGGATATGATTAGTGGGTTTAGTGTTTGTAATATTGGCCATAGTCATCCATCAGTGATTAAAGCAATACAGGATCAAGCTGAACAATATATGCATGTGATTGTTTACGGTGAATTTATTCAGTCCCCACAGGTGCAATATGCAAAAGCATTAGCGACTGTGTTACCGGATCAATTGCAATCCGTGTATTTTACCAATAGTGGTGCTGAAGCTGCTGAAGGTGCAATGAAATTAGCAAAGCGAGTTACGAAGCGCACCAAAATGATTTCATTTAACGGCGCTTATCATGGAAGTACACAAGGAGCCTTAAGTATGATGGGAGATGAATATTTTAAAAATGCTTTTAGGCCCTTGCTCCCAGAAGTGATGCAATTGTCGTACAATAATTTTGACGATTTAAATTTGATTGATAATACGGTTGCTTGTGTTTTGGTTGAATTAGTACAAGCGGAAACAGGCATCACGCCTGCGAATAAAGAATGGATTATTGCATTAAAAGAAAAATGTGAATCACTTTGCGTGGTATTAATTGTGGATGAGATTCAATCAGGGTTTGGTCGTACAGGTACTTTATTTGCATTTGAACAATATGGTATTACGCCAGATATTTTATTATTGGGAAAAGCGTTGGGAGGTGGTTTACCATTAGGTGCGTTTATTGCAAATGCAAAAATGATGGGTGCTTTAACGCATAGTCCTGTATTAGGACATATCACCACATTTGGTGGAAATCCAGTTTGTTGCGCTGCAGGTCATGCGGCTTTGCAAGTTTTGCAACAATCCAATTGGATCAATGAAGTTGCAGAAAAAGAGCAATTTTTATTGGAGCAATTGGTGCACCCAAGTATTTTAAATCGAACACATAAAGGATTGTGGATGTCTTTACAATTTTCATCTTCCACCCTTGCAAAAAAAATAGCAGCAACTTGTGTTGCGCATGGTATTATAACCGATTGGTTTTTATTTGCAGAAGATAAAATTAGAATTGCACCGCCATTAAGCATTACGATGGAGGAATTAACCGACGCAGTTAATAAAATAAAATTAAGTATTGACGAAGCGGTCGCTTCTTATTAATCTTTAGCAATCACCTGTTCTGCAAAAGCGCCTGTACAATTCCTCATATTTTGGTATGATATGATGTATGTCAAAAAGTTTTGCTTCTTTTAAAGCATTGTGCTTAAAGGCTTTTAATTTTGTTTCATCCTGCAATAGTTCAATAGCATTTTTGCTCATTTTTGCCACATCACCTACGGGGGCAGTGTAGCCTGTAACACCATCAATATTAATTTCTCCTAATCCACCTGCATCTGTACTAATTACAACGGTGCTCGCTGCCATAGCTTCAAGCGCAGCTAATCCAAAACTTTCATATTCAGAAGGCAATAAAAAAACATCACTTACTGCTAATAGTTCTTCCATTTGCTCCTGCTTCCCTAAAAAACGTACATCGCTATCTAAGCCGTATTGTCTGGTAAGATCTTCTGCGAGTGGGCGCTCAGGACCATCACCCACCATTAATAATTTTGCAGGAAGCGCGCTATGAATATTTTTAAAAATCTCCATCACGTGATCAATCCTTTTGATCTTTCTAAAATTAGATGCGTGAATGATTATTTTTTCATTGTTCGGTGCAATCACTTGTCTAAATGCAGTAACAGCTTTTTTATTATATCGATGTACATCAACAAAATTGTGAATGACTTCAATTTCTTTTTTAATATCGAAATGTTTGAATGTCTCCGCTCTTAAATTTTCAGACACTGCAGTAATAGCATCACTTTCGTTAATTGAAAAAGTAACTACGGGCTCGTATGTTTTATCGCGACCAACCAAAGTAATATCAGTGCCATGTAAAGTTGTAATTACTGGAACTGATCTCCCTGTTTTTTGTTTAACAATCTGTTTGGCGGTATAAGCAGCAGATGCGTGTGGTATAGCATAGTGTGCATGAATTAAATCCAAATCATGGTTTAATATTACATCCACCATCGTACTCGCCAGTGCTAATTCATAAGGCGGGTAGTCGAATAATGGATAAGTAGGTACCCTAACTTCATGGTAAAATATATTGGTATGAAAGCCATTTAGGCGAACCGGCTGTTGGTAGGTAATAAAATGGATTTCATGGCCTTTTTCCGCTAGGGCTTTGCCAAGTTCGGTAGCTAAAACGCCACTACCGCCAAAAGTAGGATAACAAACAATTCCAATCTTCATTTAAGTGCTATTGTATCTGCAAATAACAACTTATAATGCAATAAAGTTTATTTATATTTAAGAATTATTTAAATGAAAAAAAATCGGGTATGCGTAAATTATTCCTTTTGATGTTTTGTTGGCCATTTTTGACCCAAGCTCAAGTAAATCAAGATAGTATTATAATAAAAAAAATGTCAGATGAAATCATGACCAATGGTAAGGCGTATGATTTATTAAGGCAGTTAACCAAACAAATTGGGGGTCGTTTGGCAGGTTCACCACAACAACAAAATGCAGCAATTTGGGGGAAGCGAAATATGGAATCATTCGCGCCAGACAAAGTGTTTATGCAACCTTGTAAAACACCCAATTGGCAACGCGGGGGTAAGGATTTTGCAAGTGTAGTTAGTGTCAATGGAAAAGCAATGAATCGTCCTTTAGCTGCATTGGCTTTAGGCAATTCATTAGGAAGTAAAGGTTTAATTGAAGCAGAGCTTTTAGCAGTTGCCGATTTTGATGAATTGGAAAAACGAAAAGCCGAAGTAAAAGGAAAGATTGTTTATTATCATAGTATGTTTGATCCAACTATTGTACAAACTTTTGGCGCCTATGGAAAAGCGGGTGTGTATCGTTCTACTGGTGCTAGTCGTGCTGCAATGTATGGTGCTGTTGGCGTGATGCTGCATTCATTAAGTAGCGCTCCTGATAATGCGCCACACACAGGTGGTATGAAGTATGATGAAGCGTATCCAAAAATTCCGGCGGTAGCTTTGGGCCCTAATGATGCAAAGGAGCTATATGCAAATGCGAAAAAAGGAACCATTCGTGTGCAGATGCAAACCTATGGTTATTTTTTACCTGATGCGGATGAAAACAATGTGGTGGCAGAAATTAAAGGGTCCACTTTTCCGAATGAAATAATTACGATTGGCGGGCATTTAGATAGCTGGGATGTAAATGAAGGGGCGCATGATGATGGTGCAGGTATTGTGCAAACAATGGAAATTTTACGAACCATGAAAGCATTGAATTATCAACCAAAAAGAACCATTCGTTTTGTTTTATTTGCCAATGAGGAAAATGGCATGCGCGGTGGCAACAAATATGCTGAACTTGCAAAACAAAATAATGAACAACATGTTTTTGCGCTTGAAAGTGATGCAGGTGGATTTACGCCAAGGGCCATTGGTATTAGTGCAACAAGCCCTGAGCAGTTTAAAAAGATGCAACAATGGGCTAGTTTATTAAAGCCGTATGGTACTGAAATTACAGCTGGCGGTGGCGGTGCGGACATTGGGCCGCTAAAAAATGTAAATGCGTCAATTGTACTTGCCGGTTTAGTGCCAGATAGCCAACGCTATTTTGATTTACACCACGCTAAAACAGATGTGTTTGAAAATGTAAACAAAAGAGAATTGTTATTAGGGGCAGTGAATATGGCGGCGATTATTTATTTAGTAGACCAGTATGGGGTGCCGAAATAAAAGACTATTTTTTTGTAAATAGAATAAACACCTATCACTCGTCTTATCACTGCTTCGCAGATATTCGCTCGTAATAGCATTTATTCTTTTTAACAAATAAAATTGAAGAAAAACATAGGCTGTAGAAAAAATACCTAATCCTCGGCTCTCAATCGCTTCGCTCAAATGTTCGCTCGGATTAGTATTTATTTCTACTGCTATAATAAAAAAGCCTCGAGGTTAAATTGACCAAGAGGCTTTTTTATTGGATAGTGTGTTGCAGCTATCTACTTAAGTTCATTGAACGCTCCTTGTATAAATTTCGGAAGTAAGGATCGCGTAAATCTTTTATAAATCGAATGGCTTCTCCGGTGCTTTTCATTTCAGGACCTAGTTCTTTATTCACACCAGGGAATTTATCAAAACTAAATACGGGTTCTTTAATCGCAAATCCGTCTAGCTTTTTCTCCATAACAAAATCGGTTAATTTAGCAGCACCCAACATTACTTTGGTTGCAATATTTAAATAAGGAATTTGATATGCTTTTGCGATAAATGGCGTTGTTCTTGAAGCTCTTGGATTTGCTTCAATGACAAATACTTTATCGTCCTTAATGGCAAACTGAATATTTATTAATCCTTTGATATTTAAAGCGCGCGCAATTTTTTCACTGTAAAATTCCATAGTAGCCACAATCAACGGTGTTAAGTTAAATGCAGGTAATACCGCATTGCTATCGCCACTATGTATACCCGCTGGTTCAATATGTTCCATAACACCCATAACGTGAAAAGTTTCTCCATCAAAAATGGCATCAACTTCTGCTTCCTGACAACGATCTAAAAAATGATCAATTAATATTTTATTATCTGGAATATGCTTTAAGATACTCACCACCGCAGTTTCCACTTCGGCATCATTAATAACAATACGCATTCTTTGTCCACCAATTACATAGCTGGGTCTTACTAAAACTGGATAGCCTACTTGGTTGGCAACTTCAACGGCTTCTTCTGCAGTGTATGCAGTTCCGTAATCAGGATAAGGAATTTTTAATTCTTTTAATAAATCACTAAAGCGACCGCGATCTTCTGCAATATCTAAACTGTCAAATGAAGTACCTATAATTTTTATTCCTCTTTCGGTTAATCGTTTTGCTAATTTCAATGCAGTTTGTCCGCCTAATTGTACGATTACGCCTTCTGGTTGTTCTAATTCAATAATCTCCCAAAGATGTTCCCAAAACACAGGCTCAAAATATAATTTATCTGCCATGTCAAAATCGGTAGAAACAGTTTCAGGATTGCAATTCACCATAATCGCTTCGTAGCCTGCTTCTTTTACCGCCAATAATCCATGAACGCAGCAATAATCAAATTCAATGCCTTGACCAATACGATTGGGGCCACTGCCTAATACAATAATTTTTTTTCTGGAAGAGCGGATGGACTCGTTGGATTGCAGGGTGTTGCTCATATGTATGAAATTGGGCAAAAATACAGAAGCATTATCATTTTTACGAATTTTTAAGCAATGGTTTTCCACGATTCCCATTTATCTGACCAAACATAGTTCGTCCCATCGGGTGGTATAGCGTTTGCTTCGCCTTTCGCTGCGCATTTTCCAGTTTTTTTGGGTGCCGCTGGTCGCAAATTTGAGGATGTCGTCCCTAAATGCAGCATTCATATTATCTATTACATTCATTAGTTTTTTACGATTTTGTTCCCTAGGTGCCACAAACAAGTTGGTCTGCAATGCATTATCGGGGACAAAGTCACTTAAAATAACGCCTGCTTTTTTATACAATTCCCCCTGTTCAAACAAGCTTTTTCCTAGGGCGACCACCGCTTTAATGATGTCCGGAGTTAGATTACTAGGATTGTCTAGTTTAACATAGCCGCTCACTTGCCGTCCATGATGGTAATGGGAGATGTCCGTTTGAGGCGGTGTTTTTTTTAATAAAAAAACGGATACGCCATAAGCGGCACTGTGTTGTCGACGTAATTTTTCTGCGGTACGCGTTGCATAGGTCGCTAGTGCTTCTTCAATTTCCTGCCACTCGGAAACAGTGCGTCCAAACATACGCGTAGTGGCAATCATTTTTTTGCTGGTTCTGGGTGTTTGCATATCATGGCTATGCATTCCTTTTAATTCTCTAATTAATTTCATCCCTGGTACGCCGCCTAAAAATCGTTTACCCCAACTGAGGTCCTTAATGCTAAGTGCGTAAGCGGTATTGATGCCATAGGTTTTTAATTTTTCACTATAACTATATCCAATGCCCCAAACATCATCGATGGGTGTACTTTGTAAAGCGGCTTGTATTTTTTTTGTATCATTTAATATGACCACACAACCAGTAAGTAATTTACTTTTTTTAGCCAATCGATTCGCTACTTTACTTAATACTTTATTAGGGCCTACACCAATGGATACGGATATGCCTGTCCATTTTTCTATTTTCTTTTTTAATGAAATACAATAATCTTGTAGTTGATCGGAAGCAATATGTTCTAAATTAATAAAAGCTTCATCAACGGAGTACACTTCCACACAACCCGGCGGCACTAGTTGTCGCATGGTTTCCATCACCCGCCAGCTAAGGTCTCCGTATAAGTGATAGTTGGAGGAGAACGCATGTACTTTATTTTTTTCAATCAATTCCTTTGCTTGAAAATAGGGGATGGCCATGTTGATGCCTAATTGTTTTGCTTCATCGGACCTGGATACAATACATCCATCATTGTTGCTTAATACAACAACTGGTGCGTGTTGCAGTTGCGGCTGAAACAGTCGCTCACAAGCGCAATAAAAACTATTACAATCTACAATGGCTTGCACGGAATTATTTTTATCCCCTTACGTAGGTGATTTTTTATAAACTATGTATTACGAAACTCACCACACCCCAGGTGCTGTATTGTTCCAATTGCGCTACTTGAATAGTGCCGTATCTTTTATTTTCAGGAATCAAACTGATACTATGTTCTTGAATATGTAAACGCCGTACTAAAAACTCCCCATTTAAAACAGCCACGACAACTTTGCCTGAACTTGGCGTAAGGCTACGATCTACAATTAAAATATCTCCCACATGAATACCCGCCCCTAACATTGCATCACTATTTACGCGAAAGAAAAAAGTAGCGGGTTTGTTGCGAATGAGTTGCTCGTTGAGGTCAATGCCTCTTTCCATAAAATCGTCGGAAGCTGCCCCAAATCCGGTGGCATTGGCTTGTATAATTTGAGCAGATTGGAATTTTTTATTAATCTGCTGGGTGGCCATCCCTTCATTGGGATCGGTATCTATAAATGACATAAAACTAAATTTATTAGCAATATTAACTAAATAATTTAGTATTTAGTAGATTAATTTATACCCTTTTTTTAAAGTATTTATACCTTTTGTTGGGCGTCAGGTAATCCAGGGCTATTGGGCCCAAGTTAGGGTCAGGGTCCAATCGTTACCCGCCTGAACTTTGAATTGTTGGGCAAAACTGCCTTGGTTTAAGGCAATAGATAGGTTCATTAAACTATTTAAATAGGCGAGTGGTTTGCCAACGGCTACGGCCCCAAAAGTATTTTCAAAAGGCATATTGCCTTTGTATACTTGTTTTTGTTGGTGATAAATTTCAACGATTAACTCATTTTTTTTATGGGTAATTTTTTGAAATGCTTTCCAATAATCTTGATGAATATTGGTCCAAATATTTCCGTACTGAATATCTAAAATAGCAATAGTTCCTTTTAATTGATTGTCTTGTAAGGATGCTTTTTGAAAAGCAATGGATACAACAGGTGTATTTATAATGGCACCCACTTGTTCAAAACTTATTTTTTTAGCCGCTAATCGAGCAGCCGTATAGGCATATACATCTCGTCCATGAAAAGTATAAGAAGCGCCCGAATTTTTTCGTCGGTTGTTTACTTCATCAATTTCACGAATGGAATCAATGCCGAGTGATTGTGCAATTAAAGTAAGGGTGCCATTATCTGGTGTAACAATATAGTGTCCGGATTTTGTTTTGACCACGACCGATTTTCTTGTGGTGCCAACGCCAGGATCAACCACAGAAACAAACACAGTTCCGGCCGGCCAGTATATCACGGTTTGGTCTAAGCGATAAGCAGCTTCCCAAATATTATAAGCAGGAATATCATGGGTGAGGTCATATAATTTTAAACTAGCATCTACACTGCTCGCCACGCCTTTCATTGCAGACACTGCACCGTCCTTGATACCAAAGTCAGTTTGAAAAATGACAATACCATTTTGCGCCAATGCGGTTATGGCAGTTACTAAAAGAATAATTCCTGTGGTAAATATTTTTTTCATTTTTAACTTTATTGAATACAAAATACCTTTTTCTGTGCGCTCAGATCGCTTCGCTCACAATGTTCGCCACGAAAAAGTATTATTGTATTTTACAATAAAATTAAACCTATTTCTTTTGGCGGCCATTAAAAAGCCTTCCCGCGATAACGAGAAGGCTTTAAAGTTATTTAATTAAAAGTATTAAAATCTAAAAACTAGTTTACTGAATATTCTTAAACCATTGTAGCCCATTTGAACGCCATCCCAAGGACCGCCGGTTTCATTATCGCCGGCATACCATTTCGCTTGTGGGTTTACAGCGAAGTCAGGATGTATATTAAAGATATTGTCTGCGCCAATCACAAGAGATACTTTTTTAGATAATTGTGCATTAGCATAAAGGTCAGTTGTTAGTTTACCTTTATAATTAAAAATTTCTGGGACATAAGTGCCGTTATTAAAATTAACTGTATTAGTAGCAGTCTTTTGATCGTCAACTGGCACCATAGGATAAATTCCATCGTAATCAGGATCACCAAATCCTGTCAATGCAACATTTCCAAAGTAGGTAAATCTTACCCCAAGGCTTATTTTATTTTTTGTATAATCGAAACTTGCTGAGAATTTAGATTTAGGTGCGGATGCTTTAAGGAAGTATATTTCCCTTGTATTAAAAAATGTACTTGGCAGTTCGCTACTAAAATAACTTGCTCTACTAGTATAATATGGGTCTGTATTGAATTTATTGCTTGATAAAGCTGCAGGCACATTAATTTTATCAATATTGATATTTTGTAAATTACCTACCAATAATATTTTAATACGTTCAGTGCTAGAAATTTTCTTTTGATAGTCAATCACAAAATCTACACCACTATTGGTGGTATTCACGGCATTTGCAAAAAATTGTGCAGTGGCTACGCCCATGCTTTTTAATTTACTCGTTAATGCAACAGGAAGTGAAGCATCTTCGGCGCTAAACAAACCAGATAAAACCACACGATCTTTCATTTTAATATTATATCCATCTACTGTTACGGTTAAGCCTTTTGCAGGTTTCCAAGAAAATCCTAAGCTCATGTTTGTAGATGTTTCTTGTTTCAGTGAAGGAATACCTGCTAATTTGCTAATCGCATCATCATTACGTGCAATTCTTGATTGCACCAATCCGCCATTAGAAAATGAGGTAAGGGTATTGCTAAAATATTTTTGTTGTAAGGAAGGCGCACGGTATCCAGTACTAAATGAACCTCTTAAATTAAAATTGTCGGTCACTTTTAATCTTGCAGAAGATTTAAAAGTAGCGACTGATCCAAAGTCAGAATAATTTTCCGCCCTAACTGCACCCGTAATTAATAATGCTTCCGTTGGCGTGTATTCCAAATCGGTATACAATCCTGTTACTATCCTATTGGCTTTTATTTCATCATCTGGGCTAAAACCTGGGAAGCCTTGTGCGCCTGGTGCTTGTTCCAAACCTAAGGTATTACTAAATGCTTTATAGGAATTTATTTCACCTTTGAAAATGCTATACTCTTCAAATCTAAGTTCAGCGCCATAGGAAACTTTAATACCACCTTGATTTACTTTTCCAAATTGCTTTGATAAATCTAGGTTCGTGGTGTTTTGTAAGAAGTTAAATCCACCATCATCAAAATGTGTTTGTGTGATGTTGCCAATATTGGATGCGTTAAAAGTGCCATGGCCAAAATAATGGAAATTATTATTTCCAAACGAATTACTGAAATCCCAATCCCAACCATTTTTACTTGTTTTAGAAAAACCGGTAACCATGGATAAATCTTGAATATCTGCTTGAATATGTGGATTATAGCTGGTGTCTCCCGATCCTGAAGTAAACATAATGCTAGGTACAAAAATTAATTTTCCTTTATTATCAATAGGGAAACGAGTGGGTCTTGCAGACCAGTTTCTTGTATATGCGTATGCGTCTGAGCTTTTATTATTCATGCTACCAAAAGCATAAAACTTAATATCATCGCCTAAGGGTAATTCTAAATTAAACATCGTACCATAGGACTTCATGGAGGCATCTCCAAAACCTTGTCTCCAAGTATTGGTAGGTAAACCATCTTTATCCGCAATATCTGAAGAGGCTGCTTGACGGAAAGTTTTTCCTTGATCCAATAAATCAAATGACACATTAATGAAGCCTCCTTTTTTTCCTAAATTAAATCCTCTGTTGGCAGAGATTGATTTTGTAACACCATCAATAGGTGCTTGTGTTAAAAAATCTTTATTGTCTTTGAATTGGTAAGTGTTAAATTTTTTATCATAATAGCCTGCAAGTCCTGTGGAGATATTCCATTCACCTGTGTTTTTTCTTAACACAATATTCATTACTCCTGCAATCGCATCAGAACCATATTGTGCGGAAGCGCCGTCTCTTAAAATTTCAATTCGATCAACAGATGACATAGGGAAACCATTTAAATCCACCCCTGAACCACCAC
>Ga0315899_10001840_pt1 | contig 23916 bp, 20 predicted proteins | sample LakEriMetagenome_2_FD_203518 | JGI IMG/M metagenome (GOLD analysis project Ga0315899, IMG submission 203518) | Freshwater fungal communities from buoy surface, Lake Erie, Ohio, United States - Buoy 4 MA112 | ecosystem: Environmental > Aquatic > Freshwater > Lake | place: USA: Lake Erie, Ohio... | reverse complement strand
GCGATTTGGCGGGAAAAGGTGTTTGCATGGATGCTGCGGAATGCGGCTAATGCGATGGAATTTTTCAAATTGCCAAGCAATCGCGTGGTTGAACTTGGCAGCCAGGTTGAAATCTGACCTGCCTTAGTTCATGGTTTGCGTGCCTGCCATTTTCGTAACAAAATAACCCTAACGCATTTTAAGACTGGACGAATGTTGCTCGATATGGCTATCGCCAACCTGACATGAAAACGCGCAACCCTCTTTCGCCTCTCCTACTACGACTTACACGCCCTTAGGCGTGCCTGTTTTGCTGACCATGTTCGGCAACCCGCCTAAGGGCTTTACCACCGCAAAATTTAGCCCTCAAGCTGGGCGTTTCAGCGAAGTTGCCAAACATCATGATGCTTTCCGATCCATCGCGTAAATACCGACCCTTCCCCCAAATTGATCTGCCCGACCGCATATGGCCGACGCGGACCATCGACCGCGCGCCGCGCTGGCTTTCCACTGACCTGCGTGATGGAAACCAAGCGCTCATTGACCCCATGGGCGCAGAGAAGAAGAAACGCTTTTTTGACCTGTTGCTGAAGGTCGGTGTAAAAGAGATTGAGGTTGGTTTCCCAAGTTCGGGCGCCACAGATTTTGATTTTATTCGCGGGCTCGTCGACAGCGGACGCATTCCCGATGACGTTACGATTCAAAGCCTGACGCAGTCCCGGCGTGACCTGATTGAAAAAACGTTTGAGAGCATGGCCGGCGCGCCGCGGGCAATCGTCCATCTCTACAATGCTGTCAGCCCGGCGTGGCGCGATATTGTCTTCAACCTCGACAAAGCGGGCGTGAAGGCAATCGCCATTGAAGGCGCAAATATCCTTAAAGAGCAAGCCGCGAAATATCCGCAAACCGACTGGCATTTTGAATATAGCCCCGAAACATTCTCGACCGCGGAGCTCGAATTCAGCCTTGAGGTGTGCGAAGCGGTGATGGACGTGCTGCAACCCACGGCGGCAAAGCCACTGATCCTGAATCTGCCAGCGACGATTGAGGCCGCCATGCCCAATGTTTACGCCGATCAAATTGAATGGATGTGCCGCAATATCAGCGCGCGGGATCATGTTGTCATCAGCCTGCATCCCCACAATGACCGGGGTAGCGGTATAGCAGCTGCCGAATTGGGCTTGCTGGCAGGCGCGGACCGCATCGAAGGTTGCCTGTTCGGCAATGGCGAGCGCACCGGCAATGTCGATTTGGTGACGCTGGCGCTGAACATGTATACCCAAGGGCTGCACCCCGGCCTTGATTTTAGCGACATTGATGAGGTCATTCAGACGGTTGAATATTGCAACCAGTTGCCCGTTCACCCGCGGCATCCCTACGCTGGCGAATTGGTATTCACCGCCTTTTCAGGATCGCATCAGGACGCGATTAAAAAAGGTTTCGCGGCGCAGGAACGGCAGAATGACGAAATTTGGCGCGTGCCCTATCTCCCCATTGATCCTGCCGATTTGGGCCGCAGTTATGAAGCCGTGATCCGCGTGAATTCGCAAAGCGGCAAGGGCGGCGTGGCTTGGGTGATTGAGCAGGACCAAGGTTTAAAGCTGCCCAAACGTATGCAGGCGAATTTTTCGACCACCGTGCAGACATTGTCCGACACAAACGGGCGTGAACTGACCAGCAGTGACATTTGGCAGGCGTTTGAAAAGCGCTATTATCTAAAGGGTGATGGCCGGTTCCGATTAATCGATTTCCACGAAACCCAAAGCCAGCGGCAAAAGGACGAGCGCATATTTGCAGGTACCATCCGCATAGATGGCGTTGAACAAAGCGTCAGCGGCCGTGGCAACGGTCTAATTTCCAGCCTTGCCAACGCATTGGAACACGCGCTGGGCGGTCCGCTAAACATCATCGACTATAACGAGCACGCCATTGGCCATGGTACCGATGCCCGCGCGGCCGCTTATGTCGAATGCCGCGTTGGAGACGGTCCGATATTATTTGGCGTCGGCATCAGTCAGGACGTGGCCACCGCGTCCGTCAGAGCCATTCTAAGCGCTGCTAACGGGGCTTAGGGCACTCGCGGCCGGAGGCTGGCAGGTGCGCTGGGGACGCACCAGCGGCCTTTGCCTTCAGGCCATGGAATGTCCCTGACCGTAGCTGTGAACCGCCAAAGGCCTTTCATCTGAAGTTATGCAGCGGATTGGGCGGGAAGAATCGCGCGGTTTGGAGCGCCTTACCTTACGGAATAGCCCGTCGAAAAAGGTGGGTTTGACAGCCGCGACATGCTGTGGCTAATCCATCGGTAACACATGAATTAACAAGGGATTCGACGCATGGCACTTCCGGCAATTTTTGATAATCTTCGGCTTCCAGTGATCGGATCACCGCTGTTCATCGTGTCTGGGCCAGAACTGGTTATCGCGCAATGTAAGGCGGGTGTCGTCGGGTCGTTTCCGGCGCTCAATGCGCGCCCTGCAAGCCAGTTGGACGAATGGCTGCATCAGATTACCGAAGAACTGGCAGCACATAACCGCGACAATCCAGATCGTCCGGCAGCGCCATATGCGGTCAACCAGATTGTACATAAATCGAATAACCGCCTGCAAGAAGACATCGCAACCTGTGCGAAATGGCAGGTGCCGCTTACGATCACGTCACTGGGCGCTCAGGTGGAATTGAACGATGCCGTCCATTCGTGGGGCGGGATCGTCCTGCATGACGTGATCAACGACCGTTTCGCCCATAAGGCGATTGAAAAGGGTGCCGATGGCCTGATCCCAGTTGCGGCTGGCGCCGGAGGCCATGCGGGCGTGACCTCCCCATTTGCGTTGATGCGCGAAATTCGCGAGTGGTTTGATGGTCCTGTGGCTCTGTCAGGCTCAATCGCGCACGGTGCATCTGTACTCGCGGCGCAGGCCATGGGCGCCGACTTCGGCTATATCGGCAGCGCGTTCATCGCGACCAAAGAAGCCAATGCAGTCGACGGTTACAAGGAAAACATCGTCGAGGCGAAGGCGGCAGACATCGTTTACTCTGATCTCTTCACTGGCGTCAGCGGTAATTATCTGCGCCAGTCGATTGAGCGGGCAGGGATGGACCCCAATAATTTGCCCAAGGGCGACATTTCGACGATGGACTTTGGCTCAGGCGGTAACAGCGAAGCAAAGGCATGGAAGGATATTTGGGGTTCGGGCCAAGGCATTGGCGCAGTCAAAGCTGTAAAAACCGTTGCCGAATTTGTTGACCAGCTTGAGGCAGAATATCGCGCGGCGAAGGCCAGCCTTGATGCGCGTTTTTTGGGGTAGTCCAAGAGCGTCACGCGCCATTTAGCGATATATAACATTTTATCACGCAAAGCCGCAAAGCCGCAAAGGCACAAAGGAGCTGAGAAGTTTTTTATCTTCTTGTATTCGCGCCTTTGCGTGAGATTATTTTACGGCTTAGCTGGCCTTTTCAAACGCTACGCTGATGTCTAATGTGACGTCATCCGAAATCATTGGAACGGCATAGCCGATGCCAAATTCGCTGCGCTTGATGACGGACGTTGCGTGAAAGCCGACAGTAGCCTTCCGGTTAAATGGGTTGTTGCCAGCACCAGAAAATTTGGTGTCTAGCACCACTGGCTTGGTGACGCCGTTCAGTGTCAGATTGCCGTTGATTTTGGCGGTTATGCCATTGGCGACGACGCTCGTTGATACGAACTTCGCATCGGTTGGGGCAGGGCCAAAAAAGTCGGCTTTGCCACCGTCCTTGCCAGCGCGCAGCAGATGGCCCGTTAGCCCTGCGCTTGCGGTGGTAACCTTACTAACTGGAATAGTGATGTCGACTTTAGCTTCGTTCAGCTTGGCTGGATCAAGTATCAGAGTTCCTGTGGCGCCGCCGAAAATACCGAAATAATCGTTGAAGCCAAAATGGCTTACCCGCCAACCAATAAGCGTATGGCTGGGGTCGGTGTTGTAGGTTCCAGCGGTAACGCGGGCAACGTCCATCGTTCCGGGCATTTGCGGGGCGCTTTGCGCGATCAAAGGCACAGAAAATAAGAGGGGGAGGGCACATAAAAGCTTACGCATGGGTCTGCTCCAGACATGAAAAAAGGGAGGCATCAATGTCGATGCCTCCCCTAAAACTGTCAAGTCGGGAAAAAGGGTTCAGTTCTTCGCCTGATCCACCAACTTGTTTTTTGCGATCCAAGGCATCATTGCGCGCAATTGCGCGCCGGTTGCTTCAATGGGATGCGCCGCCGCTGCCTTGCGGGCTGCCTTTAATTCTGGCTGGCCTGCGCGGTTATCTAGCACGAAATTCTTCACGAAACGGCCTGACTGGATGTCAGCGAGCACGCGCTTCATTTCGGCTTTGGTTTCGTCGGTGATGATCCGGGGACCAGTCGTGATGTCACCATATTCTGCGGTGTTCGAGATCGAATAGCGCATATTGGCGATGCCGCCTTCATACAGCAGGTCGACGATCAGCTTGGTTTCATGCAAACATTCGAAATATGCCATTTCCGGCGCATAGCCTGCCTCGGTAAGTGTTTCGAAGCCAGCTTGGATGAGGTGCGTAATACCACCGCACAAAACGGCCTGTTCGCCGAAAAGGTCGGTTTCGCACTCTTCGCGGAAATTGGTTTCGATGATGCCACTGCGACCGCCGCCAACGCCGCTGGCGTAAGCAAGTGCGATGTCATGGGCATTGCCGCTTGAATCTTGCGCAACTGCGATCAGGCACGGCACGCCGCCGCCCTTTTGATACTCGCTGCGTACAGTGTGGCCGGGGCCTTTTGGCGCAATCATGATCACGTCAATGTCAGTGCGCGGCTCAATTAGGCCGAAATGGATGTTCAGGCCATGGGCGAAAGCCAGCGCCGCGCCAGGTTTCATATTTGCGTGCAGATCATCCGCATAAATGGCGGCTTGATGCTCATCAGGTGCCAGCACCATGAGGATATCTGCCCACGCCGCAGCGTCGGCATTTGCCAATACCTTGAAACCCGCAGCTTCCGCCTTTTTGGCGGTGGCTGAACCTGCACGCAGTGCGATAGCAACGTCTGCTACGCCGCTGTCGCGCAAGTTTTGCGCATGGGCGTGGCCTTGGCTACCATAGCCTACAATTGCGACCTTTTTGTCTTTGATAAGGCCCAAGTCGCAATCTGCGTCATAATATACTTTCATTCGTTCGTCCCTTTTTCGATGAATGTCTTAACTCGCGTCGGCCCCGCGCATGAGGCCGACAATTCCGGTCCGGCCTACTTCGACAAGGCCGACTTCGCGCATGAGCGCTACAAAAGTGTCGATCTTTTCCGGTCCGCCGGTAATTTCAAAAATGAAGCTATTGATGGTCGCATCGATAACACGTGCGCGGTAAATATCGGCAAGGCGCATGGCCTCCACCCTTTGGTCACCAACGCTGCTGACCTTGACCAATGCGAGTTCGCGCTCAACATGTGGGCCCGCCTCGGTCAAATCGGTAACCTTGTGTACCGGAATGAGCCGTTCGCATTGCGCGATAATCTGGTCAATGACCGGCGGCGGGCCTTTGGTCACAATTGTGATCCTGCTAGTGGTATGGTCTTCGCTGATATCGGCCACGGTGAGACTGTCGATATTGTAACCACGCGACGTAAACATGCCGGCGATACGCGCGAGCGTGCCAGATTCATTATCGACGGTCAGCGTCAGTACATGCCGCTCGGTGAGTTCCTGCTTAATATGCATTATACGAGCGCCTTTGCTTCGTCGTCCATGGTGCCCGATACCTGATCCGCGCTTAGGATCATATCGGTGTGCGCCGCGCCTGATGGTATCATCGGGAAACAGTTTGAAGTTTTGTGCACGCGGCAGTCGAACATCACCGGTCCATCATAGGCAAGCATTTCGGCGATGGCGTCATCCAGCTTGGCAGGGTCATCGCAACGAATGCCTTTCCAGCCATAAGCTTCGGCGAGCGCCACGAAATCAGGTAGGCTGTCGGAATAGCTTTCGGAATAGCGGCTTTCATACGTCAGTTCTTGCCACTGGCGGACCATTCCCATCCATTCGTTGTTCAGAATGAAGACCTTCACAGGCAAGCGATACTGGGTCGCCGTCGCCATTTCCTGAATGTTCATCTGGATCGATGCTTCACCGGCAATATCGATCACCAGTGCATCCGGATCCCCCATTTGGGCACCGATGGCTGCGGGTAGACCATAGCCCATCGTGCCAAGTCCACCGCTTGTCAGCCACTTATTTGGTGCGTCAAAATGGAAATGCTGCGCAGCCCACATTTGATGCTGACCAACCTCGGTCGTGATGATCGGTGCCTTGTCCTTCGTTGCTTCAAACAGTCGCTCAATCGCGTATTGCGGCATGATTTCCTGTGTGCTGCCTGGGTAGCTTAGGCAGTCGACTGCTCTCCAGCCTGCAATCCGTGACCACCACTGATCAAGAGGCTGCTTTTTATATTTGCGGCCTTTCCATACATCAATCATCTGACGCATAGCCGTGCCAACGTCTGCGACAATAGGCAGGTCGACGCGGACCGTCTTGTTCATTGAGCTTCGGTCGATATCGACGTGGATTTTGATACTGCCGGGCGAGAAGGCATCTAAGCGGCCAGTAACGCGGTCGTCAAAGCGTGCGCCGAGGCAGACCATGACGTCGCATTGGTTCATCGCCATATTGGCCTCGTAAGTGCCGTGCATACCCAGCATGCCAAGCCATGCCTCACCCGAAGCAGGATAAGCGCCAAGCCCCATCAGCGTCGATGTGACGGGCGCTCCGGTTAGTTCGGCCAGTTCGCGCAGCGCTTCACTTGCTGCAGGGCCGGAATTGATGATGCCGCCGCCTGTGTACAATATCGGCGCTTTTGCGTTGGCGATCAACTCCACCGCGCGGTTAATTTCTGCGTAGTCGGCCTCACCAGCAAAAGTGAAACGTGTTCGAGCCGGGCGCTTTACGTCGGTTGCGGCGGTTGCAACCTGGACATTCTTTGGAATGTCAATGACGACTGGTCCCGGACGTCCTTTTGTTGCGATCGTAAAAGCCTCACGCACGACGGTCGCAAGCTCGGCGGGGTCTTTCACAAGATAGTTATGCTTTGAACAATGGCGCGTTATGCCAATTGTATCGGCTTCTTGAAACGCATCCGAGCCGATTAGGTTCGTCGCAACCTGACCTGTTAGGACGATAAGCGGGATGGAATCCATAAACGCATCGGCAATGCCCGTCACGGCATTGGTCGCGCCGGGACCGGATGTGACCAGAACAACACCTGGTTTTCCAGTGGAGCGCGCATAGCCCTCGGCTGCGTGTGCAGCGCCAGCCTCATGCCTGACAAGAACGTGCCGAATTTTTGTTTGCTGAAACAACGCATCGTAAATGGGCAGCACTGCGCCGCCGGGGTAACCGAACACGGTGTCCACGCCCTGTTCTATCAGGGTGTCGATCAATATTTCTGCACCGGATTTTTCGGGCACTGGTGAGTCCTTATTCATAACGCCGCCTGCCTATGCTGCACTGCAATAGGGTAAGCAAGAGCGGGCTAGCTAGTGATTAGAAAATGGCTTGTCAAATACATTCATTGAAATATTGTTTCAAAATTATCAGCATTTGAATCATTTATCTCTAATTCTATACGCGGCCAGGCTATTGGCGCTTGGTTTCGAAACCATGTGAACTGCCGCTTGGCATATTGCCGCGTCGCAATTTTGCCACGCGCAATGGCTTCGTCGTGTTGCAAGTTGCCATTGAGATACGCTGAAATCTCGGATACGCCGATTGCGCGCATGACGGGCGCGTCTTGCGGTAGATTACGCAAAAGCAGGGCTTCGACCTCGGCCACCGCGCCACGCTCAATCATTATCTCAAAACGCACATCGCAGCGCTTGTAAAGCCAGTCACGCGGCGGAAGGAGAAGCAAAGGGCGCAGTGTGATGCTATCGCCTACTCCCCCGGTCTTGGCCTTGCGCCACTCAGAGATGCTGCGTCCGGTGCTCTGCACGACCTCAAGCGCGCGCGTGATGCGACTAATGTCGGTCGGAGCCAAGCTTGCCGCAACGGGCGCATCATAATGTTGAAGCGCAGCATACGCTTGTTCGACTGGCATGGCGCGTATCTCTGTACGCAATTCCAGGGTGACTTCTGGAATGGGGGCGATGCCGTCAAGTAAGGTTCGGATGTAAAGCCCGCTGCCGCCAACCAATATCGGCGTTTTGCCTGTCGCATGGGCGTGCGCGATGACGCCCCTGGCATCTGCTGCCCAGCGTGCAGCCGAGCAAGGTGTGATGCCGTCAAGATAACCAAATAAGTGATGCGGCACGCTGCGTTGCTCTTCAGCCGTTGGTTGCGCGCTCAAGATCGGCAAGTCGGAATAAACTTGCGCACTATCGGCGTTGATAATTATGAAATTACCCGATTTGGCCAAATGCAGCGCTAATGCCGTCTTGCCGCTCGCCGTTGGACCCGCAATAAGCGCGACCTTATTCTGAGGATTCGAAATGTCCATTTGTACCCTAATAGCAGCAGATACATTAGAAGGCGGAATTATTTCCGAGGTCAATGATCGTTTGGCTGCCGTTGGCTGCGTGCCCGGCGCTGTCCGCTGGCTGTCGGACGGGAAGGCCGTCGACATAGCGTTTGACGGCAGTATCGGCAGCGCCCGTGCGGCCTTGCGCGTATTGGAAGACCGCTGTGACATAGTCATCCAGAGCGAGCACAATCGACGCAAAATGCTTTTGGTGTCGGATATGGACAGCACCATGATTACCGTCGAATGCATCGATGAACTTGCAGATTTCGCAGGCATTAAGCCCCAGATTGCTGCGATTACCGAGCGTGCTATGGCGGGAGAGCTCGATTTTGCTGAGGCATTGAAAGCGCGGGTTGCCTTACTGGCGGGGCTGGACGAAAATATGATCGCACAATGCCTGCGTGAACGCGTTCGGCCTATGCCTGGCGCCGAAATTCTTGTGCGAACGATGACGGGTTGGGGCGCGCATACTGTTTTGGTTTCCGGTGGCTTTACCAGCTTTACAGGGCCAGTCGCGGAGTTGCTTGGTTTTACCGAGGTGCATGCCAATGTGCTTGAAATTAAGGGCGGGTGCCTCACCGGGGGGCTAAAGGGTGATATCGTCGATGCTGCCGTCAAAAGGGCAGTCCTGCATTCGGCCGCAGCCAGTCAAGGAATACCCCTGGACGCTGCGATTGCGGTGGGTGACGGTGCGAATGACCTGCCAATGATTGCCGCCGCTGTGGCGGGCGATGGACTTGGCATAGGATATAATCCTCGGCCGCAGCTCGCGAAAGCCGCGAATTTTTCGGTACGGCACAATGATCTGACAGCATTGCTGTTTGCGCAAGGGGTGGCGCCCAATGAATGGCTACGATGACCCCATGAAACAAATTGAGTGTGACTTAGTTCGTGTTATGATTAGGCCTAAATTCAATAACCGGAGTTCCTCATGCGCAATTATCTCTCGATCTTCATCATTCCTGTTCTTGCCAGTTGCACGACCATGCAATCTGCAAAATCGGTTGAGGTCTCGGAGGTTATAACAGCGGACCTTGCGCGCGCCGACGGCAGCTGGGCAGGCGTGGCCACGATTTCGCAACGCAGAGACGGCGTTTTCCTAAGCCTGACTGCAGAGGCTCCAGCGGCTGGGACATATGGCATGCACCTTCATGCGGTTGGAAAATGCGAAGCGCCTGACTTCACAAGCGCTGGTCCGCACTGGAACCCCAATATGAAACAGCATGGGCGTGACAACCCGATGGGCGCGCATGATGGTGATCTGCCAAATGTTGACGCTGCTGCCGACCGCAAGGTCACGCTTGAGTATAAACTTGCAGATTTCATGCTTTCAGGACCCGCGGGTTTATTGGACGCAGATGGTGGGGCGTTGGTTATTCATGAAAAAGCCGATGATTATAAAACCGACCCAAGCGGCAACAGCGGCAAGCGCATACTCTGTGGAGTGTTTAAATCCGGTAACCGGGGCTGACGCTACACCTTGTCGGCGTATAAAAGGCAACCGGCCGGCACACGCTCCAAGACGGCATTGATATCTTCCTTGGCAAAGGCAAAGCAACCCTGACTACGCCCGATTTTGCCTTGGTCTTGGATAAGGGACTGGTTCACATACCACGCCGGATGAATCACAATCGCGCGCGCCTCCGCTTGGTCATTTTCGGGGTCCAGCCCAACTAAACGACGGGACTCACCATGCTGGCCAAAATAGGTTTCGCCGACAAGGTAGCTGCCAGCAGAAGTTGCTTCTGAGCCATTTACGTTCGAAAAATTTTGCACCCAACCGCTGTGATTTGGGTCTGAACCTTTACCATGGGCGACCAGATAGGGTGTCGAGTGGCCATTGCGGAGATCAACCACATAAAAGCGCGGATCGCGCGAGGGTTTTGAAAAGTCGGCAATCGCCAAAAGGTCATGGTTGCGAATATGAGACGCGTGCGATGCCAATGCCGCCTTTGCCTTTTCAAGCAACAGCGGCGAGGGACCTGTGATAGGATGACCGGTGCCCGGTACGAAAAGAATTTCTGAGGCCCTGGACGGGACAGCGAGCAAACTTGCTCCCATTATTGCGGAATGAATAAATTGCCTGCGTTTGAATTCCATTCAAACCAGATAGGGCACAAAAATTTACATAAAAAGGGCGGCAGTAGCATTTGGACGCAAAACAAGGACAGTTAACCGCATTGCAACACGCGAAGTATTTCGTCCACAGCGGCGATTTTGGCATCGAATGTTTAAATGAGTTTTGCTAATGGTGTATCCAGTGCCGCAGCTTGAGTTGCAAAATTTGATGGTCCAAGGGTAGTTTCATGAAGTTTGTCGCGGACATTCGCTCATTTCGCAGTATTTTTGCGCTTGCCTTAGCTCTTTTTGCGCCCGTAGCTGTTTTAGCGACGCAACAGACGGTACAGGTCGAGCCCTCGCGAACCCAACCAGAGCAAAACAAAGACACGGTTGCTGCCAGTCCGCTTGTGTTGGTTCCAGCCACGCAAACATCACCGCCAGAGCAAACGTCAACCTCGCCATCGCCATCTAAGCCCGCTCCAACCAAGCCAACGCCAAAGCCGCGAAAGAAGGGGGCAGTGGATGCGCTGAAACCCGGACAGTTTGTTTGGGTTACGCAGGCTGTTTACGAGGGGCCGATGAAAATTGTCATTGTCCTTGATATTCAACGCATTTATGTTTTCCAGCGCGACAAGTTAATTGGTTTCAGTACCATTTCTTCGGGCAAGAAGGGCAAGGAAACGCCGACCGGTTTTTTCAATATACTGCAGAAAAACGTCAATCATAAATCTAATCTCTACAGCGATGCACCAATGCCTTTCATGCAGCGGCTGACATGGGATGGCATTGCAATGCACGGCGGATATTTGCCTGGCTATCCTGCGTCGCATGGATGCATCAGATTGCCGCTCGCATTTGCGAAGGCCTTATTTGGCGTGACGCGACTAGACCAAGAAGTATTCGTTCTCCAAGACACTGCAACGCCCGTGAAAAGGCCAGAACCAAAGCCTGTCGTTGACCCAGTATTGGCACCAACTATGCCGCCTGTGGAGACCACGAGTACGCAAGAAGCCCCGGTGTTGAAAGCTATCGACAATTACCCACCGGCACCATCCGCCTGATGCTTCGTTAACGCGCAAAAAGCCTCTACTTCGATGATTGACGTTTACGCTAACGTAAACTAGTGACGTTAGTGCAACGAAGAGGGAAGGCGCCATGGAATCTTTTACGCATGACGAAAGACGGGCTGATGCTACGATCGACACGCCGGATGCATTCAATCGGGATTCGTTCACGATATCCGACCTATCCCTCGAATTTGAGGTAACGGCCAGGGCGTTGCGTTTTTACGAAGATCAGGGGCTGATTTCCCCTGAGCGTATGGGTTTGGCCCGAATATACTCGACGCGTGATCGGGCCCGGTTAGCATGGATATTGCGGGCAAAGCGTGTTGGTTTCAGCCTCGCGGAAATCCGCGAGATGATCGATCTGTATGACCTGAATGACGGTCGCAATATTCAGCGCCGGGTGACCATTGAAAAATGCCGCGACCGGATCAATCTTTTGAAGGCGCAGCGCGACGATATTGAAAGCGCGATCAAAGAGCTCACTGAATTTGTTTCAACGGTGGAAAAGGTCGAGGCCGCGGAAAAATCTGCAGCAGCCTAACCGAAACGCACCGCAAACCTAAGGATCAAAAATGCCAACCTACTCCGCCCCAGTTCGCGATATGCAGTTCATTCTCAATGAAGTTTTGGGTGTGGAGCGCTTTGCTAATCTGCCAGGTTTTGAAAATGCGAGCGCCGATATGGTCGACGCAATCCTGACCGAAGGCGCTAAGTTCGTAGAGGGGGTGCTTTTCCCGTTAAACCAAGTTGGCGACTTGCAGGGCTGCACCCGGCATGAAGACGGTAGCGTCACCACGCCAGATGGGTTCAAAGAAGCCTATAAGCTCTTTTGTGAAGGCGGCTGGGGCACATTGTCAGGGCCGGTAGAGTTCGGCGGGCAGGGCATGCCACACATCGTCTCCATGGCGTTTGAGGAGTTGATGGCCAGCTCCAACATGGCGTTCGCGATGTATCCTGGCTTAACTCAAGGTGCGGTTTCCGCGATTTTGGTGAAGGGTAGCGACGAACAGAAGGCCAAATATGCACCGAATATGATTTCGGGCAGATGGGGCGGGACAATGAACCTGACCGAACCGCATTGTGGAACCGATCTTGGCCTTATCCGCACTAAGGCCGTGCCGAATACCGATGGCAGCTATGCGATTTCGGGCACCAAAATCTTCATTTCGTCGGGCGAACACGACCTGACCGAAAACATCATTCATCTGGTGTTGGCCAAAACGCCCGGCGCACCTGACAGCGTCAAAGGCATATCGCTGTTCATCGTGCCCAAACTCCTCGTGAATGATGATGGTTCGCTCGGCGCGCGAAATACGCTGTCTTGTGGTTCCATTGAACATAAGATGGGGATCCACGGAAACGCCACCTGCGTTATGAATTATGATGGTGCGACCGGCTATCTTGTCGGCGACGAAAATAAGGGCCTCGCCGCCATGTTTATTATGATGAACATCGCGCGGCTTGGTGTGGGGCAGCAAGGCCTTGGCGTCGCTGAGGTCGCTTACCAGAACGCAGTCCATTATGCGCAAGACCGCCGGCAGGGGCGTGCGCTGACTGGACCGCAAGACCTTGATCAAAAGGCCGACACGCTGTTCGTTCACCCCGACGTGCGCCGCATGTTGATGGATGCAAAGGCATTTACCGAGGGCATGCGGGCCTTGTGCTTGTGGGGTGCGTTACAGGCTGATTTGCTGCACCACGCGCAAACCGAAGAAGAGCGCCAGATGGCCGACGATCTGTTGTCCCTCCTGACGCCGGTCATTAAGGGCTATGGCACCGACAAGGGCTATGAAGTCGCAACCAATGCCCAGCAAGTTTATGGCGGCCACGGATATATCGCTGAATGGGGCATGGAACAATATGTCCGCGATGCCCGCATCGCTATGATTTACGAAGGCACCAATGGCGTGCAGGCGATGGACTTGGTCGGCCGGAAACTCGCGCAAAATGGTGGCCGTGCTATTCAGGCGCTTTTCAAGATTGTGGATGAAGAATGCGCAACCGCGAAATCCGGCCCACTTGCCGATCTGGCGACCCGTCTTGAAAAAGCCAGTGGTGATTTGAAGGCTTCAACCATGTGGTTCATGCAAAATGGCATGTCAAACCCGAATAACATTGGCGCTGGCGCGCATCATTATATGCATATAATGGGCATCGTTGCGCTTGGCTTGCAATGGCTGCGTATGGCGCAAAGTGCACAAAAAGCATTGGATGCAGGGGCGGGCAACGCGGCATTCTATGAAACGAAGCTTGTGACCGCGCGCTACTTCGCCGAGCACTATTTACCCGATTGCGGTGCACTGCGTCGCAAGATTGAAGCAGGAAGTGAGGCTATCATGGCGCTAACACCGGAAATGTTTGCGGCCGCCTAACAACGGCCAGCTTTGCTAGGTAACAAATTGCCGGGATGATGAGTCCCGGCATTTTTGTTTATTCGACCGGCAGAAAGTCCGGAACCGAAAGATAGCGTTCGCCAGTATCATAATTGAAACCAAGCACGCGGCTTCCCGCGGGCAGATCTGGAAGCTTCTGCGCAATCGCGGCAAGCGTTGCGCCGGATGAAATACCTACCAACATACCTTCTTCGCGTGCGGCACGGCGCGCGGTTTCCTTGGCAACATCTGGATCAACCTGAATGACACCGTCGAGTAACGACGTGTGCAAGTTGGCCGGAATGAAACCAGCGCCAATTCCTTGAATTGCATGTGGGCCAGGCTGGCCACCGCTGATCACGGGGGACAGCGTTGGCTCAACCGCAAACACTTTCAAGTTGGGCCACGCCTTCTTCAGGACCTCTGCACAACCTGTAATGTGGCCACCTGTCCCAACGCCGGTAATCATGGCGTCGATGGGAGAATCTGCAAAATCCTCTAATATCTCCAACGCAGTCGTGCGGGTATGGATGTCGATATTGGCGGGATTTTCAAACTGTTGCGGCATCCAAGAATTCGCGGTCTGTGACACCAGCTCAAGCGCACGTTCAATCGCGCCCTTCATGCCCTTTTCACGCGGCGTCAGGTCAAACGAAGCGCCGTAAGCCAGCATCAAGCGGCGGCGTTCCAACGACATGGATTCTGGCATGACAAGGATAAGCTTATAGCCCTTGACTGCCGCGACCATAGCAAGGCCAACACCTGTGTTCCCAGATGTGGGTTCAACGATCGTGCCGCCGGGCTTTAATGTGCCGTCCTTCTCGGCCGCTTCAATCATAGCAAGGCCAATACGGTCTTTAATCGACCCACCGGGGTTTGATCGTTCCGATTTAATCCATACCTCAGCATGCGGAAACATACGTGCCATGCGGATGTGCGGGCTGTTGCCGATGGTTTCGAGGATCGATTGGGCTTTCATGGACTTTTTCCTCTATATTGCGGTTCGAATGTACGCGCGTTTTTGAGCTCGGGGAACAGCCCCGCCCAAATGGCTGTAACAAATATGGCACCGAAGCCGCCAAATACAACCGCGCCGACAGGACCAAGCACGGCTGCGGCCAATCCTGATTGAAGTTCACCCAATTCGTTGGAGGCGGAAATGGCGAGACCGGACACCGAACTGACCCGTCCGCGCATGTCGTCGGGGGTATTCAACTGCACTAAGGATGAGCGGACATAGACAGATAACATGTCCGACGCGCCAAGCACTACCAGCATTACCAAAGCCACAGCCATGCCAGCGCCCATGTTGAGGAAACCAATGCGCGCATCGCCAAACACATGGTTGCCGATTTCGTGGCTAAGGCCGAAGCCAATTGTAGCAAGGCCGAACACCACAACTGCCCAGAGCATCTTGGCTCCAACATTGTGGCGGAGCGGCCGGAAGGTAAGCATCAAAGCGACGACCGAAGCGCCAACGGCTGGTGCGGCCCGCAACTGTCCAAGGCCATCAGGCCCCACCATCAATATGTCGCGCGCATAGACAGGGAGCATTGCGGTTGCCCCTGCGAGCAATACTGCAAACAGGTCAAGCGTGATTGCGCCCAGCAAAAAGCGTTCCGACCATGTGTAGCGCATACCGTCGACCATTTGGCGGACCGGGTGGATCTTTTTTTCCATTGGCGGCGGATATACTGGCCGCACCAAGCTGAGGCTAATGGACGCCATAAGCATAAGCGCAGCCGACGCCCAATACGGTAGCGACGGGCTTGCCGCGAACATTAAGCCGCCTGCCGCAGGGCCAATGACCGATCCTATCTGCCAAGCGATGGAGCTTAGGGCAATCGCGCGGGGCAGCGATGCTGGCGGCACGATATTTGGGCCAATTGCCGACATCGATGGCCCGACAAATACACGCGCTACGCCATGTAATGTGGCAAATAAAAACAGCAGGGGTAGGGTAATGCCGTCGATATAGGTGAACCAACCCAGAGCAAGCGCAACCAGCATGTCGACGCTGTTGGCAAGCCGCGCTACGGTGCGGCGTTCCCAGCGGTCGGCGGCCCATCCGGCAACAGGCGTCAACAGTGCCAATGGCACGAACTGCACAAAGCCAAGCAGACCAAGCTGCAGCGATGCCTCCCGAATAGACATGCCATAATCGCTGCGTGCAATGTCATAGGCCTGATAGCCAATCACGACGACCATTCCCATGGTCGCAAGCACAGCCATAAAACGCGCCATCCAATAAAAGCGGAAGTCGGCGATTTTAAGCGGATGTATTTCTGGTGTACTGTCGGACATGGCCTAAGGCCTATCGGCTTGCGCACTCAAGTGCAATGCAGGGACGTGCATTCGCATACTAAGATAACTGTTATTGTCTGTGATGACTAACCTGCATCTTCTGGAACGCCCTGATAATCGTTGATCGTTTCGAATATCTTAGTCAGTGCCGCGCGTTCCTCCAGCGATATCTCCGGACGCCATATTTCGAATAGCAGAATGACTCGCGTATCGCCGCTTTTGTTCCATGCCTCATGCTCAAAGCTATCATCGAAAATGAGCGCTTCGCCCTCACGCCACGCACGTGTTTCATTGCCGACGCGAATGGCGCAATCTTTAGGGACAATAAGTGGGATGTGGCAAATCAACCGCGTATTCAACATGCCGTGATGGGGCTGGATATGTGTGCCCGGCTTTAGCAGCGACCATAACGCAACCGGTGATCGTTCGTCGATTAGCGGCATTGGCGCATGCTCCAAAGCTTTTATCGTCACGGGACAGCGCGTTGCATTTTCCGGCACGATTTTGCCATTGCGCCAGAAGTAATACGCGCCCCAGCTTGGGTCATTAATGAGCGGGTTGGCCGCTCTTGGCCGTTCGCTTGAAGATTCTACATAAGGCGCAAAATCTTGGCCTTCCGCCAAAATCGTGCGTAGCTCCGCCTGCATTTCAGGCACAGCCTGTTCGACTTCGGCCAGCCAAGAAAATTCATCTCGTTCGTAAAATTGGCGCTGCGGCAAACCGGGAAAGTAAAAGCTAGAAGGCTGCTGCAGATATAGCTGTTTCCGGCCGAGCAGCATATCTACTGCAGAACCAACCCTGCCGTCACGGGTAAGACCAGCCTGATTTAGCCCTTCCATCAAATGTTGCTCAAACTTGACCCGCACTTGGTCTACAAATTGGCGGGCGCGTTCGAGCATGGCGTGCAAAGCCGCGGACAAGTTTGGTGTTGCTGCGGCTTGATTGAGAGCTGCTTGAAAAAAAGCATTAGCTGCGCGATCATCGCCCGCACGCGCCTTTAACTCGCCGGATAGGATTAGGGCTGGAAGATTTCTTGGCTCAAGCGCAAGCTGGCGGTTGAGCGCTGACTCTTCTGCTGCAACATCACCATCTAAGTTGCATGCTTGGGCTAGCAGCAACCATGGCATGTCGCTGTCGGCAAGTTCCGCTAACAAGCGTCTTGCTTGTTCACCTTCACGTCGCTGAAGCGCCACTCTGGCATTGTTGATGATATTTGCAGCCGCCGCATCCATGCTTAATCATAAGCCGAAAGAGTGACACTTTACCAGACTATCCTTTTGCTGGTTCCAAGCTTTCACCTGTCATTCAGTATCCACCCATCGGCAATGCGGGATTGATGACGAAGTTTTCCAGGTCCTGCGACCCTGGTTCCTCACCATTAAGAAACGCCAACATGTCTGAGATGAGCCGATCGCGGTCGGTTTCGAATATGCCGTGCGGTGAGCCAGTATATTCAACGAGGCGGACGTCTTTAATCAGCGCCTCCGCCATGCGTGCGGTGGGATCGATGGGCACAGTCGAATCTGCCGTGCCGTGGATAATCAAAGTCGGCACCTTAAACGCTGGCAGGTCCTTGCGGAAATCCGTCGATGAGAATGCCTCTGCCGCTTTTAGCGTAGGGCGAAGCCCTGCTTGCATGGTCATATTCCATGCCCAATCCAAAGTGGCGCTGCTGACGGGCCTTGTCAGCCAACCGATACCGAAAAAGTCGTGCAGAAATGTCCGCATGAATGCCGGCCGGTCAGCGATCATGTCCTGAGCCATCTGTTCGAATGCCTCTTGCGGCACGCCGCCGGGATTGTCTTCTGCCTGCAACAGACAAGGGACCACGGAGGACACCAATATCGCGCGGACAACGCCTGCGCCATCATAAAGCGACATGTACCGCGCCACTTCACCGCCACCCATGGAAAATCCAATTAACGTGACATTTTCGGTAGCATCAGTTGCCTTCATGACGTCAGCGAGGTCATCCGTCAGGCTGTCATAATCATAGCCGTCCCATGCCTGTTCCGACCGGCCAAAGCCGCGCCTGTCATAAGAGATCACGCGATGCCCTGCATTGGCGAGCGCCTCGGCTATCGGGTCCCAGCTATCGGAGGAAAGCGGCCAACCGTGGATCAGGATAACCGGATTGCCTTTGCCCCAATCCTTCACATAAAGCCACGTGCCGTCGCGGGTTTCGATCATGGGCATGTTGCAGTCTCCTATGGTATGAAATCTTCATAGGAAACACTTCCAAAGCGCGAACGTTCCGTCAGCCTAAGCTCACGAAGCTGTCCATTACGCGCTTACGCCCGGCTTGCTCAAAGTCGATCTCCAGCTTGTTGCCCTCAATCAACGCAATCGCGCCATAGCCGAATTTTTCATGGAAGACGCGAAGACCAATGCTGAGGTCACTTCGACCCCTGTTGCCAAGGCTGACGGCACTGCGGGTGTTTTCGGCAATGCGCTGGGGGCGGGGGTTGAAACCGCCCGATGTTGCGGCCCTTTGCCAACCGGGGCCACGCGCGTTGCTCCTGCCTTGGTTCGCGGCTGCCAAATGCGCGAACGGGTCCGATTGCTCGCTCCAGTTTGCACGCCATAATGATGCGCCACCTGTCATGCTCTGTTCTGCCTCAATATGGTCAAGCGGAAGTTCTTCAATGAAGCGGCTCGGGATACTGCTTGTCCATTGGCCATAAATCCGGCGGTTGGCGGCATGGATGATAGTGCATTTACGTTTGGCGCGGGTAATTGCGACATAAGCGAGGCGGCGCTCTTCCTCCAACGAGGCAAGGCCGCCTTCATCCAATGCGCGCTGCGACGGGAAAATGCCTTCCTCCCATCCGACTAAGAAGACATTATCATATTCGAGGCCCTTGGCGGCGTGAATGGTCATGATCGTTACGCGTGCGCCCGTGTCGCCGCGGTCATTGTCCATGACGAGGCTGACATGCTCCAAAAACTCGCCTAAAGTTTCATATTCTTCCATCGCGCGGGCAAGTTCGCTTAGGTTTTCAAGGCGGCCCGATGCCTCAACGCTGCGTTCAGCTTGCAAGACGGCGGTGTAGCCGCTTTCATCCAATATCAGGCGTGTCAGATTGGCAGGCGACATCGCCGTCGCCTCATCACGCCAGCGGGCAATGTCGACCACCAGATCGGCCAACGACTTGCGTGCCTTGCCGGTAAGTTCATCCGTTCCAACAAGACGCGCCGCAGCTACCGACAATGGCGCACGTTCTGCACGTGCGATAATGTGTATTTTCTCCACCGCTTTATCGCCAATGCCGCGCTTGGGCACGTTTACGATCCGTTCGAACGCGAGGTCGTCGGCGGGCTGATTGACGATACGCAAATAGGCGATGGCGTCGCGAATTTCGGCGCGCTCGTAAAAGCGAAAACCGCCAACTATCCGATAGTTAACGCCAATTTGTATGAAGCGGTCTTCAAATTCACGCGTTTGATGCTGCGCGCGCACGAGGATGGCGATGCTGTCGAGGGTTTCGCCCTTATACTGCACGGCCTCGATTTCCTCACCGACGCGGCGAGCCTCTTCGGGACCGTCCCATACGCCGATGATGCGAACCTTTTCGCCATCGTCCAGCTCGGTCCACAATGTCTTGCCCAACCGCGCGCTGTTGGCATCAATCAGCCCTGATGCTGCGGCAAGAATATGCGGTGTACTGCGATAATTCTGCTCAAGCTTAATCGTCTTTGCGCCCGGGAAATCCTTTTCAAAGCGAAGGATGTTTGCAACCTCCGCTCCGCGCCATGAATAAATGCTTTGGTCATCATCGCCAACGCAGCATATGTTTTTGCGCTTCTGCGCCAGCAGCCGCAGCCAGAGATATTGGACCGCGTTCGTATCCTGATATTCGTCGACAAGGATATATTTGAACTGCGCCTGATATTTTTCGAGGATGTCGCGATTATTTTTAAGCAGGTTTAGGCCATGCAACAACAAGTCGCCAAAGTCGCAGGCGTTTAATGCAAGCAGACGTGCCTGATACAGCGCGTACATATGCTTTCCCTTGCCATTGGCAAAGGCTTCATTATCTGCGGCGTCTAAATCTGCAGGCGATTTGCCCGCGTTTTTCCATTTGTCGAGCAGACCCGCCAACCCGCGCGCGGGAAAGCGTTTTTCGTCTAGATCCTCGGACTGGATAAGCTGTTTTAAAAGCCTAATCTGGTCGTCGGTATCGATGATCGTAAAATTACTCTGTAATCCAATGACTTCAGCATGGCGGCGAAGTAGCTTTGCACCAATGCTATGGAACGTACCGAGCCAAGGCATTCCTTCAACGGCTGATCCGACCATTGCACCAATACGTTCGCGCATTTCGCGTGCTGCTTTGTTGGTAAAGGTGACCGCAAGGATTTCCGATGGCCATGCTTGGCGCGTGTATAAAATCTGCGCCATCCGTGCCGTTAACGCCGCAGTTTTTCCGGTGCCTGCGCCCGCCAGCAGCAGCACCGGCCCCTCTGTGGTAAGCACGGCTTCACGTTGCGGCGCGTTCAACCCGCGCAGCCATGGCGGTTCCGTTTCTGACGGATCGGTTTGGACCTGAATATCTGACATAAGGCGAACAGTTAGGGAACGGCACGATGAACCGCAAGCGCTGTTCGGCGTGTTGGCGGAACTATTACATGCCGCAAAGCAGGCGCGCGGCTAAATTCCTTCGGGACGTAAAAATGTCAGTCGCGCCTTGCCAACATTACGGACGGTGTCGACCGTGAAACCCTTCACTTCAACGTTTTCCTTGATACTGGTTTCTACGCTGATCCATGCGGATGGTGCAAACCAGCCGAATCGAACAAGCTTGTCGAGCGCCACGGAGCCTGCGCAGCTTAAATAAGGCGGGTCCATTAGAACAATGTCGGCAGGCTTGATGGCGGTACCCAGTGACAACACGGATGATTTGCGCACGTCGCTTTGATCCTTAGCACCTAATTTCGAGATGTTTGTTTGAAGTGCATCAAGGGCAAGCGCGTCCTGCTCGACAAAGGTGCAATGCGCGGCACCACGCGACAATGCCTCAAGCCCAAGCGCGCCAGAGCCTGCAAATAGGTCAAGAACGCGCAAGTCCTCAAAAGACCCAAGCCGGCTCGTCAGCATCGAAAACAATGTCTCGCGCGTGCGGTCTGCGGTTGGGCGGGTCGTGTCGCCTTTCGGCGCGATCAACGGTCGCGAGCGCCACTGGCCGGAAATAATACGCATTATTTCAACGTCTTTCGAAATTCGATGAGGTCCACGCGGCGCACTTCGCCGACCGTGCCCGGCGCGAGTTCGCCCAGCACGAATGGGCCATAACGCGTGCGGATAAGGCGGCTGACCTCAAGCCCCAAATGTTCAAGAACGCGGCGGACTTCCCGGTTCTTGCCTTCGGTCAGCGTCATTTCCACCCAGCCATTACGGCCTGTGCGGCGTTCCAGATTGGCATCGATTTTGCCATATTTGACGCCCTCAATCTCGATGCCGTGAATGAGTTCTTCTAGCTGTTCCTGACTGACATCACCAAAGCACCGCGCGCGGTAGGTGCGTTCAACGCCCGTTGATGGCAATTCCATCTGGCGTTTGAATTCGCCATCATTGGTAAGCAATAACAAGCCTTCGGTATTTAAATCGAGCCGGCCAATCGGCATCAGACGCGGCAAGTCCTTGGGCAAAACATCATAGATGGTCTTGCGCCCACTAAAATCGCGTTCAGCGGTTAGGCAGCCTTCAGGTTTGTGGAACATGTAAAGCTGGGTTGGCGCGGGCTGACCCACGGCCTTGCCATCCACAGCGACCCCGTGCAGCGATTTCAGCAAAGTTGCGGGCGTTTCCACCTTTTCATTGTTCAGCGTAACGCGGCCATCGGCAATCATACGTTCGATTTCGCGCCGCGACGCGACACCAGCGCGCGCGAGCAGCTTTGCGATGCGTTCTTCACCGTCCTTGCGCTCCAAAGCGCCCTTGCTCGGGCCGGCATTTGGGTTGGGTTTACGTGACGGTTTGCTGTCCCAACGCAGACGCGGTGGCTTGGCAGGACGGGCAGGTGCTTTTGAAGGAGGTTTAACCATGCCGCGCCTTTGACGCATATTGCTTCAAAAGTCACTGGCCATTCAGGAAAATGCCGTTAGTCATCGTCGCAATGTATTCGGAGGGACCCGCATGTCAGTTGATTTAATGCGTTTTATCATTTTTGCGGGCATCTTGCTTGCCCTGCCATTGATTGCGCTAACCGTCCCTACATTCCGGCCCTATCTGCGCAAAAACCCCGTGATCACCTTCCTGCTCGGAATTTCCAGTGGCTTTCCCCTGACGTTGCTGGTCGCAACCATGACATTCTGGCTGGCTAAAGTTGGTATCGACACGGCCACGATCGGTTTTGCGGTCGCATTGGGTATTCCATATACCATTAAGTTTCTCTGGGCCCCGTTGGTCGACAAGTTGCATCTGCCTTTTCTCACCAAGCTTTTGGGCCAACGGCGCAGCTGGTTGTTCTGTGTGCAGGCCTTGCTCTTCGTCTCGATCTGGCAATTGGGTGCGAGCAATCCGCAGCCTGGTGACATGGGAGAGTTCGCTATATGGGCGCTCATCACAGCGTTTCTGTCGGCGACGCAAGACATTGTCATTGATGCCTATCGCATTGAGATTTTGGAAGAAGAAGAGTTCGCGCACGGCACCGCGACAAACCAATTTGGCTATCGCACAGGTAATCTGATCGCGGGTGCAGGGACAATCTATTTCGCCTCGCAAGAGGGGCTAGGGCTTGGCTGGTCAACGGCCTATGGCCTGACCGCGTTCTGCATCATTCCTGCGATTATTGGCGCGTTATGGGCCGGCCCGGGCAAGTTTGTTGATCGCTTCGCGCATGTCGAGGGTATGAAGCCAAAGCAGTGGTTGACTGAGGCAGTGGTCAACCCATTCCGTGAATTTTTGACACGGCATGGCGCTTTCCTAATCCTTGGCTTCGTGCTTGTGTACAAGGTTGGCGATGCCATGGGGCAGGCTATGTTAAGCCCGATGATCGTTGACCTTGGCTTTTCCGATCTGGACTATATTTCGGCGAACAAATTATGGGGCTTTGGCGCGTTGATTATTGGCTCTGCCTTGGGCGCTCCTTTCATCTTGTGGCTCGGCATGGGGCGCGCGTTGCTTATCTCCGGATTGTTAATGATGTTCTCCAACGTCATGTTCATGATCTTGGCTGCCACAGGGAACAGCTACTGGATGATGGTCGCCGCTATTTGCACCGAGAATTTGACCAGCGGCGTTGGTCTGACAGTGTTTGCTACCTATTTGTCGGGCTTGTCGAGTATAGCCTACACCGCGACGCAATTTGCGTTGCTGTCGTCCTTTGCCGGTGTCGGGCGAACGTTTATGGCGGGACCTGCGGGCATCGTTGCCGAGAATGTCGGCTGGGTGGGCTTTTGGGGCTTCACCGTCGTGGCAGCGATCCCTGGTATGATTTTGCTCTGGCTGCTTTGGAGCAAAGGCTATGTCGTCCAAGGCATCCACCAAGTTGAAGCCATCAATGAAAAGGCGCTGAAGGAACCTGTCGGGCCCTTACGTATTCTTGGCTTTCTGCTGGTTGTGGCTGGGCTTATCGGGCTATTACTCTCGCAACCGCTTGAGTTTGCAACCAATCTCACATTGGCCT
>Ga0315899_10001836_pt1 | contig 23965 bp, 12 predicted proteins | sample LakEriMetagenome_2_FD_203518 | JGI IMG/M metagenome (GOLD analysis project Ga0315899, IMG submission 203518) | Freshwater fungal communities from buoy surface, Lake Erie, Ohio, United States - Buoy 4 MA112 | ecosystem: Environmental > Aquatic > Freshwater > Lake | place: USA: Lake Erie, Ohio... | reverse complement strand
AAGACGCCGGGACCATCGATGCCAGGCATCGACAGGCGCGGGCCGCCGTGGATCGGGTCAGGTGGCGCGAGGCAAGCAATGGAGGCCTATACCATTGGCGACTGGCGTCATTCCCAATCCACTACCCTTGGATTGTTGACGCCCAGACAGCGATGTTCAGAGAGCAGTTGGCAAACCATCTGGAAAAATTTTCGCGTGAAAATATGGGTGCGCTGGTGCGTAGGCCCTGGGATTTGAGGGGAATTGATCACCACGAAGGGGCGCTGGGCACGGAGGATTTTTTGTCTTTGGGAACTGAAATGACCGCACCGACTGCCAGAAAACAACCTCACCGCCTTGCCCGCAGAAGAAGACCTCACCCCCCTGCCCCCTCTCCATGAATGGAGAGGGGGAGATTTGTTTTGACATTTGGCGAGCCGTGCGCGGGAGTGCACGGGTTCTGGCGCAGACGGGAAACGAGCCTTGGGCCAGGAAGATATAAAGCCGCCGGGGTTTTTGTCTTGGTGAGCCCGGTGCGGGAGCGCCGGGGCCGCTGGCGCAGACGGTAAACAGAGTGGCAAGAAGAAGACCTTGCCTTGCCGCCTTGGCAGAAGAAGACCTCACCCCCCTGCCCCCTCTTAATGAATGGAGAGGGGGAGAATTGTTTTGGCATTTGGCGAGCCGTGCGCGGGAGTGCACGGGTACTGGTGCGGGCGGGTGACTGTGGTGGGGTTTTGGTGACTGGTGGTTGCGGATTTTGGGCTGGTGCTGGTGCTGACTGGGTTAGGCGAGGTGGCTGTGGGGAGGTTGAACCCGTGCACTGCCGCGCACGGCACGCCTGAGGACAAGGCAAATCGCTGTGGTTGGGAGGTTGGGTTTTTGTCAGGGGTAGTGGTGCGGGCGCTGGGGCGCGCGGTTTGCCAGGCGAGGACATAGATTTTGGTGGGTTGGGGAATTTTTTTTGTCAGCGCTAGCGGCCCGGGCGCTGCCGCACCCGGCTCACTAGGGAGGACAAAGGCGGGGGTTGGTGCTGACGGAGATGGGCGAGGTGGCTGTGGGGAGGTTGAACCCGTGCACTGCCGCGCACGGCACGCCTGAGGACAAGGCAAATCGCTGTGGTTGGGAGGTTGGGTTTTTGTCAGGGGTAGCGGTGCGGGCGCTGGCGGGCCCGGGATAGGCAGGATGATCAAGGGCGGGCAAAATTGGTGGCGGTAGCGATACCGTGGAAGTTGTCACTGATGAAAACGGTATCGAGCAAATCAAGGTTTGCATAGTTATAGGTGGAGAGAGTGGCCCGTACCCCTGGTGCCGAGGCAGCCACTATATCCAGCATGCCATCGCCATTGGCATCATTGACAGCCACTCGAACTCCGCCCGGGAAATTCAGATTGAATTCTTTTTTCAATCGTCCATCCAGCGACAGGACCGCCACTTGTCTGGTATTTCCCCTGATCTCAACCCCGGCAAAGATCTCCAATTCTCCGTCGAAATCCAGGTCGGCCGCGGCCAGGTTGAACCCGGCGGGAACCACCCCATCCGAAAAGGCGTAATAACTGTAGGCCGGTGCCCAGTAAACACCCGGCAGATAGACCACAATATGGCTGTTGATGGTGGAGGAAACCACCGCATAACTGGTCCCATCAGCCTGTGGCTGGGAAAGCGCCACACGAACGCCTCCCTTGTATTCCGGGCTGAAGGCGTAAAAAGCGCCCTGTCCATCCCCTGTGACAGCATCGAAGAGACTGACCGCCGGTTCGGATCCGGCCCCAGCACCGCAGAGGATCACCGTGGTCCAGTCGCCGGCCAGTCGGGTGGTGCCTCCGGTGACGGAAACCCCACCATGGAATTTCGGATCAAAGGCGTAGAAGCTCATCGCCACCCGACCGGTTGCGCTATCGATCACCAGCACATGGGGAGAGCTGGGACCGGACACGGCGACAATCAGGCTGTCGGGGACGGTATCACCAGACCGGGTCAGGGTGCTGACATTCAGCGGACCGGCGTATCCGGGAAAGGGGACGACTTCCTGGTAGTTTCCGCCGGAAGAACGGATGCCCAGCTTCCCGTTGCCCAGGCTGACCGCCATGCTGCCTGGGGCCAGGTCGAAGGGCTGGGCCACCAGAGAACCAGCCGCCTGTGGAACCTCACGCCTGTTTGGCAGCGGACCGCCTGCCAGGCGAAACCCGGTGTCGCTTGCCTCGCGAGCTGGTGACACCTCCGCATAGCCCGTGGCGATGATGGATGGCCCGGCGGCAAACCAATACCCTCCCCGCAAACCGCGGGAAGGGCCTGCTGAGCCGTCGAGATCGTTCCACTGGTACACATTGCCATTCTGGTCGAAGGTGCCGTAGTGGCTGGCACTGGCGGAGAACACTCCCACATCCGTCAGATAGTTTTGGTTTGCCAGATAATCAGTCTGCTGGGTGATACAAAGCTCGATCTGGTTATTGAGGTAGTTGACCTGGTTGGGCGAGTTGACGGCGTTGATGTCATTGCCCGGCAGGGTGTCGCTTTGCGTGGCGTAGAGATAATAGCCCGGGCCGGAGGAGGACTTTTGCGGGCTGTAGAAGGCGGCCTTGTACCACTCGTCCTGCAGCGGGATGAAATAGTCGGGAACTTTTCCCGTGAATGGGTTGACCGCATTGCGGGTAACCGCCTGCCCGGGGAGGACACCCTCGAGGTTGTAGGCGCCATTCTCTGTGGTGGTGGGACCGACCGGCCCGGAGGGTTGGCCGTTGGACATCCAGTTGGCGAAACGGGCGGCGTCGGACCAGCTTACATAGGTGATCGGCCGGTCAGGACCGGTGGCATGGATACTTTGCACTCCATGCGGATTTATGACGGAATAGGAGTAGTTGCCAGGTTCCCCTTGGCGGAGAATCCCGGCGATGTTGAGGTCTGTAGCCATGCGCTCGTTGTAGAGCTGATTGGGATCATTCGCGGCCACGGCATTGAGGAAGGCCGTGTACTGGCCGATGGTCACATGGGTTTTGGCGATTTGGAAACGGTAATCCACGGCGCCGAAACCGGTGGCCGGGTCGGACAGGTTGCCGGGATCCCCCACGGTGACCATGTCGACCTGAACCGGATCGGTTGGCTTGGAAGTGCCGGCAATCCGGAAACCACCGTTAGAGCTGATGGTGTCGTTGGTGTAACCCAGGCTGTAGTTGGATTGCAGGTAGGAGGCGAGCGATGTCCAGGCGCCTCCGCGCAGCACGGAATTGGGGCTCGAACCGGTTACTGTTTGGTTGATTTCCCAGAGATTCCCGTTTTGGTCAAAAGTGCCGTAGAAACTGGCGCTGCCTGGGAACGCCCCGACATTGGTGAGGTAATTCTGGGAAAAATCCAGGTAGGGTTGCTGGGTCACGCAATAGGCACCGGTGGCATCCAGGATGTAGTTGACCAGGTTCCCCGCATCCGGTTTTCCACTGTCGGCTATTTGGTTGGAAGGGGCTGTGTTGCTGCCGGTGGCGTAGAGACTGTACCCGCCCTGCCCGCCCGCAAGGGTTGGATTGTAATAGGCCGCCTTGTACCACTCCTCTTCATTCGGGATGAAAAAATCGGGTGCCGATCCGGTGTTGATGTTGACCGGATTCCGTGGCGCAGAGTTGCCTGAAATGGCCTTGTTGAGGGTGTAGGCCCCGTCCTCGGTCGTTTGCGCGGTGCATTCACCCACGGGTTGCCCGTTGGACATCCAATTGGCAAAACGCGCCGCGTTGAACCAGTTCACATTGGCAATGGGACGGTTGGTTGGACTGTCCGCGCCGGGTGGGACGGTGTCACCCGAAGGGCCGGTGACGGAATAGGAATAGAAACCATTGGAATAGGTTTGGGTAATGCCGCCACTGCTGGCTATTCTTGCCATGCTGGCGTTGTACAAACCGTAAATTTCAGGACCGCGGGCCACGGCGTTGAGGAATTCGCAGTATTGGCCCAGTGTCACCTCAAATTGGCCGATGCGGTACTCGTAGCTGACACTCCCATGCCCGGTGGCCGGATCTGGCGCGTTGTTTGGGTTGCCGATGGTGACCATGGCCATATCAATGGCAGGCGCCAAGCGTGATTCCAATTCCACCAAGCCTGGTTTGGAATTCTGAACCTTCCGTGAACGACTTTTGACACCAAAAGATTGCAACCCGAACAGGGGTACGATGCCTTGGAGGAAAGAACGATAGTGGGCAGGGTACATGTCGGGGAGCCTCTGTTTATAGACTTCTATAGTGCAATATTAAAGCCGCCTGTTAAGCGAATCCATCGAAAAAGGCACCCTATTATTTCCACCTTTGCTGGAATATTCGGATCGTCCCATGCCGGCATGGGTAATCCCGGATGGTTTTCATTAAAGAAAATCGGTTGGGCCGACCTGAGCGGGCGGAAGTTGGAACCTGGGATGTTTGTTGCCCAGGTTTTCGGGCATTCGATGGAGCCGACAATTCCCGACCGGGCCTGGTGTCTTTTCAAGAAGCCCGCAGCCGGAACCCGCCAGAACAAGATCGTGCTCGTGCAGTTCAATTCCCTGGGTGACCCGGAAACCGGCGGTCGATTCACCGTCAAGCGGTACCGCTCGGAAAAGGGTGTGACGGAGGAGGGCTGGGAGCATCGGGCGATCCGTCTGGTGCCGTTGAATCCCGAGTATGCGCCGATAGAGATCAGCGGGGACCTGGCGCGGGAGGTTTTGGTGGTGGGTGAGTGGGTGGCGGTTTTGGGTGGTGGGTGATGGGTGTGGGTTGGATTTTTCAACAGGAAAGGGCGAGGGGCGAAATTTTTCTCTGCGAAGACGCGAAGAACGCGAAGGGGTTGGGCGTTTTTTTGCGGTGGGTTGCGGGGTGGGGGTTGGGTTTTTGTCAGGGGTAGTGGTGCGGGCGCTGGGGCGCGCGGTTTGCCAGGCGAGGACATAGATTTTGGTGGGTTGGGGAATGTTTTTTGTCTGCGCCAGCGGCCCGGGCGCTGCCGCACCCGGCTCACCAAGGAAAGACAAAGGCCTTGGTGGGTTGGGGAAGGGTTGTTTGCCGTCTGAGGCGGAACCCGTGCACTGCCGCGTACGGCACGCCAATAAAGGAAAACAAAACTCTGTGGTGGGATTTGATTTTTGTCTGCGCCAGCGGCCCGGCGCTGGCGCACCCGGCTCACCTAGGAAAGGCAAAGGCCTTGGTGGGTTGGGGAAGGGTTGTTTGCCGTCTGAGGCGGAACCTGTGCACTGCCGCGCATGGCACGCCTGGGGACAAGACAAAACGCTGTTGTTGGTGGGTTATTCCTCGTTGCCCGAGGAGATGTCGGGGAGGCCGAGGATTTCGAGGTGTTCGCTTTCGCGGTCGCGCATCATGCGGCGGTCGTGGGGGTCTTTGTCATCGTAGCCGACGAGGTGGAGGAGGCCGTGGATGACATAGAGGGACAGCTCGAGCTGGGGGTCGTGACCGCGCTCGGCGGCCTCGCGCATGGCGACCTCGACGCCGAGGACCAGCTCGCCCTGGAGGACCTTGCCGGCGGAGTAGGGGAAGGAGATGACATCGGTGGGGTAATCGTGCTTGAGGAACTGGTTGTTGACGCGCTGGCTGGTGGCGTCGTCGACGAAGGCGAGGCTGATCTCGAAATCGCGGATGTCCTCGTTGGCGAGGACGGACTCGGCGACCTTGCGGAAGCGGGCCTTGTCGATCTTGAGGTGTTCCTGGGGGGAGGCGATGCGGATGGGCATGGCGTCGGCATCAACCCGCTTTGGCCAGGGGGGCGGGTTGGGTGTCGAGGCCGTCGAGCAGCTTGAGGCGGTCGGGCGCCGTGGGCGCGGCCGCGTGTTCGCCGGCGGTGAAGAGGGCGGGCTTGAGATCGAGGATCTCCTGGGCGAGGAGGGCGTAGTCCTCGGCGCCGTGGCAGGTGGGGGCGTAGCCGAAGATGGATTTGCCGAAGCTGGGGCTTTCGGCCAGCTTGATGTTGCGGCGGACGCGGGTGCTGCAGAGGCGGGCGTCGGCCCAGGGGGTGGAGCCGCCGCGGGATTTCTCGAGGAAGCGTTGGATGTCCTCGACGATCTCGTGGGTGAGCTTGGTGTGCATGTCGCAGAGGGTGAGGACGACGCAGGTGACCTTGAGGCCGGGGTTGAGGCGCTTGGTGACGAGGCTGGTGGTCTCGAGCAGCTTGCCGAGGCCGTGCAGGGCGAGGAAGTGGGGCTGGAGGGGGATGATGACCTCGTCGACGCAGGTGAGTGCGTTGAGGGTGAGGACGCCCAGGGAGGGGGCGCAGTCGAGGACGAGGAGATCGAAGGGATCGGGCTCGGCGTTGACGAGGTCGCGGAGGATCATCTCGCGGCCGACCACGCCGGAGAGTTCGACCTCGGCGGCGGCGAGGTCGAGCGAGGAGGGGGTGACCCAGAGGTTGGGCTCGGTGTTGAGGCGAGTCTGGGACCAGGGGGTCTGGCGGATGAGCATGTCGTAGAGGGTGTTCATGCCGCGGGCGGCGGTGACCCCGAGGTGGGAGGAGGCGTGGGCCTGGGGATCGAGATCCATCAGGCAGACGGTTTTGCCGGCGCCGGCCATGGCGGCCGCGAGGTTGACCGAGGTGGTGGTCTTGCCGACGCCACCCTTCTGATTGAGAACCGCAATCTTGCGCATGGCTGGTGCCCCTGAATCCATTCCGGGCGCGATCGGGCGCGAGCAAACCGGGCGCGATCGAGTCTGGAAGATATGGGTTTTCGGGTTTGGGCGAAAGTCCATCTGCCTCGCGCAGGTTTCGGCCCATATTGCCCAAATTGCCTTTTTGGGTGTGAGTTGTGAAAACCGGGAAACCTGTGTTGCCCCGGAAATGAGGGTTTTGGTACTTGGGGGATGTTGCCCGAAATCCTGTTTCGGGCCCGGGAAGGACGCCCGGTCTGCACCATGGAGTTGCGCTCAAGGAAGGGCGGGGCCGCATGCAAGTGGTCATCCTCTGCGGGGGCCAAGGGACTCGCCTGCGCGAGACCTCGGAGCATCTCCCCAAGCCGATGGTTCCCATCGGCGGCAAGCCGATCCTGTGGCACATCATGAAGCATTGCGCGGCCCACGGGCTGCGCGAGTTTGTGTTGTGTCTGGGTTACAAGTCATACGAGATCAAGCGGTGGTTTCTGGAGTACCACCTGCGGGAGCGGGATTTCACCTTCCGGCTGGGTCGGCCGGACCAGATGGAGATCCATCCTTCGGACCGGGACGAGGAAGACTGGCTGGTGACCTTCGCCGAGACGGGCGAGCAGACGATGACGGGCGGGCGCGTGCGCCGGGTGGGGCCGCACCTGCGGGGTGGCAACTTTTTGCTGACCTATGGGGACGGGGTGTCGGACGTGGACCTGGGGGAGCTGGTGCGCTTCCACAAGGGTCACGGCAAGCTGGCGACGGTGACGGCGGTGCGGACACCGGGGCGTTTCGGCGAGTTGCGGCTGGACGGCGACACGGTGGAGGCGTTCGAGGAGAAGCCGGATGTGACGCGCGGGCGGATCAACGGCGGGTTTTTCGTGGTGCGGCGCGAGGTGATCGACCGGCTGGGGGATGACCCGGGGCTGGTGTGGGAGCGCGGGCCGCTGGAGGGTTTGGCGGCGGACGGCGAGCTGGCGGCGTATCGGCATGACGGGTTCTGGCACGCGATGGACACGCCGCGGGACCACGCGGAGCTGGAGCGGCTGTGGGCCACGGGGCGGGCGCCGTGGGCGATCTGGAACGCGGCGGGCCCGGGGGACAAGCGCGCGCGGCGCGGGTACCAGGCACCTATGAGGGAGCGGGCATGAGCCACGCGAGCGGCAAGGACGACGGATTCTGGCGCGGGCGGCGCGTGCTGATCACCGGGTGCACCGGTCTGGTGGGCGCGTGGACGACGCGGGCGCTGGTGGCGCGCGGGGCCCATGTGGTGGGCCTGGTGCGGGACCGCGTGGCGGGCTCGGACCTGCGGCGCGGCGGGCTGATCCGCAAGATCGACCGGGTGCACGGTCGGCTGGAGGATTTCCAGTTTTTGGAGCGGGTGGTCAACGAGCACGAGATCCAGACGGTGTTCCACCTGGCGGCGCAGGCGATCGTGGGGACGGCCAACCGGTCGCCGCTGGCCACCTTCGAGGCGAACATCCGCGGGACCTACAACCTGCTGGAGGCGGCGCGGCGGAGCGGTTTGAACCCGCATGTGGTGCTGGCCAGCTCGGACAAGGCGTACGGCGACCAGGGGGGTGAGGCGTATGACGAGTCGTCGCCGCTGGCGGCGACGCACCCCTACGACGTGAGCAAGGCCTGCGCGGACATGCTGGGGCGGAGCTACTTCGAGAGCTACGGCCTGCCGGTGTGCGTGACGCGCTGCGGCAACTTCTTCGGCGGCGGCGACCTGAACTGGAACCGGCTGGTGCCGGGCGCGATCCGCAGCCTGCTGGCGGGCGAGGCGCCGGTGCTGCGCTCGACGGGCCGTGAGCTGCGCGACTACTTCTACGTGCGGGACGGGGCGATGGCCTACATCCACCTGGCGGAGCGGATGGCGGCGGACGAGACGATCCACGGCAGGGCGTTCAATTTCTCGGCCAACTTCCGCATGAACTCGCTGGAGATGATCGGGGCGATCTGCCGGCAGCTTGGCAGCCGGATCGAGCCACGGATTTTGGGGACGGCGACCAACGAGATCCCGGCGCAGCGGGTGGATAGCACGCTGGCGCGGGAGCGGCTGGGCTGGGCCCCGCGGTGGACCTTCGACGAGGCGCTGGAGGAGACGCTGGCTTGGTACCGGGCCCATCTGGCGGGGCTGGAGAGCGAGGCGAGCGGGGTGGATGAGCCGGAAGCGGCCACCGGAAGAAGGCTGGGCCGGGCGGCCTGAAAAAAACCAACGATTGGACCGCGACACCAGGAACCGACACCATGAGCACCCAGAAAGAGAAACCGATCCTCACCGCGGGGCCCTCCATCACCAAGCTGGAGCAGGACTATGTGGCCGACGCGGTGGCCCACGGGTGGAACCAGGACTGGAACCTGTACCTGGAGCGGTTCCAGCGCGCCTTCGGCGAGGTGACCGACACGCGGTTCACCCTGGCGACCAGCTCGTGCACGGGGGCGCTGCATCTGGCGCTGTTGTCGCTGGGGGTGGGGCCGGGTGACGAGGTGCTGGTGCCCGAGACGACCTGGGTGGCGACGGCCAGCGCGGTGAAATACTGCGGGGCGACGCCGGTGTTTGTGGATGTGGAACCGGACACCTGGTGCATGGATCCGGAGCGGCTGCTGGCGGCGATCACGCCGCGCAGCAAGGTGGTGGTGCCGGTGCACCTGTACGGGCAGCCGGCGGACATGGGTCGGATCTTGAAGATCGCGCGGGCGCACGGGCTGAGGGTGATGGAGGACGCGGCGCCGGCCCTGGGGGCGACGGTGCTGGTGGACGGTGTGGAGCGGCCGGTGGGCTCGCTTGGCGATGTGGCGTGCTTCAGCTTCCAGGGCGCCAAGATCATGACCACCGGCGAGGGTGGCATGCTGGTGACGAACGACCGGGCGATTTACGACCGGGCCAGTTTTCTGAATGACCACGCCCGGGACCGGGCGAACGGGTTTCAGATCCTGGAGGTGGGTTACAAGTACAAGATGTCGAACATCCAGGCGGCGCTGGGCCTGGCGCAACTGGAGCGGCTGGACGAGCTGGTGGGCCAGAAGCGGCGGATCATGGGCTGGTACCGCGACCGGCTGGCGGGTGTGGACGGGCTGGGGCTGAACGCGGCGAACGGGTGGTCGAAGCCGATCTTCTGGATGAGCTCGGTGGTGCTGGACGAGGCGGTGACCCCGGGCCGGGAGCAGGTGACGCGTCATTTGAAGGAGCTGGGGATCGACACGCGGCCGTTTTTCCCGCCGCTGTCGAGCTTCCCGATGTTTCGCACGCCGGCGGGCCCGGGGCCTGTGGCGGCGCGGATCGGCCGGGCGGGCATCAACCTGCCCAGCGGGCACTCGCTGACCGAGGCGGATGTGGAGCGCGTGTGCCGGGGCCTGAAATCGGCGCTGGCGGCGCGCCCCGTGGCGGCGGCCTGAGGCGATTCCATGGCATCTTCCGCGACACAGCTTTCCTTTCCTTTGACCCCTTCGGCCCCCGTCGGCGCGGGCGGGGATGGCCGTGCGGTTGTCGAACAGTTCGCCGCCCTGAAAAATCCGGCGAGCGCGGGTGAGGCGTTGCCCCTGGTGGACGGCACGGGCCGGGTGGGGGCGCTGGTGCCGGTGACCTTTGCCGACGCGGGGGATGCCGGGGCGGTGGCGCGGCTGGCCCGGTGGCGGCAGGCGGCGCCGGAGGCGTTCCCCTCGGTGGGTGTGGTGACGGTGGAGGGGACGGGCCGCTGGCTGGAAAAGGCGGTGCTGGGGCAGGCGGACCGGATGCTGTTCTGGGTGGTGGACGGCGAGGGCAAGCCGGTGGGGCATGCCGGTTTCTTCCGGTATGACGCGGAAAGCAACACAATTGAGATCGACAATGTGGTGCGCGGGGAGAAGGGGTGCTCGCGCGGGATCATGACGGTGGCGGTGCGGGCGCTGTGCGCCTGGGCGCTGGAGCGGCTGGGCGTGGAGGCGCTGTGCCTGCGGGTGTTTGACGACAACCCGCGGGCGATACGGCTGTACCGGGCGGTGGGATTCCGCGAGCTGTTCCGGTTGCCGCTGGTGCGGCAGGAGGAGCCGGGCGGGCACCGCTGGGTGGAGGCGGGGCCGACGCACCGGGGCCCGGTGGGGCGGCATTTCGTGACGATGCGCCTGGACCGGGAGGGCGCGGCACCGGCGAGCCCGCCGCGGCGGGAGGGCGAAAGGCCGGTGCTGAGCATTGTGATGCCGGCGAAGAACGAGGAGGGGAACCTGCGCCGGGCGTTTGAGGAGCTGGGCGCGGTGCTGGACGCGCTGGGAGAGCCCTACGAGGTGCTGGTGATCGACAACGCCAGCAGCGACGGGACGCGGCGGATCATGCGCGAGCTGTGCGGGCGGGACGCGCGGTGGCGGTACCTGCGGTTCTCGCGGGACTTCGGCGTGGAGACCTCGATGGCGGTGGGGCTGCGGTCGGCCCGGGGCGACGCGGCGATGGTGGTGTTCAGCGACCTGCAGGACCCGGTGGAGCTGATCCCCCGGTTTGTGCGGCACTGGCGCGAGGGGACCGACGTGGTCTACGGCGTGGTGCGGGACCGGGCCGGGGACCCGTGGTGGAAGTCTTTGGGATCGAAGCTGTTTTACCGGCTGCTGGAGCGGGTGGGGGATTGCCGGTTGCCGGCGCGGGCGACGGATTTCCGGCTGCTGTCGCGCCGGGCGCTGGACGCGCTGGGGCAACTGGACGAGCGGAACCGGTATTTCCGCGGGCTGAGCCACTGGATCGGTTTCCCGTCGGTGGCGGTGCCGTATGACCGGCATCCGAGGCGGGCGGGGCGGAGCCACGCGCCTTTCTTCTATTTGGTGAACCTGGCGGCGCGGGCGGTGACCTCGTTCTCGCTGTGGCCGGTGGACGCGCTAGGGCATCTGGCGGCGGTGGCGCTGGGGGCGACGCTGGTGATGGGGCTGCTGGCGGCCCTGGGCGTGTGGAATTTGGGGCTGATTCATGTGCTGTTGGGGATGGTGCTGACCTCGACCCTGGCGACGGGCTGGGTGGTGGGGCAGTACGCCGGGCGCACCTATTTGGAGGCCCGGAGGCGGCCGTTGTATCTGGCCGAGGAGACGATCGGCTGGGAGGCGCCCGCTGGCGGGCGGGGATACTGGACGCACGAGGCGGATGGGCCGGCGGGGCGCGGCGGGGCGGCGGCGGCGGAGGAGAGACCGCGGCCCTCCTGGGCGCCCTGAGGCGGAACTGGACGACACCCTGATTCACAACCGGAGAGAGCGACCATGTGGCAAGACCTGCATCAGGAAATTTTGGACAAGGTGCGCGAGTACAGCCAGGCGAGGCACCTGCAGCCGAAAGAGTTCGTGCCCGGGGTGACGCCGGTGCCGTACGCGGGGCGGGTGTTCGACGCCTCGGAAGTGACGGCGGCGGTGGACACCGTGCTGGACTTCTGGCTGACGCTGGGGCCGCAGGGTGAGGCGTTTGAGAACGAGCTGGCGCGGGCCGTGGGGGTGCGGGAGGCGCTGCTGACGAACTCGGGCTCGAGCGCGAACCTGCTGGCGGTGAGCGCGCTGACCAGCCACACCCTTCCCGACGGGTTGCGGCCCGGGGACGAGGTGATCACGGTGGCGGCCGGATTCCCGACGACGGTGGCGCCGCTGGTGCAGAACGGTCTGGTGCCTGTTTTCATCGATGTGGAGCCGGGCACGGCGAACCTGCGGGCGGACCTGCTGGAGCGGGCCCTTTCCTCGAAGACGCGGGCGGTGGTGGCGGCCCACGCCCTGGGCCACCCGTTCGACCTGGACGCGGTGACGGAGTTCTGCCGGAAGCACGACCTGTGGCTGATCGAGGACAACTGCGACGCGCTGGGGGCGGAGTGGCGCGGGCAACGGACGGGATCGTTCGGGGACCTGGCGACGCAGAGTTTCTACCCGCCGCACCACCTGACGATGGGCGAGGGGGGCGCGGTGCTGACGAACACCCCGCGGCTGCGCCGGCTGGCGGAGAGTTTCAGGGATTGGGGGCGGGACTGCTGGTGCCCGTCGGGCAAGGACAACACCTGCGGCAAGCGGTTCGGCTGGAAGCTGGGCGACCTGCCGGAGGGGTATGACCACAAGTACATCTACCGTCACCTGGGCTACAACCTGAAGCCGCTGGACATGCAGGCGGCGATCGGGCGGAAGCAGTTGGCCAAGCTGGACGATTTTGTGGCGGCGCGGCGGGCCAACCACGCCTACCTGATGGAGGCGCTGCGGCCCTTCGAGGGTTTGATCCATTTGCCGGAGGCGGACCCGCGGGCGAACGCGTCGTGGTTCGGGTTTCTGGTGATCGTGCGGGACCACGCGCCGGTGAGCCGGCAGGAGATCATCCGGCACCTGGAGGCGCGGAAGATCCAGACGCGGCCGCTGTTCGCGGGGAACCTGCTGCGGCATCCGGCGTTCCAGAACATCGAGCACCGGGTGGTGGGTGACCTCCGGATGACGGACAAGATCATGCATGACGCCTTCTTCATGGGGGTGTATCCCGGCCTGACGCGGCCGATGCTGGACCACATGGTGAACAGCCTGCGCGAGGTGCTGGAGCCGGCGGCGGCCGGCAAAACGGCACGCATCGGCATGCCGCAGATCCAGGGCGCGGCCTGATGTCGCCGGGGGCGCGACGGTGGCTGGTGGGCGCGGCGCTGCTCGCCGTGCTGGCGGCCCACGCTTCGACCCGGCTGGAATCGTTGCGGCAGATCGGGCTGGAAGAGCGGCAGTTCTGGTCGGACACCTTCCGGTATTCGTTGGCGGCGCTGGCGGGGCATGGCCTGAGGCCGGTGCAATTCGCAGGCGTGCCCGAATCGATCCCCTTGCAGCGATTTTTGACCCTGCAGGCGCCCGCGTTGAGCCGGGAGGATTTCGACGGGTATTTCAGCCTGCCGGAATCCGAGCCGGTGACTCCGCCGGTGGGAATCACGGACGCCAGTGACGAACATTTGCCTTGGCCCTTGTACACCACCCGCATTTTGGACCTGTGGACGGCCACGGGCCTGTGGTGGCTGTTCGGCATCCGCTGGGATGTGTTGTTCTGGTTTTACGCCGGGTTGTCGACGCTGGCGTGCCTGTGCGTGTTTTTGACCGCGCGCGGGCTTTCCAGGAACGCCTGGGTGGGGGTGGTGGCGGCTGTTTGCTATTCGGTGATGCCGCTGGAGATCTCCTACACCGCCTACTCGCCGCGGGATATCTCGCCGCTGTGGTTTGGGGCGCCGGCTTGGGCGTGCCTGGCCTGGCTGGTGGGGACACGGAAGGCGGTGGCGGGGGACCTGGTGGCGGCCAGGCTGGCTGGCTTTTTGGCGGCCCTGGGCCTTGGGTGGCGGCATGATGCCCTGGTGACGGTGATTGCGATGACGGGGCTGGCGGGGCCGGCTTTGTTGCTGGCGGGGCGCGGTTGGAAAACGGCGGTGGCGGGGACCGTGTGCTGCCTGGGAACAGCGTTGGTGCTGCGGGTGGGGATAGCGGCTTTGTGTCCGGTGGTCCCGCAGGGGTCTGGCGTGGGATTCCACATGGCCAGTTACGCGGAGGAGACCCGGTGCAACCTGTTCCATCTGGAAAACAGCATGGGGGTCTCGCGGGATGACCTGCAGGTGATCGTGCGGGTGGCCCAGAGGCGGATGGAGGAGGGGCTGGAGCCGCTTTCGTTCGATCCCGAACATTGCCACGAGATTTATGGGGCCGACCATGCCCGGATCAGCCGGGAGTTGTTTTGGGAGTCTTTCAGGCTGAATTTGCCGACCTGGCTGGGGAACGCGCCGCACTTTGTCTGGCGGGCCCTGCAGGCCACGCGGCTGGCGGACCTGCCCCTGGCATCGACGGGGCACGCGCCGGAACTGGATCCCCAGCGGACCCGCAAGCCGATGTCGTGGTGGATATCGATGCAGAAGTGGCTGGCGGCGGCGATACCGGTGTTGGCGATGGTGGGGTGCCTGCGGGTTTGTTTCGGGCTGCCGTGGCATGACGCCCGCGCGGCCTGGCTGCTGCGGGGGCTGGCGGGCCATTTGGCCGGGTATGTGCTGATTCTTTTCTTTGTGTTGCCGGAGGAGAAGCACGCGGGGCCGTTGCTGATACCGATGGCGGTGCTGGCGGCGGAGGCGTGCGCGTTTGTGGCGGGGTTGGGTGACCCGGTGCGCCGGGCTGTGCTGGCGGCGGGTTTCACGCGCGGGCGGGTGGCTTGTTACGCGGTGGCTGTTTTGGTGGTGGTGGGCGGGTGGCGGGGCGCCACGGCCTGGGTGGAAAAAGTGGCGCTGGATGCGCGGGAAAAGCAGCGCCAGGAGGCGCTGGGTTTGGCCGGGCGGGCGGAGTGGCTGGAGAACGAAGGGGATCCGATCCGCCAGGAATGGGTGCGCGAGGGGGCGGAAACCCGGAAGGCCGTGGCGCTATTGGCGTGGGTGCGGGCTGACCAGAGCGGGGTGCGGCTGGCGTGCCGGGAGGGGACCTACGGGCACCCCAAGGCGCTGGTGCAGTACCATGATTCGCCCAGCCGGTTGTTCACCACCTGGCACCGGGTGCCGGACGGGGAGCCGAGCCTGTTTGTGGTGACGCTGCCGGGGCACGGGCTGTTCGGCGACGAGCGGGGTGACATCGCGCGGCTGGAGGTGATCGGCAAGGGGAAGATATTGCGGACGGCCCGGCTGGAACTGAAGACCGGACCGGGTGAGGACCCGCTGCCGTGGTTGAGGACGCTGGTGACACCCGGGGAAAAGCAGGCGGGCAGCCCGCGGTTGCGGAGTTTCAGCATGTCGGGGGCGACCATGCACCGGCTGAAGGTGCGGGATGTGTACCTGGGGCTGGAGCTGGAGGAGCAGGCCCTTTACGATGCGGTGAAGTGGCGGGCGAACCTGCACGCGGAAGACAAGCGCAAAGACAGCCGCGAGGCTGAAGAATCCCCCTGATTTGGTCGCATGCATTCAACCCGCATCCCTGAAGCCCCGACCGACGAGCTGCGCCGGCTGAGACGGGCCCTTTTCCTGTTGATGGCCGAGGTGGAGATCCACGCCTTCGGGGTGATTCTGGCCCTGACGGGATTGCTGTGCTGCCTGCCGTTCATCGGTTTGGGGCGGGAGGAGTTGCTGTTGGTGCTGTGGGTGGCGGCGCAGATTGGCGCGGCCTCCACGCTGGTGGGCATGGTGGGGCGGTTCGGCTGCCGGAAGGTGGGGATGCGGAAATTCGTGTACGGGGCGGTGGCGCTGGACTTCGCGGTGTTTTTGCTGGGGGTGGTGGGGATCAGCGGATTGGTGCCCGGCGGGGTGGTTTTTTGGGCGGAGCTGCCGCGGTTGATCAGCTTTATTTTGACACTGGGTTACCTGACCGACCTGGCGGTGGGGGCCGGTGAGACGGAAATCGCCGAGTTGCTGCGGGGGGCGGCGAAGGCGCTGCTGTGGCAGTTGATGCTGTGGCCCGCGGTGGTGTTCACCGCGGTGGGGGCATGTTTCGGGGCGTTCGCCTTCGCGTGCATCGTGCTGCCGCTGTTGCCCTTGGCCCTGGCGGGGCTGGGGGTCTACCTGTTTGTGCGGGTGGTGGTGGACTACGCGTTCGCGGTGCGGCGTCTGAGGGCCGTGGTGGCGTGGCGCATCAACGCGCTGGAGGAGGGCGCCATGCCCTCCTCCAGCGGGGAATTCAACTGACTTGGCAATTATCAGCCAGGTTGTCCGCCCGGGGTGTAGGGTTTGGAGCCGGCCGACGGGTTGTTGGCCACAAAGGTGCCCAGCAGGCTGTCGGTGGGCAGGAAGACGGCGTCGATGAGGCTGAGGTCATCGTAATTGAACACATTGAAGGTGGCTTTGGCGCCGGCGCCTGAGCTGGCGAAGATATCGCCGACGCCGTCCTTGTTGTAATCGGAAACCGCCACGCTGACGCCGCCGGTGAAGCCCTGGGCGAAGGCCAGGAAGTTCTTCAGCAGGTTGCCCTGCAGGTCGAAGACCGAGATCTCTGCCTTGCCGTTCTTGCCCGGGCCGGCGCCGACGACCAGTTCGCTGAGGCCGTCGCCGTTGAGGTGACCGGCGGCGACCCAGACGCCCTGGTAGAGGTTGACGGGATTGAAGGCGTAGAAGCTGGCGAGGGCCCGAGACGGGTCTTCGAGGGTGAAGGTGGTCACGTGGCTGTTGATGGCCGGGCTGGCCACGACCAGGGACTGGCCGGTGGAATCGGGCCCGCTCATCGCCACGCGCACACCGCCGCGGTAGGCCTGGGCGTAGGCGTAGAAGGCCTTGCGGAAGGTGCCGGTGACGGCGTCGAAGGCGCTGATGGAGGGCTCGGCGCCGGGGCCGGCGCCGCCGAGGACTACCGTGGTGGCCTTGCCATCGATCTTCGTCACGCCGCCTGCGACGGTGACCCCGCCGCGGAAGCCCGGATCGAAGGCGTAGAAGTTGTACGCGACATTTCCGGTGCCGGCATCGAGGACCAGCACGGCCGGGGCGCCGCCGGTGGCGACGGCCACCATGATGGAGTCGGCGGTGCCGTCACCATTGCGGTCGACCAGCGAGGTGCTGAGGGTGCCCTTGAAGCCAGGGAACGGTGTGAACTGCTGCTGGGTGCCGGAGGGATTGTTGATGAGGACATTGCCGTTGCCGAGGGACACCACATAGCTGCCGGGACCGAGGTCGAAGGGCGTGGTGAGGTTGGAGCCGGTGGCGGCGGGCACATTGCGCCAGACATTGATGGTGAGCGCCTGCGTGGCGGGGGTGCCCACGCCGTTGGTGGCGGTGACGGTGACCGGGTAGGTGCCCAGGGTGCCATCAGCCGGGGTACCGGAGAGGACGCCGGTGCTGGTGCTGAAGGACATGCCGGTGGGCAGGGCCCCGGTGAGGGCATAGACACGCGCGGGGAAACCGGTGCTGGTGACCGTGAAGGAACCGGCGATGGTTTCGGTGAAGGTGACCGTGTTGGCGCTGGTGATGGCGGGCGCCTCGTTCACCGTGAGGGTGAAGTTCTGGGTGGCGACCGGGTCGATGCCGTTGGAGGCGGTGATCACCAGCGGGTAGGTGCCACCCGTGAGGGCGGCGGCGTTGCCGGAGAGGATGCCTGTGCCGGTGTCGAAGGTCACACCGGTGGGCAGGTTGCCCGCGATGGCGTAGGTCCTGTCGGGGTAGCCGGTGCTGGTGACGGTGAAGGAGCCGGTGGTGCCGACCGTGAAGGTGGTGGCGTTGGCGCTGGTGATGGTGGGTGCCCAGTTCACCGTCTGCTGGACATTGCCGTTGCTGCCGTTGTAGTTGCCATCGCCGGAGTAGGTGGCGACGACCGTGCTGATGCCGGGGGGCATGGTGGTTGTGGTGACGGACGCCTTGCCTTGGCTATCGACCGTGATGGTTCCGAGGCTGGTGGAGCCGTAGGTGAACTGGACCGTGCCCGAGGGGAAAGGGGCCCCGGAGGCCTGGACGATCGTGGCGGTGAAGGTGACCGAGTTGTTGAGCAGCGAGGGATTGAGGGAGGAGACCACCGTGGTGGTGGTGTTGGCCTTGTTGATGACCTGGTTGGCGTTGCCGGTGCTGGTGTTGTAGTTGGGATCGCCGTTGTAGGTGGCGGTGATGGTGTTCGTGGCCACGGGGAGGGTGCTGACCGTGAACGAGGCGACTCCCTGGCTGTTGAGGGTGTAGGTTCCCAGGTTGGTGGCGCCCGAGACGAAGGTCACGGTGCCGGTGGGGACCAGGGCACCCTGGATGCCAGCAACGGTGGCGGAGATGGTAAGCAGGGTTCCGAAGGGGGCCGGGGCCTGGGTGGTGACGGTGGTGGAGGTGTTGGCCTTGTTGATGACAAGGGGATCTTGCGGGCTGTCGGAGGCGTTGTAGTTGGAATCACCCAAGTAGCTGGCGACGATGCTGTAGGCGTTGCCGGCCAGTAGGGCGGAAGTGCTGAACGTGGCCACGCCGTTGGCCAGGGTGCCCGTTCCCAACAAGGCGGAAGTGGCGCTGTCCACAAACCGGACATCGCCGGTGGGGAGCAGGGCGCCGGAGACCCCGGTGACGGTGGCGGTGAAGGTGATGCTGGTGCCGTAGATGGAGGGGTTGGGCGAGACGGTCAGCGCCGTGGTGGTGGCGGCCTTATTGACGGTCTGCGTGACCGCGGGGCTGGTGGCATCGTTGTAGTTGGGATCCTGGGAGACGAACTGGATGGAGAGGCTGTTGTTGCCGGCGAGCAGTTGGGAGTAGCTGAGGGAGGCGGTGCCGGAGGTGTCGAGGCTGCCGCGGCCGATTTCGGTGGCGCCATTGAGGAAGATGACGGTGCCCACCGGTACCGCGCCGGAGTTCACCGCGGGCACCGAGGCGGTGATGGTGACAACGCCACCGTAGATGGACGGGTTGGGGCTGGGCTGAACTGTCGGCAGCGGGGTAGCCTTGAGGACGGTGAGGGGGACCGCCGCGAAAGCGGGGTTGTAGTTGGGATTCACCGAGGAGTTGGCGACAGCCTCCACCGCCAGGGCGTAGGCGTTGGTTGAGGCACCGAGGACGGTGCCGGAGGCGGGGTCGTAAACAAGAGTGGGCACATAGGAGGGATCGCCGGCAACGCCGGTGACGGTGGCGTTGAGTTGGTCGGCGCCGAGGGGTGTGCCGTAGGTGATGGTGGAGACCAGGGGGTTCCACGAGATGAGTTGGTCGGCCTTGGCCACGGTTTGGGTGAGGGTGGCGCTGGTGGCGTTGTTGTAGTTGGGATCCTGACTGACGAACTGGACGCTGACCAGGTTGTCACCGGCGGGCAGCCAGCGGTAATCGAACGAGGCCTTGCCCTGGGAATCGAGGGGGACCGGAATCGGCGTGAGCAGGGTGGTGCCATTCAGCCCGCCGAAGAAGTTCACGGACCCGACCGGGATGGTGCCGAGGCCCACGGCCGGAACGGAGGCGCTGATGGTGATCTGGTCGCCGTAGGTGGAGCTTGCGGGGCTGGTGCTGACCGTGGGCACCGGGGTGGCGGCAAGAACGGTTTGCACCAGCGGGGGCGCGCTGGTGGAGGGGAAGTAGTTGGCGTCACCCGAGTATTGGGCCTCGATGGAGTGGTTGACGGACAGGGTGCTTGCCAGCAGGGTGCCGATGGAGAAGGTGGCGACTCCGTTGGAGTCGACGGAGGCGGTGCCGATTTGGGTGGAACCATCCATGAAGGCCACGGTGCCGGTGGGTTTCAGCAGACCGGCGACACCGGTCACCTTGGCGGTGAAGGTGACCAGGTCACCGTAGGTGGAGGGATTGAGCGAGGTGGTGAGGGCGGTGGAGGAGGAAGCCTTGGTGACCGACTGGGCGACGGTGGGGCTGTCGGAATTCAGGTAGTTGGCGTTGCCGGTGTATTTGGCAACGATGTTGTGGGAGCCCACGGTCAGGGCGTTGGTGGAGTAGACTGCCACGCCGGAGGAGAGGGTCTGGGTGCTGAGCAGGGTGGTGCCATCGTAGAACTCGACGGAACCCGACGGGATGGCCCCGGCCCCCCGGCCTGTCACGGTGGCGGTGAAGGTGACCGAGGTGCCGTAGACAGAAGGATTGGGGGCGGCGACTAGGCTGGTGGTTGTTGCGGCCTTTTGAACCGTCAGGTCTTTGGTTTCGGACCTGGGATTGTAGTTGGCTGATTCAGCGGAAGAGGCGGTGATGGGGTAGGTTCCCGCATTCAGGAGATCACCGGCGTTGAGTGTGATGTTGGTGGGCCTGGTGTAGACCAACGCGGTGGGCTGGGTGGTGCCGGCAGTGGAGGAGCCGGTGAGGACGGCATTCAACTGGCCGGTGGAGGCGTTGGTGGACAGCAAATCGCCGTAGATGATTGGGCTGGTGAAGCCGGTCCACGACAGGCCTGGGGTGAATTTGTTGACGACAAGCTTGGCGCCGGCGGGCGGATTGATGGTGACCGAGTTGTAGTCTGCGGTGGTCTCAGAAGTGGCGCTCATCACATAGCCGGCGGCATTGGCAGCCAGGAAATTGGCGGTGGTGACAGTGTTTCCGTCGGCCTTGTAGACCGTGTTGGCGTTGGAGGGCGTTGCGCCGCCCGCACCCAGGTTGCCCAGAACGGCGTTCAACTGGCCGGTGGTGGCGTTGGAGGAGAGCAGGTCACCATAGGTGATGGGGCTGGTGAAGCTGGTCCAGGAGAGGGTGGGGGTGATCTTGTTGATAGTCAGGGTGAAATTCTGGGTGGCATTCGGGCTGAAGCCGTTGCCGGCGTTGATGGTGAAAGTGTAGCTGCCGGCGGTTCCGGTGGGTGGATTCACCGACATGCTGGCTTGGCCGTTGCTGGTGGCTGTGATGGTGACCCAGGAGGGGTTTCCCGAGGTAAGGCTGAAAGTGTTGGCCAGGGGGTAGCCACCGGTGGTGGTGACTGTGAAGGTGTTGGTGCTGAGCACATTGTAGGAGGCGCTGTTGGCGCTGGTGATGCTGCCGACCGGCTCGTTGATGGTGAGGGCGAAATTGGAATCGTAGGTTTTGCCAACAGTGTTGGTGGCGGTGAAGATGATGTTGTAAAGGCCACCTGTTCCAGCAGCGGGGGTGCCGCTGATGCGGCCAGAGCTGGCATTGAATGACAGGCCGCTGGGTAGTGTGGTGCTTGAGGTGTTGCCATTGATGCTGTAGATGGCGTAGGTGATGTCGCCCTGGGTGTAGGGGTCGACAGTGGCGAACGGAATGGCACGCGCGGTGACATCGAAGGTGGTGTTAGCCACACCGACCTGGAAGCTGGTACTGCTGTTCGAGACAAACCAAGGCCGTTGAACCAGGGGTGAAGCCACTTGGGTGGAAGTGGTGGTGGATGGCGCGGTTGGAGTGCCGTTGCCCCAGGAGACGACAGACCTGTCCGCCTTTTGGGCCGTGAACTGGTTGTTGGTCGCATAGACCTGGGTCACCGTGGCTGGTGCGGGGCTGGGAGTTGTTCCACCGAAATTGGCATTTCCCCATGCCTGAACGGTGCCGTTGCCGTTGGCATCGACATTCTTAATGACCGCGAATGCGCCGGTATTGGAGTAGACATTGGCGACCCCGGTGAGGGCACCAGGGGAGGTGCCGCCATTGGCGGCATTGCCCCAGACTGTAACCAGCGACAGGTTGCCGGCGGAGCCACTGAAGGCGGCGAAAGCGGAGCCTGTTGAAAACACCTGACCGCCGGCACTGATGCTGGCCGGGGCACCAGTACCACCATAAGCAGCATCGCCCCAGGCCTCGACATCGCCGCTGGCGTTGACGGCGCAGAAGGCCCTTTCGGTGGATGTGACATTCACCACATTCTTGAGGGAAGTTGTGTAGGTGCCGCCGCCGTAGGTGGCGTCTCCCCATACTTTCACTGAGCCGTCAGCCAAGGTGTAGGCGAAGGCACGCTGGTTGGAGAAAACCTTGAAGGCCGCGGCCGCGGTGCCACCACCCCCGTAGGCGGTATCACCCCAGGCGGCACCATCGTTGCCAGCGCCGATAGCGGCGAAGGCGCGTTGGTTGGAAACGATGGTCTGCACATTGGTGGGAATGGATTGGCCGGTCAACAGGGAGCCGCCGGCGGTCGGATCGCCGAAAAGGTCCACGGTGCCATCGCTCCTCAACGCGGCGTAGGCGCGCTGGGTGGTGTAGACACCGGTGATGGTCACGGTGCCGGAGGGTGCGGACCTGGTGCCGCTGTCGGCTGAATTGCTGCCGTACCACCAGACGATGGTCTTGTCGGTTTTGAGGGCGGCGAAGCCATTCTGCGTGGAGTAGATGGCCACAACCCCCGAGGTGAGGCTGTTGGCAATGGTCCCGGAGGGGGGGGTGGCGCCGAAGGCGTTGTCACCCCAGACGATCACGGAGCCGTCGCTGCGCAGCGCGGCAAAGGCACCTTCATTAGAATAAAGCTGGACGGTGCGTACAAAGCCCGATTCGCTTGTGGATCCCAAAATGGTGGGAACAGTCCCGCCGGCGGTGGCGGAACCCCAGGCACTGACGGTTCCATCGCGGTTGATTTCGGCGAAAGCGGTCAGGTTGGGGAACTGCTGGCTGGAACCGGCGGTGATGGAGATGCCCATGCCGGTGCGCTGGTTGGGCAGAATGGTTGTGGGCAAGCTGAGGCCGGCTTCTTCCCACTGGGCGGGAGTGGCACCGAGGGCGTGGGTGACCTGGCCGGTGGCGTATTCGAGGGTGGTGTCGCCACCGTTGGCACCGGTGAGGCCGGTGCTGGCGGCCACATCGGCGCCGGTGAGGCTGGCGAGGTAGTTGGTGAAGGCGATGCCGTCTTCGGTGCTGGCGACGGAGCAACCATAGACCAGGATGTCGGCGCCGGGGGCGAGGTGGGAACCCCAGGAGGCGATCTCACGGGAGTGGGCGGCCAGAACGCGCTGGTCGATGACCTGGTCACCCAACAGGATGGCCCCGGCTTCGCCGTGGCTGATCAGGCGGACCACACCCACATTGGCGCGGGCTGCCAAGGCGGCGGAGATCTGGCTGATGGCATCGCTGGAGGCGCTGACGGTGACCACATCGCGGCCGGCCAGTTCTTGCTGGGGAACCTGGTCGAGCAGGTACTCATCGACAAAGACCACATCGCGGGAGGGTTGGGCCTCCAACACTGGAACCCCCAAAGCGGCACTGGTAGCCAAGGCGGGAGTCACCCTGCCCTCCAGGGTTTCCAGTCGGAGTTGCCGGGACGGGCGGGTGGTGATGGCCATGGGGATAGGCTCCTGATGCGAAACAGAATGCGGCTTTAATCTCTATCGGATCGGACTTTAGACGGAAATTCGCTCGAATATACCATACAGCAACCCGCCTAAGAGCCCTAACTGTCAGGGACGATGCAGATTCTCCAAGCCTTGTCGTTTTTCCAAACGACTTTTTTATGGGAAGCGTTTGTGCCAATTGTGGCACTTGGCGCAACTTTCAGGATTGGGCGTGGATGTTCCACCTGAAGTTCCGACGAAAAGGAGCGCCCGCCGGTTTTTATTGAAGGAAAGCGTGACCCAGGCTGCCTTCCTGGCGGAGTCGGGCAAAACCTAGGTCAAAAAAGGCGTTCAGGCTGGATTTTCTTGAAGAAAAATCGATGAATTTTTGAGCTTAGCCGGGTTGATACCAGCTGAAGAATCAAATGGGATAGTTGGGTGGAATGGATGGCCTGTGCGGCCGGAATTCCATTCCATTTTTTGGTGCTGGTCGATCAGGTGGAGGATTTCGGCAGGGTACGGCCTGTATTTTCCCCATGAACCCGGGCGATGAAGGCCTCGACCGGCATGCTTCCCAGGTCGGCCCCGCCGCGTTCGCGGATGGTAACCGCCCCGGCCTGGACTTCCTTGTCACCGACCACGGCCAGGTAGGGGACCTTGTCCATGGCGCCCAGGCGGACCTTGGCGCCCACCTTGTCCGGGCCCAAATCGGCGGTCACGCGGATCCCGGCTTCGCGCAGCCTGGACTCCACCCCCTTGGCGTAGTCGTTGAACTTCTCGCTGACCGTGAGAACGCGGACCTGCTCGGGGGCCAGCCAGACCGGGAAGGCACCGGCGAAATGCTCGATCAGGA
>Ga0315899_10001835_pt1 | contig 23965 bp, 18 predicted proteins | sample LakEriMetagenome_2_FD_203518 | JGI IMG/M metagenome (GOLD analysis project Ga0315899, IMG submission 203518) | Freshwater fungal communities from buoy surface, Lake Erie, Ohio, United States - Buoy 4 MA112 | ecosystem: Environmental > Aquatic > Freshwater > Lake | place: USA: Lake Erie, Ohio... | reverse complement strand
CTGCTCAATTCGTCGGAGTTTCAGTGGAATCATTGAAAGCCCACACGAGTGCAGGTAAAAGAACCAGATTACCAACCAACCCACCGAGCATTGTCCAAGCCGCGAGAGTTCCGAATGCGACGGTTGGAAGAAAAGCACTAAATGCCATCGAGCCAAATCCAATTACAAGTGCGATAGTCGACATCATCACCGCCATACCCGTCTGCCCTTGGGAGGCTTGTAAGGCCTCCTTCACGCTTCCGCCCATGGATCGCTCAGAGCGATAACGATGAAGAGTGTGCAACGAAGAGTCGACACCGAGTCCCATCGACACCGCTGCGATCATCGCTGCTCCAAGATTCATTCGTACCCCTAACCAACCCATCGCGCCGAGTACCAAGAAACTCGGTATCACTACGGGTATCAATCCGATCAACGCGAAACGCATTGATCCTAACGCCACGCTTAAGGCAACGCCGATTCCGATGGTTGCGATGGCGAATGCAAGCCATTGATCCGATACCGCATGTTCTACGAGCCTTGTTAAAAGCACATAGTAACCAGTGACTTCTCCGGATTGCGAAGGATCGCTTCCTGGGATTTCGGCGGAAAACAGTTTGGAATAGCGCTCTACGACTTCACGGACTTGCGCGATCAATTCCGTTTTTTGCTCTGAATCGCTGCGTTCTTTTGATCGAAGCATCACTCGAAGCCAGCGGCCTTCGTCAAATTCAAAAGCGTTAGCTTGATCATTGGCGTGTTTTAGGTCGGTCGCATCGGCGGAGGATTCGCTCAGCAAAGTATCGAAGAAGCTACCCATGGCTTGTCGCATACCAAGCCATCGCGCTTCGATTGGCACCAAACGCAAGAGTGGCGATGTCTTGCCGACGCGATCGGTATCAGCCAGACTCAATGCGCTAGTCAGACGCAGCGTCTCTCCATTAGTGTTCTTGCTTGGAACCTCAATCGCCAGCAACTCTTCTTCCATATCGAGGACTTGTTGCAAGTACTCTTCCGTGATGGGTTTGGGAGCCCGAATCGCTACATCCCAAACGCCCGCGCCACCCAACTCCGTTTCAACGGTGCGATAAGCTAGGGCGATGGGGGAATTGGCTTGGAAGTTTTTCAGGAAGTCGGTTTCGACCTGAAGTCGCATTGAACCGATCAAGGAGATCGCCAGTAACATCGCGGCGATGGCGATCACCCCAACAGATCGTCGTGTAGCCCAATTTAGGACTCTTTGTAGCAAACCTTGCAAGTACTTTTCCCCGGGTAGTCGGCCTAGTGCGAATCCAGAGATCGGGATCAATGCCAATGTCGGCACCAAGCAAAAGATCCCAACGAGAGCAACGGCGCAAGCCAATGCCATCATGCAGCCGTAATCTTGAATGGGACCAACGCGAGAAAGCGCTAACGAACCGAAGCCGATCGCATCGGTGACCACCGCCCAGAACATCGGCCACCATAGTTTTTTCAGTGAGGCCTCTAAAGCCTCGGTTGCTCGTTGTGATCCGACCAGCATATCTCGAGCTTGATACTCGGATTGATACCCGACCATCCAATGCAAGGTAGTCGCTACTCCAACAACCATAACGATCGATGAGAGCATGGAGGAAACCATGGTCAATTCCCATCCCAGAATCACCAATAGTCCGCGGGTGACAATCAAAGACCACTGAACGACCAATACCACGATCAAGGCCCAGCGGAGCGAGCGAAACCCGACAAGCATAAGCAAGGAGAGGCAGAGTGTTGAGAACAGTGCCAAGCGGTTTCCGTCGCGTTCGATCTCGCGAAAACCTTCATCGACCATTGCAAGGTGACCGACCAGCAACCCACCGGGTGCTGAATTGGAGAGGGACCGAAGCGATTCCAATACGGCGTTATTGCCGGGGTCTTGCTGTTTTTCTTGATCGAGCAAGACGCCGATAGCGACTAAATCCGTATCTTTGGCATGCGTTTGTCCAGCAAACATTCGACGGTATTCCATCGCCATTGCATTGCGTTCGTCGAGCAAGGGGCGTGTTGCTCCATCCACTTTTGACTTTGCGGCGCTCGTTGTTGGACCAAAAAAACTAGTTGGGCCTTTGAGCATCGAGAGCATCTGATCAATGCGAGATAAGTCCAAGGCGTATCGGACTCCATCGATTGATTCTATTTTTTCACGCCATTGGAGGTTTCGCTCGAGTCCGCTGCCATCACTAGCCCATAGATTGGGATCTCGGTAGGCGAATACCATGAATTGAGATACGCTGAAGCGTCGTTCGACCCGTTCAAAGGTGAGCCTTTCGGGGTCTTGCGCCGGGAACATTTTTTCAAGTGAGCGATCGAAGTGCAGTCGTTGCGACGCCGGCAAGAGGACTGCCAGCACAAGCAATGCTGCACCAAAACAAAACCATCGATGGCGAATCATTCCTGACGCTTCATCCTTAGGTCATCCCATTATCACGTTTATGTTTTGACGTTCGTAGTGTTGGCTGCCGGGCCGAACTTCGATGATCGCCAGGTCATCACTCTGGTAAAGCGATCCTCTTCGATACAAAGTAATCTCTCACGTCCAAACACGCCATCCCTGCTCGCTTAGCTGCTTCGACCCCCAAGTCTGCATCTTCGAAAACAAGGCAGTTTTCGGCGCGAACCCCGAGTCGCTTGGCTGATTCGAGGAACACATCCGGTTCCGGTTTGTGTCGCTTGGTATCCTCTGCGCAAACCAGGACATCGAACCAATCCAAAATCCCTACATGGGTAAGCTGTTGCTGAACCACGGATCGGAACCCCCCGCTAGCCACGGCGATTGGTTTGGTGCCGCGTAATTTCCTCGCCACATCTACGATGATTTCGATGGGTTCGAGTAAGTGCATTTTCTCAAAGAAGGCCGCTTCTTTCCGCAACGCCGTTTCTTTCGGATCAACGTCCTTGTTCTGTTCCTGAGCTAACATCGCGATGATGCGGTCAGTCGGCATTCCACCAAGCGCGTAGAAGCGATCTTCTTCGAAGACCAATCCGACGGAACGCATAGTTTCGTTCCAAGCCAGGAAATGAATGGGCATCGAGTCGACAAGAGTACCATCGCAATCGAATATCACCGCTTCGGCGGAGGAGATTTTTTCCCAAGGTATCATTCACCAGATCCTAACGTTACTTGTATCGATACGGCTTTACCCATACGAACAACTGTCAATGTCACAACTTCACCAGCTCGCTTCGTTTCGATAACACTCAATAAGTCATCTGCTTGTCGAACTTTGATTCCGTCAATCGCAATAATCAAATCTGCTTGGCTGTGATCGACAACTTCTTGCTCCACCATCCCGAAACCACGGCGCACTTTACGACGCTCTACACGCGATCCGAGTAGCCCCGATCGTTCCGCTGGTCCATTGGGAGTCATGTTAACTACAAGCAGCCCGTTTTCTGTCTCGAAGACCTGCAAAATTCCGATCGTCGGTCTTGCGACTTTTCCCGTCGCGATCAATTGCGGTACTACACGGCTCATCGTGTTGACGGGGATCGCGAAGCCGATTCCGGCATTGTCACCGCTTCGCGTTGCAATGGCTGTGTTCATGCCGATGAGTTGCCCTCTGGCATTGAGCAAAGGTCCCCCCGAGTTTCCTTGATTCAATGCCGCATCGATCTGAATTACCGATCGAATCGATCGCTGTGTACGCGATGAAATCTGACGATTCAAGCTTGAGATGATCCCTGTGCTCATGGTTCGTTCGAAGCCAAATGGGTTTCCGATGGCAATGATATGTTGCCCGACCCTTAATTGGCTCGATTCCCCCCAGGGAATCGGATAGAGCAAATCCGCCGATGCGCTGACCTTCAATACAGCAATGTCGTTATCGGGGTCTTGGCCGACGAGCTCGGCAGGAAATGATTCCCCATTGAACAACGTTACGTTGATGTCGCGAGCACCTTCGATCACGTGGTAGTTCGTCAAAATATGCCCCTGTCGATCGACGACCGATCCACTTCCGTTGCCACTTATCTCCGCGACCAAAAGAAAAGCTTCTGGACGAATTGATCGGGTCGATATGTTCACCACCCCGCGATTGACCGCTTCGTACACACTGACGTGTACGGCTTCTTCAAACGTGCTTGCCACAAATCCGTCCGGCAGCTGTATCGCTCCGCCCGGTAAAGCGCGCCATCCGTTTTCAAGTACAGGGGAAGCCGATCCATCAGCCAGTTGCGCATGAGTAAAGTTCAAGCCTGGCCAAAACAAACAACATGCAAGGCCGAGAATTGGCCAAAATTGGTACCTGTAAACTCGGTGCTTTCGGTTGCGTCTTGCTATCACGTGATGTTCCTCCCGATTATCTCAAATCCCTTGCGGTGTTTTTCGAAGACTAGCTGTTTCTTCCTGAACCGTTGGACCAAACTCCTGACGCTTCTCGAAAAACACGCTCTGCATCTAATTTCGTCATGCATTCGGAATGCTTGAATCGACAGTTATACGATCCGCATGGTTGGCACGCCAAACCGAGTGCAACGATCCGTTCTGGAACGTTGTAGGTCAGGGTAAGCTTTGGATCGATCGATCCAAACAAGGAGACCACCGGTTTATTGAATGCAACGGCGATATGGCGTGGCCCTGAATCGGTGGAAATCACCATCCGAGATTGAGCGATGAGCGCTCGGCTTAATCCCAGTGGCAATGGGTCAAAACTTCCCATACTTCGGACCCGAGGGGTTGCCGCAATGGACTCGATCCTGCTCGCAACTTCTCGCTCTGCTGGTCCACAATGTATCAATACGTCGCAGTCGAACTGCTCACTCATGCGGCGAGCCGCATTCCCTGCAGGCTCTACTCCCCAACGTTTCGTCTCGGTTGTTGCAGCCCCCGCATTGATAACAACGAACGGGCGATCATACGAAAACCCCACCGAAGCTAAACACGCGCCCGCAAGCTGTTGGTCTGCATGAGATACTCTTAACTCTGTTCTTCGGTCGGTGCTCTTGCACCCCAGTACACGTATCAGACGCATGTAATTGTCGATACAAGGATCTTTGATCGCATCACTGCTGCCTTGCCGCACAGCGACACGATCGGTCAACAACAACGAGCGCCCATCTCGGGCGTATCCTATTCGCCTCGGGATTCCCGCAAGTCGACCCATCCAGGCCGTTGAGAGACTGTTGGTCAGATAGAGAATCGTGTCGAACTTCGCAGCCCGCATCGCACGCACGAGGCGACGGCGGTTCAGGACGCTTTCGCTCTTCGATCGCGGCTTGTAGCAAATCGATCCGTCCGCCCAAAGTAATTCATCGGGTAGACTACTTTCAATGCTGGCATCTGCCCCGCGCAAGCCTAATTCAGGGGCTGCTTGCCCAGGTAAGCCTTCAGCATATAGACCACCGAGCACACCTAAAGGGCCCGGACGACCAATCCAGACAATTTGAACTTCCCCAGCAAGTTCCCTTCTCAGGCTTCGTAAAGCCGGAGTTGCCATGCAAGCATCACCCACCCAATTCGGAAGCATTACCGCGAGTTTCTTCATCCGTTTTATCTACAACGGAACAAGCCTACATGTCAAGTTTGGAAACCCATCAGGGCGATCTGCAAGCCTAAACGCTATCCAGAAGGCTATACTGGTCTGTAGCGACGAGGATCGAGTCCTACTCAGTGATTTCCTAGCTGTTGTTGCCCAGTCGACGATCCATTCAAACATCCGGTCTGCACGCCGAAATTGCGTTCCATTCTCTTAGAAACCCAAAATGCTCGCACCGACTTTGCAGACCGATCAGCTCACGAAAAACTACAACGGGTTTTTGGCCCTCAATAAGTGCGATTTACGAGTCGAGCCGAACACCATCTTTGGACTTTTAGGACCCAACGGCGCCGGCAAAACAACATTGATTCGATGCCTCTTGGGGTACCTCAAACCCACTAGCGGTACAGCGAAAATCCTGGGGATCGATTGCCATCGACAAAGTCTTGCGGTGCGGCAGCAAGTCAGCTATCTGCCCGCAGAGCCAAAACTATTTCGCCTTATGCGAGCTTCGGATTGCATTGATTTTTTTACTTCTATCCACCCGCGTGGAAACCGAGCGTTAGCCCTTTCGCATGCCAAGCGATTGAATTTGGATTTGCAACGACGCGTGGCATTTATGTCGACAGGAATGCGGCGAAAACTTTCGATCTGCTGCGTATTGGGTTGCCCAAGCCCCTTGATGATTCTCGATGAACCGACCGAAAATCTCGATCCGACAGTCCGAAATACGGTCATCGAGTTGGTGCGAGAGTTGCACCAAAACGGCTCGACAATCGTGTTTTGTTCCCACATTTTGAGCGAAATAGAATCCTTGTGCACGTCCGTCGGTGTGCTTAGAAACGGACAAGTTGTACGAACGGCGAATCTGGCCGATTTGAGGTCGTCTCATCACCTCCAAGGGGAGATTCCCCCAAATTTTGCACTGCATTCGTTGCCGGCGGATGTTTCGGTGCTTCAAAAGACGGATTCCACCATTGAACTTGAGATCTCCGGACCCCTGGAACCGCTTCTTCCGTGGATCGCTTCGAGTGGCTTGAGGAACATTCGCATTCATGCTGTAGGACTGCAGGGGCTCTATCAAGAATTTCATCAACCAACGCAAGTCAAATCGTCGGTGCATCCGGTCGGTTAAACCAGCTTTCGAGTTTGCTCTCCGATTGGGATATCGCTGCGTTGCTTGCACGGAAAGTATCCTTGGAAAGTCTGTTTTCCAAGAAGCAGTGATTGTGGGTACAATAAGGAAGAACGGGGCGAGTTGCCCGCTTGTATCGATCCCCAATACCCCGCACAGATCCCCACACACGTTTCTCGTTAGCAATGGCCATGACAACGGACCTAGATAATTCTCAGGCTTTTTCAAGCATCATGCTCGTCGACGATAGCACGATTCTTCGCGATCGACTTGCAGAAGCTTTCCAAGAGCGAGGTTTTCGCGTATCCGTGGCTGGCACATGTGACGAGGCTGTAGACAAATATCGGATCAGCCCCACGGAGCTAGCTGTAGTTGATTTGCGAATGCCGGGGCGACCGGGACTGACGCTGATCCAGGATCTCAAGGGGATGAACCCGGAAGTTCGTGTCCTGATTCTCTCAGGCTTCGGCAGCATTTCTACGGCAATCGATGCGATCAAGCTTGGGGCGGTTAACTTCCTACCCAAGCCTGCAGACGTTGACGACATACTCAACGCATTCAAGCGTGGGGGAGCCGAAGTCGAAATGCCGGAGACGGATGAAGAAATCCCGGTACCAACACTAGCTCAAGCGGAGTGGGAGCACATTCATCGCGTGTTGGCGGATTGCAGCAACAATATCTCCGAAGCGGCTCGCCGGCTCGGAATTCACCGACGATCGCTTCAACGAAAACTGCGCAAGCGTGCTCCTTAGAGTCACGCCCATAGAGTCACGACAATCGAGTCCCGTGAAAAGAGTCCCGCCCAGTCAAGTTTAAACTCGTTGAGTTTATTGCTGCGAGTCTAATTACCCCGAGTCTAATTGCCCCGAAGCCCTAACCCACGACCGGACTGCGGAACCTTGCCGCTGTGAATTTCACGTTCCGTGACATGCCGTCCATGTTGAGGTGGAACCATGCGGTGCAGCACCACGGGAATCGGGTTCGTGTGAACGACAACTTCCCGACCGTGGATTTTCTTCGTGTACTGCTTCGCTTCAAGAGCGCCAGACGTCCAGGCGAGCGCAACGGCTACAGCAACCAAACGTATCCCACGCATGATTCTTATTTCCTCATCTAGTAATCAACAGTAATCAGATCCGTTCGAACATCTCGAACTGTTTGGAACTCTACTCAACGAAATCTGGTTTTCCAGTAGAACCGTTATGTTTTGACGGACTTCTTCGCCTGATCAGCCTGATCCGATCCGAGTTTTGCAGTTGTATCGATCTGATGGAGTGCACCTGGTACGACGGTGCATTCGATGCAATCCTCGCTGTCTGCACATCCGTTCGAAATGCTCCGGTTTGTAGCGATGGCATTGCATGATGGAAGCATTTTTATTGCACGCGAGAACTGACCAATCAAGCTGGAGTCCGCTACGCCCAAGCAAACGATTCACTTGCACTTCAAGCTTCTCATGTCATCACCTTGCCAACTCGAATTCGTGCTCAGTTGGGCGAATAAATTTCAAGAATTCAAAAGTCAATCATGGACGCCCACCGACGAGTCGGTCGAGCTGTTTGCTCACCTGCAATCCCTCAGGCACCACGCTTGGGTCTCTCGTTTACGGACGTCGAAGGGGAGCGAGGAAGCGATCCTTACAGATGTTTTTTTAGCAGATCCTGCAATTCGGGTTCTCGCTGCTGCGAGTCGCTGCATTTATTCGATCGATCGAAGAGACAAGGTTCTGCCTTTGATCGATGAGTCGTTCCTTTCCCATCGTGAAGTGCGTTGTGACGCGGTGGAGCTGTTGATGCAATCGATACACCGTAGGCATTTCTGGGCCCGAACGCTCAATCGCTTGCGATCTTACTTGGAGGCTTGGACTGATTGGTTGCTAGGATCCATCTCGGCCGCTTGGAAACTACCTGCAGCGTGTATGGTTCCATTTGGATTTTCCCGTCAGCGGATTTCAGAAGTCGCGTACGAGTTGCAGGAGGAATCAATCCAACCGACCGACAAATGGAATCATTGGTTTCGGATTCAGGGGATTCGCAGATCGATGCGAGGCTTCGGCGAATTCCTACCCCCCTTTCCAGAGTGGGACATGCAATTGCGGTTCGCAATGAATTCACTGCTCCATGCTGAGAGACTTCCTAGCGAAAGCTGTTCGCTGGAAATCGATGCGCGTTTCAACCGGCTTGAAGCTCTTCTGGGGATGCGCTAAGCATCTAGACTGAAATACGAAGCTATCAATGAAGCTTCACTCCATCAAAAGCCATTACGCCGAGAAAGAATAACCCTCCGCCGAGGAGGATGGCCATTGGCAATGTCAGAGCCCAAGCGATTAGGATTTTGCGTATAGTTCCGATTTGAACTCCGGAATTGTTGGCCCACATCGTCCCGGCTATCCCCGAAGATAGAACTTGAGTCGTGCTGACTGGTGCATGGAACATGTCAGCCAATCCGATGGTCAACGCGGCGACGGTCTCGGCTGCCGCTCCTTGTGCATACGTCAAATGCGTTTTGCCAATCTTCTCTGCGATGGTTACCACAATACGCTTGTAACCTATCGTCGTGCCGATCCCCAACGCCAAAGCAACGCCGATGACAACCCAAAGAGGGACATATTCAATGGCATGTTTGAACGAATCTCTCGCAGGGGCGATCGTCTTTACTGCATCCTTGGAAAGCTCCAAGCCTGCGAGTCCCTTTTGTACGCGGTAGATCGACTGACGTACCGCCCATCGATCTGCTGGCGCGACTTCGCTGAGTGTTTGTTTCCCATCGAGCACGCTGGTGATCAAGCTCAGCTCAGCATGGATTTTTTGGATCTTCGCACTCTTGTCTTGTGTGCTTTCTTGATCGCTTTCCTTTTGGTCGAGAAACGCTTGAAGTGATCTCGCTGAATCATGGACTTCCCTTGCCAATTGAGGCTTACGCAAATCCATGGCATAGTAAGTCGGCAGAAAGCCGATGAGCGCAAGCAGGATTAATCCCATACCCTTTTGCCCGTCGTTGGATCCGTGCGCGAAACTTACCCCTCCGCATGTGGCGATCAACACTCCGCGAATCCAAGAAGGAGGATTGTCTCCTTCGCCGGGTGGATGATAAAGGTTTGGGTTGCGAAAAATCACTCGCATCAACATCAACAATAAAGCTGCAGCAACGAATCCAATCAGGGGTGAGAGCAGCAACGCTTTGCCAACATCCGCTGCTTTAGCCCAGTTGACTCCTGAGAGTGTTCCGTCGGTCATCAAGCTATTAGCAAGTCCTACACCAAGAATGGAACCGATCAATGTGTGCGAGCTCGATACCGGAAGTCCCATCCACCAAGTTCCCAAGTTCCAAATCACACCGGCGAATAGAAGGGCCATCACCATGATGATGGCCTTCGTACTGCTACCTTCGATGAGCAAATCCACCGGGAGCAAGTTCACGATGCTAAAGGCGACAGTCGTACCACCCACCAGCACCCCTAAGAAGTTCATAAAACCCGAAAAGAAGACCGCTGGGGTGGGGCGCAAGGTCTTCGTGTAGATAACCGTCGTTACGGCATTTGCGGTGTCGTGAAATCCGTTGATGAATTCAAACGCAAAGGCTGTGAACAACGCTAAAAAGAACAAGGCTTGTGCCAAGCCACTCAATCCACCGAGGGCTTCCCAAAATGTCAAGTTCATAAGCTTACTTTGTTCTTCCTTAGTGCGACCAAGGTGTTGTTGCTATCGATCATCCGACTCAGAATTTCATGGTACCGATAGGATAGATTCGCTTGGGATTGTCCAACGTGAAATTCATCAATACTTCATAGCAGCTTTTAACCTGAGCTAAACGCTTGAGTTTGCCCCAACACAATCGGTTAGCTGACAGAGTTCCATGCGTAGAATAGCATATTGCCCGAGCTTGTCTCTCCGGCGGGAACTTCGATGAAGCCATCGGAATGTCCCAATGCTGCGACATCCCCTGAGCCTTGGTTACCCACAAAATGGAGCCCACCCTGGGAGTTTAGTTTCACTAGTCGATACCACTGAAGATGAAGTGTCTTGGAGTCTGCGTCGTGGAATGGAACACGAATCGCCGAGGCGGCATTGGCGCCCGAGACTTCATTTGGTTCTGCTCCACCAATGTATCTCAGCAATGGCCAAGCAAAGCGTCGAAATGTAACTGCAACGCTGACGGGGTTACCTGGTAATCCCATGATCAGTTGTCCTCGAGCCGACGCGGACCCGAGTATTGGTGCACCTGGTCGGATCGGCAGTCGGTGAAAAACGATCTGACCTCCACATTGTGTTACAGCCCCGGGCACATGATCGGTATCTCCCATCGATACCCCACCGGTTAACAACACAGCATCGGAATCTTCAATCGCTTCTCGCAACGCCTTTTGAACGTCCTCTGCCTTGTCGCGAACCGTTCTGCGAACCCATTGAATCCAAGGGCAACGCGAGAGCATCGCTTCTAGGAAGGGGCCGTTGGAATCCCGAATTTGCCATGGTTCAATCGGCTCACCGATGCTTAGCAACTCATCGCCAGTATTCAGGATCGTAACCCGAACTCTCTTATAGACCGTTAGGTTCACATCCCCGTGCATGGAAACGATGGACGAAAGTCGTGGCCCGTCGATGAATTGATGAGAACTCAGTGAGAGGCTACCCAACCGACAGTTCTCTCCTTGTCTACGAATGTTCCAACCCCGCTTCAGTCCCGCTACGGGGAATTTCAGTGCAACTCGGTCACCTTTCTCTACGCATAACTCTCTCGGGATTACAGCATCAGCATTTTCAGGAACTACACCACCCGTAAAAATCCGGATGGATTCACGTGAAGAGAGTCGCAGAGGCGCGGAGCCGGCCGGTGCGATGCCCGTAACCGGATAATCGGCTTCACTTTCCGTGATCAAGTCGTCCCAGCGGAATGCGTATCCATCCATTGCGGAAAGATCCAAAGCGGGGCTGTCACGGAAACTGACTATGTCTTGTGCAAGTACTCTACCAAAACACTTTGCAACATCGATAGATTCGGTACCAACGGGTTTTAATGCCGCGTGCAACAAACCAAACTTGCTTTGTATCTGATCGACGATCGGTAGGCTCATCGCTTTTCTATATCTCCTGCAATGGGTTTTGAGCATCCCCAAAGGTATCTGCCTCGATTCCCATTTTCTGCATCAACGATAAATAGAGACTGCAGAGTTTTTTCTTGGATGACTCTCGGTCTTGATAGTCCAGCACTTGGCCAGTTTGTAATGATCCTCCAAGCCCTCCAACAGTCAAAACAGGTAATCGCGTTGACTCATGTTTCGATCCAGACCACATGTTATTCACGAACAAAATGCAACTGTTGTCTAAGACACTCGCGTCCGCTTCCTGCATTTTTGCCAAGCGACTTGCTAAGTAGGCAACTTGCTCAACATAGTAAGTCGTGACCCGCTCCCACTCATCCGATAGGTCATCATGCGAAGCCAAATGGTGCGGTTTGCTCACGTCCAAGAATGGGTAGAAAAGGCCCGAGATATCTCGACATAAGAGCAACGAAGCGACACGCGTGCGGTGAGATTGAAACGCGATTGCGATCAAGTCACACATGAGCTTCATGTGCTCCCGAATGTCTTCTGGTAAACCATTGTCCGGTCTATTCATTCCCCAGAGCGCTTTACCGGATTCCTGCGATTTCTCTTCGGCGCGTTCTACACCACGTCGCTGGCGATCGATGCGTTTCTCTACTTCGCGGATACTGGTCAAGTACTCGTCGAGCTTCAGTTGATCGCTTTTGCTCGCTCGCAATTGTAAGTCGTGTGCATCGCGCATGACTCGGTCCAAAACACTTTTGTTCCGCTGAGTACCACGGTTTTCAAATAGGCTGTCGAACGCCGCAGAGGGGTAGACTTCCATCGGTACCGGGGAGGTGGCGTTTTGCCAAGATATGTGGGAACTGTACGCCATCGAGAAATTCGTCTCGTGAAATCCGGTAGTCGGTTGTTCACAGCCTAGGACCAAGCTCGGTACGATGTCATCGTTTCCAATCGCATTCGCGATCGCTTGATCGACGCTGATGCCACCTCGTAACTCCGAACCCTTTTGCAATGCTGCACCGGAGAGGATGTTTCCCGTCTGACCAGGGTGAATACCAACTCCAGTGGCATTCTTGTTGAATAACCCATTGATCACATTGAGTTTCTCACGATGCTGCTCTAAGGGAGTCAAGCAGGAACTTAATTCCATCTGACTTCCTTGGCCTTTCGCCCACCATTTGGTCGGATGCACACCGCAAGCCATAAACATGATGGCTAATCGCTTGGGGGGGACATCCTTCGAGGTATTGCTCGATTCCTGCTCGCTTCCCCATGCTTGAAAGGATTCGAGCCACGGCAAGCCAACCAATACACCGCTACCTCGCAACCACATTCGCCGATCGAAATTACGTCTATTCATCGCGCAACCCTTCCCTCGTAAACTTGGCTGGCTCAAGCCCGCGTTTGTTCCGAAACTGCGTACTGGTACATACGGCTTGAATCGCTACATCTATGCGTTGTTCATATGAATCCATCTTCGCGATCATCTCTTCAATGAGTAAATCGTCGGATACGATTAAAGTTCTACCAAGCAAAAATGCTGCAAGACTTCGGCAGAAATGGAGCCGGAAGTCTTCATATCGCTCTGTTTGAAGATACGTTTTCAGAGCCTCTGAACCCACGATGCTTCGTCCATCAGGTAGGGTGCCTGTGTCTTCAATTTTTCTCCCTGCTAAGTCTTCCTCCCGCAGGCGACCAACGGGATCGAAACCTTCTAAAAGCAGACCTGCGAAATCAAATCGTTGGTGGCAAGCCGCACAACTGGGGTGTTCTCGGTGAGCGGCGAGCAGTTCACGCAGCGATACCCCTTGAGTGTCTCGGTCTGACTTAGGAAGTTCAGGGACGTTGGGAGGTGGAGACGGGATCCGTTCGCCAACTAATCGGCGGATAATCCAGTACCCACGCTTTACAGGACTTGTTCGCAACCCCGGGGAATTATTCGTAAGAAAAACTCCCATAGTGGGAAATCCACCTCGAGGGTCCGCAGCGTCTAAATCAACTCGATACCACTTCGCCGGATCGGCCGAATGCTCATCGAGTGCGGTAAGTCCGTAATGAGACGCAAGTCGCGAGTTGACAATAACGTAATGTGAATCCAGGCAAGCTCGCAGCGAACCACCTTCCTGAAGGATACTCCAGAGGAGCTCAACGGGTTCATCGGCCATCGCCCGTTGTAAGGGATCGTCATAGCTGACGAACTCATTGCGATCGACACCTTTGTGTTCAGTAAATTCTCGAAAGTCTAACCAGCTTCCCATAAACTCTCTGAGCATGATTTTTGAACGTGGATCGGAGATCATTCGTTTGAATTCCTGATCAATACCTTCTTCGGTTGCGAGCGTTCCTCGATTTGCTGACTGCATTAGTGCTTGGTCCGGAATTGAGCCCCAAAGCGCAAAGCTCAGTCGTGATGCAAGTTCGATCGGGTTCAATGGATGCGGGACGCTAGAGTCTGATCCGGCAGATGTAGGTTGCAGATCCCAACGAAACAGAAACCAAGGCGAGGTCAGAATGGTCGCTATGGAATCGTCGATTGCTATTCGATGATCTCCACCCGAAATCGCTAGGAAATCGTGATAGTCTTTTGCGATCGACTCGCGATCGTGAGCACTTAAAGGTTTACGGTATGCCTGCTCGGCAAGCCGGATCAAGTCTTCCACATGCTTGGATTGTGCGATCGACTTCAATTCAAAGTGTGTGTCCAATCGTTTACGCATGAGCTTGAAGTATTCTTCAACTGCTAGCTGGACTTGTGGGGAAGGTTCTCCTTCTCGCAGTTTATCTAGATAAGTCGTCGCGAATCGCGAGTAGGGTTCTGGTTCTACGATGGAGGCGTCCTCCGCTCTCGCGAAATCGAAACGAGATTCCCAAAGATATCGAGATTCAGCACGTTCAAACCAGAGGAAGCCAGTGAACTGTCTAACCGGCAATTCACAGACATACTCGAATTCACGCCATAACCCGTCGAGTTCCTCTATTCCGTTATGGTCCAACACCAAATCTATCAAGGGTTGGTCGTCTCGATAGTATCCCATCATGCTGTGGAATCCAGCGCTTAGTAACCTGCCTGCCGCTTCCTGTTTCTCCTCGCGTGCGTAAGGTCGACCACGTTCCGAGACGTAGAACGCATTTGGAATAATCGAACAGAAATCGTCATAGGTAGTTTTTAGTGCCGCTGAGTCAGCATCGGCTCTTTGGCCGTCATCGCCAACCAATAAGCTTTTGTTTGCTGGATCGAATAGATCTTCTCGGCACGTACGACGGTCCGCGGCAAGTTGGTCGTTGTACCACAAGATCAGCGATTGCGTCCCTTGATGCAGATCTTTTGGGCCCTTGAGCATCTCTCGTTTGGGAGTGAGGCTATTGCGAGTTTGGGTAATCCACTCGACCAACTTTTCGCAGGCCAGTTCGCATCGTCGTTCGTCTAGTTCGCTAGCGATTGTCTCGTTGAATCGCTTTTGTATCTCCCTCCAAGGGCCAAATGCGGCGACTTGGCTTTCCTTTGCGAGAACACGTTCTGCTAAGGTGCGCAAATACTTCGCGCTTAACCCATAGTTGCCTGCTATTTGATCTGCGATCCGTTCGGTATGCTTCGCAATTGCTGAGTCTGGTTGAACGTTATTGGCGAGTTCTTGTTGAAGGAGCCGCAGTGCATGGAAATACTTTCGCAGATCTGTCGGTTGGCTTCGGTAAAAGTCAACAATCTTGTGCACGAAGTACTTGTCCCGATCGGTTTCGGAAAGGACTGGGTAAGGCGCAAAAGCAATTCTCTGCGATTGCAACAGCGCATGGCTTGATACCATCCTCGCACCATCGAGGTACTTTCCTACCAAGGATGGGGGTAACGAAAGAGTTTGTGCGGAGTTGTCAAAGCCTGCTTCGTTTGCAGGGTCGAGCGGAAAACTATCTGCAGGGTGTATTGCCGCGGAAGTTAAAGCTTCGATGGCCGCGTTGTATTCGGCGTGGGTAAGCCGACGGATAGAGTTCGGGCCGGGATCCGATCTGCGAAGATTCGCTTCGCGGCGACGCAAATCCTTGGACCAGCGGAGAATCTCCCCGATTTCCTCTGCCGTGGGTCGCACCGAAGCCTCTTGCGGTGGCATGTCAGCGATTTCGATCCGGGAGAGAACGAAGTCCCAGCTTTCGAGACGCTCAGCAATAGCTCCATCATCGAAATACTCAGTAACATCGAATTTCGCTTCTGCGTCTGATCCCTGATGACAATCCTGACAGTACTTGGCCAGGAAATCTCTTGGGAAGGATTGGTCTTCGCGACTTTGACACATTCCGAGTGTTGGAAAAGCCAACGCAGGCATCCAGCCGACGAAAAACAAGAAGAATTTGCGAGGCAGGCATCCGTTGAGCAGGATCGAACTGAGCAGGATTGAACGAAATCCTACCGCCAAGCAAAGCAGTACGAATCCGGCGAGGGATGACAAAGTCTCGCGGTGGGATAGAGAGTTAGCAATGGAAGTTTTGGAAAACAAAGCTTTATCGCGAAGGCTGGAGTGACTCGAAGACCTCGTTCGCAAAATCGATGCAGTCAATCGGTGTGCGACGCTTGTGCGAAGTATCGAGAATTCGACGATAAGCCGACGTAAGATTGCGGGCTACCGAAGATTTTTCAAGATGACGAACGAACGGTCACGAGGTTCAAGGCAGGATGGGTCGAGCAGTGGCAACTGCTCTGCGACGCTATTGGCCAAATCTTGAGCTGGCTCGTCTCGCCAGTCTATCAGAAATCGAATCAGTTTTGCCATGTCCATAGAGCACCCTTCCCGAGGAATCTGCGGGGTTGAATTGCCAGCAGCGTTTTCCTGGAATAACCGCGAGGAGAAGGAAATCAGCATTTCCCCAGGTTGTAAGACGAATCGGCCTGGCAGAAACATTTGGTCCGGGTTCTCACCGACTCTCGGTAAGCTACTGCCAACATGTCGAACGCCGGCTTTCGATAGTACCAGGCAATGCTGATCGCCTGCCGAGCAAGCCGACCCTACGCCGGTAATGGGGTTAAGGTGCACCAACGACAGATTCAATTGCCAAGTCGCTTCATTCATGCCAGCATGTTGCTCATTGAGGCACTGCATTAAGTGCTTAAGCGTAGCTCCTCGGTTGCCAATGTTGCGAAGCAAGGAAAGAGCGGAAGTGGCGATCAGTCCACCTTTGGTATGATTTTCTTGAGCGTTACCTGTGCCGAGAAACAATCGTCCATCGGAAGTAATACTCCAGTGATGAAACGCCCCTCCCAAGCTTCCCTGCTGCTGCGACCAGCCCCCTAGATCGAAGTTCTCATGGAGGATTTGTCGATCCGGTAGCATCTGCTCCCATGCTTCGCTGGCTTGATCCAATCTCCTGACCACGTCCCGGGCTTCGCGAATCTCGCTTCCCATGATCGAATGTTCGATTTCTGACATCAAGCGGCCAGCAGCTAAGTTTGCAACTTCGATTTCATGCGATTGGTAAGTTCTGGCCCGATCGCTCCAAAACCATAGCGTTCCATGTGGCATGGTGGTCGTGCCGACAGGGACGACGAGTGCCGATCGGAATCGTTCCGGACTGTACCATTCTTGGGCTGCTTGCAGGTCATTCAGCAGCACTGCGTTCCCGAGGAGCGATTCAAGATCTGCTAAGGAGCTTCGCAAGTCGCGAGGCGCTGCGAACAAGCGAGATTTCGGTAAACCGAAACATGCTCGCATCTTTAATTGGCTGGTGTCCTCATCGAGCAAATACAAAGCTGCGGCCACGGCTCCAATCGACTTCGAGGAACTCTCAAGGACTTCTGCAATCCGAGCTGAAAGCTCTCGTCCTTGTACTGCGCAATGCGAAACCAACACTTGGCTCGCAAGTTCAGCTTCACGTTCGGCTAACGAAGTCTCGGCTAGTTCAAGCCTAGCGGCTAGCGACTCGATCGCACGGAGAAGTCCTTGGGCCCGATCCATGGTGACTTGGGGTAGCTCGTCCCATGAATCGGATTCCTCGCGTCCCTCGGAGACAATGTTGTCTAGTAAGCGGCAAGGAAACGGTCGATTGGAATTGACTGGAGCAAGCCCCCAGTTGGTTGCGACTTTAAAGGCCTCTAGGCAGCGAGTGATTTCTGAAGCGGTTTGTTCCCCGGCTTCGGTGCTGCAATCCGATGCGGGGGCACCCTTGTTGGTACCCTTTTTGGAGGTGTCCAAGGGACGGAAGGAGGGGATACGGCGTTTCACGAGATGAACTTCTAGCTGAGTTTCATGGGAGATCGATTAGTATGCTCACGTCGGGCGAGTTCCTCTCACTCCCTGCCGTGTGCGATTGTTCTTCGTCTAGTGACTGCACAAGCCTTGAGGGATAGATAAACCGTCATGCATGAACGGCCGTTGTCCTCAAATTCGTTTCAAGCTGACGGCGTCCGAACAACCGGCAAAGTAGCTAGACGTTGTTTGCTCGGAAGTCATAGGTAAAGCCTGAATGAAAGCAATTCTTTATCCGATATCAACGAGCGTACCAGGCTAAGTCATCGATTCGGCTTGGTGTTTTTATGTTTGTCCCAAGCCTGTTGCAGTGGATGCAACCCAGAGTGAAAAGGAGCCTCCAATGCTTGTGCTCTCGCGACACCGAGACGAAAGCATCATGATCGGAGACGACGTTGTGGTCACGATCGTGGACATTCGTGGGGATAAAGTGCGGCTTGGTATCGAAGCCCCCAACGACATTCCTGTCCATCGACAAGAAGTTTATGAAGCGATCAAGCGTGAAAATCGAAAGGCAAACCAGGTTCAGCCTTCCGACGTTCGTGCATCGAAAGAGAATCGCTCGTAGTCTGTTGCCCCCCGCTGCAAATTGCGGCTGGCCTTGATACACGACACCCTTCGGGTCAGTTCCGAGTCTTTTCTCGGATGACCCGAGGGGTTTTCTCGTTTCTCCTTCCACCGGAAGAATGTGTATAATCGGGACGACCGCCTATCTTTTCGCTCCTTCTCCTCCCGGGATTCCAAAGGCTTGTCCAGCTCGAACGATCGAAATTCGCTGCCTCCCGTTCCGCCACCTGCGTCGCCACCTGCGCCGCCGCCAGCGCCAACTCCACCTCCCCCACCACCGCCTGCTCAAAGCTCATTGCAGTACGCCTCGCAAAAAAATCCGATCAATCGGTTCGACCCGCACGCCAAGGGGATATCGAAGGGAGTGGAGCCGCAACAGGGATCGAATGATGCGGGAGCGTTTGGTGGTGACGAAACGGAAACAATAGAGGCGGGCTTGGTCGATTCGTGGTCGCCTAGATTTCTTCGCGATGCTCCGAGTTGGCTGATCAGCACCGTGATCCACATCGCGATTATCCTTCTACTGGCCTTGATTCCACTTCGAGACGAAGTCGCAAAGTCCTTGGTTTTGTTTCTTGGGCAGTCCGATGCTGGTGGAGAAGGTGACGCATTGACATCCTTCAATATCGCTGAGTCTGATAGTATGCTCGGTGAGAACGAAGGTGATGCGGCCGAGGACCTTGCACTGACCGCTGCTGATATTGCTGCCATCACTCCGGATTTGACTGAGATCGGAATCGAGACAGCGACTCCAGATTTCTCGATCACCAAAGGACTGACGGGTCGCTCTGGTACCATGAAGGGGGCTCTGCTGCGGGCTTATGGTGGTACTGAGGTTACAGAAGCCGCAGTAGCACTTGGTCTCGAATGGCTACAACGAAATCAACTCTCGGACGGGTCTTGGAGTCTTGTTACTCCATTTACCGACGGTGGCGTTTCGGAGAATCGACCTGCTGCAACCGCAATGGCGCTGCTAGCTTTCATGGGAGCTGGCCACACTCATAAAACGGGTACCTATCAACCCAATGTTCTTAGGGGCTTGAATTATCTATTGAAGTCACAAGACGACGATGGATACTTTGCAACCAAAGCAACAGGCATACAAAAAACCTATGCACAAGCTCAAGCTACGATCGCGATTTGCGAATTGTACGGAATGACCGCCGACGATCGACTTCGCAAACCTGCCGAGAAAGCGGTCGAATGGGCTTTGGGGGCGCAGGACGAAGGTGGTGGCTGGCGGTATCAACCTCGAGAAGCCGGTGACACAAGCGTCACAGGTTGGTATGTAATGGCCTTGATCTCCGCACGCATGGCGGGACTTGATGTTCCAAGCGACCGGCTCGAGCGCATCCATCAGTTTCTCGATACGGTACAACGCAAAGGTGGACTGCGAGGCGCAAATAAGGATGGCGAACAGTATGCATACCAAGCCTCGTCGCAACCTAAAGAGTCGATGACAGCCGAAGGAATGCTCTGCCGAATGTACCTTGGATGGAAGACCGACGACCCTCGAATTATCGAAGGTGGAAAGATACTCAATGAAATCAAGATCACATCGGGAGTTCAAGGTCGTGATTACTACTACTGGTACTATGCAACCAATGCGCTCCATCACGCAGGTGGGGCAAATTGGCGGCAATGGAATAACATCATGAAGGATGCGTTACCGGAGCTTCAACTGAAGGCTGGGCGGGAAAGAGGAAGCTGGCCACCCGATGGTGACCCTCACGGTCCCGCTGGCGGACGGCTATACTCAACCGTGCTATCGATCTTGTGTCTCGAAGCGTACTACCGGCACATGCCCCTGTCCGAAATGGCGACAAAGTAATCTCTCCCCGAAATGCAAAAGTCAAACAATCTCTTCGCATCGAAATTATTTTCAAGGTGCACTGCAAATGCACGGATTCCTTTGAAAGTCCAACAACTCGTATGCTCCGTGCATGGGGCGATTCAATTAGAATCCACTCTGTCGAACCGTATGCTGCGATCCATAGTGTTGTTCGGAAGCCTTGCCATGGCCAGCTATGCACACTTGGTCGCTATGGAACCTCCAGTCGGATCCGCCGCAGCAGCGTCTGAGAAGTCCAACCGTGTAACGCCACTTGTTGAAGTTATCCGCAAAATCGAACCGGCGGTTGTTTCGTTATTTACTCCGACAGAAGCAAATCAGATTGTTTCCGGTTCAGGAACTATTATCCATCCATCCGGGTACGCACTTACCAACAATCATGTTTTGCCAAAGCCCAACGGATTTGCGATTCGCGCGAACGACAAGCCTGTGCGATTCGAAGTTGTTTCCCGCTATCCCGAATCCGATATCGCCATCGTGCGACTAAATCCACCCACGGGGAATCAAGCTGCGGCGTATCGCTGGCCTTTTCTTCCACTTGGCCACAGTTCCGAGACACTTCTGGGTGAATCGATCGTTGTCGCCGGTAATCCCGGTGGCCGTGGAATGGCATTTACCTCCGGGATCATAAGTGCAAAGGACGTTCTAGAAGGTGGTCCGAATGCAATGATCATGTCGAACTATACCAATGATCGTCGCGGTCGATTGCTGCAGTTCGACGCGGCGAGCAACAAAGGGAACTCGGGCGGACCACTGGTCAACATGGATGCTGAAGTGATCGGTGTGGTTTCTGCGGTCATTCAAGGAGAGCAGAATATTGGTCTAGCGGTCCCTGTTGACCGAGTTCGGGATCTTTTTAAACGAATGCTGGAACCTGAACTGGCGCACAACAAAACCACTGGACTTGAACTCGATCCATTTGCGAAATCAGGAACCATCACCAGGGTAATCACCGAAGGGGTTGCAGATGTAAACGCAACAGGTGAAATCCAACATGATCTCCAGGGGGGTGATACGATTCTGTCTGTAAACGATTTTCAGATTCGGGATGCGATCGATTGGTATCTCGTACTCGAATCGCTTCTACCCACATGTGATCAACTGCGGATTAGCTACACTCGCGAAAACGTTTTAAGGGAAACAACACTCAAGACTTCTTCTGCGCCAAGTCAATCGGTGGTTTCTGATCGTCCTACGAACAAAGGGCTGCGCTATAGCATATTCGAAGGTTCTTTCAGTGAGTTGCCGGACTTTTCCAAACTGACTCCAGTCCGAAGTGCAACGACAGATACCCTCGATATCGGGGGGCTTACTTCGGATCGACCCGAAAACTTTGCGATGGAATTTACCGGGTTCCTCAAAGTGGAAACCGATGGACTGTATCGTGTCGTGTTAATTTCTGACGACGGCAGCAAGCTCTATTTGAACGACAGCCTATTTATCGATCACGACGGAAATCATCCCGCCTTCCCTTCTGGGCGAATGGTGCGACTGCAAGCTGGTTTGCTACCTGTCCGGATTGAGTACTTTCAAGGGAACGGAGCGAAGACGTTGCATTTGGTTGTCGAGCCTTGTTCGGATCGTCGGCAGATATCGTTAGTGGAGATGAAGCTGGTTCAAGGTGAGCGACTGCGGCATGATGGAGAAACCCCATAGCGACTTCGAGTAGCTTATTGATTCCAGAGCTTCCAGGGGTCATCCCATAGCAGCATTTGAGCTTGCAATAGTTCCTTCATCTCTTTGAGTTTCGCTGCGTATCGTTCGTCGCCTGCGAGATTAACTTGGAATTCATGTGGATGTTGTCCAGTCAAGCTAGTTACTTCGTGGGCGTGATGTTCCGTTAGGAATTCAAGAGGATTTTCGCGCAGATTAAACAACTGTGTGCGACGAACTTTTCCGTCGAGAACATCCCATTCGATCAGCTTCCAATCTCCCCGTCTGACGCTGCGTTGTCCGGGTTTCGTTCCTCCATTGTAAACACCATAGACAACATCTCTTACCAATTCTTGTTCGCCCATTACCACCGGTCGGAAGCTGATTCCTTCATTGGTTGTTGGTGCGTCGATTCCGGTGAAATCGCACAAGGTCGCGAGCAAATCCATCAAGTAGACATTGCCTTGGGCACGCCGTCCTGCGGGAACACCTGGGCCTTTGACTACCATGGGTACTCTCCAGGTGTGCTCGTAAAGATTCTGCTTGCCCTGTAACCCATGCCTGCCGATGGCCATCCCGTGGTCGGCGGTGTAGATGATCAGTGTATTCTCAAGCTCACCGATTTGAGCAAGTCGCTCAAGTACACGTCCGATCTGCGTATCTATATTTTCGCTACACGCAAATTCACGACCGAGTTCATTTCGGATGGTTTGTTCATCGCGTCGTTCCCAGACGCCTTCCACGTCGACTTCATCCCGAAGGTTTGGATGCCCATGAGGAAATGGATGAGTAGGAAGGTAGTTCTCAGGAAGGGTGGGCTGATTTGGGTGTGAAGGGGGAAGTGACTTGCGATCTCGATGATTGATTGCTCCGTACTTGGCCAACAACTCTGGAGTACCATCGCGGACGTCGTGTGGATGGGAGAAGCCAAGGTAAATCAAGAATGGCTGATGGCTTGCACCAGGAGATACGGGGCCGCCGTTTGCGGAGCGTTTCGAAGTCCAATCCGATAAGAAATCCAACACACGGTCTGCGTGCCAAGCGCTTCCCGTTTCGGCAGTACCACCTCGTTTCGTAGCGTCATGCCGGATCGCGAATTGCTTGTTAGCCCCTTCGTAGCTGTTCCCTTCTTTGCAGGTTCTCATCGTCACATAGCCTGCACGGCCGAAGACGGCAGGGATGGTCTGCGATTCCAATCCGTCAACTGTTAGGTTTCTGCGTTTCGCTTCGGGCGATATCGGAAGGTGCCAAAGACTGCGTCCGCTCATGATCATGTGTCGCGAGGGTGTGCAAACGGCACCGGAGAATGAACCCATGTGGTATGCGCCATCGATCACGACACCATGCCGCGCGAGGGAGTCGATGTTCGGTGAATCCAAAGGACTCGAGGGGTTGTAAATTTTCAGATCCCAAGGGGATTGGTCATCGACCAAGATGAACAGAACATTCGGCCGGTTTGCTTTCTGGATTTTATCATCGGCGTGAAGGATGTTGAGGTTCAATATCCAGATTGCAGCCAGCAAAATACTGGGCCAACGTCGGTTTTGCGATTCCATCGATCACCTCGAAACCCAAAGAGGAAACTGGCCGCCATCGAAAAATACGTGCGGCACTGTGATGTATATACACTGTGACGTATACACACTGTGTTGAAAATCTCACAGCGTTGAAAATCGCGCAGTGACCGAAACTGCGCTGCGCGTTGAAAGTACTGTATGCGAGTGGCTATCGACGAATGGGCTATCGCACGCGGCGGGACGGTCGGTAACCTACCCCAGGTTTCTTTCCGTCGGTTGGCTCGTCGCGCTGGGCTTTGCGAGGCCCTTTTCGCTTTCCATTACCCGCTTGTCCTGAGGGTTTGGACTTTTGCGGATTGACGGCTTTTTCAGAACCCGGCCCGGCATCGGAGTTGTTTGGGCTCTGGCCTGCAGGTTGTGTGTTGGGGATGGTGTGGACGTACTCTCCGCGGAAACGTGCGTTGGCATCTGAGCGGCGTTTCTCAAC
>Ga0315899_10001832_pt1 | contig 23991 bp, 26 predicted proteins | sample LakEriMetagenome_2_FD_203518 | JGI IMG/M metagenome (GOLD analysis project Ga0315899, IMG submission 203518) | Freshwater fungal communities from buoy surface, Lake Erie, Ohio, United States - Buoy 4 MA112 | ecosystem: Environmental > Aquatic > Freshwater > Lake | place: USA: Lake Erie, Ohio... | reverse complement strand
CTCTCGAACGGGGACAATTTATCATGGAATCTTAAGAAAACCCGAACCTTGGGATGATGTGCTTTTGCCTCCTCCTGAGAGGTGGAGAAGGCAAGCATAGTGGAGGAATGGAGCAAGTGGGGGAGTTTGTGGGAGGCTTAACCGCGGCTGCCGTATACCCCGAGCAAAAGGTGCAGGAGGATTTGAGCGAGAGCGAGAGTATATTAAGAACGGTATTCCACAACGGTGGGTGAGAACGGAAATTATTCACGTGCAAGTTGGTGCAAGTTTTCCGATTCCTGTATTGTCTATTTTCGTCAGCACCGACCTCGTTCCCTCTCGAAGTCCCTCCTTTCACTAAAACTGGATTCCAACTCTCTTATCCCAACTCTCTCGTGTTTGAGGTCGTAGTCACCTCTTCCTTCCTCCCTCGCACTATTTATTTCGCACCCACTGCCGATCCCCCGCGGTCCCCAGCGCCCGCGCGCTCGCTTGAATGTCTTTATGTATTGAGGTGGTAAAAGGAGCAAAGTCTCTCCACGAGGTGTACTGAATCTGCCCGCTGCCCGGATCCTTGCAAACTAAGCGCTTTGACCCGCTTCCCTTCCCCCCCCCATATTAATATAAATAAAAGAGAGTGATTATCCGACAACAACATTGAGCTAACACTTCCTCCCCAACATATTCTGCTCACACCCGAGACCACCGGCACACAGGGCCATTTCGAAACATCCACAGGAAGGAATTTTGGTCACACGGCACTTCGAATCTATCCCTCGCAAGGGTGCATCTTTAAGAAGAGCTTGGTCCGTGAGGCCTCTTCCGCAATGAGATCATCTGAAAGCGTGCGGGATTTGACGCCTTTTGACATCAATTTATTTGCTATTTGCTCAGCAACATCGTGCAGGTATTGCTCCTGGTAAAGAGAACGGACACGTGATCACCAGAATTCATGGTAAGCAAAGTCTGCTATATGCGTGCACGCACAAACAGGAGCAGGAAAACCTTTTCAGTGCGTTTTTTGGCTGGTGCACTTTGCTTCAAGCGGGAGGCCTGCAGTAGGGAGAGTAAGGTGAGGCAGGAAATCGCGAGATGTCCATAATGTAGATAAATTAGAACATGGGCGCTCAAATACATGTGCGCGCGGTTTTCCGTCGTATTTGTGCGTGTATCGCTTACCCTCGTGCTTGGAGCCTCGCGTAAATTTCGCCCTGGTTGCAAAATGCCCTCCCGTCCCCCTTCGCTACTTCGCTCCCCTCCACACGTCTTTCTCCCGCTGACCCCTACTGACTTACCCTGGGCGGCTCCATTTCTACTTTTGATTTCTCTGCTGAAATCGTCTTCTCTCTTTCTGCCCTCTCCCAGTTGCATTTGACCCCGACATTCATCACCAAGCTCCGCAGCACTTATTTTCTCAGACTCCATCTTATCTGAAACTCTTTTCTCCCCCGACCTCCCCAACGAGGGCGAGCCCTCTTTCCCCTCTGCAGGCTTCCCTTTTTCTGCTCCCGAGTGTTCGAGGGGCCCAGAAACCAGACGAACCCCGAACCCTACTACTTCAGCGGCAGCGTCGCCTTCGAAGTGGTCCTCGGGGAAGAACGGAGCGTCCCCACGTCCTCTGGTAAGCGGGGACATGACGTCCTCACGAATGGGTCCCAGGGTGAGGGGGGTCACAGGCACCGAGTATGGGCTGGCGGGAGCAAAGGGTATGCACATATTTGACCACATCATTTGCGTTTCCGTGTCTGCATCGACTGGCGTTCTGCGCATCATGTTGCAAATATATGCATATGTGAGTAAATGATTGACCGACATCTTATCTTTACGCAGGACATGTTTCTATTCTCAGGTAAGCCTCACCGTTTTTGGTAAAACTTGGTGAAGTCAACGCCTTGTCTCCCGCCTTGCCGTACTTGCTGTGCTCCCTTGTTTACACGATTGCCACCTGTTGCGTCTCCTTCAATCTGATCTCCTCCATCACACCTACCACTTGCGCCATTTTCAACACCAAGCCCATTTGCACGTATGCCACTGCCTTCCCTTATTCCTCTACTTCCAACTCCACTCTGAGTCCACATTTCCTCCAAATCCCCTTGTATTTGCATTCTTTCCGTTGAATCATGTCCGTCCTCTGTGAATGCTGGATGACTCGGTATTTCGATCCTGGGTTTATACGCAACCGATTGCCCCAGTGTATCTAAATCTTCTGTATTCATCTGGTCCATGCACCCCTGCCTCTCAATGGTCTCCCACCTCTGAATATTTTGAGAGCCATTCAGGCCCTGCATACGGTAGGCCGCACTCCTTTCACCTTCCTCCCAACTTGCTCGCTCCAAGTGCGACACTGTAGGACTTTTTGTTGGCCCGCAAAAGACATCGCCTTTAGCTTGAAGAGCAGGAGAAATGGAGTCACTCGTGCCTGTGCTTATTTCAGACGTCAGCATTGAAATTCACGGGTCGATGTAGCTTCTTAAAAGGTTTGCAGAAAGAGCTCCAAACGTGACAACCTCTAAAAAGGGAGGGATTCAGACATAGACCAACATACGAGTGCACACAGAACAAGAAGTGAGTTTGACAGACACACAGAATCAAATTCTCGCGCACGCGTGCCTGTCCCTCACTATCTTGCCTGCAGATTGGACAGTCGGCGTAGAATGATCGCTTGCATTGCGCAGCACCTGTACATTCAAATTTGTTTGTGTTCGGAAATGAGATAGCAGGTAGCACACAAACAAGAGTTCTAAATGGCATGACAATGTATATTCTGTTTGGCCTGTTGCATCTAGGTACTACCGCTCGCTGACTTTATTGGTCTCCTAGACACGCTCGACTTTATTGGTCTCCTAGACACGCTGCACACGCACACGCAAACAGAAAAGTCACCGGCGACAAGTTCGGACTGTCACCGCTGGCGTCGACAAAGATATCACGAGTCAATGCAACAGCTCTATCGCCACGTCGACATCCGCTCCCACCGACAGTCACAGCGCCTTCGCCTTCTCCTGTAACCCTCATTGCTGTGTTATGCGCAACTTCTTTCTCCCCCTCTTCGTGTCGCTTATCTTCACAATGTCTCGAGTCAAAATCTGCACCATGTGCATTTTCAAGAGGCTGCAAAAGTGGCGAGGATGTGCCCATCAATTTTGGGCGTCCCTTACAAATTTCTCCCGACCCTCCAGTCAGCGTCATGACGTGAGCTTTAGTGCCCTTGCTTGGGGCTTCGCGTAGATGTCTGTCAACTTGTTTGGTCCCGTCTACTAAGGTGTTTCTTGAAGGAGAATGCGATAAAAGACGGCTAGACAAAGTTTGCCAGTTATTTGTATTCCTTACACCAAGTCGCGGCTCACCTCGGCCTGCATCCCCTTTCCCTGCGCTTTCAACTTCTCCAACATCTCTGGCCTCAATGGGCGCCTGTTGTCGCCTGTCGCTATCCTGCTCGTTCAACTCTTTTCTTTGCATCTTTGTAGTAACCGTGTGATCCTTTTGAATTGCAACGCGGCTGAGAGCAGCACTCTCACAATGAGCACTGTCAGATTCATCGGATTTCCCTCTTTCACATGCTCCCTTAGCAGCTTCATCGGTCTGATCCTTACGTTCTGCTTGTCTCAATGTACCTCTCTCTGTTTGTTCTCTCCCCGGTGCAGGAGATAGGGATGAATTGTGTGGAGTTGCCATACTCTCTGGGGTTGCAAATGGATTGGTTGGTCGAGATCGACCATTTCCTCGTAGACTCTCCCTGGTGTTCCCCGGTTGTTCTCCCTTTGTTGCGCTACCGTATTCGATCTGCCCACACTCGAAGACGGTCTTCATTCGCGCGGCATCTTCATCATCTTCTATTTCCCTATTCCAAAATCCAGTCGCAAATGCGTTGCGCGCGACTGCTGAACTCGGACCCAACTTCAGAACCACTGCTAGTAATCCCTCCACCGTCTCAATCACTCCTTGCACCTTCTGCATCATAAGTTCGAGCTCCTGTAGCCCAACGTCCGTTTTCTCGCGCAGATGCGCCTCACTCATCCTCTCTCCCATTTGTTTGTGCCTCGTACTGTCCGACTTCCCCCGCTCCTCGTCCAGTTGCAGCCGCAGCACTCTCAGCATTTCTTGCTGCCTGTCTCCCTCTTCTTCCAGCACTCTCAGCATTTCCTCCTGCCTGTCTTCCTCTTCTTCTTTTTGCCTTAGCTTGTCTCGCGCTTGCTGCAATTCTTGTGCCAGCATCTGCATTCTATCCACCATACACTCTGCCTTCAAATCTGTTGCCCCTTGATGCCACTGTGTATGTGAGCAGACACATTCGTCAATCCAATTAAGAGCAGATAACTTCTTCAAACCAATTAAGTAGCACGCGTGAGTGCGTGGAACATGCGAAATCGTGTGCATGCACGAGGGGATGTTGATGATGGGAAAGAGTCTGGCGGGGGATGATGCGTTATGAGTTTCAGGAATAGGGGAGATTACCCTTTCGAAAGCCGCGGCAAGGTTTCGTTTTAGGCAGCGTTCGCATTCTTGAAGCACATGTCTGCGATGCCTGGAGCGCGCGCTCCAGGCACCCAACACAGTCGCGCAAACTGTGAGCGCGGAGCGTCGCATCTGATTGATAAATGCTGACAACCGGTTGGGCGGCAGAAGCTCGAGCATCAAGCATATTTCGTCTTCCAAATCCTCGTCGTCTTTGCCACTGTTATCATTATCATGCCGGATGCTCTTCCCCCCGCCTCGTACAGGTTTTTTTGCAACAGATGGTGAAGATGAAGGTGATGAGGCTGACAGTGTCAAATCTGACTTTTCGGGGTTTGAGGGTTCAATGCGCGTTGTTGGAATTCGAGACACAACTGCAGCTACGTGGTCGAGCAGGTAGGGAGCTGCCAAAATTTGCCAGATGGGTCAAGGGTGAATGAGAAGATCGGAGGGCGGGAGGCATCGCACTAGGGCCATTCAGCCTCGTCCGCGATGGGCTGTGCTTCACGACGGGGGCAACAAAAGTCGCATAGCACAGAGGCACACACCTAGTGCCCACGTAGGAACCACCCCGAGTTCGCATCCAAATGGGCCGGTGCACACATCTGAGGTCTTGGGGCGTCCGGCGAGGGCTGAAAGTATGCCCAGTGCCTCGCCAGTCCGGAGCTCAACGGCTCTGGCAGCCGGCCCTGGCGAGGAGGAGTGGGAAGAGGACGAGCGTTTATGGTGCACAACAAGACTGCCGGACAGGACGACAAAAAGCCGATGGTCACGGTCCCCCTTCCGACACACCTCCTGCCCCCCATCTTGCGTCAGGACCGAGAGGCAGGAGTGACAGGCACATTCTCGCGGGCGGGGAGAGCCATAGGTGCGACAGAACAGACAGCACGGGCACGGGCACCTGTCCCGCCGCGAACGTTTCGACGCAGCAGCTGCCCACGATGGCGGAAATGTCGTCGTTGCTCAGGTCGGCACACAAAGGCATCCCGCGCAGGAAGCGGTGGAAGGCGCGGCCCGGGTCCGACGAGGGGTTTGCGGGCGCAACGCGACTACCGCGGCGCGTGGCGGCAGCAGCCAGCCGCTCTGCAGGGAGGGCGAGCAGCCGTCCAGGCTGCGTGCAGAGCGGCTCAGCAACCGTGAGCGCGCAAACAAGGGTTTAGAGTTTCGGATTTATGGTTAAGGCTGGGCGCGGACAGAGTGTGCGTGTGTGTGTCCATCTCACCCGTATGTGTGTGTGTGTGTGTGCACGTGTGCACGCGTGCGGCTCACCCGCTTGGACCGGGACAGGAAGTGCTGGACCTCATCTTGCAACGTCATTCTCAAAAAGGGGGGCGTGTTGGACGTGACGTCAACACGCCCCTGTTTTCGTCAGAAATAGGAAAACTCGGCCGAGCGCCAAACCACAATGTTCTCAATCCTCGAAGAGACCGCCAAGGCAGCGGCTGCTGCAGCCCCTGCCGCTGCGACCGCGCCCTCCGCCGGTGCGCAGAGCGGCGGCGATGGCATGGGTGCGCTGGGCGGGATGATGAGCGGCAAGGGCGGTTTCACCGGGGGCACGAAGAAAGACCAGCAGATGAACTCGCTCATGAACTTTTTTACCAACTCGATGAACGACATGTTCGGCGGCATGGCGCCCAACAAGGCCGCGGCCGCGAAGTAGAGCGGGCATGACCAAGCCCATGGGGTACAGGGAAGCGGAGGGATCGCCTCGTCGGTGGGGTTCTTGTCACCGCAGCGGCGTCCCCGCGGGGGGATTGATTTCGGGGTTAGATGCATAAGATGGTGCTGCAGTGCGCACGCCATCTATGCCGATCCGCACGTGGAGTCCGCCCACAACGCAACTGTTCATTGTCGAGTTCCTACGAGTGGGTGTGGGTACAAGGGGACGATGCCTCCCAACATGTAACAATGTTTGATTTCGCTAAAGTTTCAAATCTCGCTTATTGATCTTCTTGTAATTAAATGTAATCGTAAGGCATACGTGCGGCTCACACCTCGAGGCCGAGACAGGGAAAATGGGTGACGGGGCAAAACTGGGTGGTGACGTCCGTCGGCGAGTCCGAAGCCACATCCTCGCCTTTGCCTTGCTCGCCTGACGTTCCTGCTGGCGCTTGCGGCGTAGCGAAATCTCCTGCGCAACAGTGGGATGTGAGGGCTTTTCCGTGTACAATGGACGACTAAAGCCCACAACTTCTCTTTGAATGGTTGGAAATGGATGTCTGTTCCGCAACATGCGGTTCGGAAACTCCATTGGAATTTGCGGATCGGTTTGACGCGCTCACCTGCAGAGTAGGCATCGGTCGGGCCGTGCACACAAGCCCTCCCTGTGTACTGAGCCAGTTCCGCCCGTAGCGCAGCGCTGGTCTCCTTCTCTACCTGTCTCGACAACCGTTGCTCGTCAGACTTCCCTACGATCCTGGAAAACAGGCAGGGATGCTCGCAGACCAACACAGGCAGCTGGGAAGCAGTTGAGCGCGGAGGCTCACATGACACGCGCACTCTGCCGCGGTCCTGGCACTTTGCTCGGCTTGCAACTCCTCATGCAGTCTTTTGCGCAGCTTCTCGTCTTCCGCCCTCGCATGCTGCTCCACCCCCACCGCACACGCCAAGGAGCGTACAATTGCCTCTAAGCGCATGACCTTGCACCGCAACTCCTCAATCTCTGCGTTCGCAACCCGGAGGACCTCATTTTTTTCCTCTGAGCATTCTCCCTCTTTCTTCACGTCCCAAGGTCGTTGAGGCACAGGATCGTTGCGCCCTGCACGCACGTTGACACCGTGCTTCTCGCACAGCGATCGGATCTGGGACGATTTCACGCACATCCACCAGCTTAGTAAAAATTGTGATGCGCACGATCTCCGGACACACGACTCTGCGCGCGTGCCCAGGAACAAGGAAGCCTCTGCGTACATGTGCAAGAGTGCAAGAGAGCAGGCTACCTCTTCGATTTCCGCACAGTAGGTCGCCAGAGTATACTGCAGAGCCGCATGCGCGTTCACCGACGCTGCCAGTTCTGCCTTGCAAGCAGCCAGCTCGTCGTCGCGGGCATGCCTGCCCGCGGCCCTGTCTGCGCGGCCCTGACCCACAGAGGCGTGGTGGGGAGGTTCCCCCTCTCCACGACATGCCTCCGTTTTTGCTGCCGCAGTGCGCAGCTCGCCATTCTGCATGAGCGCGCACTCCGCCGCGTCCACAGGGGGCACGCTGCCGTTGTTGGCATAGAGCTCCTTTTGGCCCATTGTCGGTGAAATTCGAAAATTTAAATTTCAATACTGAAAAAATATTGTCAACGGGAATTCGATGTTGGGGCCCATTTTTTGCGTTTTAGTATCATACATGGATCTTACTGTGAGATACGGTCGGCTGAGGAATTTACTGCGGGAAAACCGTCGGAAAACCGTCGGTTCGCCTATCTGTTGCGTTCTCTGTTGCTCTCCAATCTGTTGAGTGGTCATCGAGTGGACACATCGTGGGATCGGGAATCCAGGGTGATGGCGAGTCGAGTGCGGGCGCAACGCACAGCGGCTGCTGCCTGGCTGGTAGTTCTGGGTTGCAGTAGCAGCCTTCCGGAGTCGCAATGTCTTTGCCCTGCGGTCGCCGTGTATGGAAAACCTAGCAGCAGCAGCGGCATGGCCAATGGAATCGCTGGCGGACCGCGTGTCCAGCGAACGGCATTGGCATGGCCATCGGATGGCGAGTCCATAGGGCGGCGTGGCCAGCGAACGGGACTGCACTTGAAGCCCGCCGGGGGCTTCGACGGGGCCCAGCCTAGCAAGAAGGTCGCGCTTAACACGCTCGCCCTCCCGGCGGGAGGCGAGGAATCCGTCAGGGAGGTAATCCGGCGTCGAAAGCCGTGCCTAATGCTGTGCCACCGCTATGCCACGGCGCGCGTTGGTTCTCGAGTTGAGAAAGTTGCGAATAATGCACGAGGTGAACTTTTTGGCCGCTGCGGCACAGGCAACTGATCACGACTGCTTGCGTGCTGCGCAGACTCCAGGTGTCGACTATGGGGCTTTATTTCGGGGCACAGAGACACTCTTTCGCTTTTACTCGCCAAAGCAGGTCGTCTCGGCGGGCCGTTTCAAGGAAGGCGGGTGAGTTTTGAGTTTTGTAATTTGTGGTTGTGGGGGTGAGAGGGTTAGCGTACGGCAGTGACAATGGCGCTACTCGGCGGCTAGCGCAGCCGCTCGCGCAGCGGCTAGGCGCAAAAAAGGCAACGTGTCCCCTCACATTCACGTTGGTGCTCACAGGCGGTTGGATGAGCTGGACAAGGCACTCTCGGGACCCATCTTCCGCATGCACGTGCCCAAGTGCGTGGAAGCGCTCATCGCAGTGCCCGGGAGCATGTTTGGGGTCATGCTGCAGAGCCTTGTCATGCTGCCAACTTTCATTCCGTTGCTGCTTCCGGGCCCGCTGGATATTAGGTACTTGTTGATGGTGACGCTGCCGTTCAACCTTGTGGGAGCGCTCCGTGTACGAATGTGGATGCAGGACCCGTACAACATGCACCTTGTCATGGTCCGCAAGCTGGTGCCATACATGTGAGTAGTACTTGAAAAAGTCCACGCAAGGGCTTGAATGTTGCAATCGCTTCATGTGCCAAGCTGACAGTTGTCGTACCTTGCAGGCGCGCTATGTCGCGTGTATATGTGTGCTGCATGTAATATGCATGTATTATGCAAATCACCTTGCTTGTTTGCTTGTTTTGGCAGAGGCTTTATCCATATGGCGCTCGCAGCGTGGCTGAGCGCTCGCGCAGACGCAGTGGCCGCATGCAGCTTCTACGTATGCGCGTGGTTTTACTCTCAGTTGATCAACCAGAGCCTAAAGAACACCTTCTGGCGCCGACGACCTATAGCAAGTTTGAGGTGCCGTTTGTCTGTCTGCTAGTCTGTGTCTTTGTCTGTGTCTGCGCCAGCATTTGCGTGCTGGGATACCTTGACGTCATGCTCACAAGCAAGGAGGGGACTGTCGAGGGTTTAGGGTTTAGGGTAATGTGTAGCATTGAGGTATGGGTAGCATTGAGAAGGAGAGTGGGGGCCAGAGGGATGTGTTTCCGTGTGTGTCAGCGTGTGTCAGTGTGTGTCCACCTGTGTCCACGTGGGGGAATGTGAGTCTATGTATGGGTAGCATTGAGGTATGGGTAGCATTGAGGTATGGGTCACACACACACTCTCTCTCTCTCTCTCTCTAGCATTGAGGTATGGGTATGGGTAGCACGGCCAAACACAGTCTCACAACATAATGGCCAAATACGGCCTCACAAGATACCATAAATGTGCTGTGACGGCAGCGAAGAAAAGGGTGAGCTTCATATGACATGTGTCCTCCTCCTCATATGACATGTGTCCTCCTCCTCATATGACATGCAGCGAGGAAAAGGGTGAGCTTGCCCACCGACATTTCCCGCAATTCAAAATGCGCCTTACGGAGTTGCCAGAGTGCCTTGAGTCTTTTCCAAGCGGCGACTCAGCGGGAGCTGGGGCGTTCGGGTTCTCGGCGTATCTATTCACTGGCGAACCTCTCTGGCTGCTAGGTGTGAATGCACTTTTGTCTTGGCTCAGTTCTGTTGGTCCTCTCCTCCACGCAAACTGTAGTGACTCTCCTCCTCTCCTGCACGCAAACTCTAGTGATGCGCTTAGAAACGCCGGGGTTTGAAGTCTGGCTTGCTTTTGTGTGTGTGTGTGTGCGTGTGTGTGTGTCTACCTACAGTGACGGCAGCAGGCATGTTTGGGAGAGTGTTCATGCACGCGCACCACCTGCTCGACGTCGCGGTTGGGGCTTCAATAGGCCTGGTGAGCTGCTATATTAGAGCACCTTGTGCACACACGTCTATGTGTCATAGAACACGCAGTGTAAAATACAGCCCAGTGTATGATTTCACACGTCAGCAGAGCCGTTTTGGAGGCAGGTCCACGAGACGAGTCGAATGCGTACGCTGAGTGCACATGTGCGCGGCATTATGACCTTTCTCCCCCTTCTCTCCCTCCTGTTCCCTGCTGTTTGGTGATGCAGGCGTGTGCTGCCCTCCTCAACTCCGCTATTGGGGGCTGGAAGGCATGTGGAGTGCCGCATCTTTTGTTCGTTACTGCGGTGTCATTTGTCGCTCACAAAATCGTCCTGCCCGCCGTCAAGGCGCGCAAGCTTAAGCAGGAGCATCTTTTGGAAGGAGTCTGTGTCTTTCCTTCCGGTGGGCGTAAACCATTGTCGAAAGAGAGGCTCTCAGGCATGACGTGATTTCACAGAAAGACGGATTATAAAAGCCGGTCGGCGCACTCAACATGAGTGGCCTCACGTGGTGCGCATCGACTGGCCTCGTCTCAATACTATATTTTTTAATCCCTTTTGGGGTTCTTGGTGGGCGGGGGGGGGGTCTTACGAGCATTACCTTCGCGTATTTTTGATCCCTTTCGGGATTCTTGGTGGACTCGGGGGGTGTCACGAGCATTACCTGAGCGAGTGCTCTTAAAATGATGGCCAAACATTTTTCCACAGGTCTGGTTCCGTCATCTGTACATTACAAACTGCAACCATCGACAACGGATTCTGTGTGTTGAGCCACAGGCCACTAGGGCATGCAACCATCGACAACGGATTCTGTGTGTTGAGCCACAGGCCACTAGGGCAGCTGCACAGGGCGCTTGGTCGAGCTCAATCGCGTGAGCTCAACATGCGGAGAGAAAAGAAGGAGGCGTGCCCTGTGCTGGCACGAAACCTTGTTGCCTGTGCAGCACGAAACCTTCTTGCCTGTGCAATTGGCGGGGGGAGGGAGCGCCTGCCGCCCACTTTCCCAACGAGTGGACTATAGGTCACATACTTTATCAGTCAACCTCGCTTGCTTCTTGAAGGGTCGACTGCTTTCCATTCAGCTTTCCATGGCAAAAATACTGAGAGAAGGAACACACACACACACACAACAACAACAAGTACACATACATATGCCCACACACAGGCAGGCGCGCGTACAGATACAAATTTTTGCCAAGAGTGAGTTGCTTACAGGAAGGTCAAAGAAGAGAGTAGAATGATCCAGGCAAGTGCTTGCGAGCAAATGCTTGGTGCAAAGTTTTGAAACTGGCGACTTACAATGTTTCAGTTACATCCTGAAGTTCGGTAAATTCCATCGGAATTTTCAATTTCAAGCAGCAATTGAAGAAGCCCTCGTCGTCCACGCCCTGCGTCTTGATGCCTGCAATTTCGCATGCACACACGCGAGCCTGTTTTCAGCGATCGATTTGACTACAATAAAGTCAGGATTGCATGCGATGAGGTGTTGCAGATTCTATCACAAACGATCGCGTGATCCCGGACACTTATTGGTCTTGCTGTGCGTCGCAAACAGACACACCTCGCGTTTGAGTGGCAGTAATGAAGCCCTGGAAACTTGCCCAACTCCTGCGATTATTACATTAAATGGCTGACAGGAAAGGCATCAAGTCGCAGCAGAGAATTGTGTACGCAAGACATTGAGTTTAAGCTTTTTCCAAATAATTCTCACAAAATCTGGTTGCGAAAGTGAGTTTTTGTGACGCCAAGAGCTCGGGTAGTAGTGCGCGTAGACGCTTCTTTGATTCCCGATCTGTGATGCCACCAAGGCCAGGTTGTGGTGCGCAAGTCAAAGTCAAACTCTCAATTTACACCACACAAAGACATGCTATAGATGCATACACACGCACAGAAGCGACGCTTCTCATACCCTAATGTGCGTGCCCACAAGAGGCCATCTGCGTTACAGCCAAGTTCCTCTGTTGCATTGCACGGCGAATCAGGCCTTGAAGATTGCCCATGTATAGTATTCCGCGCATCGACAGAGAGGATAAACGCTGAGACCTGTTCTCCGATCTGATATCGATGGGCAAATAGATGTCATCGACTGGTCATGTGCTTTGTGGGCAGGAAAATCATTAGATACTCACTCACAAAGACAGACAGACAGACAGAAAGACAGACATACACAGCATGAAAGATCATTACTCTTCTCTCTCTCTCTCTCTCTCTTTCTCTCTCTCTCAGCCTCTCTCTCTCTCTCTCTCTCTCTCTCCCGCGCGCGCGCGCAGTCTCTCTCTCTCTGCCTCCATGGCGAACACGTCAGTATAGAGCCATACAAATGAATGTACCTGACTGACTCCAACCAAACTGCAGTTTGGGTAACCGACTTGATTGTCAGTCAATGTCCTACCGAGTCTCGCCTTAATTTGATTATCTTTCCTGTCAACCTGCCCACCAAGAATGTCAACCAAAAATAATGGAAATGATGTGCGTCACATGGACATAACACTTATCACGCAAAAGCAGTGGAGCTTACCGCACAACCAACGGCAGACGGGCGACCAGCAGCAACCAAGTCAAAGACATCCCGATATAGCTCGAACCCAAAGTAATTGTAATAGTTACCAACCATTATCACCTCGTTATTATAGTCATCAGTGACGATGTCGACCTGAAGACCATTTTGAAACCTCAGGTCAGAGCATACGCGGGCACGCTCAACGTTTTATATGAATTTGCTCATATCAAAGCGTGCGTACATGCGTATATTCAAGCACTCACTGGCGATTCAAAACTGTCGCGCTGACCCAAGCGCTTTAACCAGGCAAGCTCCCCCGTATCTGCAGAATACTTGGCTAGATACACGTCACACAGGCTGCCCCTTGCTACAATCTGTCCATTGCAAGGCAATCCACGATGTGAGTTGCCCGTGCCTTTGCTACCGTTTTTCTCTTTTTGTTGCAAACTCAAATATTCACCCAGATTTTTGCTAGCGCTGCACGCCATAGGATACTTGGTTACGCCAAAGTCAGCTGCAGTCGTTTCGCTGCAAACCCGTCCACCGACATATACCCAGTGCGTACTTGCCTCATCGCGGTCAGACGGACCTTTCACATGAGTGGTTTTGTCCAGCCCGCCACGGGTCAGATTCGCTCGAGACAATGTCATGCAGGTCGTAGTCAGGTCCCCCCCGATGGCTTCACGGTGCCAGCGCAGTTGTCCGTTAACCCCGTACGATGCTAGAAAGAGATTCTTACCTTCCGTAAAGACAGCTTTCTGCGGCAATAGCTTTTCTCCACCTCGCAACAGATCCTCGTAGTACATCATGACTGATCTGATATCGTACACGGAAAGCCAGTGGTTCCAGATCGCTACTTCGATCATTTCCCATTGTGAAAATCCACGCAACAGTCCAACCCTGCCGTGATTGATGCTCAGCTGACCTCCACCATAGCCGCCACTACTTCCGAGGCTCGTATCCACCCCATTGGCCAGAAATACAGAGCCCGACTTTCTGTTTTGTCCACACATAACAATCCAGTCGTCGATTTTCATCGTGTGTCCATCAATAATGTTTTCTCCATTCTTCTGAATTCCCGTCTTTGTTTGAAAGTTGACAGTACCATACCTGTCAGCAAAAATAGCATAAATTTCAGCCTCGAGGATCTGCTTGTTGTTCATTTGATCGGTTTACTTGATACGTGTGGCTCTGCCACCTGTCTACTTGTTTACACGTAGCAGAGCTTACCATGCTTGCCCCGGATGGCCGCCATAATGTCCATGCGCCCAGTTGCTGTTTAGCATCATTCATTAAAGGCAATCAGTACGCAAGCGTAAACTCTCGTTTACTCATTTTCTCTGTAGTATTAGTCAGTGTTTGGCTCTAGGACTTGGTGCAATCTGCATAACATGAATCTCCTAGAGGAATTGTGACCACTGGTATTATTACTGAGATTTTGTCTTTTTTCCAATGCTGCAGGGGTGCTCCTTTAAACAAACGCTTCTCGTATCGATATAAACATGCTCGTACCTGAGATCCGTGGAGTCCAGAATAGATCCCTGGCTCATGACTGGCATACGTGATACACTGCAGATTGTAAAATTCTGGGGAATAGAGTTTTCTGGAAATTTCATGCCGTCTCCTTTCTGGCCCTTCAAGTACACTTGAGTACTTGCTGCTCCATAGCTTGGTTCTCTCCAGTCCATTGTCACCGTTCCCCGAGACACCCTGGCATGCATCTCATTACCGGAGATGTCATCCCACTGTTGCGCTCGAGTGCGCTCCCAGCTTGCCATGGTGTAACGTGCGTGCATATTGGCAAACGGAAAGCACAACGAGTTTGTGAAAGATGCTAGCACCCCCGCTCCATCAGCCGAATGCTCCCATGCACCTTGAGAGGCCGGGGCCCCTTCTTTGAGGGTGTGTCGTGGATGACCAAAGCTGCATGTGTCGAAAGTGAGTTGATCTTTCAAGCTCGCATTCACCATGTAGTTTCCAGCTACATAAAGATCTGTACCATCCGTCTTTAGGCTTACAACACCGCCATCTGCACCCAGCGGCCCAATACGACGTGCCCAGATTGCACCTCCCTTACTAAATTTAGCTATGACACTAAAACGTGTGCGTGTTTCGGTTGTGGGCAGAGGAACGGTGAGAACGTCAAGATCCTCCTCATCCACATCTATACCCCAGAATTCATGCGCCACATTGCCCAGCAAAACGTTCAAGTCGGGCCACGAATGTGGCGGGAGCGAATATGTGAGTGCCAAGTACACGGCACTTGTCCCTGAAAGGTGGGCATTGTCGGCCGACGAAGTGCTGGCCAGTTTAAAGTCATTCAAATTCAAAAGAAAGCCTCGCCGCGATATGCTCAGACGTGTCTTTGTCCACAGCCAGCGGCCCTGCTGCGATATTTCCGCAATCCACGCATCATCCTGAGTCTCATCGCGAGCTTCGAATCCCTCAATGTACGCACAGCGCGCTATGCGGCACGATTGATGATCCATGAAGCCACCTTTCCTGTCAGCGCACGTGAATTCATCGTTTGCTGGCAGATTATTTGTGCAAACACCTTCCACACACTCAGCACGGTTGCAGCATCCACCGTGCTTGTCATTGACCTCGTTACGGTCGATTCGCGTGGGCCGCTTTGTTATCGGATCAGCGTGCCAGAATCGGACAACAGTGGATGTGGGAGTCAGGTAGGTGCCACCCACATATACGTGTGCTGGGGAGCGGCTGGAATCAACGACCAGTGACCAGGGCTGAATACGTCCAAACTGACTTTGAGAGTCTATCATCGTCGTCCACAGTGGCTTTGCATACTGATTGAGCTTCATCACAAATGTTGAGGTTGTTCCGTGGGGGTCAAGGTACAGCGGATTGTAATCGCCCTGTTGGCTCAGCCCTCTGTCTGGAAGGTGCGACCCCACGACCCCGAAGCACCCTCGAGGCCCCTCCGTACACGAACCTAAAATCTTTCCAGCAATGTAAATATCGTTCGTGCGCTTGTCAATGTCGATGGCAGAAACAATCACCTCTTTTACGGCAACTGACTGGCGGATACCCGCCTGGAGAGACCACACGTAGTCATGTGCCCCGTACTCAAATCCTCTGCTAAATTCAGTGTAGCAACTTGATGATGGTGTTCCCATATTGTCAAGGCTTTGGACATCGACCGGAAGGTCCTTGCCGTCTCCTTCATCCACTTCACATATCAGTGTGTTGTGATTGGGAATGCTGGGCACGCGGTGCAAATGCCCGGCTGTTGGCTTCAGCTGTTCCTCGTCAATAATCATGTACGTCGAGTCCACAGTGGGCGACATAATTATGTTTGTGAAAAAATCAATGAAGATTACCGCATCAGATCCCTGACATGATCGAGAGCAGATGATATCATCCGCACTCACGTACTCCACCTTTTTCAGGATTCTCCGATAGTAAGGTGATTCGAAACGGCCCTTCTCAACAATCTCAACACTTATTATTCTTCCTGTAGCCTTATCGGTTTTAAAAGTGCCCCAGGCATCTACAGGATTAATGGCCCCAGCCTTCGTTGTCGAATTGTGGAAAAGAAGGCCTGGGATCCTCCACGTTCCATCGCTGTACCCAGAGCCCCCATTTATCACTTTTACAAATCCCACATTATACTCGTCGTACTTTTGCTTTTGCGTATTGATGGAAACATTTCGCTGCTCCTCATTTTTGTGCCACACGCCAAGTGACACGCGCTTGTTCGCCGGTTCGTAAGCAAGGATTTTGGAATGCTGCCCTGCGCCCAGGCCACCCGTGAGCACCAGATAGCGCCCCACGTAATTGGCAGCATCTGTCTCCGGGTCTGATAAAGAAAGAAAGGCTACATTAATGCAATCTGTGACATTAACAGGCTGACCAATTCGGTCGTCATAATCGTGTCCAATCAAATGCCCAGTTCTATCGTCCTCAGTGGCAAATGGTATATTTATCAGTGGCACGTTCGCGATCGCAGCTCGCTGCGTGGCTGTTGCATTGTCTGGCGGACATGGTATCGTTAGGTTAGCAATATCAACATAACAAAAGCAGCCTGACTGGGCCATTTTCCCCTGGGTCAGTATTGATCTTTGCACTGCTGTGCCTGCGAGAATTGGAGGTGGGTCGCAGGGCCAGCAATCCGCCCCACCGCAGTCTATGCCCGCCTCTGTTTCCTCCCATATTTGATTGCAGCAGGTGTCGGGCAGCAGACATGGACCGCCGCAGTCGTGTTTTTGTCCATACTTGTCCGAGATAATGCCCTGGTGAATTTCATACCTTATCAACATCTACCACACAAGGAAGGTGGTGGCGCGGCGCGAATCATATCTTCATGGCAAAAGGGACCTACCTGTGAAGTCTCGCCGAGGCTTTTGTCGAAAATTCCGTTCGTGCAGTGTCCTGGTACAAGAGGCGGCTTGCAGAGAGGACAGTCAAGGCCACCGCAGTCAAGGCCATCCTCTCCGAAATCCCACTTTCTGTTCGTACAATGTTCGGCAAGGAGACTTGGCATCACGGGCGCATGTCCTTGGAAGAATGAAGTGATGGGGTACCGGCAGTTGCGAGCATGTTTCCCGTTGACCCTCAAGATTGTATTTGAGCCCGTAAGTCCAAAATTTTCTCCAGTGACAGTGACAAACACCCCGCCGCTTCGTCGTGCGAAGCGCGGGTAAATAGATTTGATCGTGATGAGCTGCTTGAATGAACCCTTGCAATCGAAGCGCACACCCTGCGGGGTAAGATCAGTGTCACGCTTACTGCACACGTCCATTTCTCCAGCATGTACAGATGAGCAGCAGGGGAAAAGGTCAAGGCCAGAAACGGCGCCTCTTGCTGCGCCAGACAGGCGCACATCCTGTAGGCTCACGCGCTCTGGATCGAGGTAAAAGGCGCCACGAATCTTAATGGCGTTCAAGTTCGCGAGCACTCCAAGCATGTCGAGACGGCGCGGCGCGTTTCCAGTCCTGCTGTCGATCCAGCCCGCATCTTCTTCAAGTGCGATCGAGTATTGCGTTGGCACGCTGCGGGGGCGGTCGAACACGCCACTGATGTGGAGGGCATGCCCGCACTGCGCCTCGAGAATCACGTCGGCACCTTCCAGCCCCGCCCGAGTCTTCAGCGGGTGTGAGTTGGTCGGCGGCGGGCGCTGCTTGTGATAGAGACCAAAGCTCAGCTCCCCGTTGTACGCCGCAGTCCGGTCGCCGCTGAAGCGGAGTGGAGACGTGAAGTACCATACGTTTGAACTGTGATCTGCCGCTTCAATTGCCATGTCGCTCTCTTGCGCCTCGGGCCCCTGTACGTTGTGCGCTGCCTGCTCCATTTGCGGTCCCTGCAGAGTCCAGCCATCCGTTCCCTGCACAAAAATGCTTTCCAACACGACCGGTCGTTTGTCACGCGCGCCCTTCCTTGCCGCTGCGGCCCCTGCCAACGACACGAAGCAGCACCACGCCGCCGCGAGCAACACTGCTTTCTGTTCAGCACCCCTACACCGTCGTTGCCTCCGGCTTGGCCATGCTGCTCGCATGCTTGCAATCGTCGTGCTTCCCCCAGGCGCATCCACGACTGTCATCAGGCCTTTGTGTGGAACGGCCGCTGCCACGTGCGGGCGCTAACATGGCATTTCCAAGATACTCACACCCGCCTGGCATTTGACAGTTTTGTTTTTTTTGACTGTGGAGGTTGATCATGGCGATCGGAAGGCGAGCAGGAGGAAGCATCTTGCGCTTGCTCTGCCTTGCTGTGCGGGCGTGTGCACGCGCGCAGACAGGTATGCGCAATTAAGTGTATCCCGTGCAGATGTGTCACCTGCTACTCTGCTGTGCCCCTCGCGGCCCGGTAACAGGAAGACACGAAACGCAGATAGAGCCAACCCAGCCAGCGCTTTCAGCGCGTTGCTCGACGATCATTCACCCGATGCTAGCACAGGTGTAGATCACCGCACAGCGTATGCGCGCGTGCGCGCACTCTCACGCATGCGCGCACGCGCACACATCTCTCTGCGCATGCCTAAGACCTGCACTTGTGTGACCGTCGCCAGCTGCAGTGGTCGAGACTTTCAGGCACGCACGCTGACACCTGCACCACGCACATCCCCGCTACTGTCATCCACCTGTGCCCCGCGCACAGCATGGCAGAATGCGTCCCTGCTGACGGTCGTCATCCCATGCGCGGGCTTGGGCACGCGCGTCGGCCTTCCCTATCCGTAATTGCTCTCGCCCCTTTTCATTCTCGCGCAATTCCTTGATTGTAACCGCAAACGCTGACGCCTCAACCCCATGTGCTGTGACAGCAAGGAGATGCATATGGTTGGCGCCAACACAGCGCTCATCGACCTCTCGCTCCGGTGAGGAAAGTGATTCGATCCGCAGACCCCGACTTGCTCGCTGCGCTCGCTCTCGCTCAGGATAAACTCACCTGCGGACACGCTCGTTGTGTATCTTTCGTGTCTTCGCCCCTCATTCTGTCACCTGCATCCAGGCATCTAGCCCCGCACGCGGAAAGCATCCGCTCCGTCGTCATTGTCATTGAGCCAAGCAAGGTGACTTTGCACGTGTGCTAAAGCGAGAGAACGTGCGTACGACTGGAAGCAAGGTTGGGTGCGCAAGCGTGACTTCTTGCGATTGGTGACGATGGACGCACACACCTCACGTTCCCACTCCCTCCCAATTTTTCGTCCACCCTTTCGATCTCTGCCATCCAGCACCAACTCGTGGAGTATCTCGAGAAATGGCGCGCCGTGCTGCCGATACATTTTTGCTTCTTTGGTCGTGAACCCATCTGTCCGACTGTTGACTTCTCCCTCCGTCTCCTCTTCCGGGCCTGCCTGCTTGCCTGCCTGCCTGTCCACTTTGGAGTATAGGGTTGAGGGTATAGGGTGTAGGGTTGAGGGTTTAGCCCACTCTCCTTCTCGCGCTCTCTGTCCTTCCTTCGACGTTCCGACCCGGGGTCCAACCCGTTCCGACCCGGGGTCCAACCCAAAGTGCAGACGCCATGCGCAAAAGCTCTCGCCTTGCATAATCGTGCGGCTGCGAATTCACGCGCTCCTGTCTAACCCCCGCCCTCTTTCACCGCAGATGAGCGCTACTATGAATGGGCGGGCTCAATTCTGTCTGCAGAACCGCTGTTCGGGGAGAGTAACCTGGAAAGTCCCATTTATAGTGATCTTATATAATGAATATACTAGGGCACTGAATTTCCAGACTTTCTCCAGGAGAGTAACCTTGTACTGCTGCCAGACAGCTTCCTGCGCCCGGCGCCAGGTAAGCTCTAATCCCCGTGCCTCCGACGCGTGGGTCCTCCTTGTTCGTGGCTTAAGTCCTCCTTGTTCGTGGCTTAAGTCTTCCTCTATCCCCGTGCCTCCGACGCGTGCCGCGCGTGCGTGCATTTTTGCCCCTCACCCCCCCCGCCCGCTTGGGTAAGCTATAATGAGCGTGTCCTTGTATGCGTGGCGCGCGTGCGTGAATTTTTGGCTCGCCCTTTTTTTCAACGCCCACGTGCGTGAATTTTTGGTTCCTTTTCCCGATTTTGGACTCACTGTCACTGGCATATCAGTCAAGCGGCTGCTTAGCCGATGCCCTGACCCACTCTCCTCGAATATGACGCTATTCCTATTCCAAGTGTGAATGAGGGTTAGTCCTCTTCTAATTAGATCCTCCTCGAATGAGACGCTGTTCTAAGTAGATCCTCATCTGATTAGACGCTATTCCTATTCCTAAAGTAATTAGATCCTCTTCTAATCAGGGTTAGTCCTGACCCACTCTCTTCGACTACGACGCTATTCCCAAAGTGTGATCTAGTGAAAAGGCAAGGATGACCCACGAACATGGAAGACTTAAGCCACGAACAAGGAGGACTTAAGCCACGAACAAAGAGGCCTTAACATACTCTCCTCCAACACGACGCTATTCCCAAAGTGTCAATCTGTGAAAGTGCTCCTCGCACTTGTCCTGCACTGGGGCAGCAGAAGGCGAAATAGGAGCCTAAACCCTAAACCCTAAACCCTAAACCGCACTGGGGCAGCGGAAGGGGAAACAGGACCCTAAACCCTAAACCTACACCCTGAACCTAAACCCTAAACCACACTGGGGCAGCAGAAGGCAAAATAGGAGCTGCTGATTGCCCTTGCACGCCTCCCTCCGCCGCCCTCTCCCTCCCCCCTGCCCCCCCCTCCCCCTCCCATCCCCGCCCCCCTGCCCACAACAGGACTGCCATTGATTCCGACGATGCTTGACTTCCTTTCGAGATTTGGAGTGGTTTTCGGATATGTGGAAGAGACCCAAGCTGAGCGCCTCCGTGTCCTCGGCGCCCTTGCTGTGGAGGCGGATTCCTCTGTCTCCCACTTCTGTGACAAGCCCTCCCAGGTTTAGGGTTTAGGGGTTAGGGTTTAGGGTTTAGGCCCTCTGTGTCCGGCTTCTGTCACAGCCCTCCCAGGTGACACCGTCCCATCCTTGCCTCCCTTCCCTCCCTCCTTCCCTCCCTCTAGCTTTCCTGTCCCGTCTTCTCTTCCCATGCCCTCTCCTGTTCGTCGAGCGAAAAGCGCTTCCTGCCGAATTGCATGTGTTTGGCCCAACGTCCTGAGACTGACTTGAGACCTGTGGGGAAAACAGATCATGATATATTATTATTATTATTGTTTAAATTGTTGTTGACTTGTTTGACGTATGGATGTGTTGGCGTGTGCGTGTGCGTGCGTGACGCAGGGGCTGGAGAGGTTCAACGGGTTCTGGGGGTGTTTTGGATTCCGGCGAGCATCAGCTCGTACGCTGCTGCGCACCATGATGCGGTCCATCGCTCGTCAGCCTGTTTCTCCCGCCGATTTCGCTGGTATCTATCCACACTAACACGTGCACAGAAACTCTGGGATAGGCGTACAGACCCAAGGAGGAGGAGAGGGGAGGTAGGAGGTATTTGTATTCAAGGATGCTATACAAAGCAGATTTACACAAGTTACACACGCCTTTTCCCCTGTCAAATTCGGTGCAGTCACATCAGTCTAGGTTCGTACGTGTGCGTGTATCAATATCTAATTGTATGGCTGAGCGTCTGTGAATGCCGGTCTCCGTCTCTGTCTCTGTCTCTGTCTCCAGCACCGGTCGGGGCTTTTGCACTGCAACAGTACATGGACCTAGGCACGTGGTCCAATCTACACCACGCAGTGCAAGCCAAGTTGTTTTCGGCTGGGGACCCCCGGAACATGAGTGATGTCTCAGTCCCTCGCCCTTGACTTTGTCCTGAGTGTGCCATGTGTTTTCTGTTTGTCTTTCCATCTCGGACATTCCTATGAATGTTCCCATCACGTTAGAATAAACAAACACTTACCATTTACCATGTCTTTCCAAAGCGGACATTCGCTCCCCCTGAGAACAGAGGGAGTTCATGGTGTATGATGGCGGCTGGAGGAGAAAGGGTGTCATTGAATACCGCTCCAATCTCACGACTACATGCGGCCCAAGTCGGATTGAATGAGTCGTTGACGACCTGTATCAAGTTCAAAAGTCTCTGTATCAAGTTCAAAAGTCTGTCCATGGACCAATAATGTTATTGGTCAAGTTCAAAAATAATGTTACTAGAGGGCAAGACTTGCGTGTGTGTGTGTGTGTGTGTGTGAAATAATGTTACTAATAATGTTACTGTATCAAGTTCAAAAGTCTGTCCATGGACCAATAACACCCTGGTCTGTCCCCTCTCCCTGCACGCATGGGCATCCCTGATCCCTCATCCAAGGCATACAAGCAACGCCGGGGCATGTATTTCTACTACAACCGCGCCGCCATCGGGCTCGCCTGCGCCCAGGCCACTGCCATGAGGATCGACATCGCCCCACACAAACGCCCGCGCAGGAAACAAACTCGCCAAGTCCCCGACCCCCACTACTTCCACCTCCCTCCACACGCACGCCTTCACCAATAGCAACAACACTCTAATAGTATACAGAAAATACTAAAGTTGGGGAAATAGCCAGCGCCCCCCTTTTGTTTTGAGCTCTTAGGGTCAGGCCATCTGCCATTTTGTGAATAAAAACCACTACTCATCCTTCTGCAATGACACGCAGAGGTGTGGCAGCCTGTCAACCTCACAGAAATATCGGCGCAACAGGTGATTCTTCGGAGCAACAGGTGATTCTTCCGATATCGTTTCTCCTCGTGTCGATGTCTAACGGTTTACTTCTGCGCAGGTAGCCGAGGGGCAGCCGAGACTGACTCTGGTTGTCGATTGCTTATGCTTGTTCTACGAGCTGTTTAAGGAGGCAACATGTCCGGAGTGTTAGTGGATTACGGGCGGAAACTACCCTTTGTTTGCTTCATCACTCAAGTCTTATGTGCTGCGCCTCAGACAGGCATGACACCCCGACATCAATTTCGCTTTTGTTTCTGAAAGAACAAATAAAAGGCATCATCATCATGAATACAAATAATACAAAAGGGACACACCTGCACGCAGAAAGTATGTGTTGCATGCGCACACGCGTGGATCGTGTGTTAATATATATGACAAGCACATGTCCTTTCCCTCCCCGAGTACCCTCACCCTCAATTTCTCAACCAAGTTCTCAACCTTCTCCAATCACCGATTGGTTGATCTCTCTCTTATGCCCTCCATCAATGTCGGGGCTGGGGAATATGAAGCCGTGCAGCAGATTATTGTTATCATTCATTATTGTCATTATGATCATTATTTTCATCATTATCATATAATTATTGTTGTTAGTTAAAGTGACTGCAACATATCTTTCGTCTATTGCAGCATCTTTGCAGACGCAGATGAATTGCTGCAGGGCTCTTCTACTACGAATGAGAATGAGGAGCCGGTAGTCAAGGCCATGCATGAGTCTGTTTCCACACCTCAGTGTACGTCTCCAGGCAAAGTTTCGCAAACGTATTCTCTATGGTGCCTTTATGTGGTAAATGTAATAGAGCTTCTCTGACTTTTCATAATTTCCGGTAGCAGGCGGGCATCCGCCTTCTCACGTGACCCTGCCGTTTGCGGGTAGAGGTGCCCCGGTGGGTGTCCCCTGCAGCAAGGGCGCGGGAGGGGGGTGGCGGGGTGGGCAGGCGGTGGGCCCTGAAAACATGGCGCACTTGGGCTGCCGGCCAGGGGGCGGGAAGGGTGGCGGGGGCGGGGGGGGAGGGGGACTGGGGAGCGCTGGAGGGGCGGGCCGGGGGTTGTGCATCAGTGATGCGGGGGCAAAGGTGGAGCCGCAGACAAGTCGAATCATGCCGCCGAGATCCAGTCGTTGCATGCAATCTGCAGAAACTGCGGGAAACTGGATGCAGGAGACTTTG